>Ga0210405_10001579_pt1 | contig 25490 bp, 23 predicted proteins | sample IncBWH11MmetaG_FD_155492 | JGI IMG/M metagenome (GOLD analysis project Ga0210405, IMG submission 155492) | Forest soil microbial communities from Barre Woods Harvard Forest LTER site, Petersham, Massachusetts, United States - Inc-BW-H-11-M | ecosystem: Environmental > Terrestrial > Soil >... | reverse complement strand
CGGCGCCCGGCACTTTGCTGATGGCAAAGATGCTGGTGCCGGAGACGGAACAACCCAAGACGGCTGGCCGCGTCGTTATGAGTGAAAAGGAAGAAAAGACCGAGAAGGAAGAAAACCTGCTGGGCGCGATCGCGCGGGGCACAACGGACGGCCTTTATCTCGCTCTCAACATTGCTGCGATGCTGATTTCATTTCTGGCCTTGATTGCTCTAACCGACGGACTGCTCGGCGGAATTCATCATTGGGTGAGCTGGGTTCCGGAGAGCCTGGAGAAAATCTTTGGCGCCATCTTTGCGCCTGTGGCTTGGGTGATCGGCGTCCCGTGGCATGATTGCAAGTTCGTCGGCTCGCTGCTCGGCACGCGCATGGCTCTGAATGAATTGGTTGCATTTTCCATGTTAGGACCGCAGAAAGCGCTTCTGGATCCACGATCGTTCACCATCGCTACATTCGCTCTCTGTGGCTTTGCGAATCTCAGCTCAATCGGAATTCAAATCGGCGGCATTGGAGCGCTCGCGCCCAACAAGAAGAGCGAGTTGGCGCGGCTCGGAATTCGAGCGATGCTGGCGGGAACCATGGCCAATCTCATGTCGGCATCGATTGCAGGGATGCTGCTATAGCGGAATGAAAGCGGGGCGGCAATTCTAGTTTTGCCGGCATTCTGTTTATCTGTGAATAGTCTTGTCCCTGCCGTACAATGCAAGACGATGACAGAGACGCACAAACCACGGTATGGAGTCTCCGATCATTTGCACGACGATAGTGCAGAGGGTTTTTCTGCAGAATCGCCGGTGCCAGTCGTTACGCTTTATGGCCGGCCCCTACTTTCGAATCGCGGCATTCCGCTGAACCTCGAGTGGATTAAAGAAGTGCGCGTGAATACCAGCGCGATCGAACGGCGAGCTCAAACTCATGTTGCGCGGCGAAGCGTGAAGAAAGAATGGCAAGCCGCCTGGTTGCTGCGGGCAGTATCCTGCATGGACCTTACTACTCTTTCGGGTGCCGATACCGACGAGCGTATACGCCGGCTCTGCGCCAAAGCTCGGCAGCCAATTCAACCGGAACTTGTAAGGCATCTTGAGATTGAATCGCTTGACCTCAAGGTGGCGGCCGTTTGCGTTTACCACCGGTTTGTCGAGACTGCGATTCAAGCGCTCAAGGGCAGCGGCATCAGAGTGGCCGCAGTTTCCGCAGGCTTCCCTGCGGGTCTGTCGCCGCTTGAGGAGCGTATTGCCGAAATCCGGGGCTCGGTCGAAGCTGGCGCAGATGAGATTGATATCGTGATCACACGGGCTCACGTCTTCGGCGGAAGATGGCAGGAACTCTACGACGAGGTCGCTGCGTTCAAGCAAGCCTGCTGCGGTCGCCACATGAAGGCGATCCTCGGCACGGGCGATCTGCTCACACTGCGCAACATCGCGCGCGCCAGTTTCGTCGCCATGATGGCGGGTGCAGACTTCATCAAAACTTCAACCGGAAAAGAACCGACAAACGCGACGCTCCCTGTTGGGCTTGTGATGACACGTGCCATCCGTGAGTACGCGCAAGAGACCGGGATGGCCGTCGGTTTCAAACCCGCGGGCGGAATTCGCACTGCGAAGCAATCGACGGAATGGCTGGCGCTCATGAAAGAAGAACTCGGAACGCCCTGGATGAAAGCCGATCTTTTCCGTTTCGGAGCCAGTGGACTGCTAAATGACATCGAGCGGCAATTGGAACATTACGCCACCGGCCGGTACTCGGCAGATTACCGCCATCCGCTTGCTTAGTTCGCGAACCGGGTAAAAGCGGCGACTGAAGGGAGAGATAGAAGAGATGCGACTCGAATGAGCATAGCCGACAAATTCGTTTCCATGGAGTACGGGCCGGCGCCTGAAGACGCGAAGGAGGCCTTCCTCTGGCTCGATGGCCATCACCGGCGCTTTGGCCACTTCATTGGCGGCGGCTGGCGCCAGCCGCTCGAAGGCGCATTTTTCGGTTCGATTGATCCCGCTACCGGGGAAAAGATCGCGACCATCGCCCAGGGATCAGCTGCAGATATTGATACCGCTGTCCATGCGGCGCGGAACGCACTTCCCAAGTGGCAGTCTCTTACTCCGCATGCGCGCGCTCGCTATTTGTACGCTATGGCGCGAGCGGTTCAAAGACATTCGCGCCGGCTCGCAGTGCTCGAAACAATCGATAACGGCAAACCAATTCGCGAGAGCCGCGACATCGATATTCCGCTCGTGATCCGCCACTTTTATCACCATGCAGGGTGGGCGCAACTTCTGGAAACCGAATTTCCGGGTTACACCGCTTGCGGCGTCGTCGGACAGATTATTCCCTGGAACTTTCCTCTGCTCATGCTGGCCTGGAAAATTGCGCCGGCCATCGCCACGGGAAATACTGTTGTGCTCAAACCCGCCGAGTTCACCCCGCTCACCGCTCTTGCATTCGCTGAAATATGCCGCGAGATTGGCCTGCCTGCCGGCGTCGTCAACATCGTCACGGGAGATGGTTCGACTGGCGAGGCCTTGGTAAAGCACGCGGGCGTCGACAAGATCGCGTTCACCGGATCCACAGAAGTGGGCCGGGCCATCCGCAGTGCAACCGCTCACAGCCACAAGCGGCTTTCGTTGGAATTGGGAGGAAAATCTCCCTTTGTTGTGTTCGAAGACGCCGACCTTGACAGCGCAGTAGAAGGTTTGGTCGATGGAATCTGGCTGAATCAGGGACAGGTTTGCTGCGCGGGCTCGCGACTGCTGATGCAGGAGAGCATCGCTGAAGCGCTCGTGGAAAAAATCCGCCATCGCATGAGTACACTGCGCGTCGGTCCACCGCTCGATAAAGCAATCGACATTGGAGCGATTGTCGCCCCGGTGCAACTGGACCGGATCCGTCGACTTGTCGACGAGGGGGTCGCGGATGGCGCAACCTGCTGGCAGCCGGAAATCGAAATGCCAGCGCGTGGACTCTATTTTCCTCCGACGCTTTTGACGAATGTTCACCCGACTTCGGTCGTAGTGCAGCAGGAAATTTTCGGTCCAGTGCTCACAGCAATGATGTTTCGTACGCCCGCCGAGGCGGTAGAACTGGCCAACAACACTGCATACGGACTGGCGGCCTGTGTCTGGAGCGAGAGTATCAACGTGGCCCTGCAGGTCGCAGCGCAGATCAAGGCTGGCGTGGTTTGGGTGAATTGCACGAATCTGTTCGACGCTTCGTGCGGCTTCGGTGGTTATCGCGAGAGCGGGTATGGCCGCGAGGGTGGCCGGGAAGGCCTGCTTGAATATCTCGAACCAGCCTGGTTCAAGAATGCTCCGTCGCTTCCAACGGTGAAGAGCGTCGTCAAAGATTTAAGCGATGGCAAACCACAAACGGATATAGCGATCGATCGCACGGTGAAACTCTACATCGGGGGCAAGCAGGCAAGGCCGGATTCCGGCTACAGCTTCGAAGTCCGCGGCAAGAACGGCGACGTGTTGGGCGAAGCGCCGTTGGGCAATCGCAAAGACATTCGAAATGCTGTGGAAGCGGCGCGCAAGGCTGCGCACTGGTCGAAGATGACGGCTCACAACCGGGCGCAAGTTCTGTACTACATTGCCGAAAATCTCTCTCTGCGCCAGGAAGAAATCGTTCGCCGGTTATCTGTAGCAGTTGGAGACGCGCAGGCCCAAAGGGAAGTCGCCGCCAGCATCGAGCGGGTATTTTCCTACGCGGCATGGGCGGATAAATTCGATGGCGCGGTACATAGCCCACCTTCGCGAACCATCGCCATCGCAATGAATGAGCCGATCGGAACCGTGGGAATCATTTGCCCCAACGATGCTCCTCTTCTGGGGTTGCTCTCGCTTGCGTTGCCGGTTCTCGCTGTCGGCAACACTGCTGTGGTGGTTCCGTCGGAGACATATCCGCTCATCATCGGAGAGCTATATCAGATTTTCGACACCAGCGATCTACCGGATGGGGCGATCAACCTCGTGACCGGCCGAGTGTCTGAACTTCTCAAGCCGCTTGCCGAGCATGATGATGTGGACGCAATCTGGTGCTTCGCCGACGAGTCCAGCGCGGCGGCGACCAAGTCATTTTCCGTGGGAAATCTGAAACAGGTGTTTACCAACGAAGGCAGGGTCGTCGACTGGTTTGACCCGAGGCAAGGGGAAGGTCGATGGTTTTTGCAACACGCCTCTCAGGTGAAGAATATCTGGCTTCCCTACGGAGAATGATGCGATTCCGATCCGGTTAAGATTGTTTTTCGTTTTATCTTTATTTCTTCTCGGCCGTAAAAAACATCTTGTAATGTTTTTTCGAACAACTGCGCCGAGCCCTCCTCTTTAGCCCACCGCGCTCCGCAACGCTCCCGCCGCCCGCATATCGGCGACCGCATCCGTGGCATAGGAGGAAATTCCCCCTGAACTGTCAATCCACTCCAGATAGTCGGTGAGGATGTCGTCGAGACCATGCTTGGGCCGCCAGCCCAGACGACACAGCTTTTCAATGCAAGAAACGCTGTGGCGGTTGTCGCCGCGGCGGTATTCGCCGGAAACATCGAGTCCGGCGGAGTTTGGAACCCGCTCGAGCACGCGCCGCGCATATTCTAGAATCGTGGTCGCGTACCCGCCGCCGACGTTGAAGGCCTGGCCATTCGCCTCGTCTTTTTCGAGCACCAGCATATTGGCCTCGACGACATCGTCGACGTGCACAAAATCGCGGGTCTGGTGGCCATTTCATAAATAACCAGCGGCAAATGCTGCAAAGCGCGTGTACAAAAGATGCGGCAGACCCAAAGAAGTGGTCATAGAGCGATTGGCGTTTCCCTTGAGTAATGGATAACGCAACGCAACCGTTGGGATGCCGTTGAGCCAGCCGAGTCCCAGAGCAGTTTTTTCCTGGGCAAGCTTCGAGACGGCGTATGGGTTGAAGGGATTGTTGCGGTGCTCTTCAAGCGGCGGGGTTGAACCGATTCGTCACACTCGGTGCAAGTACTAAACGAACATTGTGTAGGTGCTGGCGGAGCGGCAGAACGCCGCCCCATTAGAAAAGCGAAATATTTTTCCCAGCGACCAAATGAAGATCAACACAAGTGGCACTGCACGCTTACTCGGCGACCACTTCTTTCTCGATCAACACTTTCAGATGCGCGGTTACGTCCTTATGCAGCTTTACCGGCACCGTGTATTCCCCGAGTGTCTTCAGCGGTTCGTGCAATTGGATCTGGCGACGGTCCAGGTTGATTCCTTTTTTCACGACAGCATCGGCAATATCGCCCGAGGTAACAGATCCGAATAGCTGATCGTGCTCGCCCGAGCGTCGCTGGAACGTCGCCGAGAGGCCGTCAAACTGCTTCGCCAGTTCCTCTGCCTGCGATTTCTCCTTAGCTGATCGCCGCACCGAAGCCGCTTTCATTTGCGCGATAACAGCCTTATTGCCAGCCGTAGCTTCGATAGCCAGCTTTCGCGGCAAAAGAAAGTTTCGTCCATATCCTTCAGCGACCTTCACCACATCGCCGCGCGACCCCAGCTTGCTCACATCTTCTTTGAGAATGACTTCCATGGTATGACTCCGATTTTTCGCTTAGTTGCAATCCTGCCTGTCATCTCGAGCGCAGCGTGGGGCCTTGGTTCTTCTCGCCACCGGCAAAACCAGGATTCCTCGCTCCGCTCGGAATGACAAGGCTCTTTAGCTGCCTTACGATGCTCTGCCCGCAAACGGCAGCAGCGCGATATTGCGCGCTTGCTTGATGGCCGAAGCCAGCCGGTGCTGGTGCGGTGAGCACACTCCGGTCAAACGCCGGGGCACGATCTTGCCGCTCTCCGCCACGAACTGCCCGAGCAACCGGTAGTCTTTGTAATTGATGTCGGCGATCTTCTCGGTGCAGAACTTGCAAACCTTTTTGCGCCGGAAAAACTTGCGTCCACCTTCGCGCGGTGGACCGCCGGGCCCAGATCGTCCTCCGCCTCCACCGCCTCCGAATCGTGGACGGTCTCCGCCCGAACGCGGTCCGTCGCCCGATGGTCGCGATGGCCGTTCACTTACCGGCGCCGCTGCTTTTGTCTCGTCAGTCATAAGTCTCCTTCTAAAATCATTAAGCTGTTGCCGGAGTTTCCGCTGCCGGAGGTTCTGCGGCAGGCGCCTCTTCCACTGCCGGCGCAGCTTGCGCGCTCACCTTCTTCTTCGCGTCGCGCAGCTTCTTAATCTTCTCCAGCCGCTTCTGCTCTTCGTCGATGCGCACGGTCAGAAACTTAATCACCTGCTCTGTAACCCGCAGCCGGCGCTCCAGTTCATGGATCACAGTACCTGTGCCTTCGATGGTCATCAAAATATAGACGCCTTCGCGGAACTTGCGCACCGTGTACGCCAGCCGCCGTTTGCCCATGCGGTCCACATTCTTCACCGTGCCTGCGGCGCCGGTCACCGTCGACTCCAGGTTCGCAATCAGCTTGTCGAGATCTTCGTCCACCATATCTGGCCGGACGATAAACATCAGTTCATAAGTACGATTCATTTCCATCTCCAAATCTTGTACGCAAAATTGTCATTCCGAACAAGCGCACTTTGCGCCGTGAAGAATCTGGGCGAGCCGCGCAAGACTTGCGCGTTTGGCTCGCTTCCTTATTCGCTTTCCTTCCGGTTGAACCGGTTCATCGCCGCCGCCGGACCTTCCGTCAAAATTACTTTCACAGCTTCTTCCGCGGTGTCGAGCACACCATCCACAACCGCCAGTTCCGCTTTACGCAGTGGCGCCAGCAAGTACCGTTGCCCGTCTTCCACCTTGTGCTCCGGGGCGACACCAATCCGGATGCGCAAAAAATCCTGCGTGCCTAGCGCCCCGATGATCGACTCGATCCCGTTATGCCCTGCCGAACTTCGCCGCGTGTGAATCCGCAACGTGCCCAGCGGAAAATCCAGTTCATCCTGAATGACGATTAGGTCCGACTCCGGTTTCGCTTCGTACTCTGCCACCAACTCCCGCACCGACATGCCACTCAGGTTCATGTAGGTCTCAGGCTTGGCCAGCAAAACCGTCTCGCCACCGATCACCACTCTCGCCGTGAGCGCCCGGCATTGCCGGTTTCGAACTTCAACCCCGGAATCGCTGGCGATTCGGTCCAACGCAAGAAATCCCAAATTATGCGGTGTGAGCCTGTACTCTTCACCAGGATTGCCCAAACCAACGATCAGTTTCACGCCGCCATCCTGGTCGATGTGGGGGCAGCCGCCCTCGGCTGTCCAGCCGAGCGCAGCTCGGCTTTTCTCACCACGGAGTTATTTTTTCTCCTTCTTTTCGGCCTTCTTCTCGCCCTTCTCCGCAGGAGCCTCGCCCTCTTCCTCGGTCTCTGCCTTGCCCTTCTTGATGACCTCAGGCTCAGCCGGAGCCGCTCCCGCTTCTGCCGCTGTCGCTTCCGGCGTCGCGACAACCTCTTCCTTCACAGACGTCACATGGGCTACCGGCTGGTTTGCCTCAGAAAGAAATTTCAGCTTCTCGTTGTGCGGCAAATCAGAAACGCGCAGCACCTTGCCGAATGTGAGTTCGCTGACGTCGACATCGATGTGGCTTGGAATGTCCCCCGGCAAGCACTCGATTTCCACTTCGCGCAACATCTGCTCGAGAATTCCACCTTCGGTCTTCACTCCCGCCGGCACGCCCTGTAGCATGACGGGGACGCTGACCCGCAGCGCCTTGTCCATCGCGATCCGCTTCAAGTCAATGTGCAGCAAGTGGCCTTTGATAGGTTCGTATTGCCAGTCCACGATCATGGCCTTGGTGCGTTCGCCACCATTTAATGCGAGATCGAAAATCGTATTGTGACCGCTGTCCGACCGCAGAATGCGCAGAACGTGCCGCGGGTCTACGCTCACCGACAACGCATCTTTCCCTGCGCCATAAACCACGCCTGGAATTCTCCCTTCGCGCCGCACTCGCCGCGCCTGGTTCTTGGTACCCGATTCCCGCGGTTCCGCTTCCAGAATGTTTTGCTCAATCGTAGTTGCCATAAGTTCGGTTCCTTCTAAAGAGTATCGCTATCAAACACTGTCATCCTGAGGCGACAGCCTTATCGTCGCCGAAGGATCTCTATCTCAACGGGAGCATCCACTTTCCGACCGTTGTCTAAACAAATAACTTACTCACCGATGTCTCTTCGTGATTGGCCTGAATTGCTCGTCCAATCAATCCCGCAATCGAAAGCACTCGAATTTTCGGCTCTTGCTTTGCCGCTTCGGTCAGCGGGATGGTATTTGTCACCACCACCTCGCGAATTACCGACTTCGCAATATTCGTTACTGCCGGACCGGACAGCACCGCGTGCGAAGCGCATGCATATACCTCGGTCGCCCCGCTCTCCATCAACGCTGCAGCGGTTTTTACGAGCGTTCCTGCCGTATCGATCAAGTCGTCGATGATCAAGCAGGTCCGCCCCTTCACATCGCCAATCACGTGCATTACTTCGGCGACGTTCATTTCGACCCGCCGTTTGTCGACGATGGCCAGCGCAGCATCCACCTTCTTGGCAAAGAACCGCGCTCGCTCTACGCCCCCTGCATCGGGCGAAACCACCGTCAGATTCGGCAAGCTTAGCTTCTTAAAGTGATCGACCAACACCGGCGAAGCGAACAGATGATCCACCGGAATATTGAAAAACCCCTGCAACTGCGGCGTATGCAAATCCACGATCAACGCCCGGTGAATTCCCGCGGTCGTCAGCAGGTCGGCCATCAACTTCGATGAAATCGGGCTGCGCGGCTTATCTTTCCTGTCCTGCCGGGCATACCCGAAATACGGAATCACCGCCGTAATTCTTCGCGCCGACGCTCGCTTTAGCGCGTCCACCATCAACATCAGCTCGATCAGATTCTCGTCGACGCCCGCGACCCTCGTCCCATGCACGGATCGGCACGTCGGCTGCACCACGAAAACGTCAGCGCCGCGTACATTCTCCTGAATCTGCACGTAGGCTTCGCCGTCGGCAAAGCGCGTCACCTGCGCCTGCCCGCGCTGCATCCCAAGAAAGTGACAAACTTCGTCAGCTAATACTTCGTTCGCCGTCCCGCTGAATATCTTGAACTTCTCGTCCGTCCGCGACCGCTGCTTGCGTTCCGTCTTCTCATCAGGCGTGGGGACGTTTTTTCCCGTCTTCTCTGCCTCGGTCGGCGTGACTAAAGTAGCCATAGTGAGATCTCAGCTGCTAGCTTCTAGCTGCTGGCTTTTAGCAATTCGGCCAACCCGCTCGACGGTTCGGCGAGTAGCTAAGAGCTGGCAGCTGTTTTGGCTGGGCCGCTAGGATTCGAACCTAGACAAAGTGCTCCAAAGGCACTTGACCTACCATTAGTCGACGGCCCAGTAAAGCTATTGTTGATTTTGGATTGTTGACAGTTATTCGAAGCCCGTTGTTCGAAGCTGGTCGATTCGAAGGTCGTCGATCAGAACCCCGGACCAACCCGGCATCCTAATTGTCAATCAACAATCAAAAATCAACAATCAAAAATTTGCGGGACCGCCGCCTTAACTAAAAAGCCTCTTCCAATATTCACGCCGGGTGAGCGTAACCGTCGCCTGCGCTGCCCAATCCTGCTTGCACAACTTGAGCGCCGCCGTACGCGCCGCGTTCTTCGAAACGAACAATCCGTACAACGCAGACCCAGAGCCCGACAGCGACGCATACTTCGCGTCCGCGCGCTCCAGCGCATTTTTGCCTTCACTCAGCTCGGGGTATTCAGGAAAGACGACCTGTTCAAAGTCGTTCTTGATCCCGGCCCGGACAAGCTCGAGAAGCGGATTCTCGGCCCGGCCCCTCCGACTTCGAGGAGCACCGGAGTAACTCGCGCCCAGCCACGCAGACAGCCCTCGGCCAAGCTCACCCATTCTATCGGATGATTTCTGCACGGTCAATGTAGGGACAGCCGCCGGCTGTCCGGCCGGGAGAATCCCGGCTGCTCTTCGTTCCTGCAAATCTGCCGCCCTGCGATCCCACTCCGCAAACGCGTTTGCCGTCGAAACTCCCACCTTGGGCGTTAACACCACGCATGCCGTTGTCGGCAAATCCTCCAGTCTATAAACTTGTTCCCCGCGTCCGACACCCAATACCGTCCCGCCCACTAGAAACAACGGCAAATCCGATCCCACTTCCGCAGCGATTCGCATGCGCTCATCAGTAGCCAAGTTTTTGTTCAGAACCCTCTCCAGTCCCAGCAGTGCGGCAACCGCATTCGACGATGCTCCGCCCATCCCTCCCTTCACTGGCAAACGTTTCTCGATCTCGATCACCACCCGCCCCTTGGCCCGCAAGGCCTGCATCGCCTTTTCCACCACTCGATAGCAAGTGTTCGATTCATCTCGCGGAACGCGTGGATCTTCACACCGGATATCGATTCCCTTTCCTCGCCCCACGCTGATTCGAATCACATCATGCAACCCAATCGTCTGATATACGGTCAGCAAATCATGGAACCCATCGTCGCGGCGCGCGCCAATACGCAGTCCAAGGTTTATCTTCGCGAAAGATCGGAGAGTCACCATCATGGCAGCAAGATTGTAAGCTAAACGCAGTCAACCGATGAGATTCTGCTCGTCGCAATTCCTTCTTGTCGTGTTAGCCGGGCCTTCCCCCGCCCGACACACCACCTTAGTAATCTCGACTCCTTCGCTCCGTTGGCGCACCTTAATAAAAATGTGATCCCAATCACATGAGCCGGCGACGGTCTTCCCGGTTGGGGACACAACAACGCAACCAATGCTTGCCCCGCGCGAGCGGGACCCTGTGCGGCATGATCCTGCAGGTTGGGAGTAATCCGTTGCGCTGATAAGTGCGGATCGACTCAAATTTCAGCCCGCGTTCTACGCCGACGGAGTTAGCCGCGTCTAACGGGCGTTGGGCTATCAGGGGCTAAGTATGCGCAGTTTAGTCACGCGTTGTTTCTTGGTGGCTTTCGTCCTCGCGGCTGCAACCTTCGCCGCCGCTCAGGGCGATTACAAAGTCATTTCGGTCACCGACGGTGGAAGTATCTCCGGCACAGTCAAGTGGTCCGGACCTGTACCCCACGACCTCGAGTTTCCGATTACCAAAGATCCTCAGATTTGCGAGTCTGACGGCAAGAAAACTGTCAGCCTCGAACGCCTCATCGTTGGACCCGAAGGCGGCGTGGCCAATACCATCGTTTATCTTAAAAACATTTCGGCTGGGAAAGCTCTGGAGCTGCCCGAGCAGCGCCGTCATCTCGACCAGAAGCGTTGCCGCTACGTTCCGCACATCCTTCTCGTTCCGAAGAATGCCGACCTGCAGATGCAAAGCTCAGACGCAACTCTCCACACCATTCACATGGACGGAGCCGCGTCGTACAATCTGCCGTTCCCGTTCCCAAACAAAATCAGTGCGCGCACCATGCCCACGGCCGGCCTGGTCAATCTCCGTTGCAATGGTGGCCATGTGTGGATGAATGCCGAGATGATGGTTGTCCCTCATCCTTATTACGCCGTCACCGACGAGAGCGGGCGCTTTGCCTTTACCGACGTCCCTCCCGGCATTTATCAGATCGTTGCCTGGCACGAAGGCTGGGGACTTGCCGGTAAAGAGCAAGCCTACGACGTGCTAACCGAGCGTGCGGTGCAGCGCCCCGTCTTCACTGAACCAAAAACATGGGAGAGGTCAGTCACGGTAACTCGCAACCAGTCCAGCACCGTGGATTTTGTGATCGGAAACAAGTAAGAGGGTTATTCAAGAAAGCTCGTGTGGATCGGACACTCTTGTCCGACAACTGCCGACAGCAAGTAGGAAGCTGGAATTCCGTAGATATCGAGAAGGCATGGTGTTCAATCCGCGGCAATCGAATTGTCCTACCCACGCCGCTTATACAACACCGCAAACTCAAACCCTGCATTCGCGGGAAACAATTCCGCCACTTTTCTCAACCGCTCGGCCAGCGCCGAAGGCGCGAGCAGCGGATAGTCGCGCTCCCGCAGATCGTAATAATCAACATCCAGATACAGCGAGAGCAAATAAATCGAAATCGCATCGGAAAATGTCGACTCGAAATATTCGTTTTTAAACCGCTCCGCCTCCGGGCCGCCCGCCACCGCCAGCTTGCGCGCCTCAAAAGCGTCCAGGGAAGTCTCCCCGCGCGTACCTGCCTCCACCTGCTTCCAGGCCAATTCGCTGAACTCTTCCGATACTCCCGCAACTTCTACCAGCGCATGCCCCACATTTATGTAAAACTCAAACGCCACCGAGAACTTGTCGTCCATCAGTCGCGTCGAGATAAACACGCACTGCGAGTCGCCCAGATTCAGGTTGCGATGGCAAACCGCGTTATCGCTCAATGCCACATCGTAGCGATCCGCAATCAGAATCCCTTCGCCCTGCGTAATCGTCAAAGGCACAAAATAATAAGCCTTGCGCTTGAGGGACGCGGCAATCTTCGTCGGCACTGCCGCGATCATCCGCTCCAGATCAAACGAACTGATCGAGACTTCTCCCGCGACGGCATAGCACACCCCATTCGCCGCTTGAGAAACCGGCGTCGTCCGCACCACATCCGCCGGGCTCCGCGTAATTGCCTGTGCCGCCTGTGACATAATTACTCTTTTATACACTACCTGCCGAGCGGTTCGCCCAGTCGGGCCGAGGATCTAAAGATGACCGGAAGGTGTAGCCTAGAAGTATGCTGTCGACCCCGCGCTCGCCCCGCTGGTATGTCATTCCGGTGCGTGTGCTGCTCGTGACCTTTATCGGCACGCTGATCTCGTTTGCGGTCAGCTTGCTGCTTGGAATCGTTGGTACCGTTGTAATTTCGGCCCACCACCACGCGAATCCCAACATGACCGTAGCCTATCGTCTTATCGCTCTACCCTCAGCGGTTGTCGCCGGCAGCATCATCTTTGTTTTCGCCCTGACCATGGAGATCCGTCACTACCGCCAGTCGAAGACCCTCGCAGCCATCGAACGGGCGAGCTGACCCGCTGAGCGCTACAATCGACATATGCCGCCCCGTATCGCCATCCCAATGCCGCATTCGATTGATCGCGAATATGCCGAGCGCGCGATCCCCCAATACGAGCACGCTGTCAAACTTGCCGGAGGCGAACCCGTCCGCATTCTGCTCGATCAGACTCCTGCCGAAATCATGAAGGTCATCGAGCGCTGCGACGGCGTGCTGCTTCCCGGCAGCAAAGCCGATGTGGAACCCTCCAAGTTTGGCGCACCGCGCTCTCCGCACACTGCCGCAGCCGACCCCCGCCGCGACACCGTCGACGAACTCCTGCTGCAGGATGCCTACAACATGCGCAAACCTGTCCTGGGCATCTGCTACGGCCTCCAGACTCTCAACGTCTACCGCACCGGCTCGCTCATTCAGCACATCCCGGACTTTCTGCCGGAAGACTTGCGCGCTCGCGTCGACCACGAAGCAGGAAAAAAAGTTGCAGTCGCGCACGCAGTCGAAATTGAAAAAGATTCGAAGCTGGCGGCGATCGTCCAATCTGCAGAGAGCCGCTCAGCGAATGAGACACGGGAAGGGCGTTCACCAAACGAAACCCAGGAAGGGCACAATTTCAGTCGTGCCGTTAACACCTCAGAAAGAAAATGGGCTTCAGCCCCTGTGGGAAGCAAACTCGTGCTCCCTGTGAATTCTTCCCATCATCAATCGGCTGCAGAGATCGGCGACGGCCTGCGCATTTCCGCCCGTTGCACTGACGATGGCATCATCGAAGCATTGGAAGGAATCGCGCCCGATCACTTCGTCCTCGCCGTACAGTGGCATCCCGAGCGCTCCGTCGATCTGGACGAACCTTCCCGCGCGATATTCCGCGCACTTGTCGAGGCGGCCGAAGTTCGCCATAAACAACTCGCCGATGAATTTGAAGGCGTGAAGTAGCAGAATCCGAACAAACTAAAATTTCACGCGTTGGCGAGCCTTCGACGAGACGTTATTTCTTCTTCCGCGCCTTCTTAGTCGCACTGCGCTTTTTCAGCAACACCACAACATGCGCGACCGCAGTATCTTCCAGGTTGAGTCCTTCCGGTGTCTTCGCCTTCAGCCCGACGCAATCGGCGGGAACTCCCAGCAACTCAGCAACGCGTGTTCGAATCGCGACCGCGTGCGGACCAATCTTCGGCGCGGCCAGGATTAAGCTAGCATCCATGTTCGCCACGCAGTATCCCGCAGCCTGCACGCGCTTTAGAGCCTCGCGCAGAAAGACTACCGAGTCTGCACCCTTCCACTTCGCGTCAGACGGCGGAAACAGCGCTCCAATATCGGGTGCCGCGATAGCTCCGAGCAGCGCATCGGTGATCGCGTGCAACAGCAAGTCGCCGTCAGAATGCCCGCCAAGTCCCCGGTCGTGCGCGAGAGTGACGCCGCCAATCTTCAACGGAACGCCCGGACGAAACTCATGCGAATCGAAGCCGTAGCCGATACGGGTCGTCGGTCCCTTCGCTTCGCTCATGGCAGGCTGAGAACGGTCGTTAGTCGTCGGCTTTCTAATCGATGGCATCAAGTCTAGTGGTGGTCGGCCGCTTTGAGATAGAACTCAGCTAACTCCATGTCTGCCGGGGCGGTGATCTTTATATTTCGCGGCGAGCCCATCACTACCGCAACATCGTGCCCGGATCGCTCCACCAGCGAGGCTTCGTCGGTGCCGAGGAAGCCGTCTGCCGAAGCTTCGTCGAATGCTTTTTTGATGACGTCATAACGAAAACCTTGCGGAGTCTGCGCCAGCACAATGCCAGCGCGCGGGATCGTGGCTTTGATTAGCGCTCCCTCGGCCGTGCGCTCGACTTGTTTTATGGTATCGACCGCAGGCAGGCCGGCAATCGCGGCACCATATTTCTTCGCCGCGCCAATCACTTCCTCAATGATCTCCGCCGAGATGAAAGGACGAACCGCGTCATGAACCAGCACCACATCATCTGCCGCTGCGCCAATCGCATTCAGCGCGTGCTCCACGGACTGCTGCCGGTGCTCGCCGCCCGTGACGAGTTCAACTTTTTTCTTCAACACGTCTTTCGCTTCCTGCTCAAGCCGCGCGCGAAATCCTGCAATTTCGTTTTCGCGCAACGCGATCCAGATCTCGCTCACCGCTTCAACCGCAGCAAATCTGCGCAACGTATGGATGAGGATTGGCGTGCCGCCCAATTCGGTGAATTGTTTCGAGGGGGGCGTCTTTTTTGGCTTGCCGTGAGCGCTGGGCACGGGAGCCATGCGAGTCCCAAGCCCCGCAGCCGGAATAATTACTACAACCTTCATCGCGGGGTGTAAGTATACGAGTGCCTGGGCCGGAGTTCAAATCTAGAGAAGCGATTTACCGCCGAGCACGCCGAGGGTTCCAAGAAAAAGCACGGCGGAACTCTCTCAGCGGATTCTCCCTAGCGATCTCTGCATCCATCCTCGGCGGTAAGGCCCATGGTGTTTAGGGCTGGCTTGGCTTAGTCTCCACCAGCGCGCTCGGGACCACCGCCGACGACGGCACCGCGGTTCCCGTAATCACCGGCGCTGTGGCCGGAACGGCGACACTGGTGCGAGAAAATGCTCGCTCGTCCCACTTGCCGAAGATCATCTTGCCGGCCGTAGTTTGCAACACCGATGTGACCGAGACGTCGATGGTCTTGCCGATCATCTTCCGCGCATTGTCGACCACGACCATGGTGCCGTCATCGAGATAGGCGACGCCCTGGTTATATTCCTTGCCTTCTTTCAGGATGAAGACCTTCATGATTTCGCCCGGTAGCACGATCGGCTTGAGCGAGTTTGCCAGTTCGTTGATGTTCAGGACTTCGACGCCTTGCAGCTGCGCGACTTTGTTCAGATTAAAGTCGTTGGTGATGATCTTCCCCTCGTAGACCTTGGCCAGTTCGATCAGCTTGAGATCGACCTCGCGGACAGCGGGGAAGTCATCTTCGACGATCTGAATCTGCAGCGTAGCCATCTTCTGGAGTCGCTGCAGAACGTCGAGCCCGCGGCGTCCGCGGTTTCGCTTCAGCGAATCGGCCGAATCGGCGACGAGCTGCAGCTCGCGCAAGACGAATTGCGGCGTCACGATGATGCCGTCCAGAAATCCGGTCTCGGCAATGTCCGCGATGCGGCCGTCGATGATGACGCTGGTGTCGAGGATCTTATAGCTCCTCTTGCCTTGCTTCTCGCCGCCGAAGATTCCGCCGAGAGCGGCCAGGTTGAGCAGGTCGCCCTTGCTGGCACCAACGATGAGGCCGACATAAGCCATCAGCAACATCACCAGGATTTGCAGGAAACTTTGGGTGCGGCCGGAAGGGATGCTGCTGCGGATCACCAGGGCAAACAGGTAAGCGCCACAGATGCCGAGGATGCTCCCGATGGCTGCGCCGATCAGCCGCTTCAGGCTCACCGCTCGGAGTTTCCATTCGAACAGGACGATGACCGCCCCTACCAGAGCGCCGATTCCAGCATCTACCTCGGGCGCGCGCCCAAAAGGAGCAATCACATAGCAGGTAACTGAAACTACGATTACAAAAAGAAGACGTACAAGAATCAAATCCACAATAAACCTCCCCCGGATGCAGCTCCGCCTAACTTCTGGAACATGTCCGGTGCCTTTCCCTCGCCGCCCCGGGCGGGAATCGGCATTTCGTCTATGCGGGGCGCGCAAGAATTAAGGGGGATGAAAAATGCGCCCCGTTCCCAGTCCAATGGAGGCTCGACCGGGCAAACCTAAGTAAAACCAACGCCAAAAGTATATACCCGAGGGTAAGTAACTGGAAAAACTAAAGATTGCGTGGCAGGGCAGCCTTTTCGCGGAGCATGCCCTACAGGGCCATGCCGGGCGCATTACAGTTTTGTACCCAGCGTGAAAGCAGTCGTTTTCGGCATCTCAAATTGGCGATCCCGATCTGCTGAATGAGGATGCAGATGGCCGAGCCGTTCCAGTCTCAAGGATTGCCTTGGAGGATATTCATGCGACGATTTAATTTTGTGAATGTAGCGATTCTCTCCCTATTGGTGGGGAGTGCGGCCGCTGTATATGCCCAGGACGAAAAGCCGCAAGAGGAAAAACCTGCGCGTCAGGAAGAAGCCAAACCGACCCCAAAAGCGAATGAAGCCAAACCGCCTCGCCAGGAAGAGACCAAGCCGCAACAAGACAAACAGATGGAGAAGATGGGCAAGCAGGAAGAAAAGCAGGAGCCGAAACCGGGACAAGAACGATCCCACGAGCAGGCGATGCCGAACCGCCAGGATCATCCGAAACAAGCGCATGCCCAGCCAGCCGGCAGAGGCGGACACATTCCTGACGAGAAATTCCGGGCTAGCTTCGGCCGCAGCCATACCTTCACAGCGAAAACGGTAATCGTTGAAGGTCGCCCGCAATTTCAATACAGCGGCTATTCCTTCCAGCTCGTTGATGCCTGGCCTGTAGGGTGGGCCTACACCGACGACTGCTACATTGATTTCATCGACGGAGAATATTTCCTCTTTGATCTGCTGCACCCCGGCGTTCGCGTCGCCGTCTTCGTCGTCATGTAGCGCGATGATGTAACCGCATCACGTGCGCGGCTTCGTAGCGAAGGTGGCCTCTCTGAGTCGGGATTCAGTTCTGCTGGATTCAACCTCAAGCAGGTCCACCTTTTTTATTGCCGGTTAACTGCAGAGATCGCCAAGGGCTGCCCCAATCAAGTGACGAGGGCTGAATGAGTTCCGCCTTTCGTAACTGAATCGCCTGAGGCGATCCCGCCCCAGCCAACCCAAGGTAAACTCCACCATTGTCCGGCACTTCCCTAGGACTTGGGTCTCGAAAAACATTCGATCCCAATTCCCCTTTCGACGATGTAACGACGCGTTAGGAGACGATGTAACGACGCGTTAGGAAAGGATAATCCCTATGAAAAAATGCACGTTGTTCCTTGTCGCAGCAATTTTCGTCGCGGCCAGCAGCCTAGCCCAGGACGCCACCTCTCCCACAGCACCCTCAACCATCACGCGTACCACCAAAGAATCCGCTCCGCCTCCCACTACGACGATTTACTACGGCGGCGGTCCGGTCATGAGCGGATCGACCAATGTCTACGTGGTCTACTACGGCACCTGGTCAACCACTTCGAAGAACATCGTCAACACGTGGCTCCAGCACATCGGTGGCTCGTCCCTGTACAACGTCAATTCGACATACCACGACTCCACCGGGGCCGGTGTCCAAAATGTGGTCAACTACAACCCGGCCACCAACTCCTATGCGGACAATTACTCGCTGGGCAAAAGTCTGACCGATGCCAGCATTCAGACCATTGTCTCCAACGCGATCCGCGGCGCGCACCTGCCGAATGACCAGACGAACGGCGTCTATTTTGTACTCACCGCCGCCGATGTAAGTCAGAGTTCTTCCAATGGCACCCTTTGCGTGAACTACTGTGGATACCACTCGCCCTCAACATCTATCATGACAGGTGAGACCATCAAGTATTCGATCGTGGGTAACTTCGCGGCGTGTCCATCGGCGTGTGACGGCAACATCTTTAACGGCGACACCACTACGCCCAATGGCGACATTGGCGGTGATGGTGCTGTCAACGTGATGTTCCACGAACTCTCCGAAAGCGTCTCCGATCCAAACGTGACGCTGAGCAACGGCGCCTGGGGCGACCTCAAGACAGGCGAAAGCGGCGACATGTGCAACTTCAACTTTGGCGTGTTCAGCACGCTGCCCAAAGCCGCTGATGGCGCCCACTACGACGTAACCATATCCGGCGTCAACTACCTGATCCAGCAGATGTTCGAGGTTTCAGTATCGAAACCTGTGGGTGGAACCTACTACCCTGGATCCTGCGCCCTCAGCCTGAGTAACTCGCCCGACTTCACCATCACCGCTTCTCCTGCCGTCGGTGGCTCTGGGAACGGCGTGACCGCCTATTTCGACGTGCAGGTTAGCCCGGTGGACGGCTTCACCGGAAGCGTCACCCTCAGCGCCAAGGGACTTCCGAGCGGCGCCACCGATTCCTTTAGCGTGCCGGTGATCACTAACGGCTCCGGCTACTCCACGTTCATCGTCAACACGACTGCAACTTCGAACGCGGTGCTTACGGTCACCGGAACCAGCGGCACGCTCGTCCACAGCACAACGGTCCAACTAGGACCGCTCTCGTGCACGCCAACCTACAGTTGCACGGATCCGAATTACGACAATGCGGTCGCCAACATCTCGCTGAGCTGCAATGCCCTGAGCAACATCTCGGTTGCGGCCGAAGCCTGCATGTATGGCTCCGGTTGCAAACAGGGCAGCAGCGCAGTCTTCGAGTCCGGTACCGGCGTGCAAGTGACTCAGTACGGGGTAGGGGGTGCATTCCAGGGTTGCGGCTTCAAGTGGTCCTGGGGTGGGCAAAACTACTCCGAGGGAATGAATTTCTGAACGGACGCCAATGCCCCACTCTTGTCCACCTTGCGACAAGAGTGGGGCATTTCGAACTTTCCCTGGATCTTTTCCCGGCCGTTCCCCTGTTAAACTTTCCTAGATGAAAGCCCTGGTCATCACCGCGCTCTCCGGCCCCGACGCGCTCTCCATTCAGGATGTTCCAGAGCCCACTCCGAAGCCAGGACAGACGCTGGTCCGCGTCGCCGCCGGAGGTTTGAACTTCGCCGACTTCATGACTGCGCAGGGTGGTTATCCGGGAACACCACCGCCGCCACTCATTGCCGGGCGCGAATTCTCCGGCGTCGACGAAGCCACAGGCCAACGCGTGATGGGTTACACGCAGTGGGCAGCCTTCGCGGAGAAAGTAGCGGCATACCCCAGCATGCTCTGGCCGGTTCCCGAGCACTGGAGTGACGAGCAAGCCGCGGCCTTCCCCGTCAACTACTTCACCGCATATCTGGGCTACTGGCAGGCGGGTATGACTTTTCCGGCGGCTGAAGGGAAGACTCACCGAGTGCTGATTCACGCCGTTGCTGGAGGAGTCGGTACCGCGGCAGTGCAGATCGGCCGCATTCTCGGCGTTGAAATGTACGGCACGTCATCCTCCAACGAGAAGCTTGCGCGGGTCAAAGAACTCGGGTTACAGCACGCGATTAACTACAAACAGCAGGACTACGAAGAAGCCGTGAAAAATCTCACACGCGGCGAAGGCGTGGACGCGGTCTTCGAAATGCTCGGCGGCGAGCACACCGCGAAAAGTCTGCGCTGCCTGCGAGACTTTGGACGAGTCATTCAATATGGCACCGCAACGGGCAAGCAGCCGCAGCTTGACGTCCGTGCGCTCTATGCGAAGTCCGCCAGCGTCCAGGGACTTTGGCTGACTTATCTTTCCCAAAAGCCGGAGATCATGGAGCCCGCGTGGAAGCAGCTCTCGGAGTGGATCGAGCAGCGCAAGTTCGCTCCGGTCATCGGTCAGGTTCTGCCTCTCGATCGAGCTCGTGAAGGCTACAAGCTGCTGCAGGAAGGCAAGAATTACGGGAAGGTTGTGCTCAAGATGTAAGAGCCTGTCTCTTGGTGAATCATCTCTCGATTCAATCCCGTCCCAAAAATCTTATGCGCCCGGTGAAAGCTCTGCCGTTACCATCGATAAAAGTTGGCTCTGGATGCGTCGAGTCGAGAATTCCGTTCGCCAGAATGTCGTTGGCGTGGTTGGTGACATTGTCGAAGCCCGCTCGTAACGCCCAGTAGTGCTTGAACCAATGAACACGCTTTTCAAACTGCAGGTTGATCGTGTAATACGCGGGAAGGCGGTCGGTTCCCGGAGGATGGCCGGGGGCGATCTGTTCCTGGTCGGTAGTAGCGAGGAAAGGCAATCCGGTACGAGCCTCGGCGGAGTAGACCACGTCCAATTTGTGAACGATAGGCAGCTTGAAGAACGGCAGCACACCCCAGCCAACGAAGCGATTGGGAGTATCCCAAGGATAGGGACCGGGCAACTGCTGACTGAGCAGCGGAATATCCAAACTGAAATCGAGCACCTGGTTCGATCGGGCGCGAGACCTCGTGTAGGCGCCAAAGATTTGGTATTGCTTGCGAAAGCGATGGCGCATGCTGACTTGGAAAGCGTCGTAACGGTCGTCGCGTTCGTTGCCGAGTAAGAATGTTCCGTCTACAGCGCCATTCAGAGTGTTATAGGCAAAGCCGTGCGTGCCACGTTTCTCGAGGAATTCCAGCTTCAGAAAAACTGCGGCGGGGAGTTTCTTCTCAAGGCCGAGGCTCCAGTTTAGATAGCGTGGCGCGTCGAGGTCGTTCCGGTTCACGGCAAAGCTAGTCGAAAGAGGCATAGGCTCGCTGCTTACGTTCCCATTCGCATCCGTCGGCTGTCCACTCGGATTAAAGAAGTAATCGATCCGCTGACCCTCGAAAGCTTGATGGACCAACCCTAGACTCGTGCCGTCATAAACGATTCCAATTCCCGCCGACAATTTTGTATTGTCCCCATCGTCGAGAATGTATGTGCCCGCCAATCGTGGCGAAATGAGCGGAGTGCGAACAACTTCATCCCAGTCGAGTCGCAAGCCAGGCTCGATCAGCAGACGATTGGTGACCAGCCAACGATCTTCGACATAAGCGCTGGCCTCAGTATTGAAAATTGTGTTGTAGTTACCTCCGGAAAAAACCGAATAACGCACGCATGTGGAGGGGACCACCGGAACGCCGTTCGCGTCGGTAGCACAAGGCTGAATCGGTTGACCGCTCAGTGGCTGTCCCGGCTGCAAGAACGAAATCGGCTGGCGCATAAACTGCGCAGCATAATTTAAGCGGTCAAGGTCGGTTCCCACTTTGATGTCGTGCCGCCCGTGCCACTGATGCGGCGATAAATAAAGATTACTCAGTCCCTGCACTCTGCGTGCGAGAGTGTTCTCGTGCAGATAGTAATTGCCCGCAACCTCCTGCGAGTTTGTGGCCGTCGGCGCTAATTCGATGTATGGACCATTTCCCTGAGGCGTGAACGCGACGCTATATTGATCGACACCGAATCCGGTTTCGAGCAGCGATCCTCCACGAAAATAGTATTGGTCTTTGAGCGAGCCCAGGTAAGCCGTTTCGACATCGGTAGGCGTAGTCGGCAGAGGCTGCAGCACCGAGAGCCCGTCATATTGATCGTGGTAGTAGTTTGATAGGAAGCTGGCCGTCACAATGTTGCGAGCGGTCAGGTTCGATTGCAGCTTTGCCAGATTGTCCACGCGCCAAATATGATCGGTATCGGCGCCAGACGGTAGTTGCTTGGTGATGTCGTCGTTATACTCGCCGCTGAGCGCATCGATAAACCACATCTTCCCTTTGTGAATCGGCCCGGACATCGTATAAATCGGCGTCCACTGGCCGAACGCAATTCCCTTGACGTCCTGCAGGCCGGGGATGAAATCGGTCGTTGTAAAGTGGAAGTGATCGTCGCCCATGCGCGTATTCAGGGTGAGCACCCCGCCGGAACCCTTGCCGAACTCGGCGGGTTCGCGGCTCGGCGTGACTTCGATGGAGTGAAATGACTCGATGCTGGTGCGTACTGCCAACCGCCCATTCGCCGGTTGCGTGACGTTGAAACCATCCAGCAAGACGAGAGTTTGGTAAACCTCGGCGCCTGCAAAGTGCGCCTGGCCAAAAGCATCCGGCGTAACTCCTGGGATGAAGGTCAGAGCATTGCGGTAGTCGTGCGTGCCGGGGTAGGGGATGTCGACAATTTCGGCGCCAGTCAGCTCCTCCTTCATCGAGATCTGCGCCGGGTCGATGGCCGGTGCGGATTCCGGCACATTCACCACTTCCCGTTCCTCGAACTGATGGGAAAGAGTCACGTCCACATTTTCGGTAATCCCGGCTTGCACATCCGACTGCAGCACAGCATAGAAATTTGTCTTCTGCACTCGCAGTTCGTAGTTTCCGGAAGGCAATCCATTGAATTCGCAGCGTCCGGCGAAGTCGGTCTCGCAGCGTAGTGGGAGAGTGGGCGGAGGACCTTGCAACTCTACGCGCGCAGCTGTAACTGCCACTCCATTTTCGTCGGCCACGGTGATCGTGAGCTTCGGCGGGGCGACGTGCTGGGGCCCGGTTCGTTGCGACGGCGAAGGTGACGTTTGTGCCGAAGACGAAGTCGTCAAAAATGCCGCAAGCGCCAGCAGGATGCATCTCACGGTTGCGCCGCGGCCGTGCATGATTCGAGTATGGAATTATTCAGGCCGCGGAGTCTAGTGATAGCCTGATCCCGGCAAGCTTGGACGCGAAAGGCCTGTACTCCGATTCTGAGGCGCGAGAGCCAGCCGAAAGGTTTGAATTCTGTAGGCGTCGTCTACGGAATTGTGCCGAGAACTCCACCAGCCGGTAAAGCGTCACTAGGCGCCGGGGACCAGCCAGAGTTATCAATATCTAGTGCCCATTCCGGTGCCCCAATCTTTGCAACCCATGCCCACTCTCCGCTCAGGTCGCTTCCCGCGCCGCTCAGTGGAGTATCGGCGACTACCCAGTACTGGATTCCGGCGCTGACCGCCACCGGAGAAAAGTCGGCCACGGCAAGGGCGCAACAGGTTCCGGCTTCGGGCAGGTCAGTCACCGTTACCGGCCCCGCGAGGAGTGTTCCGGGAGTGCCACTGGCGTCCGAATATAGGTTGAGATTGACCTGATTCGCCCCGGTGCCGCGGTACTGCGCAGCCACCCGAACCTCCAAGACATGAGCATCGGATCGCGGCGTGAACGGCATTCCGACGAACTGGGGAGAGCCAGGGTCGAGGGAGTTGTTTGGTCCCGCGAGTCTCCAGCTCGAGGTATCCGTGTAAAGATCGGACGCGGTCCCCAAGTTGCTGTAAATAATTTTCGAACCAGCCGGAGCATCCTGCGGCGGCAAATGTATTGCCGACTGCTCCGGTGTGTGTACAACTCCTGGAGCCTTCCCCGTCTGACCCAAAAAATTCAAGCTGCAAAATACTAGGAGGCAGAGAAAGAGCAGATTTTTCTTCACGGATGTTCCCTCCTTTTTCAAGGCTTTCGTTTCGAACCGTCAGCGAGCGTGCCACATTTCTATAAAGCTGGAAGCTAACCAACCGACCTACGGGGTCGTGCCCAACACGACGCCGGAGGGCAGATCGAACCCCTGGACCGGGAACCAACTGGTACCGTGGTCTAGTGCAAGTGGGATCGAGATGTTGGCCGCCAGTTGCCAGAAGCCCTCGAAGTCGCTCCCAACGCCGGTCGCAGGCGTGTTCGCAACCACCCAGTACTGCACTCCGCCACTTACCGCCACCGGTGTGAAATCGGCGACGGTAAGGCGACAGCAGGTGTTGGCGTTAGGCAGGTTCGTGATTGTCACTGGCCCTGCCAGCAGCGTTCCCGGAACGCCTCCCGAATCCTCATAAATACTTAGATTTACTTGGTTCGCCCCGCTCAGATATTGCACGGCGACACGCACTTCGGAGACGTGCGAATTCAAGCTCGGAGTAAACGGCATGGCGGTGAAAAAGGAGATGCCCGCTGAGGAATTTGGACCGGAAACAGTGAAGCCGTCGGCAGAGTAGAGGTGGCCTTTCTTGCCTAGGTTGGAATAGAGGATTTGTAAGCTGCTTGGCGTCTGCTGTGTTGCGTCGACCGCCGATTTTTCCGTGGTCTGAGCTAGCAGCGGCAGGTGATAGATCGCCAATAGGCACAGAATCAGAGGCTTTTTCACGATCTCCTCCTTGCCGAAATTTTCGATTTCGAACGAACCTCGGCTTCAATTCGCGCTTGTGCGTCACTGCTGACTTACCTGCAGGGAGGAGCCCGCACTTCTTTAAAGCGTAAAGAAGAAGCCAGGATATTGAAGCAATCCTCGTCGGTGGGATTATACCTCGGAATCACTCTCGGGGATCCTTTTTTCATTCGCCAGCGAATGGGTTCTCGAAGCTTTCCGCTGCAGAGAAAACACCCCAATCTCACTAGAAAATTCGCAACCCAGTACACAACGATCGCCCGCTCGCATCGGACGCCAGATAATTCACATGTGCCAGACTCGCTAGATCACTCGGCGATATCCCGCGCCAGTGTCAATTGAGGAACCGTCGAGGTTCGCGGTGGCGATAAATTCAACCACGCAAGCATGCCTCTGATAGGCTTTGGAAGAAATTCCATGCCAATTGTTAACGGCGATCGTATTGAATAAAATCCGGGTATTTTTGTCGGCATAGCCCTGCGACTCATGACGAAACTCTTGCGGTTCTTCCGCCCGTCGTACCAGCATTCGGCTCTTTCTGCCACGCTGCTGTTGATGGGTACCGTGATGCTCTCGCGCGTCATCGGATACGTGCGGGAGGCCTACATCGCCTATGCCTTCGGCGCCGGCCCGCAGACCGATGCCTACGTTGCGGCCTTCACGCTTCCAGACTGGCTGAATTACATCGTCGCCGGCGGCGCTGCCTCCATTACCTTTATCTCGATCTACACCCGCTTCCTGGCGGAAAAGCGCGATGCCGACGCGCAAAAGACTTTCTCCATCGTGATCACGGTCATGTCTGCGGTGATGATTGTGGGCACGGTCATTGCTGAAATTTTTACACCGCAGTTCGTGCGCTGGATGTTTCACGGCTTCTCGCCTGCGCAAATCGAACTCACCGTGCATCTCACG
>Ga0210405_10001578_pt1 | contig 25496 bp, 18 predicted proteins | sample IncBWH11MmetaG_FD_155492 | JGI IMG/M metagenome (GOLD analysis project Ga0210405, IMG submission 155492) | Forest soil microbial communities from Barre Woods Harvard Forest LTER site, Petersham, Massachusetts, United States - Inc-BW-H-11-M | ecosystem: Environmental > Terrestrial > Soil >... | reverse complement strand
TTTCTTTGACTTGGGCGGACACTCGCTCATGGCTGTAAGCCTGGTCAGCCGGGTGCAGGCAGTGCTCGGATCTGAGTTGCCAATCGATGTGCTCTTCGAGTACCCGAACGTTGGACAAATCAGTTCGTGGCTTGTGGAAAAAGGATACGAGGAGGGAGAGCAGGGTTCGATCTTGCGGCGGTCAGCATGAACCAAGTTCGTTTATCGATTCACGACTGTTCGGTGTACAGCGGTGGGGTAATGCTCAGATGTGGGCCGATGGATGGGCTGAAACGGTAACTGCACTCGAGGTGGTTGACCTTGTGCCAATGCAATAATTGAGGGGATGTGGATTAGCACAACGCTCATTTTGACTATTATCTTATTCACGATTTAACTGCACGGAAGGAATCGAAAATAAGTTTACTGGAGATACTTGTGGCCGGATACCAACCCACTATTGATTGCCTGATCCTGGGCTTCTATGACTATCCATTGCCTGAGTACGTCGAGATTGTCCGTGCCTTTGGAGAGCGTTCCGGCGCCTACCGAGACTTAGCACTGTCGTTGGTTGTATTGAACGGGAAGCCGTATCGCGCTTTGGACGTGTTGACAATGTTGCGCAAAGCAGAGATGCGGGTTGTGGAACCTCCCTTCCACAATGCAGATTTCCTCTGGCCGGTGGTGGCGTATCTGACTAGCTATCTGCAGCGGCGTGGTCTCAGTGCCGACTATGTGAACCTGCCTCACATCGAAGACGACGATTTGCGACGCAAACTGCAGTCCCCTGTACGAGCCATCGCGATCACAACCACTCTCTATGTGTCTCCGTTGCCCATCGTTGAGTTGATCAAGCGATGCAGGCGATGGAACCCGAAAGCTACTATCATCGTTGGAGGTCCGTTTGTCTCGACGGTAGCGACGTCGCGGAACGAGGCGCTAACCGCAATGCTCGGTTACATTGGTGCCGATATTTATGTCCTCTGCAATGAGGGAGAAGCGACCCTCGCCGCCACGTTGCTGGCACTGAAGAACGGTACGCCTTTGTCGACGATTCCCAACTTGGCACTCAGATCGCCGGATCGCGGGTTCTCTTTCACGGATTCCTCACCCGAGGCGAACGCGTTGGCTGAGAACCCAATAGATTACGCCTTGTTCTCAAAGCAGGAGATAGGGCAATTCGTCACGACCCGAACAGCCAAATCTTGCCCATTCGACTGCGCATTCTGTGGGTTCCCGGCGCGCGCGGGTCGTTACACGTATCTCGACGTCGACCACGTCGAGAAGCTGTTCGATGCGATCGAGGCGATAGGTACGGTGACGACGGTCACGATCATCGACGATACTTTCAACGTCCCCAAGGGGCGCTTCAAAGAAATTCTCCGGATGATGGCTCGCAAACGATATAGATTTACGTGGAACTGTTTTTATCGTTGCGATCATGGTGATGACGAAACGATCAACATGATGGCGACTGCTGGATGTGAGGGTGTATTCTTGGGAGCCGAATCTGGAAGCGATGTCATACTGGAGCGGATGCATAAGTCAGCGCGCCGGAGTCATTACGCGCAGGCCATACCGCGGTTGAATGAAGTCGGAATCTCGACCTACGCCTCCTTCATTGTCGGCTTCCCTGGTGAAACCAGGGATACAGTTCGCGAGACCATCGACCTGATCGAAGAGACGAAGCCCGAGTATTACCGTGCTCAGTTGTGGTACGCCGACCCCGTAACACCAATTTGGCGCGAGCGCGAGCGCTATGGTATCGAGGGAGTCGGATTCGACTGGAAGCACAACAGCATGGATGCCGCCGAAGCCTGCGAATGGGTGGAGGAGATGTTCCTAAAAGTTAAAAACGCCACCTGGATGCCGCAACTTGGATTCGAGCAGTGGAGCACATTCTACCTTCAGCGACGCGGGATGACCCGCGAGCAGGTGCGGCAGTTCGTCCGAACCTTCAATGAAGTCGTACGTCACCAGGTGTGCGGCTCGGCGATATCCTCGGAGCTCTTTGAAACGTTGGGTGCGTGCTGCCGTTTCGATGCCCCGCCGACGAGCAAGCTTGCAGCGAAACACGAGGAATCAAATGAAGCGGAGAGACACTTACTTTAGCAGGCTTTTCCTGTGGGAAGATCTATTGATGCATGCGAGTCAAGGCTTCACAGCGGGGTTCGGAGAGCATGGATCCAAACCTCTTCCGCTGGTGATGCCCTCCCGGGTAAGTCCCGCGTAGCGCAACTCGCAAGCTTCATCTTCTCGGTGGCAAACGAACCTTGATGGGACAACTGTCCTTCAGCGCCTCGTTGCCAGATGCAAATTCGTCAGCGAATGCTTCTCAACGCGTCAGGCAGCGCCGTGCACAAGCGGCTTCTAGCTGCAAGCCAGACTCGTGCAACTTCGCGTTGATGCTCCGGAGGGTCGTTGGAGTGGTGACGCCCCACCCGAAAATATGCATTATAAAAGCCTAAGGGCTGATTAAGCTCGTAGAAGGCCGAGGCATCCTTTGCTCATGGGCCAAAAGATACGCTTTCAGTTCGCCTTCATGAGGACAGTGTTTCGTACTCAGACGTAGCAAAAACTGTGGTTCGTCTATATTTATTCTGCCCTTACTTTGCTCAAGGTAGTCCACAAGCCGCTGACTCTCCGTCCACAGACAGTCTCCCACGCTCTTGTAAAATCGCACCCGGGCTCGCATTCGTTCCAATAGTCCGTCTGTCCACTTGAAATGGTGGACTGCAATCCAATCCTCATTGCGAGGCCATGCCCTGCCCTGAAGAGCATAATGCTGCCCTGCCAGCAACCGTACCGAACCTTTCGCTGCTGCTACTTTGAAACAATTTCCTCTAAGCAATGGGTGTGTCACAAAGCCTGCGAGACTGAATTGCTCCCATAGCGATTCGTGACGATCTACTTTTCGCAGCACTCCGTCTGCTGCAACTCTGTCCACCACAAAACCCTCAATATAGTCGAAAGCACCACGATCCGCGGCGGATATCGTGTCGAACAGACCCTTAGGATACACCTGCAGCTCATCACAATCCGCGAGCACAAACCAATCTCTAGGCGCCTGCTCCATGGTGTGACGGTACAAATACGGATTAACAGATTGGTTCCATTTACCGACAAAAACAGACACAATCTCGGCGTTGTAACGACTTGCTACTACCTGCACTTCCTTATAGAGATCATCGCCATAGGTTTCCAGTTGCACGTTTACCAACAGCGAGTCAACGCCCATATCTCGATAGTGACGCAACATACAGTCCAATAATTGGGTGTAGCCGCCCACCACGGTAACCAAATGAACGTTCACGAAGCTCGTCTCCAAGGTTAGGCTTAGAAATTTTATGCATAATAGCTTTTATGTGCTCATACTTGCAACCTGTGACACGTTTCGGCGTTGCGTGTAGTAACAGTTTACGAAACCAATTTGGTATCGACATTCCGATTCGTCTGCTGTTCGAAACAACAACTCACTAGCCTGCTTAATTCTTGGACGGAGAATTCTCTGATGGGGGCTGGCGTTTCTGGCGCTCTATGGCTTCAAATGTTTGTCAAGACCGTGCGGACAAGGAGGACGAGTCCGCAGAGGACGAGGTGGGGATTTTTTCAGGCAAGACTCCGCCGTGCCTGCCGAGGAGATTGGATTCGGAGGGCGGAGAAAAATTAGCCGCTGTCAGCACGGGTGGCGGAGAGGTGGAGTCAGATTGCAGCAGGGGCCTTTGGCGGATACGAGTTTGAATAGCCTGGGCGCGCAGGGTTTCGATCTGAGCCGAGCGCCCAGGTTGCGGCGACTGAGAAAGAAGTGGCGTGATTGTAAGCGCAGCCCCGAGGGAACAGTCGGAGGCGTTTCTCATCAAACCCCGCCGTTCATTTCACGCAAGGACCAAATCACTGCGTGCGTCACCGGAAATCAAGATCATTCTGCCCTTCCAAAAACATAACGCCGCACAAAAAAATAAGTTTTACTAAGAAAGCTTAGTCAATAAGTATTCCAAAGGTGCGATGGTGTTGTTTAGGTTAGCCTCCATTGCAGCAGCGCGTCCTGACTGTGACATTCGATAATATACCTCTGGCGAAGACAAGGTCCCGAGCAGCGCGTGCCGCCAAGGCTCAAGATCCTGATCAGGTATGGTGGCAATCGGCAGTGAGCGCTCGTCCAAGTTGTTTGAATAATCGGCAATTTCCTTGACTGGGAGCAGAAAATCCTGACCCAACATAGCTTCAGCGTTCCCTCCGACGTTGCTTGCAAGCACAGGCACTCCTCGCAACAAAGATTCAGTAATTACATTAGCTTTTGCCTCAGCCCATAGTGACGGAACTAAAAGAACCTGCGTAACATTCAGAATTGTTTCAATATCATCGGACGGACTCAGTAACGTGATGTTAGGAATTTCTTGAAGCACACCTTTGTCCTCTTTAGTTGTGCCCCAAGTCGGAACAGCTGCAAACGTCATCTGTGGAAGCATTTGGGCAAGACCGACCAAAATAGACATTCCCTTGTAAGCACAAGGATTTATCAGCGTGACGAATCCATCCCCATACTTGCCTAAATTCGGAAAAGGCCCAGGCCCGTTCAAACAAATGGGCAGAACTACGCAATCTTTATTTCCATATTCTTGTATGTAGTTCTTAACATATTCGCTGACCGCTACTATGTGTGCCGTCTGCCCAAGTATTCGCGTCGTATCAGCGTTTTGTTTGTGCGAAGCGGGGCCAAAGGGTAACGTCAAGGTAGTGCGCGCTAGAAAAACAACAAGATCTGAACATCGCGTCTGCGCGATGTCAAGTAACCTGTAACCTGGATCCTCCCCGATTATCACGCAATCCGGCCGAAATCGATCTATCTCGCCGCGAAATATATTCGCTACTGATTGGGTGCTGGTCGTAGCAAGGACCTGCACGTCGTGGAAAGCAAATGTGTCGTAATCGGGTCTGATTACAACTTCAATGCCAAGCTGCTTCATCTCTTGGTGAAAAGCAGTGCGGCCCTCGTTTCCACGACAGGCAATGACGACAGCTTCGCATTCATGTCCTCGCCTCGCGAGCGCCTCAAGTAGAATGCGATTGGACTTGCTCGCTCCTACAAAGGTAGGGAGGTATATCATGTTTTGGCTGAAGAGCACCCTCATGTCTGTGCACGCCGCAAAGAGGACTATATCGGTTTTTATTTAGATGGGCAACGAGGTTCTGAGTTTCGTGTCGCCAGCACATGATATGGCCGGTCGAGAGAGAGCATGTAATGTGTCCGCTTGGCGGGCGGCGAGAGCGGGAGACATACAGAGGATGGAGAGCTACTCAAGGCCACGGTGGGCCATGAAGGTACAGGGAGTGATTTTGCTAAAGCGGGGCTACGATCACGTGCCGGCGGGCGGCGGAGATCATCCGCATTCGCGACCGAGGAGGCAGTCTCGATAAGATGTCAGGAATGAGTAGGCGGTAGGACCGGGCGGATGCGGGTTTCGTATCAGCGAAGTGCTGAAGCTTCGCGTTCGAAACACCGATCTCTCACCCAAGGCTTTATCAGTGTTCATCAGAGAAGATTCTGCAAAGATCGTTCGGTACCATTTGTTCGGCATCGCTCTGCGCCCCGAAGCGTCGAAGATTAAAGCCCATGGCGAGAATGCCCAACAATGCGCCTATTACCCTATCGCGTGCGCTCGGGATGAGGGCAGCATGACTTGCTGCGAGCGACGCGTCCCCCCAGTTACAGGAGATATCCGTCAGGATCGCAAGGTTCTTTTGACTTCCAGCGGTAACTTCGACCTAGTGCGAGCCCTCGCTGTGAAGCATAAGGAGTGGTTCCGTCTGGCTGATGCGATTCTGTGTCAGTCTTTGGGCTTTTGCAAAATCGACCCAACAGTACGCCAATCCACAACTGTGATCTGGTTGTCAAGCAGTGCAGATCGGAATTTTGGGCTCGTTAGTATGTCGTAATCCCGCTGACGCCAAGCCGCACCCCACGCCTGATGATGCTGGGTGATGGCTCGCAATTCGTCATCATCACAACCTAGGTGAACAGTGAGCTGGCTCAAGCCACTCTCAATCGATCTGAGCACGCCAAGGTAGTAGTCTTCCCATGAGTCCGCAGGTGCGTTCGGACTGGCTTGAAAAAGTTTGTCTACAACTACGTCTGAATTGAAAGCTATCTTGCCAAGAACTTGAGAAGCACATATTGGCGGAGAAGCACATATTGGCGCAAGAAACGGTAATTGGTGCTTCCTGGCAGTCTGCGCGTAGATTTCAGCGTAGTCTGTTCTGAAAAGGGAACACATATGAGAGTCGAGATGGGTCACGTCTATCCCAGCCTCCATTGCCGTCGTCACTTGCGCCTCCAACTCGACCTCAATATGGCACGATGAAGCATGTAGGGAGTCTGCATCTGGCCAAAAGTGGCCGATTTCATCGACCAGGCCGGTATCGCAATTAACGTTCGACAGAGGGCGCCACTTGTAGTGCGACCACTCGCTCGTAATGGTCAAGTGAACTCCAATGTCGAGTGAGGATTCCCCTCGGCAACGCTCAGCAACTTCCGCGAACCACGGACATGGTACCATCACACTCGCAGAACTAATGGCCCCTGCCTCAAATGCATTAAAAGTTGCCACGTTCACGGAATGGCACATTCCTAAATCGTCGGCGTGAATAATCAATAGTTTCGTATCCGGAAGATATCCCAAGCGTTCGGCGACGTGATTCACCGCGACAGGTTAACACAGCTCGATAGCATCATAAAGTTCCGCATGGGCCGCCAGCAGCCAAGCGACTCCTATTTGTGGAAACGGATGTATACGGGAGTGGGAGTGCGCGAGTTGAGTTGCGGCAGTTGCGGGAAGAAATGAGACGGCTGAAGCGGCTCGTTGCGGTTGAGCCTCGATCGGCAGATTCTGCGGGAGATCGTGTCAAAAAAGGTGTAAGGCCTCGTGCCGTCTCTAGCTTCGTTTGTGACAAAAAATGGGGGCGGTTCACACTTAAGGTGCTGCTATTATTCAAGACGAAACCGTTTTGGGGAGAGACTCGCCGTGGCTGCAAACAGACACTCATCTCACAAGAGCTTTTCTTCGTGGTCGGGATTTGATTTGATGGAAGGTTTTTTCTTGTCGCAGGCTTTTGCGGCTATTGAACGCATCGGCATTATAGATGCTCTCAAGCTGCCGCAAAGCGTTAACGATCTGGCACGACGCTTTAGCGTAGATGAAAGTGTTCTTGATGCAGCGTTGCAGATGCTAGCGACCCGGACCACATTGATAAGGTGTGCGCGTCGGAAATATACAGCGACTTCAGCTTGGGATTCTGTGACGAAGTTCCTTTTTTTGCAGTATGTTGCATCTTACGGGGCCAATGCTAGCCATCTAGAAGAGATCCTTCATGACCCATCTGTTGCATCGCAATTCGTGGACCGATATCAACATCAGCGAGCGTTCTTAAACGCGCCGCCGTCGACGAAGGACCCCTTAGTTCAACTCGTCCTACAGTTTGGTTTCAATACAGTTCTGGATATTGGCTGTGGTACGGCAAGCCTGCTTCTCCATTTGGCATCCCAGAGTCCGCATTTTCGGGGTTTGGGAATCGATTCAAATCCGTTCATGTGCAGGGCGGCTCGGCAACGAATCGTCCAAGCGGGCGAGCGTAAGAGAATAACAATCATAAATGGGGACTCTCGCCAACTATCGCTCAGGATTCCACCTACTATTGCGAGTGGCGTGCAGGCGATCACTGCGTCCGGTGTTGCGAATGAGTTTTTCTTCGGAGGTATCAGGAATGCTGTTACTTGGCTGGCAGCAGTCAAACGCGAATTTCCGGGCAGGAAGATGTTCATCGCTGACTACTACGGGCAGCTTGGCTTTCGCAAGAGACCCAATCGACGTGGAGTAGCATTACACGACTTCGTACAAGTTATCAGTGGACAAGGTGTGCCTCCACCGGACCGAAGTGGTTGGCTTAAGGTGTACCGGTCAGCAAAGTGCAAACTAGTCCATGTGGAGCACGAGAGAGGCGCTCCTAACTTTATTCATGTGGTTCAGCTTTAGGGACACTCTAGAATAAGCGATCATTTTGAGTCGACTAACTCGGTACGGCGCGATGGAAAACGGCAGATGAGGCAGGGGCCCGACCCGGTTTGAGATTTGCGATTGGGAATTGCTCCAGATAAATGGGAGAAATGAGTCATTTCTTTCCAGTCAAGCTATCGATTTTCATCGTCCAACCGGGCGTCTCGGAATCCCAATGAACTCGTGATCCGCTCTATTGCTTTCCGTCATTGAGGCTTACTTCTATAAACCCCTCAGATTACGTTTGGAGTCATTACTGGTTAATAATCAGGATCGCTGGAGAAATACTTTCAGCACGGTGCCGAGGGGCGTGGTTAGTTCCTTCGGCGGACTATGATAGTTTGGTTCCTATAACAAGATAGCCGAGTTCTTTCGCTGGCGGGGAGGCACACTCTTCGCACATTCATGGCACCGCGAACAGCCATTGGCCGGTTGACTGGAAACGAGGATGACTAATGTTTCGTTATGGCCGCACAAAAGCTAGCCACTCTTCCGCGAGCGCGTGGCTGGCTAGCCACCCAGCGGGTAACCATTCTTGGGGATTATCGTCTTTGGACTTCCGGATCTTCGCGTCTGCAAGCTCAAACGTTCTTAATCCGAAACTGTCCTTGATCTCTGTCTCTTTAATCTTCATGAGTGCAAACCAGCCATCATCTTGATTCATTTTGCAAAGCGCCGCATGCATTGAAGACGGTTGTGTTTGCTTTAAGACTGTGCCTAGCCATTGGAGCATTAACTCTTTTGCATTCGCCGTGCAGCAATGCGGAGATTTGTTTTGCAAGACAAATGACCAGCGTGCCCCCTGCTCGCTATGTTTTCTAAAATACTCATAAGGACGAGAGGTTCCTGATATGTTGTCCGCTGCGCCCGCGATTATCATCTGCGGAACAGCTAACGTCCTAGTATCCAAATTGACTGTATCAATCCCATGCGGATCGTGATGGCCGGGTGCGGAAAGAATAGCAGCGATTACTCGGTCAGGAACAGAGCGAACAAATCGAGCGGATAGCGGCCCAGCGCCGGAGAATGCTAAGAAAATTAGTCTTGTATCAGCGAGTTCGCGGTGACCAGTGATCTGGCCGAATTGATCGAGGGCAGTAAATAAAGCTCGCCCCAAACCCTTTTCGGGATCCATATTCATGTCTCGACGGTTTTCCGGAGCCTTTCCGGGACAGTGACCATGCAAAAGAAGAGCGAGGCGGAAGCTCCGTGCAAATTCGAGTATGACAGGATCGCTATAAAGATCGTGGACATCGTGACCGCGATCAAAAATAACCCAAACAGCACGAATGGGGTCCTTAGGATACGGAATCGTCAATGTGTAGGGACAAGAAGAAGCCATGTCTTCATTAGGAAGCGGCACAACAGAAGTTTCAAAACGCGCGGGCTGCTGCGCCAAAGCACATGAGGACGTCAGTAGTGAGATCGTGTTAATCAATTGCATCGAATCGTGGCTCAGAAGGCGAATGTTTATCCAGATGAAGAACGTCCCAGCACCGAATTCGTCCTCAAAAGTTATCGAAGGCTTCATTCTATAGCAGTTCGAACTATAGCAGTTCAAAGTCGCGCCTCCCCGACAAATCTTTTGGAGCGTTGTTCGGCCCGCGATCGTATTTCGCTCCGACCAAAAAACTCTCTGCTGTTCCACTTTTCAGAATAATGCAGGCTAAGGACACCACTTTTTTGAGTTTCGACGCTTTATATCTTATGAGATAGAATTCGATACACTTAATTGTTGGTCTCAAACACTGAGAAATTGAGAATACAGGGCCTATCATTCGACGAGTCTCGTATTGCGAGCATTGAGGATCTCCGCCTCCTGGCGCAGAGGCGACTACCCAAGGTCATTTTCGATTACGTCGACGGGGGCGCCGATGGCGAAGTGACGATGAGAGCTAATCAAAGCGCCTTCCAGTCAATTGAATTTCGCCCTCGTACCGTTATGGGAGTGCCGAACTGCGACTTACGCACATCCGTACTGAGCCACACACTCTCATTTCCTTTGATTCTTGCTCCCGTTGGGCATAGCTGTGTGATTTATCCCAGAGGCGAGTTGGCTGCGGTGCGTGCCGCAGGAGCAGCGAATACAGTTTACGTCTTGCCTACTCTTTCGGGAGAAACAATCGAGGACATCAGTAAATGCACCACCGGTCCCGTTTGGTATCAGCTGTACCTGTGGGGAGGGCGCGAAGCTGCCGAAGCAGCGATCGAACGTGCAAATAACGCAGGCATTTCGGCACTGGTCGTCACTATAGATAGCATCGTCGGAGGAAACCGAGAACGTGACATCCGAAATGGAGCAGGGCAGCTATTAATGGGCGATCTCGTCTCCAAGATTCCTTACCTTCGGCAATTCATCGTACGTCCCAGATGGCTTGGGAATTATTTACGAAATGGGGGGATGCCCAAGTGGCCAAACGTAGTTGTGCCGAGGAGTACAAGTAGAACATTAAGCGAAATTCGTTATCAGGGCCTCGAATGGCGCGATGTGGGATGGATTCGTGAAGCGTGGAAACGACCGCTGATAATCAAAGGTATCTTGACCGCTGATGATGCACGACGCGCAATTGATGCCGGGGCTGATGCACTCATCGTATCCAACCATGGAGGCCGGCAGCTCGATTGCCTACCTTCCTCATTGAAAGCACTTTCCGAAGTAGTGGATGCCGTCGGAGCTAAGAGTCAGATCCTCATGGATGGAGGCATCCGGCGTGGTTCCGACATAGCGAAAGCTGTCTGTCTGGGCGCTCGCGCCGTTTTGTGTGGACGTGCATTTGCTTACGGCTTAGCCGTAGGAGGAGAAGCCGGTGTGGCATTCGTATTATCTACCTTACGAAATGAGTTGGAGCGAACTCTCAGATTTCTTGGATGCGAGTCGGTCGATGCGCTCGATTCCTCTTACATTAGGACCGATCTCATAAACCCAGGAGGCTAACTGCTTCGGTTCGCCTTCGGACAATGACCGTCCGTGAGTGGAAAGATTGATCTACTTCGGCCTCCACAACATTGTGGGTTGAATCGCTCCCGTTTTCTGTCACAAACGAAGCTAGAGATTTTGGGGCAGTGTAAGTCCAATTGTGGAGGTTTTTGTGTGGCCCAAGTCGAGATTTCAGTGTCGTTGTGGCACATGAAAAAGTGCACATATGTTTCTCGTGCAAGGCCCCTTGAACAATGTCAACTGTTGTTTGACCAATCTGAGAACTCTATGGTAGAAGGCACTATGCAGGGCAGGGAGGTTAGGGATAATGAGCAACCCATTTGAAAGTGACGATCAAGAGTATATTGTATTATCAAATGATGAGGGCCAATTTTCGTTGTGGCCTTCCTTCAGGGAGAGGCCGGACGGCTGGACGATTGTCGGGCCGCGAGGTCAGCGAAGCGAATGCCTAAGTTGGATAGATCGAATGTGGACCGACATGCGGCCCCTGAGTTTGATCCGGCAGATGGAAGGGGATGTGGTTGAAGGGAATAAAAGTTCACAAGATAATAACTCGGAATTAACTCAAGGCCTTGCACCGGATGATAAACGTCGCGAGAACTAACGGAGTAGCTCCAACAAATATCATTGTTCGCCGTACATTAGCTCAAGCTGTTGCCGATACAAGCATAGGCTGAAAGGAATACCGTACGAGCACGAGGTTGTCGGTGAGGTGGATGATACCGAGGTCGAAACTTCCTAACCACAGTCTAGCGACTCAACGTAACAGTCCCTGAGCACCGCAGAAGCGAGCACCTCATGACAGAAGCATCGAGGCTGCCTCTACGTGCACTTCAAATGAGAGTCTTGGCCACACTATTCGCGAAGGCAAAACGGGTGTATAGTTAGTGCGTTTTTGAAGTCAAAAAGGAGCTTCCGGGTTGGGCTGTCACTCCCACGCAACCATGCCGATGAAACACAGGCGTGGTCTCACGCTGCTATTTTCGTTATTCTGCTGGGTCAAAGAACCCAAGAAGGAGTTGCTGTCATGACTTACGATCAGTACATCGCCGCGCTTCACCGCGAGTTAAGATCCTCATCGGACAAACAAGCCGCCCACCTGCGCTGCCATCCAATCCTGCTGGACATGTCAGGCGATTCCGCGTTGTTTCGCGCGATATTGGAGCGTCATGTTCTTAAGCCGGATTCGCTCAACGCTACGCATTATCCGGTGGTCGCGTTTGACCTCGATGAAATCGATGGTTACGACGGGCTTGCCGCGAATTGCTGGCTCCCGCTGCCGGGACGCGAAACTCACGTTTCCATAAAGTCGATCCACCATCACGCATCCTGGATGCTCACCACGATAACAACCTTTGGCCCAGGGTACGACCATTGGACGTTTACGCGCCCAGAGCCGCTAGATCATGAGCAGCAACTTTACGCGATGGACGTTCGCGAGCGATCGCCGCATCCGGTGCACCATGTTGCTGTCGTTGATGCCTACGTGCCACACCTTCCTTTCTATCCGTCCAGCCTAACCGTCACGCTTTCATTTTGGACCAACCAATCGCCGGCCGAATTGAAAGGCCAATCTCAAACGCCTGCCGATGATGCGCGGCAGGAAATACAGTCTGCGGCGTCTGCCAGCCAAGGTGGGCCTGGCGAAAATGCTCGATCCGAAGATGCGGTTGAGCAGTTAGAATTTTATCCGGTGGCCGAGGGGTTCCGGGGCCTCAAAGAGCGGATTGAGTTCGAGCTCGGGCCTAATGAGGATTATCTCTATAGCTTGTTCCACATTATCCAGCAGACCGGAAATGAAGAACTTGCCCCACTGATCGAGTATCGCCTGAACGGCAATGACGCAATCGAGAACCCGGCGCTTGTACGCCAGTTGATAAGGGACCTTCGCAGTGGAGTACCCATCGAAGCACGGCTCTCCAGCGGCCATTACGGTTTGCCGGGGGCAAACTACACGCTGCAAGAGCTCGAGCATGCCATTGCTGCCGTCCGACGCAGCAGGCTATCCGCTGCCTAACCGCATGAGGACATCGCAGCAGGTGCCCAGAAGCGGCTCGGCTGGACGGAAACTTCCCTTGCGCCGTGTGCCACAGCGTGCACGCAAGAGCTCAGCGACGCGGCGGCTCATCGGTACAAGCCGCTGCCCTTCAGGGGCTTACTGTTCGGCGCCAAAATCACGCGATGGCTCCAATTCAGTCTCGATGCGCATGGGGGGAGCTCCGTTTAGTTTCGCATCCCCGTCGCGCATCAAGATGATGTTCTCGCGAAGAGTTCACGCGTTCGCGGGCGCCACTTGCAGACCCGCTAGGAGTTTCTTTTCTGCTTCATCCTAGCGGAAGCATGAGAAGGTTCTGCCGAAAGCCTTGAACTATCCCGAAAGGTAAAAACATAGCATCTGACTTGGCAGGCGGAAATTTTCTCCGCTGCGTTAGCTGTAAGGAGTATAAAATGCACCTGCTGCGCCTCTCGTCCTTGCACTTTAACAACTCCGTAGCGTTTTCGGAACCTGCACATGGCTAGTACCCCACTTTATCTTCGTCCAAATATTCAGGTTGAACCACTGTTCGATTCGTGGTACGCGTGGTCACACCTAATCGCGCCTGCTACTGCGGCTCGCAACATAACAGAGAGACATCTCAGAATCATGGATTCGTATATCAGCGCCCCCTCAGTACATGCTGATGCGGTGAAGAATCCGAAGATGCTGGGCGGTCCCTTTATTGACTACAACGGTGGGCGCGTAGAGGAAATCGCAGAGCTTCGGGATCGGACTAAGCAAGAACGTGTCGAACTTGTCGAATTGTCCATCGCTATCAGCAAACTTGGCCAGCTTCTGGGAAACAGCGCAAAGGGATTTTCGCTACTCTCACTTTACCCGCAAGTGCCATCATTGCTTCGAGGGTGTGTAGAGCTGGTTTATGATCTTAACAATCATCCTTCATTTCGGCTTATCGAATCACTATTATACAAAAGCAGGTACTATCAGAGATCTGCTCAAAGCATTGTTCTCTCAGTTATTCAACAGGATCATCGACCATTCATTTTAAGTACTCCAAGGCTAAAATGCGAAGATTCTATACATTTGCCAATCCCCTTTGACGACGAGAGGATCGATTGGATGTTTCGGTTGAAGCAAACTCCCGGTACTTGGCATGAAATTCTCGATACGCTTGAAGTATCCTCCGGGCAACGGGAACTTCTTCGTTCGATGTTAACCAAGCAACCGCCTCCAGCCTATGAACCATACTTAGGTCACGGAATTCGTTGGCGATATTTCGGACATGCTTGTATTCTCGTGGAAACTGCCGATATTAGCATGTTGTTTGACCCAGTTCTCAGCTATACCTACGAAAACGACATATCTCGGTATACGTATCAAGACCTGCCAGAGCAAATAGATTTTGTGCTCATTACTCACAACCATCAGGATCACCTGCTTTTCGAGACTCTTCTGCAGATTCGGGATAGAGTTAGAAACTTCGTCGTCCCTCGAAATGGACGCGGCGCGCTACAGGATCCCTCAATGAAGTTGATTCTTGAGAATGTGGGATGCAAGAACGTGATCGCATTGGATGATATGGACTCGTTTGATTTCAAGGGAGGGCGTATCACTGGAATACCATTTTTCGGAGAGCACGGCGATCTCGATATCCCTTCAAAACTGGCGTATTACGTGCGCCTTGGTCAGCGCTCCCTATTGTTTCTCGCTGATTCTTGTAACGTAGAACCGGTCTTGTATGACCGGGTACATAGCATAACGGGCGATGCCGATGCTCTTTTCTTAGGAATGGAATGCGATGGAGCACCCTTCAGTTGGGTCTATGGACCGCTACTCACGACAAACATTGATCGAAAAATGGATGCTTCGCGCCGCTTGGCTGGTTCCAATTGCGAACAGGCTCTTAACATTGTAGAACGTTTCCGCTGTAAAGAGGCCTATGTATACGCCATGGGGCAAGAACCATGGCTCAATTATGTAATGAGTATTAAATATACGGACTCATCCCGGCCGGTTGTGGAATCAGATCGGCTGATTCAAGAGTGCCAGCGTCGTGGAATACGTGCAGAGAGACTCTTTGGTGAGAAAGAGATCTTGCTAGAGGACTAAACCGTGCCACAATTCTTTCGCAAGTGATGTGCCCCCCGTTCGTAGCGCCACTGCGCTGCTGAAGTGCCCCCGTTTGCTGTACCAATCCGAGCGTGAGTTCCCAGTTGATTTTTGGTTTCAGCGGGGATGAGGTCCGGAGCAGGGGACGGCGTTTGAGTCCCCTGCTCTGGCAGCCTTGCACTAGCTTTCCTCTTAGTTGTACTCTTTCCACCGCGATTTTCCGCCGCGGCGCATCAAATAAGTCCTGAAACCAGCTCGCCGCCGAACACTCTTCTCGCAGGCCGACTGTGGAAGCTCTCGATCCACGCATTTTGCGTCGCCTTGCCCGGCTGAATGTACGGCAACTCGACCTTGCGTTTCACGCACCACGCCAGACTACCAGCTTGCGCAGCCGCGTGTTCTCATCCCGCAACTGTTTTCGCTTCCTGCGTCTGGCTTACATCCATCCCGCCGTACTTCGCCTTCCACACGTAGATCGCTTGCTTCGACACGCCAACCTCCCGCACTACATTTTCCGCCCTCCGTCCTGCTTCCTGTTGTTTCAGCGCCGCAATCCTCTCTGCCCTGGTGTGCCTGCTCTTCGACATCTCTGTTCCCGTTTCCTTCGTCCGAAATCATACTCGCACTTGTTCGGGATGCGGGGAGCAGGTCGGACCGGTTCGTATGGAAATCGATCACCGCCGCCTGGGGTAAAGCGAAGTGTGGCAACAGGTCAGGCAGAACCGAGCGTCCTTTTCCTGTCTTGGTGCGGGTCGCAATCCCTGGGGGAGGTTTGCTTACAGCAAAATAAAGATACAATAGGCGCAGAGTCCCAAAATGCGCATCGAACAGTTTCTCGACTTTTCCGCGCAGACGTTGCGAGAGAAAGTGGCGCTAAGCTGCGACGGTCAATCCTGGACGTTCGGCACACTACAAAGGGCCTGTCGTGCGTTGGCTCATGCACTGAACGAGTACGTTACCAATAATCAAAGAATAGCAATCATCCTGGAAAATTCAGTAGAAACAGTCATTTCCATATATGGCACTCTTTTGGCTGGTTGCACATTCGTCGTTCTTGGCACCGATACTAAGCCAGCGGTACTAATATCCATCCTAAACGATTGCGAAGCAAGTGCGTTGATCACGAATATTCCTAGACTACATCGCATTCGCGACTCTCTTACTTCTCTACCGCACCTGAAGGCAGTTTTTATTATCTCTGGGAGCGGTGAGTTACCGCAGTATAATTTCCCGACTATTGTATCTTTCCACGAGGCAATCGAGAAATATGGTGATGTGTGCGCCGCTGGAGTGCAACGGCTTGATTCCGACCCAGCGGCTATAGTTTATACATCAGGATCGACTGGTCAACCCAAAGGCGTGATTCTTAGTCACCTCAATGTTCATTACACGACAACGACCATAGCCTCCTACTTGGGTAACACGCATGACGATGTCATCCTCGGCATGCTTCCACTGCATCACACATATGGATTGACCCAATTGTTAACTGCGTCCTACGTTGGTGCGACTTTGATATTACAACGCGCATTTACTCATGCTCACGCAGCTTTGGCAACCATAGCTGACCAGCGTGTGACTGGCTTTGCAGTTGTTCCTGCCATTGCGAAAGCCTTGCTCGAAGTAGATGTCACTAGTTACGATCTTTCATCTCTCCGCTACATTACTAATGCTGCGGCTGCGTTGCCGCTTGCCACCACGCATAAGCTTCGCGAGTCATTACCACATGTCCGCCTTTTTTTAATGTACGGCCTAACAGAATGTATGCGGGCTTCCTTCTTACCGCCTGATCAGGTAGATGCTCGACCGACGTCCGTAGGTCGTGGGCTGCTCAATCAGAAGACCTATATTATTGATGAACATGGAGCACCGGTTCCATCCGGGACTATAGGTGAACTTGTAATCTCTGGACCGAACGTGATGCAAGGCTACTGGCGACGCCCACTTGAGACCGATAACGCACTCAGAGCAGGGCCTCTCGGCGAGAAAATGCTTTATACGGGAGACCTTTTCACAATGGACGAGCAAGGGTATCTGTATTTCGTGTCACGCAAGGACGACATCGTCAACACTTGCGGGGAAAAGGTAAGCCTCCAGGAAATTGAGGAAGTTTTGTGCTCATTACCAGGAGTGTCGGACGCTGCCGTGTTCGGAGTACCTGATACAAACTTGGGACATGCACTGAAAGCCATCATACAGCTCGACCAAGGAAGTGTGCTAAATCGGCGCGAACTCTTTAGGCATTGTGCTAAACATCTCGAACCATATAAAGTACCGACGTTCATTGAATTTGGGAGCATACCGAAGACTCCGAATGGGAAGACCGAGAAGCGCAAGCTCAAGTAACGAAGCAAAACCAGAGCGGAAGTTATGAACAGGCATGAATTCAGCTTAGCGACTAATTGTGAGCGGTCTCCCGGCCCACAAGATAAACTATCTAAAGAAAACCTTGTCGAAGAACTTGAGACCTTTATCGCCCAGCTTTGGTCCGAAATTCTTGACGTCACCGTCGGAGTGCACGATGAGTTTTTGGTGCTAGGAGGAAATTCGGTGCAGGCCATGCAGTTCATATCCCGACTCCAGGCTGAATGGGGCCTCGAATTGCCGCAGCGAGTTATGTATGAACATGCGACGCCGGCAGCTATTGCATTAATGATATTGAATCAACTGGATAGATGCGCCCTGATGCTTGCTGTTCCCGTTCAGAATGATTGTTGACACTCGGATAGAGTGTCGAAATGCAAGTTCATGATGGAGAACTTCCCCGTGCGCGCCAGCTGGCGCGCACGGGGAAAGAGTTGAGCCGGGAGGCCCGGACTCGTCTGGCCTGGATGGATTTTTATCGTCGGAGCAGCAACGTGGCTCGCACCTGCCGTCATTTCGGAATCAGCCGCCAGCCCTTCTACCGCTGGCACCGCCGCTACGATCCGCAGAACCTGGCCACGCTAGAGGAGCGTTCCCATCGTCCTCATCGTCGCCGTCAGCCCACCTGGTCAGCTCCAGTGGCCGATCGGGTTCTCGCTTTACGGCTGCGCTACCCGCGTTGGGGCAAGGACAAGCTAGCCGTCCTGCTCCGCCAGCAGAAGCTCACGGTCTCGACCTCGATGGTGGGCCGCATCCTCGGCCAGCTGAAGCGGCAAGGCCGGCTGGTCGAAGCGCCGCGCAGCGGGGTGCCGGGTTCGCGCCGTGCTCTGCGCTCGCGTCCCTACGCCATCCGCAAACCCAAGCAGTACGCGGTTTCTCAGCCCGGTGATCTGGTGCAGGTGGATACTCTCAATGTGCGTCCCCTGCCCGGCGTGGTCTTCAAACAGTTCACCGCACGCGATGTGGTCTCGCGCTGGGACGTGATTCAGGCTCACACTCGCGCCACCGCTTTCACCGCCGCCCAGTTCCTCGACACCTTGCTGCACCGCATGCCCTTCCCCATCCGCGCTCTGCAGGTCGATGGCGGCAGCGAGTTCGCCGCCGATTTCGAAGCCGCCTGTCAACAGCGCGGCCTGCGCTTGTTCGTGCTGCCGCCTCGTTCTCCCAAACTCAACGGCGCCGTCGAACGCGCCAACCGCACCCACACCGAGGAGTTCTACCAGGTCACCGCTTGCTCCCTGGAGATGAAAAAACTCAACCGCGAACTCCGCCAGTGGGAAAAGATCTACAACACCGTGCGCCCTCACCAGTCGCTCGGCTACTTATCCCCGCAGCAGTTCTTGCTGCGGGCCTCATCTCAAAGAAAGGAATGAAAAGTGTCACCCATCTACTGGACGACTACAATGGCTAGACTAGCAATCCTGTCATAGAATACTTAGGATCGATTCCGGCGGTCACTATGAATGCGCACTACCACGTCGATTCTTCAGCTAAAACATACTCACTGGAGCAGCTACCCACATCTATTACTCAGTTACGTGTTACCAGGCGTCAAGAAATACTGCTGATCAAAAAATCGGCGATAGTGGGAATGTCTCGCGTATAACTCGTCGTGAGTCCCTCTTTCAAGGATTCTCCCAGCTTTAAGAAACAATATTTGATCCGCGCGTCGAATTGTAGACAGACGGTGAGCAATCACAACCGTGGTGCGTCCAAGCATTAGGGTCGCCAGAGCTCCTTGTACTAATTGTTCTGAAACCGCATCTAAACTTGAGGTCGCTTCGTCCAAGATAAGAATGCGGGGATTTCCAAGCAGAGCGCGCGCAATCGAGATCCTTTGCCGCTGCCCGCCCGAAAGCTTTACCCCGCGTTCGCCCACGACCGTCTCGTATTTGTTCGGCAACTGCTCGGCAAACTCATCGACACAAGCTGCTCGACAAGCACTTAGAACTTCCTCGTCCTTTGCGTCCAGGCGGGCAAACGCGACATTCTCTCTAATCGACCCGCAAAACAGGAAATTCTCCTGCAGGACAACTCCCAGCTGACTTCGATACGAAGTCAATTTCACATCTCGGAGATTTATGTCGTCCACCGTGACTCGGCCGGATTGTGGATCATAAAACGCACAAATCAAGCTTGCAATCGTGCTCTTACCTGCCCCTGAGGGCCCAACCAGAGCAAGCACTTGATTGGGTTCGGCAACAAAAGAAAGGTCATCTAAAACGGGCCTGCCTTCTTCATATGCGAACCACACATGTTCGAAAACAATGTGACCCTTAATGTTCCCAAGAGCTACTCTCCTCTGGGGCTGATCGTGCTCTCTCTCTTGCCTCAGCACCTGTAGCGACCTATCTATTCCCACCATTGCTTCAATCAGTTGTCTTCCCGCAATGACCGACATCGGAAGGGGAGCGATCATGTAAATCAGGAAAAGATTATAAGTCATATAATTTCCGAGGGACAGGCTTCCATCCGCCTCCATGTGGACTCCCGCGTAAATCACCCACACACCTAACAGGCTGGCCGCAAGCTGTGAAAGTAAATTGAGTATGCTTTCTCCAGTTATCACCCGGACGAAAATCGCAGACATTTCGGTGGCATGGGTAGCGAATTGCTCTGCCTCGTGTGCTTCGGCATTAAACCCCTTTACGACACGGACACCGCCGAGAGATTCCGCCAACCGCCCTGTGATCTCCGCCACTGTTTGACTGCGTTGCTTGTAAACCGGCCACATAGTTGCGAGCAATCGAGCCAGGCTATAAATGAAAATGACCATAAACACGCCTGTTATAGCTGTCAACCGCACGTTTATATGTAGTAGTACGACGAAGGCCAACATCGCCGTAATAGTGCCTCCTAATAACTGGACCAACCCTGCCCCGATGAAGTGTCGAATTCCCTCGACGTCAGTCATTATCCTTGAGACGAGCTCGCCAACTCGATACTGTTCATAAAAAGCGACTGGAAGCCGTATGATGTGAGCCTGGATCCTCATTCGCAGCTCCGCGATGAGTGCATACCCTCCTTTTGACAAAATCTGCTCCATCCCCAATGAGGCAAAGGACTGTACCACCATCGCCATCAACACAAGGCCGACTACGATTGGTAACCTGTTATATTGCTTTCGGCCGATGATAGTGTCAACTATAAAGGCAGTAGTTCCGGGAAGGACAAGGCCCGCGATCTGACTTATAACGACGAGCAACAAACCAAACAGGAAAAGCAGCCGACGCGTTTTCACCAACGACCAGACCAGCGCAAGGATACGTCTAGTTCTGCCCCGTGACCCGTCGTGCCTGTATCGTGACTCGTGTTGGGAACTCATAGTAGCTGCTGTCACTGGTTCAGACATTCATATGACTCGTTCGGGCTGAATTGAGAGAGTAGAGCTATTCGAAGACCTCGCCATTTCATGGGTGGTGTCTTGCGCGAAACCTTGACGTTCTGCCACAGCTTTATCCAGGCCAAGGGTTTCAAGGAACAATCCACATAAGAGCAAAACTGACATAATCCGAATATGATGCGGGTTTTGCGCGACCCAGCGATGTACTAGCCTTCCGCTGGTGCAACTTCGCGAAGGCCGCCCAGGCTTCCAGCGCTCCACTGCAAAAAGTCACTCCCGTTGTCTACGGTAATGCTCTCCGGCAAACTACTACGTTCCCATTTCGCCTGCTCCAGCGTTTGTGCGAAGCCCAAGGGTGAGTCAAGTTATCGCGGGACTGACTCCTTTATATAGTCCTGTATCCGACGACCAATTATGCGCAAATATGTTGAATCAACTATATGCCTATAGTCACAGTCAATACGTTGAACATGTATCTGTCCGTAAATATATGGATTCCACAGTTCTGAGACATTTTGATCGCGATCTTTCGAGATGAATAGCAACATGTCTCCGGTAAATGCATCTGATGGAAAGCCGAGCGCGAGCTTCCCAAAATATCTTATTAATTCCCAGACCCTTTTGCGCCTCTCGGGACTCAAAGCTAGATAGTTCGGTCGTGGATCTTCAGGCGGCATACGGTCAGGGTCGTCTCCTTGCCTGGGTGGGTAACCGTCTATGATTGCGAGTAGTGACACATCTTGATGGTCGCGTTGAAGGGAACAAGCTATGATCTGTGCGAGAAGCCCCCCGAAGGACCAACCCAATAAATGGTAGGGACCGGCGGACTGGACTTGGCGAATGATCCTCAAATACTCATCAGATGCTGCCTTGATGTTCGTTGGTAGTGGCTGTTCCGGCCTAATACCTTCAGCCTGAAGACAGTAGAGAGGCCTTCTAGGATCCAGGTCGCGCAGCAGACCCGCGTAAACCCAACCCAAGCCACCGCCAGGAGGTAAACAAAATAGCGGAGGTAAATCCCCGGACTGTTGAAACGCGAGCACGCGATCAAATGCGCTCTCGCCAAGACGATTGCTTAACATTCGTTCTATTAGTTGACCGGCTGTAGGGTTTTCGAAGAGCCCTTTTACTTCGAACCGAGTCCCCAGCACTGCGCGGACACGGCTGACCAGGCTCATGGCTACTAGTGAGTGTCCCCCCAACTCAAAAAAATTGTCGTCCAGCCCCACGCGTTCAACCCCCAGCACTTCTGCAAACAGCGCGCATAGAACCTCTTCCTGCGGAGTACGTGGTGGCCGATACGCGGCTGATGCGACAAATCTTGGCGCGGGGAGAGCCTTGCGGTCTAGTTTCCCGTTCGGCGTTAGCGGAAACGCATCCAACACCACGATTGCCGCCGGCAACATATAATCGGGCAATCTTTGCCCCAGCTGCTGGCGCAAAACTTGCGGTCTCAACTGGCTGCCAGCCCTCGCTACCACATATCCCACAAGCTTCTTTTCTCCTAAGACGTCTTCTCGCATCACAACAAGAGCTTGCTCAATCCCCTCTTCCTGCAGCAACGCAGCCTCTATCTCACCCAGTTCGACGCGGAAACCACGGATCTTCACCTGTTGATCGACACGTCCCAAAAACTCCAGATTCCCATCCGGTAGCCATCTCGCTAGATCGCCAGTCCGATACATTCGCGTTCCTGGTGGCCCAAACGGGTTTGCCACAAAGCGCTCCGCCGTCATGCGCGGCCTATTCAAATATCCACGGGCTAGCCCGGCTCCAGCGATATAAAGCTCCCCTGGTACCCCAACAGGCACTGGCTGCAAATTCTGTTCAAGCAAGTAAATCTGCGTGTTCAAGATAGGCTTTCCAATCGTGACCATTTCTCCCACGAGAGGGTCGCTTATGGACGCGCAGACTGTTGTTTCGGTTGGTCCATATGCGTTGACAAGCCGCCGACCTATAGACCAACGACCAACTAACTGCGTAGATATGCTCTCCCCGGCAACGACGAGATTATCGAGGTGAAAATCTCGGTGTGATTCCAAAGCATTTAACGTTGTTGGTGGCAGTGTCGCGTGTGTGATTCTCTGAGATACAATGGCATTCCTTAATAGGTCTCCGCTTCGTTCATCGCTGCCGATAATAACTAAAGCTGCACCACTAGAGAGCGTCACGATGATTTCCGACATCGACGCATCAAAGCTCAGACTGGCATATAAGAGCACTCTTGAAGAAGGCTCCAGCCGGAAACGTTCAATTTGGCTAAACACCAGCGAAGCAATTCCTATTGAGGTGACCATCACGCCCTTTGCACGTCCCTCTGAGCCGGAGGTAAACATCACATAAGCGAGGTTATGGGAGTCGCGATTAGGACATGAGGGATTAGTATGGGGTTTCGTAGATACGCACTCTGCCACTTCTGCAGTGTCCAATGTCAGACGCCGACATGTACACTCCAGAAACTGCCCTAGCACACTCATTGTAATTACGCAGCTAGGCTGAGCATCCTCCATCATCAATTTAAGCCGCTCGGCGGGATAGCCTAAGTCTAGGGGAAGATAAGCGGCACCAGACTTGAGCACGGCGAGGATAGCAACAATCATCTCCACAGAGCGCTCTAACGCAATTCCAACCACTTTTTCGGGTCCGATCTTCTCACTGATCAAATAATGTGCTAGCCGGTTCGCACGTTCATTGAGTTGCCGATAACTCAGCTCCTCACCATGATGTGCAAGCGCGAGCGCATCCGGACATCGTTCCACTTGTGCTTCAAACAGTTCGGGTACTGTTTTGGGAGGGATGGGGCAAATGGTGTTATTCCACTTCTCAAGAACTTGCTGACGCTCATCTGTACTCAATAAGTGTGGCTGTCTAGTCTCATCATTGGCACAAATTACTGTCTCGGGTAGCACCATAAAAATGTCTCTATAGCATCTCGATTAGAATCCAGGTTCTTAGCAGGTTGCTGAAAAATGACTCCTAATCCACAGCCTTGTATGGTACGAGAAGGCATGCGCGGAGACGATCAAGCAAGCACGGGGCAAAGGGCTGACCAGCGACGAACGCTTTACTGTGGATGGTACGCTGCTGGAGGCTTGGGCGAGCCCGAAGAGCTTTCAGCCGAAGGAAGAAAAGCTGTTGCCTCCGCCGAACGATCCTGGCAATTCCACGCTGAACTTTCGTGGCGAGCGGTCGAATCGAACGCACGAATCCTAGACCGATCCCGAGGCCCTGCTGGCGCGCAAGAGCGGGGGCAAGGAGTCCAAGTTGAGTTACAGCTGGAACCTGTTGGTGGAAAATCGCAATGGACTGAACGTGGACGCGGAAGTATTTCAAGCCAACGGGACGGCGGAGTGCGATGCATCGGTGATGCTGGAGCGGGTTCCAGGAACGAACGCGGTAACCGTGAGCGGAGACCAAGGATTCGACACGCGAGATTTCGTGAAGGAATGTCGACATATGGGGGTCGTGCCGCACGTGGCGCAGAACCCTGCGCGGCCCGCTTCCTCTTTTTTTGGCTGATGGCATACCCAAGGTACGGCTGGTGGTCCCTCTAACGAAGACACTCGGCGCGGGCCACATTGGCCCCTCCTCCATCCTTCTGGCGGGAACTCCCTTAACGGAAGGCCACACCGAAAATTGCCTTTCGTTGTTTCGGAAGGACGACAAATCCCTAATCATCGTTTTTCAAATGGATTCGTCATTGTGTGGTTGACCGTTAGGGTTAAATATCACAGGTTCTATCATAGAGTTGTTAATGGCGTCAAGGTTTTCGGTGGTGTGTGGCTCGTCACAACTCTGTACGACTCTGAAATCAACAACTTCGCAAAGGACAGACAAGAACCCGATCTGCTATAACTTTGCTGCCATGTTCGACTTCTTTCGGTTTTGGTGTGGAGCTATCCTTCGCACTTTTTGTGGTCGCCGCAGCCTGATGCTGGAAAACCTCGCCCTCCGTCAGCAAGTCGTCATCCTGAAACGTAAACATCCGAAGCCAAAGCTAGGTCCATTGGACAAGCTGTTCTGGGTTGTGGCACGCCGATTCTGGCCTCGATGGAAAGAAACGCTGGTTCTCGTTCTGCCAGAAACGGTGGCTCGGTGGCACCGGGGTGGGTTCAGGCTGTACTGGGCGATGCTCTGCAAGGCGCGAAAACGAGTCGGCGGTGGCAGGAGAATCTCCAAACAGATCCACGAGTTGATCTTCCGCATGGTTGTCGAGAATCCGACCTGGGGCGCGCCTCGCATCCACGGCGAACTTCTGATGCTCGGTTTCGACGTGTCGGAGTCCACCATCTCCCGCGGGATGAGGCGAGCGCCCAGACATCCGGAGCCCGGCAAGCGTTGGCTGGCCTTTTTGCGCAATCACCGCGAGGCTATCGCTGCGATGGGCTTCTTCACCGTGCCGACGCTCACCTTCAACGTGCTCTACTGTTTCTTCATCATCAGCCACGACCGCCGCCGCATCGTCCACTTCAATGTCACCCAGCACCCCGAGCAGTTGGATCGTGCAGCAACTGCGGGAAGCCTTTCCCTATCAGTCGGCGCCTGAATTCCTCATTTTTGACCACGATGCAAAGTATGGACTGGAGGTCCCGGCCGCGATTCGATCCATGAAGATCGGCTGTGTGCAAACCGCTATCCAGAGCCCCTGGCAGAACGGAATCGCGGAGCGCTGGGTGGAGAGCTGTCGCCGCGACTTGCTTGATCACGTGATTG
>Ga0210405_10001577_pt1 | contig 25497 bp, 26 predicted proteins | sample IncBWH11MmetaG_FD_155492 | JGI IMG/M metagenome (GOLD analysis project Ga0210405, IMG submission 155492) | Forest soil microbial communities from Barre Woods Harvard Forest LTER site, Petersham, Massachusetts, United States - Inc-BW-H-11-M | ecosystem: Environmental > Terrestrial > Soil >... | reverse complement strand
ATAAATGCGAAAACTCGGGCCGCTGAATTCGTTCTGCACCGTCTGCGCCAATTCTTTATCTTCTGACGCGATCGTAATTGCGGTGGGGTCTCCGCGTGCAACTTCCAGTGCAAACGATGGTCCGCTCAGTGCGCCGATGCGAGGAGAAAAATGCTTGGTACTTTTCACGACATCGCGAATGACCTCAGTCATGCGCATCGTGGTATTTGTTTCAATCCCCTTTGTAGCGCTAACCAGAAGCATTCTTTCGGTCAAATCAACCTGCATCTCTTGAAATACCGCGCGGCAATAATTAGAAGGCATCACGCTGACCACGATGTCGGCACCGTCGATTGCCTCTCTTGTGGTGGCCGCGGGACAAACGCCCGCAGGTAGAGCGCGGCCGGGGAGGAATTTCTCATTCACGCGGTCGCGGGCAATGGCTTCGTAGACGTTCTTTTCATGCGCCCAGAGGCGCACGCGATGCGAGCCTTTTTGTCCCAGAACAATCGACAATGCCGTCCCCCACGCCCCAGCACCGATGATCGCGATCTCGCTCATGTCTGCTTCGCTCCCAGGCGGTTTTCGGTTCCTGCAAGTAGCCGCTGAATATTTTGAGAGTGCTTGGCGATGATCAGCAGGGAAGCGATGGCCATGAAAGCCAGAGCCGACGGCATGTTCCCGTGAGAGTGCATCTCATAAACTAGAAGTGGGAAAAAAGCGACCGCGATAATCGACCCCAGCGAAACGTAACGAAAGATGAGCACGACTACAACAAAAATTGCTGTGGCAACAAGCACCGCCTCGGGAGCGATCATTGCAAACGATCCCAAACCCGTGGCCACTCCTTTGCCGCCGCGAAAGCCCAACCAGACTGGAAACATGTGACCGAAGACTGCGAACAAGGCTGCCAATGCCATGACAGTATAGCTAGAAGCAAATACTCTCGTGAGCCAGACGGCCGCCGCCCCCTTTAATGCATCGAGCAGTAGCGTAAGAATTCCGAGCATCGGCGACGTACGGGAGACGTTCGTCGCTCCAATATTGCCGCTACCGCTCTGCCGCACATCTTCTCCGCGAAAAATGCGTACCAGTAGATATCCGAAAGGAATCGATCCTAACAAATAGCTTCCAGCAACCACGAGAAACAACGCGAATGTGGAGATTGATTGCATGCTAGCGCAGAGGGAACCTCGCTAGCTTCGCGTACGTTGATCCCTTCGGCGAAAGCTTGCTCTGGCAAAGAAAAAACTCGCGGGCCGTCATCGTGCCGAACTCGGTGGCAGGAAGTGCCGCCAATTTCTCCTGGAGCTTTTCAAAGCCTCGGTTCGGATGATCACTTTTTTGTTTGTGTGGCGAGCCTGACCCGCCTCCGCGCCGCGCCAGTGTGAGATGCGGGCTGAAGGCGTGCTCCTCTTTCGGAATATCGAGTTCCGTCAGTGTTTTATCCACGGTTGCAGCCAGAGCAGTTAATTGATAGCCCACCTCAATTCCCACCCAGAAGACTCGCGCCGCCCGAGCTCCCGGGAAGAATCCATAACCACGAAAGTTCATTTTGAATCCGCTAGCCACAATTGTTTGTAATGCCTTCTCAATTCGCTCCGCCTCGGGTTCGGTTTTCTCGCCAATGAATTTCAGTGTGACGTGTAAAGATTCGGGCAGGACCCAGCGCGCCCCCGGTGAAAATCCTCGAACCCCTTCGGCGAAACGACTCAATCGGCCGCGAATGTTGTCGTCGATATCGAGTGCGACAAAAAGGCGCATAAGAAGCTCTTGGCCATGGGATCTTAGCCTTTAGCTTAAACCGTTCTGACGATATGATTCGCTCGGCGATTTCGGATCCGGATCGAGCTTGAATGCCGGAACGACAGAAATGCTAAGGCCAATAGCCAATAGCTAGCTTCACATCAACTTCTTCCGCACCATGTCCAGCGCCAGCGTGCTCGCAAACCAGCGGATACGCTTGCGATCGCCCGGGAAGTTTCGCTCGATCACTTCCGTCCCACTGTCGCTGGCCAAGGCATGAAAGACCAGTCCAACGGGTTTCTCGGGCGTTCCTCCTGAAGGGCCAGCCACACCCGTGATGCCGATCCCCAGCGTCGCCTCGCAACGATAGCGGATGCCTTCGGCGAGCGCGGCGGCCACTTCACGGCTGACCGCTCCGTGACGTTCGATCATGTCAGCCGGAACCCCCGCGAGTTCAGTCTTTACCGCGTTGGAGTAGACGATCGCACCTCCTGCGAAGTAGCGTGAACTGCCACCGACCGACGTGATCCGCTCACCCAACAGCCCTCCGGTGCAGGATTCTGCTACTGCCAGCGTGGCGTTGCGCATTTGCAACCAGTAGCCGACAATCTGCTCCAAGGACTCCCCATCGCGCGAATAAACCGCGTCATCGAGCTCTTGCTCGACCGCGTCGGCAGCCTCATCTACGAGATGCTGTGCTGCTTCGATCGAACTAGCCTGCGCTTGAAAATGCAGTTGGATTTCTCCGGCTCCGGCCAGAATCGTGGTCTGCACATCCGTGAATCGCTTGTAGATCGGCGCTACTCGGGCGTCCACAAGAGATTCGCCAAGCATGGCAACTTTCAGTACGCGAGTGGCAAGGAATGCCGGCGGAAGCTTGGCGCGCAGCCGCTCGCGGCACTCAGCCTCGAACAAAGCCTTCAGCTCGTGTGGAGGCCCCGGCAGCAAGATGATGATTCGCTCCCGTCCATCGAATTTACCGCTCAGCCACTGCCCCGGTGCGGTCCCGTTTGGGTTGGGCAGCACCGCCGCTCCCTCCAGCACGTCCGACTGCTTGGCATTGTTGGGAGACATTTTCCAGCCGCGGGCGGCGAATCGCCGTTCGATCGCCGCGAGAATCTCGTTGTCGCGCCGCAATGGAAGGCCCAACGCTTCGGCGACCGCCTCGCGCGTAAGATCATCTTCAGTTGGCCCCAGACCGCCACTAAAAATCAAAATCTCCGAGCGAAACAGCGCGTGTTGCGCCGCCGCAACCAACTGGGCGAGATTGTCGCCGACCACTCCCTTGAAAATCACAGCAACGCCGAGTTGATTGAGCTGCTCGGTGAGATAGAGGGAATTCGTATCCATGCGGAAGGGAGTGAGCAACTCCGACCCCACCGCGATGATCTCGGCATTCACGGCTAGAAGTGTAAATGAAAACCGCTCATGCGCGGCTTGAGATCGAGCATTAATCGCGTCCGGAATTACTCCGGCAGCAGTGGCAGTCCCTGAAGATTCCAGGAAAGATGATGAACGGCGTCTGTCGTCGCGAGAATCGCGCTTCGTCCCAGTGCAAAGGCCAGTCCGACTAATCCATGGCCTGCGATTTCAAGACTGGCCTTGCCATCTGGCGTAAGCTTCACAATGCCACGCCTGCCGCCGAGCGACGCAGCTACATACAGGTTGCCGGTCACATCGAAGGCCAGTCCCTGCGGTCGCCCCAGGCCGCGGTAAAAGGTGTGCACGGTGCCGTGAGGGTCAATTCTGTTGACGCTGTCAAAGCTTGAGGTTGTGGGGCCGGTGACAAACAGATCGCCCTGAGGACCGAAGGCCAAATGGTACGCCGACACACTCGGTTCAAGCGTAGCGAAGACGAAGACCTGTTGGTCGCTGCCAATCTTGAATATCGTGCCGCTACGGTCGCCTACGTAGAGATTTTGATTCCGGTCAAACGCGATGCCGGTAGCGATTCCCATTCCTTCGGCGTAGGTTGTCATGCTCCCATTCGGCGACACGCGGTAGACGGCTCCGTCGTGGCGTGAAGAAACATACATCTGCCCTGCGCGGTCGAATGCGATCGAAGTCGCATTCATCATTTCGGTGACGAACGGTTTCACCGTGTAATTCGTGTCGATCTTGAAAATCGCGACTGGAACTTTCTGGCCACGCGAACCCGAGAACGTTACATAAATGCTGCCTTCCGCATCGAGCGCTGGACTCGTCACTGGATGCAGGTTTTCAGCGATAGGAACCGCTACCTTGACACTCTGCGCGTTGCTGATTTGCCCATCGGCGGCCACCACTACGGGGCCTGACGTTGCTCCTTCCGGAACGCGGGCGACCAGGAACGAACTCGAACTAACAACCACCCCGCCTTCGACTTCACCAAACTGCACTCGCGGGCGCAACAACTGTTGCGGTCGCAATCCTGAGCCGGTGATGCGGATTTCACCCCCGGCCAGCGCCAGCGCCGGCGAGACAGACTCGATGTGCGGTCCGCCATTCACGTTTTTCTTGCCCAGAAGCCGGTCGGAAAATCCCATGAGGAAAGCACTCGCACTACTCTAGAAGAACACTATCTTAGAAGACCAAAGTGCAGCAAGAGATGCATAATTCCAAGCGCGTAGAGGCCTGCCGCCACGTCGTCCAGCACGATCCCCGCGCCTTCTGGAATCGCCTCCAATTGTCGCACCGGTGGTGGCTTCAAGATATCGAAGACACGAAAAAGTATAAAGCCCGCCAGAAATGATTTCCATCCGAGCGGCACGGCGATCAACGCCACAAGTTGGCCGGCAACCTCATCGATCACGACAAATTGCGGATCTTTTATCCCGGCGCCGCGTGCGACTCGGGTCGCCGCAGGTATCCCGATCAGGACAACCGCTGCCGCCAATGTAATGGCTAGTGGAGTCCGCAACGAAGGTGCAACGAGATCGGCCAGGACAGCCCATAACAGCATCGTTGCCGCCGAACCCCATGTGCCGGGCCCTGGACGTAATCGTCCGATGCCGAAAAACGTCGCGATCAGCATCGCCCAAGTCGGTGTTGGAGGCGCAGCTTTTGAAACGAGAGAATCGTTTGCGTGGCCATCGCGTCCCGCCGACTTCACAGCTCTTCGTCCGAATCCTCGGGCGTAGTTTCCCGGATCTGTTCCTCGGCATCCGCAGCCGATGGAACTACGTAAGCGCCGCTCGCCCATTTGCCCAGATCGATGGTGCGGCAGCGCTCGCTGCAAAAGGGAAACTCGGCGTCGCTGCTCTTGACCACTTTCTTGCAGATCGGGCAGCGAAGCTTCAGTGTGCGCTTGCGAGGCATGATCAGGGATTGTTCCAGGCTCTTGCCGAGTCAGACTGCAGAATTTGAAGCTTGCATCTCGCTACAGAATCTTTGCCACCAGATCATAGTCGTGAGCCTCGGTGATCTCGCAGCGGTAAAACTCACCGGGTTGAGGCTCGGTCTCTTCCGGAAAATCGTTTACGAAAACCTTGCCGTCGATTTCTGGAGCGTGCATCAAAGTCCGACCTTCCATCAGCAAGTCGGTCTCTTCCGATGATCCTTCTAGCAGCAGATCGAACTCTCGGCCCACCAGCGCCTTCTTTTTCTTCTTACTGATCTTCCGCTGGATTCCCATCAGATGCTTGCGCCGCCGCTCGATCTCCGCAGGCGACAGTTTCTTGTCCAGTCCGTACGCATTCGCGCCCTCTTGATCGGAGTAAGAGAAGGTCCCCAGCCAGTCAAATTGCGCTTCGCTTACAAAGTCGCAGAGCTCTTCAAATTCCTTTTCCGTCTCTCCCGGAAACCCGACGATAAACGAGGTGCGCAGAGTGAGGGCTGGAATTTCCCGCCGCATCTGCGCAATCGAACGAAGAAACACGTCTGCTCCGCCTCCGCGCTTCATGCGCTTTAGAACAGTCGCCGCCGCGTGCTGCAGCGGCACATCCATATACGAACAGATCTTTTCGTGGGATCCGATTGTCTCCAGCAGTTTGCGCGTTATCTTGTTTGGATAGGCGTAAAGAAAACGGATCCAGCGCAAGTCTTCTATCGTCGCGAGTTTTTCGAGCAGAAGCGCCAGGCCATCTTTTAAGCCGAAATCTTCGCCGTAGCAGGTCGTGTCCTGCCCAATCAAAGTGATCTCGCGCACGCCCATCCGCGCCAATCGCTCGGCTTCGGCGATCACCGATTCGAAGCGGCGCGAGCGAAATTGCCCACGCAGCTGTGGGATGATGCAGAACGTGCAAGGATGGTCGCATCCCTCGGCGATCTTGATGTAGGCGGTGTGCTTGGGAGTCGCCAGAATGCGCGGCGTCTCCTCGTCGTACAGGTAGTTGGGCAGGTCGGCAATCGCGCCATCCCATTGTCCGCGAGAGAATCGTCCCTGCGCTGCCCGCGCGTCGCCTTCGGCACGCGAAGACAGAACTACGAACGGGGAGTCATTCTTTAGCGGAGCCGGAGCTATGCCGGTCGCCGCCAGAATGTTCTGCAACTCGCCCGTCCCAACGACCGCGTCGACCTCAGGGATGCGCTTGCGAATTTCGTCGCGAAAGCGCTCGACCAGACATCCGGCTACCACCAATTTCTTTGCTTGCCCCGCGGTTTTATGACCGGCCATCTCCAAAATCGTGTTCACCGATTCCTGCTGTGCGCTCTCGATAAACGAGCAGGTATTCACGACGATCACGTCAGCGTCCTCGGCTCGTGGCGAGAACTCAGCGCCCGCGCGCGCAAGAAAGCCCATCATCACCTCGCTATCAACCAGGTTCTTGGGGCATCCCAGGCTTACAAAGCCCACTTTCTGCGGACGGGCAGCCGTGCCCGTGGAATCCGGCTCAGGGTCGGCTGGCTTTGTGATGGTCGGGATAGTGAGGGTTTTTGACGGCATGCAATCCTCCTATTTTACCATTCTTACTTGATCCAGCCGGTCGCCGATTCGCCGCTCCATTTCCCGGTCAAGCCAGCTCTAGGCGCACGTCTGACTCCGGCATCTGCCCTTCTAGGTGGCAACCGCACCACAAAAGGCAGCAAGTTGTGGATCAAACCCTCACCCTTCATGCTAGGCTATGCGTTACCGAGAAAAGCAGCTAACCCGCGTCCTGGAGGGGAAATGTCTGGGAAACAGGCGGTATTTGCAGTATTGGCAGTTATGATGACTCTTCTGGCTGCTTCGGCAGCGGCGCAGGAAGAGAAGAACGAGTTGACCGGCGTTATCGGCCGCATTTTCATTAGCGATCAGGGCATTCAGGGTGCGACCTATTTCAATCCTTTTGTCCGCTCCGGCAAGGGACTTACCTTCGAAGTTAACTATGCGCGCCGCCTTTTTATGACTCCCATCTTCGGCGTCTCAGGAGAGGTGCCCGCGGTTTTTAACCTTGACGAAGACCTTAATTCTGGTTCCGACGTTGTTCCCAAAGACTACAGACAGATCTTCGTTACCCCCGCAGTCCGAGTGAATTTGTTCCCGTACACGGCGGTTTCTCCCTGGTTGAGTTTCGGCGGAGGCTTCGCCCACTTCAGCGAGAATAAGGATCTTTTGTACTACGGCACGAATCCCGGCGGTTCCACCACGAGCGGTGCGATTCAGGGCGGCGCGGGCCTGGACGTCCGCCTGTGGCGTCGCTTCAGTATCCGCGGTGAGCTCCGCGACTTCTGGTCTGGTACCCCTGATCTGCCACTGGCCGATACTGGCAAGACTCGTCAGCACAACTATTTCGTTGGTGGCGGCTTGATCTGGCACTTCTAGAGATTGAAGGCGCAACGCGAGCAGAGGATCTACTTCTTAGCCGCTGCTTCCACTTCTTCGTACAACTCCGGCAGCCGTCGCGCGTCGTCTGAAGAGTTTCCGAATCGCGCCGATTCGTAAGCCTCTGTAAATTTCCCTATCCGGATCCGCAGTTGTTCGTCTTCGATGACCCGCACAAACTCCAGCGGCGTCTGGCTCGTCGATTTCTGCAATCCCCGGCGCGCCATATGCCGGGCCATTCGCTCATACCACATCGCGGCGGCCTGGTGCGGTGAGCGCTCCGGATGCGCCTTTAGCCGTCTCGTCCGAATCATTCGTATAATGCGCGCCGCGTTGGCCAAGAGAAGCAACAGCAGCACAACCGCAGCGATTCCGCCGACCGACCGTTTGGGAGATATTTCTGCGTCACGTTCTCGTAGCCGAGCCCACCTCAACATCCGCTCGTAGCTGAGTTGCGCCCATATTCGGGACCTCTCCCACGAAACGCGCGTTCCGGTGATCGCCGTCTGCCCAAGCACATTCTGGTGTGACGAGTCATAGCTAATCACCCATTCCCGCCAGAACGAAGCGGCGGCATCCATATAAAGCATCACCCGGCCCCAACCCTCCGGTGTTCCGCTGGCGCCACCCGGCGTGGGGTCAAATGTGACCCAGCCATAAGCCGGAAAATAGGCCTCCACCCACGAATGGGCGTCCTTGGCCCGCACCACGTAGTTGCCAGTGACATCGTTGAATTCGTCGCTGCGGAAGCCGTTGACCACTCGTGACGGAATCTGCAACGTCCGCAGCATCACTGCCATCGAAGCGGCGAAATACTCGCAGTGGCCCTGCTTGCGATCAAAAAGAAAATTGGCCACAGGGTCGGCGACCGGCGTACGCGGCAACTGCAGCGTGTATCCGTAATGCGACTTCAAATACACTTCCAACGCCATGGCTTTGTCGTAGTTATTGGAAGCAGAGCTTGAGATCTGCACCGCCAACCGCTGAATCCGTTGATCAAGCGGCGGGAGCTGTAGATATGCGAAAGCGAAATCCGGAATAGCATTGCTCGCGGTTCGAAGCTGCGCGGGCGAAGGAGTGGCAATATCGGAATCTGCTTCGTAGACGGTGACGGCACGCTGGTTGTCAAGATCGAAGATGCCTCCACCAGCGTCAATCGACAGCATGCGATAGGCCCCAGTCACGCGGCGCGCCCACGGTGCAAGAAAAAATACATTGGTGCCAATCGGCTCCATCAACACGTGGTAATGAATAAAATGACTTGCTCTCGCGGGCGTTGCGTTTTGTCCCGGACGCATCGGCGCAATCCCCTGGCTGAATACCGGCACGCCGAACCCGCCATCCGCCTCCCGCTCCAAAACGTATTGCTGCCGCGGATTTGACCAGTTCTTGCCGTCGAAGTTCGCCAGCGCAACTCCCCGCCAGTGTAGGTCGTAGCGGCCCTCCCGGTCCCCGTCGATCTGGATGTGCATTACGACCGCATTCGACTGCTGAATCTGTCCGATCTGTCCTAACTGCACCCGGTCGCTGAAGCCCGTCGAAAAATTATTGCCGAAAGAGTAGCCGCCGAGGTACCCGGCTGACATGCGGGGCAAAACAAAAAACATCGCTCCGCCCGCAATCAGGATCATGACCATCAAAACCAGCGTTAACCGGGCCAGAGAAAATGCGAGGTGCCGGTGCTCGTGGGCATCGTTCGAGTGCAGAGCTTGAAACTTTGCCGCTCGCCCCGACCTTCGCATCTCCATCAGGATGAATGTGACCACCGCCATCAACATGAATCCCGCGAAGAAAAGCAGAAAAATGCTATCAACCGTCAGAACAGCGGAGGCCAGCACCATGAGAAATGCAAGGATCGCCAGCGTCGTATGGTCGCGATCACGGCGCAGCGAAAAGGTGCGTATAACCACGGCGAACATGACTAGGTGTACTGTCGCAGGCAGGAAGGCGCGAGAGAGCAGGAAATAATCAGCGGCGTAAAAAGCAAAATATGCGACCGTCAGGGGCGTGTCCCAGCGTTCGGTGATTACCACATGCCGCCGTTTTGCCAGCAGATAGCCACGGAAGGCTAGGGCCGCTCCAACCAACAGAATTGTTGGCGCGTCCAGGGCCCCGGTGCTGGCCAGACATCCGAATCCCATTAGAACCAGCAGATACAGAGAAAGATCGAAGTATTTGTTGATCGCTTGCCCTAGGTGAATCACGTCGAGTTGTGGAGTGGGCTGCGGCATCAAGCGGTATAAAAATCCAATTTACGAGACAACTTCAGCTTCAACTTCTATTGTTCGCCAAGTTCTATCGAGAAGGGAAGGCCCTTGTACGAATTTCTTGCACCGAAAGTCACCCGTCTCTTGCCCCGCGCCTGCTTGACTACCGCTCAGAGATTAAGATGCGCGGCCAGTTTGCTAGAATGATTCAGGTCAGGCATCGGTCTCACGCGACGTACTCTCGCCAACCCCGCCAGGTCCGGAAGGAAGCAACGGTAACGGGCTCTTGCGTGTGCAGTGGGCCCCCGGTGCCTGGCTTATTTTTCTGTAGTGCGCCAAACTCTCTGACGTTTTGCTGCGAGTTCTGCAGGTCTTCTTACGTTGGATCAGTAAACTCGAACTGCCTTCCCGAAACGACTCAACTGCGCCACTACTCGCGAACCAACTTTTACACGTCCTTTACAACTCTTTGTGCAAGAAACGCCTCCTAGATCGTCAAATGATGGTGAGGCTCCTCACAAGAATCATCATCAAATGCGATGAGGCAATCGAATGCGCGATCTTCCCTCAAAATCCGTTGCTCCAAGCGTCACCATTCGCGTTTCAGGATCGTTATCTCAAGGTCATCTGGCCTACCTCGACCAGCTTGTAGATTCGGCGATTGACTGCGGTTTATGGCCACTGCTCGACGTTGCGTACCTGGAAGAACTGGACCACGATGCACTCGGTTATCTCATGGGAGGCGAAGGCCGCCATTTCGGTATCGTAGGCTGTCCGAACTTCATCCGCGAATGGATGCAGCACGAAAAAGAGCGGTACGCGGCGTAGAATCACTCCCCAGCCGATACCAGGAAATCCCGTAGAGCTCTCCCACCCGTGTGCACATAACCTGAATTAGACATTCTGCCTCCAATCCTGCAAAATACTGAGTCTCATCTCCGGAGCTCTCATTGACCAAACCCGTTCGCGCCAAAATTAGCGCCTTAGGCACCTACGTACCGCCTCGTCTTCTCACCAACGCCGATCTCGAAAAAATGGTCGACACCAACAACGACTGGATCATGGCCCGCGTCGGCATCCGCGAACGCCACATCGTCGACAAGGGAGTAGCCACGAGCGATCTTGCGGTCGAGGCCGCGAAGAAAGCGCTGGCTCAACGCGGCCTGGCTCCCAGCGACGTCGATGCCATCATCGTCGGCACGGTCACGCCTGACATGTTTTTTCCTTCGACCGCGTGCCTCGTGCAACACAAGCTCGGCGCTACGGGCGTTTGGGGATTCGATATCTCCGCCGCCTGCTCAGCCTTCATCTACGCCGTGCAGACCGGAGCGCAATTCATCGGCACGGGCGCTCACAAGCGAGTTCTGGTGATCGGCGCCGACGTCATGTCCTCGATCATCGATTACACCGACCGCGCCACTTGCGTAATTTTTGGCGACGGCGCGGGTGCCGTAATTCTCGAGGCCGCGGAAGACGACTCCGAAGGCCTGATCGATTTCATCCATGAGATCGATGGCTCGGGCGGCTGCTCTTTGTACATGCCCGGTGGCGGCAGCCTCAATCCCTCATCGTGCGAGACTGTTGCAAAGAAAATGCACTTCGTCCACCAGGACGGCCAGCAGGTCTTCAAGTTCGCGGTACGCAGGCAAACCGAAGCCTGCGAAAATCTGCTGGCGCGGAACGGCCTGAAAGGTTCGGACATCGATGCCTTCATTCCCCACCAGGCTAACCTGCGCATCATCAACGCAACTGCCGACCGGCTCGGACTCCGCCCCGAAAGCGTGATCGTGAACATCGACCGCTTCGGCAACACCACCGCCGGCACCATCCCGCTGGCGATGAATACGGCGATCGAAGAGGGCAAACTCAAGAAGGGAAGTCTGGTGCTGATGGCCTCGGTAGGCGCGGGCTTCACCGTAGGCGCTGCGCTCATGCGCTGGGCGTACTGACGCGACTTCAGCGTCAATCCAACTAAAAGAGATCTCACCTGCGCCGAGCACATAACCTTTATGGAAGCTGTCTCCCGCCCGCCTCGATGGCAAATATTATTAGCCTTCGCCATCATCTATCTGGTATGGGGTTCGACTTTCCTCGCCATCCGCATGGGCGTGCACGAAGTCCCGCCGTTTCTGTTTGCCGCGATGCGCTTCTTCGCCGCGGGGATCATTCTTCACGCCTGGGTCCGAGCGAAGGGGATGCCTTCGCCGAGCGCTCGCGAATGGGTCTCGGCCTCATTCCTGGGACTGCTGATCTTTGTCATGGACTACGGCCTGCTCTTCTGGGCGGAGAAGCGTGTGCCCTCAGGAATTGCAGCGGTCATGCTGGCGACGATTCCCGTATTCATGTCGCTTTCTGAAATTCTCTTCTTGCGCACACAAAAGTTGACCCTCCGATTAGGGCTCGCGATGCTGGCCGGCCTCGCCGGAGTGGCAGTTCTGGTAAACCCTTCGGCAGGTTTCGGCCAGCCGGCAATCGACATGCTGGGAGCGGCCGCCCTGGTCGTTTCGTCGATCAGTTGGTCGATTGCTGCCATTCTTACCCGCAAGCTGCCGCTGCCGGAATCGAAAGTCATGAGTTCCAGCGCGCAGATGCTCGCGGGCGGTTTTTTCCTGCTGCTGACATCGGCGCTGCTCGGCGATTTCAAGGGCTTCTCCATCCGTGCAGTCTCCACGGACGTATGGTTTGCATTGGCCTACCTGGTTGTTGCTGGTTCCATCATTGCGTTCACCGCGTATACGTGGCTGATCCATCACGAGTCGCCAACCAAGGTTGGAACCTACGCGTATGTAAATCCCGTGGTTGCAGTTTTGCTGGGATATTTCTTCGGCGGCGAAGCCCTGGGAGCGCGAACCGTCGCTGGGACATTGCTTGTGTTGGTGAGCGTGATCGTGATCACGACCACGCCAAAAAAGAGCCAGCCAGAAGCTGCAATCGTCGGACCTGAATTTGCTGAACCCTAGGTCGGCCGTTTTCTTTCCAGCCGCGCCGCAACGCAGACCCCTTTCCGCTATGTCATCCCGAGCGGAGCATGAGCGTCCGAAGGACGGTCACGCGGAGTCGAGAGCCTGCCCTGAGCAAAGTCGAAGGGGACCCCATGCCCGTCGATACCCAGCAGCGCCACGACAGGGAGTCCTCTAAGACCTCGGTTCTCCGCTCTCCGGCGACGCCGCGTACCGTGTGGGGCGGACACTCCTGTCCGCCAAAGTGACGAAATAACTCTGCTCGCTGCGGTGAAAACGCGTTAGCCCCCATGGCATAAGGACAACCTTCGTTTTGTTCGCCGGACGAAGTCTGTGACCTCTGAACATCCCACTCAAGCCGAAACCGGGCTTGAGTGGGCCACAAGCCGCTCTCAGACATGGGACAATTTATCTCTGAAGGTTGCAGACTGCCCCAAATAATGAGTTAGCAAGTCTCCGCGAAGGGTGCGCTTAATCGCGAAAATTCCGAGAAATTTAAGGTAGTGTCCTGATAGGACACTACCGAATTTAACATACCCGTCATAATGCCATCACCGTTGTGCTACAATGCTCTCGTTCTACGGTTCCCCGAAGTTCTACGGTTCCCCGAAGAGACCCCAGGAAAATCTGAATACTGCGAGGGCAGACATGATCACATTCCGTGTCGCTACCATCCTCTTTCTATTTGTGCTTTGTATCCCCACCCCATTTGCTCAGTCCGTTCCACCGCCGCCCTTTACGCAATGTCCCCCAGTGGGGGCCGATACGAGCTGCGCTATCTTGATCGAGATAGACAAGACCGGGAGTCTTCGCGTTTTCACTGACCCAACTCAAGGGCCTTATGACACGATCGAAGATACTCTGATTGGGGTACAGAACGACTCAGCCAATTCGATCAGCTCGATACCTCTAACCAGCGTGGCCCCAATTTTTGGTTTTGATGGAGACGGGATATGTGGAATCAGCCCAGTGACAGGAATGCCGTTTGTGCCGGCACCGCCTGGCTGTCCGTTCGGTCCAACAGGTTATGAAGGGCAGACATCGAGCGGTGGGGCGGTTAGCTTTACGGTTACTTCGGCCACCTCGGGGTTTGTCAATTTTCCAGGGGGGTTATCAAGCGGCCAAAGTGCGTACTTCAGTTTGGAAGGCGCAATCCAAACACAGTGTTCGGCAATCAACGCACCAACCCCACTAGCGCAAGGTGATCCGCGTTGGGCCAAGACACTTATTGGAAACTCGAATCAGACGATTAGCGCCTTCGGTTGCTTCTTGACCGACGTAGCGATGGAGGTCAACTATTACGCTGGTAAGCAAAACTCCTCGTTTCGCACCGATCCAGCTCAACTGAATACGTTTCTAACTCCGTTAGGCGCTTTTGACTCTGGAGGTAATCTGTTGTTCAGTAAGCTTCCGCTTGTCGCTCAGTACGCCGCCAAAAACGGGGTAACCATGTTTTATAACGGCTTGGTCGCGCCGCGAAACGATTTTGTCCTTGATCAATATCTCTGTAATGCTCAAGCGCCAATACTCAAGGTGGGCACGCCGCATTGGGTCCTGGCCACTGGACAGACAACCCAAAACGGGACAATCACCTACTCGGACATTGATCCCGACAGTTATCCGGGCGGCAGTACGCTTGCAGGTTTCCCAGGATGGAACAACACGTATAGCCAAATGATTCTATTCTCAGATACCACCACTACCCTCTCGGGGCTGTACGTAGAGGGGCATTCGCCTGTTGAGTTACTATTGACGGCGCCAGACGGCTCACAGACCGGATTCAATCCATTCACCAATACAAGCTTCGATTCAATCCCTTCCAGTGGCTATGGCGATAATCAACTCGCGGACGACCTTACTCACGGACCGCCATTAACCCCGGATATAAAGGAGCTTGTTGTAATCGGCCCAGCGAGTGGCACCTTTGCGTTGCAGGTGTTTGGCACCGGCACTGGACCTTACACCATCGACGTAACCGGCTATGACACATCTGGCGCTTCGACCACAAGTTCCGCGAGCGGCAATATCATCCCAGGCGTGACTTCTACCTATTCGCTGAATTATTCATCGACGTCCGGCTCTAGTGTAACGGTGACGCAGACTATTACGATTGCCGGGCTCATCACCGCCGTGACTGCTGCCGCTCAGGGTGGGTTTATCGATAATCGTGGGATAACAAACAGCCTATTTCAAAAGCTCCAAGCGGCGAATACAGCGCTCACAAATGGGAATAAAAGTTCTGCCATCAACATCTTGAACGCCTTTATCAACGAGGTGTCCGCTCAGTCTGGCAAACACATTCAGACCGCAGCGGCTGCCTTATTGATAGAGAACGCGAGCTTGCTAGTGCAGCAGTTATAATTACTGTTGAAAACGACAACGGGATCGGTATCCTCGCCAAAACAGTCATCCACAGTTTTGGCAAGAATGCTCCTTCCGCTCGGCTTAGTCACCTTATGCACAGGCACGTCATTGCTATTGTCACCGGCGTGATGGTCATTGCGGTTGCTCCGGTTCGTCTCTTCGCCGGGCACTGGATTCCTGGTTCGCAGACCTCAAACGCATCAGCCGACATGATCGATGGCAGGTCGACATCCCAGTTGAGCAATCAGGCCTCTGCGGCTGAGACTTGCCCGCAGACCAATCTAGAATGGAAGCAATACATCGCTCCTAATCGCGAGTTTAGCATTCGGTATCCCAGTTCAACGCATGCGGAAACATCCCAAGAAAGGAACGTGGGTCTTGTGTCGCGGACCTCGTTCAAATTCAACCAAGCTTTCGACGTAGGTGGCGGGAATAAGGGTTTTATAAGATTCGATTTTCAAGGTTCAGTTTGGCGTAACCCCAACAGACTCAGTGCTGAGACCTGGGCAAAGCGAGGTATTAATCCGGCGCTCATCTCTGACGCCGGCGCCCTCACGGTATCGAACGCCAAAGGCTACAGTTTACGAAAGTCAGACCTTGCTTCCTGGAGTGTCGATATCTTCGTTGCCCGAAGCGATCGGATGTACGAAATCAGCTACCTGGATATCGTTACCGACGACACTCTGATAAGCAGCGCAACTAGAGAGTGTTGGAAGACGGTCTTAGATAAAATGGTGGACTCTTTCACGCTATTACAGACGAACGACCTCCCTCCCTCGGACGGAAAATAGGGTTCGATCTGGGCCACACGTTCCCCAAGCGCTGTTGCGACACCGTAAACTGCATTGTGTAGGTTCACCGCGGAAGGGAACTTCCCAGCCGCTCAAGAATTTCCAAAGGCCGTCTGTGACATCTAGCCTTGTCCACAGCCCAACCCGTGCGCGATGATGGTCGATGCCGTGACGGTTGGCACAAGCCAACTCATCGCGCCCCGAAGTCCTTTGTTATCTATATCCTTAGGACCTAAGTTCTTTGACATCCGTATTTTGCCGGTGATTTCCCGCTAGCGTGATGATTCTAAAGATTCTGCAAAAAGGGGGGAGGGGGGTACCGCCCCATTTTGGGTGCATTTTCAGCTCAAGAGGGAGCGGTCCAACACCGGCCGCAACGAAGCCCCAAACTTTATTTTCGGGCCGGAAATCCACTACGGCCGGGTCATCCTCTCCGGCCGCACCAACTGATCGAACTCCACGCCCGTGAGATATCCCAGCTTCAGCGCGGCCTCGCGCAGGCTGCTGTGCTCCACGTGCGCGGTGTGGGCGATCTGTGCGGCTTTGTCGTAGCCCACCTTTGGAGCCAGCGCCGTCACCAGCATCAGAGAATTTTTCACGTAGAAGTCAACCTTGGCGCGATCCACTTCGATGCCCTTGATCATGTACTCGACGTAACCGTGGCAAGCGTCGGCAACGAGCGTGACCGAGTGCAAAAAGTTGTAAATGATGACCGGCTTATAAACATTAAGCTCGAAGTTGCCCTGCGAGCCGGCAAATCCCACGGCAGCAGTGGCGCCGTGAACCTGCACGCACACCATGGTCATCGCCTCACACTGCGTCGGATTCACTTTCCCCGGCATGATCGAAGATCCCGGCTCATTCTCCGGAATGGATATCTCTCCCAACCCGCAGCGCGGCCCTGAAGCCAGCCAGCGGATGTCGTTCGAAATCTTCATCAGCGAGGCTGCCAGCGTCTCCATCGCACCTTGGGCAAAAACGATCTCATCATGCGCCGAGAGCGCCGCAAACTTGTTGCCATGCGAGCGGAAGGGAAGTCCCGTGAGTTCGGCAATCTTTTTCGCGGCACGTTCCGCAAATTCAGGATGCGTGTTCAGCCCCGTCCCTACAGCAGTTCCGCCGATGGCGAGATCGTAGAGACCTTCCAATACTTGTTCGAGGCGTTTAATATCCCGCTCCAGCAAACTCGCCCAGCCGCCGAATTCCTGCCCAAACGTCAGAGGCACGGCATCCTGCAAGTGGGTTCGCCCAATCTTTACGACATCGTTGAATTCCTTCGCCTTGGCCGCAATCGCGTCATGCACGCTACGAATCGCAGGAATCAGAGTGTTCTTCACTCGATCGGCCGCAGCAATATGCATCGCCGCCGGAAACGTGTCGTTCGACGACTGCGACATGTTCACATCGTCGTTGGGATGGATTGGCTTCTTCGATCCCATCACGCCGCCTGCGATTTCAATCGCGCGATTCGAGATGACCTCGTTGACGTTCATGTTGGTTTGCGTCCCGCTGCCGGTCTGCCAGATGCGCAGCGGGAACTGATCGCTCAATTTGCCCGCGATGACCTCGTTCGCTGCCTGTGCGATTAGCTTTGCCTTGTCTGCCGGAAGCTTGCCAAGATCCTGATTCACCAGCGCGCATGCTTTCTTAAGAATGCCGAATGCGCGAATCAGCTCCGGCGGCATAGTGTCGCGCCCAATATCGAAGTGCAGCAGCGAACGCTGCGTCTGTGCCCCCCAGTACACATTCGCGGGAACTTCAATCTTCCCCATGCTGTCGGATTCTGTGCGGGTCTTTACTTGGGTAGACGCGGAGGATACGGTAAGACTGGACATGATGAAACCTCTTTGGCGTAAGGCCACAAAAGCGAAGCGGCTAGGCCTTCGGCGGGTATGAGGAACTGAGTATTATACGGCGGCCGCAATGACACGCCTTTTCTTGAGTAAATTTCATATCAAAGTTCTATTGCTCGAAACGGTCCAACGAGGAGCGTCAATCGTACTGCTAGCACCATTCCAACCCGCCATCACTCCGCGTGCACTTCCTCCGGCATATGCTGCCGCTGAACTCTAATCTTGCTCTCGTCCTTGCGCGCCTGAGCGAGATCGTAGGCGAGTTGCATCCGCAGCCAGGTTTCTGCCGTGCTGCCAAACGCCTTCGAGAGCCGAATCGCCATCTCCGGGCTAATGCCAGATTTGCCGTTCACCACATTGTTGAGCGCCTGCCGGGTAACACCGAGAACCTTGGCGCCTTCGGTAACGGACAGTTCCAGAGGTTCAAGGCAATCAAGTCGGACGATGCGACCGGGGTGTACTGGATTTTTCATCGGCATTGGTAGTGTTCTCCTCTTAGTGGTAGTCGATCAGTTCAACGTCGAAAGCGTCCGTTCCTTCAAACCGAAACACGATCCTCCAATTGGCCCGCACGGTTACGGACCAAAGTCCCTTCAAATCGCCCTTGAGCGGATGGAGGCGATAGCGTGGAATGTCAAGCGCTTGAGGTGTCGAAGCTGAATCGAGGGCCGTGAGAATTCGCTCAACCGCATCCACCAGATCGGGCCGTATCCCACCGCGGTCGTCACGCTCATAGAGCCGTTTCAGGCCGCGATGCTTAAAGCTCCTAATCATCAAGGTATATTGTAAAGCGAGTATTGTCACTTGTCAATATATCGCATTCATGCTCACATGCTAGAATCATCGGTCTCCGATCTGCGGCCGTCGTTGTCGATGGCGCAGCGGTCGCGAACCATGCCTGTATCTCTTACCGCCGAAGACATTGAAACTCTACCCAAGGCCAAAACCCGGCCGCAGCCGGAAGTGCATACGGATGTCCTGGTCATAGGGGCAGGGCCTACGGGCTTGGCTTGCGCGATCGAGGCGCAACGGATTGGCCTCAAAGTAATCGTCGTCGATAAGGGCTGCCTGGTGAATTCGCTCTTTCACTATCCCGCAGGTATGGTTTTTTTCACCACTCCCGAACTGCTCGAGATCGGCGAAATTCCTTTCACCACGGCGCATCAAAAGCCCACTCGCGAAGAGGCTTTGGAGTACTACCGCAAAGTTGCCGAGCATTTCCGCCTCGATGTTCGCCAGTACGAATGGGTCAAAACTGTGATGGGCGAAGACGGAAACTTTACCATCACGGCCACCGACCGCGCCGGACGGCCTCACGATTACCACCCTCGCAAAGTAATCGTCTCCACCGGATATTACGATCTCGCCAACCAACTTTGCCTCCCTGGCGAAGATCTGCCCAAGGTATCGCACTACTATGAAGAGCCCCACCCTTACTACGACAGCGATGTGCTGGTGATCGGCGGCAAGAATTCCGCCGCCATCGCGGCGCTCGATTTGTGGCGGCATGGAGCCCGCGTAACCCTTGTTCATCGTGAGTCGCGGCTCCATCACCATGTGAAGTATTGGATCAAGCCGGACCTGGAGAATCGCATCAAGAATGGAGACATTGAAGCGTATTTCGATAGCCACGTGCAGGAAATCGGATTGGACCATGTTGTATTAGTCACGCCGCGCGGGCCGATTCGCCTGAAAAACGATTTTGTCCTCGCGCTGATCGGCTACCACCCCGACTATGATTTCCTGCGCAGCATGGGCATCGAACTTTCTGACGAGCAGTGTCGTCCGCTCTGCGATCCGGTATCGCTCGAAAGCAATGTTCCAGGAATTTATGTGGCGGGTGTAATCGTGGCTGGCTCCAGCACCAACGAAATCTTCATCGAGAACGGCCGCTTCCATGGCAAGCAAATCGCCGAAGATCTGAAGCGCAAGATGCCGCCTGCCTCTTAGTTGCCCGTTCTTTATCCCTGCTCGACGAGTCGACCATTCACAAACTCCGTCCGCACCAGTTAACCTAGCCATTCGCAATGGAACCTCAACCAGAACTCGCGGCTCCATCCATTTCGTTGGGTTCATACCTGCGGCTGGTGCGCGGCAACGACAACTTTCGGCGGCTGTGGCTGGCGCAGATTGTCAGCGAGATTGGCGACTGGTTCTACACGCTCTCGATTTACACGCTGCTGTTGCAGTTAACCGGACACGCGAGTTCCGTCGCGTTCGCATTAGTCCTCCAAGTTCTCCCGCAAACCTTCGTGGGTCCTACGGCGGGCGTGATCAACGACCGTCTGCGCCGCAAGCATGTAATGATCGCCGCCGATCTGGTTCGCGTCGTCGTGGTGCTGGCAATGCTGTTGGTCCGTTCGAGTTCCATGGTCTGGCTGGTTTATCCGCTACTGCTGGCGGAGACAATCATGGCCACCTTCTTTGAGCCCGCTCGCAGCGCAGTGATCCCGAACATCGCTGCCCGTGGAGAAGTGCTCATCGCCAATACTCTGTCTTCAGCGACATGGTCGGTGAATCTTTTAATTGGCGCCTCCGTCGGAGGCGTGGTCGCAGCATTCTTCGGACGAGATGCCGTGTTCGTGCTCAACGCTTTGTCATTCCTCGCCTCGGCGTTGCTGATCAGTGGAATGCGGTTTGCCGAACCGCACGCTGAATCTGCGGCTCCGTTGCGTCCGCACGATCTGGTTGATTTCTCTCCCGTGCTGGAGGGAATTCGCTACGTGCGCAGTCACCGAACCCTGCTGCCTACGGTCTTCGCGAAAGCCGGCGAACTCATGATCGGGCCGAGTTGGGTGATTTTCACGGTTTTGGGCGCGCATGAATTCGCCGTGTACTGGCGCAATGTCGATGCCGCGCGTGGTGCGATGCTCGGCATGAGCATTCTGCTCGGCGGACGCGGCCTGGGAGCGCTAGTTGGTCCGCTGGTTTCGGCGCGCTGGGCGGGACGCAGCGACCGTCGCCTCCAACTCGGGATCCTCTTCGGCTATCTCACGATCGCGCTTGGATACGGAATTCTGGGCAGCACTCGCACGGTGTGGATGGCCAGCGCCTGCGCCATGCTCGCCCACGCCGGAGGTTCGACGGTTTGGGTATTCTCCACCACGCTGTTGCAGCTTCATACCGACGACCGCTTCCGCGGCCGTGTCTTCTCCGCGGACCTGGGCTTCTCCATGCTGACTATCGCCGCCGGGGCCTACTTGTGCGGACGCCTGCTCGACGCCGGCATCGCCGCGCGCACGGTCGCAACGTACACGGGAGTGGTCATGCTGCTTCCGGCAGGATTATGGGCGTTGGCAATGCGGGTGGGGAAGGATCAAAACTCGGAAGCTTCTAGGAGTCTATAAAACAACCTTTGAGGAGGTCGTGATGATTGCACGTCTGTGGCATGGATACACGAAGCCCGAAAACGCTGCCGCCTATGAGGCCTTGCTGAAACCCGAGCTTCTGCCCGGCATCGGCAGGGTAAAAGGCTATAGAGGCAGTTATCTGCTCAGGAAAGACAAAACCGACGAGGTCGAGTTCATAACGATCATGCTTTGGGAGTCTGTCGGTGCGATTCGCGCCTTTGCCGGGCCGGATTATGAAACTTCCATCGTTCCCGAGGAGCGCCGCCAGTACTTGTCGCGGCACGATGCGAGTTCGGTTCACTACGAGATCGTATCGACTCACAAACCAGATGCGAGTTCAGACTAAGGGAATTTAAATCGAATCGCCTGCGGGCATTGGGAGATCGCGAAGCGGCTTACCCCTGCAGCCGGTCAATCTTCGCGGCCATGATGAAGTCGCTTTCGGTAAGGCCGTCGATCTTGTGCGTCCACATTGTGATCTCGGCCTTGCCCCACTTCAGAACAATGTCGGGATGGTGCCCCTGCTCCTCAGCCAGCGCTCCCACGCGATTCACAAACTCCAGCGCCTGCTTGAAATCTGGAAAGGTGAATGCGCGAGTTATGTGGTGCTGATCGACCACGTTCCACTGCGGCACATTCTTGTGCAGCGCCTCAAGTTCCCCGCCTTTGAGCGGAGGCACTCCTCCGCGGCAGGGAACGCATTTCTTATCGGCTAGTTGTTCGGTCATGGAGAAGTATTGTACTGCGTCGTCCATCAGATTCGGAACGACTCATTTCTTACCCACCTGCTTGCGCAGGACGGCGAGCAGGCCCTTCTTACGCACTTCCGTCAAGGAAAGTTCGATCGTCGGCCCTTTGGCCGCAGCGATGAGGTCCTGTTCAAGGGAATGAAGCCGCCGTTCTTTATCCTGGCGAATCAGTTCGCGGATGTATTCGCTAGGAGTGCCCCAATCACCCGACGCAACCTGACCTTCGACGTATTGCTTCAACGGCTCAGGCAGAGATATGTTCAACGATGTCATTGCCATACCTTCATATTATAACAGTTTATGAAGGTAGCAGATTCCAGTCCCCTAGAACGGAATGTCCTCATCTGTAATCGGACCTGACCCGGCATTGGCGTGCTCGGGCTCGGGCGTGCGCTGGTCGAAGTTATTGCCGCCGCCGCTGCTAGCGGATGCGCCGCGCGAGCTGCCGGCGAAATCGCCGCCGCCTTCGCCACGGCCGCCGAGCAGGATCAGGTCGCTGGCTACCACTTCCGTCATGTACTTCTTTTGCCCGCTGGTCTTATCGTCCCAGGAGCGGGTTTGCAGCCGGCCTTCGATATAGACTTTCCCGCCCTTCTTCAGGTACTCGCCCGCAATCTCGGCCAGACGCTGCCAGAGCACCACGTTGTGCCACTCGGTGCGGTCCTGCCACTCGCCGCCCTTGTCTTTGAAGCGCTCGTTGGTGGCAATGGTCAGCTTGGCCACAGGCGTGCCCTGCGGCGTGTACTTAATCTCTGGATCCTTCCCGAGATTACCGATCAGTTGAACCCGGTTCAGACTCTTTCCTGCCATTGGGTGCTCCTTTTGGGGTTCACTATAGCAGAAGGAAGCGCACGAAGAATGGGGCAACCACAATAGAAATGAGAGAATTGCCATTCCGGGATGGAAAGAGCGGGTCACAGGTCTCAGGTATTGGGTTTACGGTTTGCTTAAGACCCATGACCTAAGACCTGAGACCGGAGACCAGAGATCCCGCCAACCCGCAGCCGCTTCTGCGCTATAATCCACACCATGCCTCCTGCTCCCGGCGCTACCAAAGCCGTCGGCATGGTTCCCGACGAAATGAAGTCCGAACCCAGGTCCAAAGGCCTGTCCACGCCTCGGAAGAAGAAGCCCAAGGAACTGGCCGTCATCACCGAATGCTGCACCGGTTGCGCGGGCTCACCGGCCTGCGTCGAATACTGTCCGGTGGAAGACTGCATGTTCTGGGTGGCCGACGAAGACAGCACCCCCTTCGGACGCATCGCAGTCGATCCTATCCTTTGCATCGGCTGCAAAAAATGCCTCAGCAAAGGCCCCGACGGCTGCTTCCTCGACGGCTGCCCCTGGGATGCCATCGCGATGGTTGAGACCACCGAGGTCGAAAAAGAAGTCGGAGCGATGTCGTTCTAGCCTGTCAGCCCCAGCCCACTGTCATCCTGAGCGGAGGTGTGGGATTCGCGAAGCGAATCCCACACCGGAGTCGAAGGATCCCTTTTACTTGCACAGGCCGTTAAAGGCATTCTTACGACGAGTCCCTATTTCATCCGACCCCGGATCGCCCATTCCGTAATCGTTGCCTGCTCCCGCACATCATTCGAAATATCCGGCAACTCGCGTTCGTAGGGAAGAACCGCAGGAATATCTTCAGCTTCTCCGATGAGGTAAAGCGCCCGTAACGCCTCCCAAACCTGCTCGGTGGAAGGATCAACCACAGCGACTTCGGCTCCGGCCGCAATGTTCGCACCGGTTCCCGCGACCGAGCGAATCCGCCCCGGAATCGGAGAGCGAATTTCCACCAGCTGTCCGTTCCTATCCAGCAGCTTCGCAATCAAACCACCCTGGTGGATCGCGGTGCCCGGACGATCGGAATCGACCACGCGTCCGGATTCCGGAGAAACGATATGGGCAGGCTGTAGCAATGCCGCGATCTGCGGCCGGCCGGTTGCGTCTCCGAACCGCACCAGCGACAGCGCCGCATTCCCGCGCACCATCGGCGACGGGTCGCCAAGCATTTTCAGCAGCGCTTCATGAAACCCCACACCGGATGTGTCCTGCCCCATCACCCACGCATCGGTGTTGCGCACTTCTTCCACGGGATCGGCGGCGAGGATCACCAGTTCCGGATACCACTGTTTCGCAGCCGAATCGTGCCGTGTGATGCGCTCGCCCACCTGTACCAGTGCTTGCTGTATGTGTCGCGGCTTCTTCGTATCGTGCAGGTATTCGGTCAACTGCTGATCCGAAAGCTTGCGCCCAAACCATGTGTTCCACCAGAAAAGAAAAGGCATCAGGCAGATCAGCCACGCGGTCAGAAAGAACAACAGTTTCTGCATGCGTGACATGCCGGGCTTAGCGTGCGGGACAGCGGCTGGCTGCGCTAGATTGGGACTGGCGGACATAAGGAACAAACTACTCTACAACATCCGCGTCGAGCACGCGCTCCTGCTCCAGGTAGTGCGAAACGGCATATTGCGCCAGAAGCGGCGTTTGCAGCCGGATTTCGGCTCCAATCCATTCGCTCTTGGCATGCGGCGCGCCCGGCGAGTGATTGCATCGCCCGCCGCTTCCGAACTGTGGGCCGAAGTCTGCGCTTTGGATCTGATCAAACTGTTTGATCTCGCGCCAAGCTTCGTCGCCGACGGTCCCAGCTACGTCAATCTTTAATTTCACAATCGCCATATACTATTCGGGCGAAACCTCGGGGCTAAAGCCTGCTAGATATTGATTGCCTGTTGACGCAGGCCTGGAAGGCCTGCTCCACCCACCGGGTTTCCCGCGAACCTAGCTATGCGGAAACCACTGGTAAAGCATGAAGTACACCAGCACTCCGGTCACGCTTACGTACATCCAAAGCGGCCAAGTCCATCGCGCAATCGCGCGATGCCGATCATAGCGGCCCCGCAGTCCGCGGCTCAGCGTGATGATCACCATGGGAACGATCACGATGGCAAGTATGACGTGGGGAATCAAAAGCCAAAAATAAACCGTCCGCCAAACGCCTTGGCCTAGAAAATGAATATCGCCGACGTGCGCATGGAAATAAACGTAACACGCTAAAAACAGCGCCGAAGCGATGACCGCTCCGATCATACTCGCGCGATGCGCGGCCAACTTTCCGCGCGCAATCAGATATCGGCCAATCAGCAGCAGAATAGCGCTGATGCCATTCAAACTCGCGATCAGGGCAGGGAAGAACACGTATTGCTCAGGGATCACGCCGCCGGCCTCGTGGTGCGGCGGTTTGCCATCAGGAACGCCAATCCAAACATTACCAGCGAGAACAGTAGCAACGTGGCCATTGCAGACGGCAAAGGGAATTGAGTTTCCATCCCGGGATAGAGCAAGTCTCGCAGAGCCTCAACGCCGTAAGTAAGAGGATTCATGTACATCAATGCGCGAATCCATCCCGAGGCGCCTGACAGTGGAAACAGCGCGCCCGACAAGAGCCACAGCGGAATCAGAAATAAGTTGATGATTCCGTGAAACGCCTGCGTGGAGTCCATGGGCCACGCGATCGCGAAGCCTAGCGCGGTCAGCGCAAATGAAACCAGAAACACCACCACTGCCACCAGCAAGACCTGAACCAGTTCGAGATGCACGCCGGCGAAAGGCGCGAAAACCAGAAAGACCATCCCTTGAATCGCGGAAAGCGTCGTCCCGCCGAGAATCTTGCCCAACACAATCGCCGGGCGCGGCACCGGCGCCACTAACACAGAGAGCAAGAAGCCTTCTTTGCGATCCTCGATTACCGACATCATTGTGAAGATCGAAGTGAA
>Ga0210405_10001573_pt1 | contig 25533 bp, 20 predicted proteins | sample IncBWH11MmetaG_FD_155492 | JGI IMG/M metagenome (GOLD analysis project Ga0210405, IMG submission 155492) | Forest soil microbial communities from Barre Woods Harvard Forest LTER site, Petersham, Massachusetts, United States - Inc-BW-H-11-M | ecosystem: Environmental > Terrestrial > Soil >... | reverse complement strand
GCCTCTTCGATATGCTGCATGATTCCGCCGATCACGATGTCTTCGCCATCGGAGAGCGCATCCACGTCAACTTCGATGGCGTCTTCGAGAAAGTGATCGATCAGTACCGGACGATCCTGCGAGTACTCGACCGCCTCTTTCATGTATCGCAGAACTGATTCTTCGTCGTGCGCGATTACCATGGCGCGCCCGCCCAACACGTACGAAGGCCGCACCACCACTGGATACCCAACGCGCTTCGCACCCTCGATGGCCTCTTCGAGCGAAGTTGCCATCACTCCGGCGGCCTGCGGAATTTTTAGCTCTTCCAGCAGCTTATTGAAATGCTTTCGATCCTCGGCTAGGTCAATCGACTCCGGAGACGTGCCAATAATCTTCACGCCCGCTTGCTTGAGCGGCAACGCCAGGTTCAGCGGCGTCTGGCCACCGAACTGGACGATCACGCCCACATCCGCGCCCTTCGATGTCTCGTGCTGATAGATCGCCCACACGTCTTCGAAAGTGAGTGGCTCAAAGTAAAGCCGGTCGCTGGTGTCGTAATCGGTCGAGACCGTCTCAGGATTGCAGTTGATCATGATCGTCTCGTATCCGTCTTCGTGCAGCGCAAACGACGCATGACAGCAGCAGTAATCGAACTCAATTCCCTGTCCGATGCGGTTCGGCCCGCTGCCTAAAATGATCACCTTCTTCTTGTCGGTCGGCGCAGCCTCGTCTTCGTCCTCGTAAGTCGAATAAAGATATGGCGTGAAGCTTTCAAATTCCGCGGCGCACGTGTCTACGCGCTTGTACACCGGCAGCACACCATGCTTCTTCCGAAGATGCCGCACTTTCTCCTGACCTTCGAGTCGCCAAATGTTGGCCAGTCGACCGTCGGAGAAACCCATGCGCTTGGCCTCGCGCAGCACTACCGCCGGGACCGACTCGATTGGATGCTTCTCCAACTCAAGCTGCATGTCGTTAATTTCTTTGAGTTGGTAAAGAAACCACGGATCCATCGAGGTCATCTTCGCGATTTGCTTTACCGTGTGCCCCTGTCGCAGCGCGTAGCGCACATAGGCGAGCCGCTCGGGATGCGGCGTCACCAGCCGTTGCGTCAGAATCTTCGGTTCGATCTTGTCGGCGCCAACCTTCTTCCCTGTGTCCAGCGAGCGAATGCCCTTCATCAGGGCCTCTTTGAAGGTGCGGCCGATGGCCATCACTTCGCCCACCGACTTCATCTGCGGCCCCAGCGTATCGTCCGCGCCTGAGAATTTTTCGAACTGCCATTTCGGAATCTTCACCACAACGTAATCGAGCGTCGGCTCGAAACACGCTGGCGTCTTGCGCGTGATGTCGTTGGGGATTTCGTCCAGCGTGTATCCCACGGCAAGCTTCGCGGCAATCTTCGCAATCGGAAATCCAGTTGCCTTCGACGCGAGCGCAGAAGATCGCGAGACGCGCGGGTTCATCTCGATCACCACCATGCGTCCGGTCTCGGGATTCACGCCAAATTGAATGTTCGATCCGCCCGTATCCACGCCAATTTCGCGAATCACCGCAATCGACGCATCGCGCATGGCCTGGTATTCCCGGTCCGTGAGCGTTTGCGCCGGCGCCACCGTGATGGAGTCGCCGGTGTGCACACCCATGGGATCGAAATTCTCAATCGAGCAGATGATGATCACGTTGTCCTTGGTGTCGCGCATCACCTCGAGTTCGAATTCTTTCCACCCCAGCACCGACTCTTCAATCAGCGCCTCATGCACCGGAGAAAAATCGAGACCGCGCGCCAGCACTTCGATCATCTCCTCGCGATTGTAGGCAATACCTCCGCCCGACCCACCCAGCGTAAACGAAGGCCGCACGATCACAGGAAACCCAATTTTCCCGGCGAACTCAATCCCATCCTTTGTGTTATTCACCAGCGCCGACTTGGGCACATCGAGCCCAATCCTCTGCATCGCGTCTTTGAAGAAGAGCCGGTCTTCCGCCTTCTTGATGGCCGCAACGTTCGCGCCGATCAAGTGGACATCGTATTTTTCGAGAACGCCGCCATCGGAAAGTTCGATCGCCAGATTGAGTGCAGTCTGCCCGCCAACGGTCGGCAGCACGGCAAAACCCGCTCCTGGCGCCATCTCCCGCTCGATGCGAATAATTTCTTCCAGATACTCGAGCGTCAGCGGCTCAATATAAGTGCGGTCGGCAATCTCCGGATCGGTCATGATGGTCGCCGGATTCGAATTGGCCAGCACAACTTGATAGCCCTCAGACTTGAGAGCCTTACAAGCCTGTGTGCCAGAGTAATCAAACTCCGCCGACTGCCCAATGACGATGGGGCCAGAGCCGAGAATCAGGATTTTTTGAATGTCAGTGCGTTTGGGCATTTGATGTGAGCTTTATGCTGACGACTTCATGAAGTCGGCTCCGGTTCATCCGAACTCAGTCGCGGTTCCCAAGGAAAACCAGCAACCGCATCTACCCTCTCGGCCAAAGCGCCTTTTGGCACCACCCACATTTTGCGGTGATTGCGCCCACTGGCGTCCGGGTAAGCGTAGCGGAGATCGTAAATGTCGTAGAGCTTTTGGAAAAATCGCGAACAGTGAATCGGGCTTTCAGGAGGCGGATAGTTGGGCCAGACCTCGGCCTTTCCCTCTAAGCAACGGTACACCAGGAGGCCGACAGATTCGTATCGCATCGGTGCGTCAGTGATTGTGGTTCGTCCAGTTAGCGCGCTCAGCGCGTTGTGATACCGCACAATACTTTCGAGTGGATTTCCCTCGGCGTTGAACGATGCGTCGTTCGGGCTGTTCACTTCGGTCACCTTCGCAAACCTGATTAGGTGCAAAAATCCGAAGACAAAGCCCGGGTACATCATGTGAATATTGGCGCAGTCGCCCGGGGCTTCTTCCATTCGGTTTGTGAGGTTACGGAAAGCATTGCCGGTACTTTTCGCGGAAATGCCAAGGGCTGGCCCGATTCCAGGAATGACCACAGTTACGTCGATATTCTTGTATTTCATCCCCCCGAGCACAGACTGCTCCGAAGAGTCCTCGCAAGCCTTGGAGTAGCTCAAAGAGTAGCGATTGTTGGCCCCTTGCTTGCTCGCCAGAGGCGGGCAAGGGCGCACCCATTCTGGAGGGAACCCTCCCTCAATCACGAGGCGATTTGAGCAATGTGCGTGGAAGGGCTTAATGTGCTGCCCCGATTGCGTCTTGGCCGTGCCGCAAAACGCCAGAAGCGCCTGTTCCAGGGTCCGGATTGGAATCGGGGTCAACGATGTTTTCGCCATGACTCGATCTTCCCCGCTGCTTCTCGCAGCAACACACACTCTGCCGAACTCAGTCCCAGATACCCTCTCAGAAGGTAACGGTCCGCCTCATCCGAGAACTGCTCGGATGAGTCAGTTCCGCGGTGCAGCGTCGGCATTAGGCCCCTAAGGGCTGTAGCTCCCGGACGGACCACCAGAACGTTTCCTGCCTCCGAAGGTTCAAGTTTGAACAGCCCGCCACCTAAAGCATGCCCCTCCAGCTCGCAGCTTAATCTCGTCAGCGAACTCTTCCATGAAGCGGCGTACGACAACGGCTTGCTGCCTGGGTAAAAACGAAGCACGTGAATTGTGTTAGGAGCCACGAGGTTAGCGGCGTTTGTGACAAGCAGTGGCTGCGCGCCCGACATGTATGAAAGAAATGCATCTGCGGTCCGGACATGCGGCACAGCATGCCAAAATTGACGAATTCGACACTTGTATCGTTTTCGCAAGCCTTTCGACTCGCCGTACCTCAAGTAGGCTTGTATGCTGCTCGGGAGATCTTCGGCAGGACAAGCAGGCAGCGCCAGCAAGTAAACCTTTTTGCCTTTGGTGCGCTGATCCCTCCAGTACTGCAGGTCGTACTCAAGGCCTTTGAAGCCGCGAAGGTTAAGCACACAGGGACGCAGGAATTTCTTTGGTATTTCTAAACGCAGACATTCTTCGGCGGATAAGTGAAAGAAATCGTTGGCTCCCGTCACATACCCGATTCCCACATCCGCCACATCACCCAGCCTCTGGACTCGCTTGTCCGCGGCCAAGCGCTCGTACAAGGAACGCACCTCTTGGGGCAAGAGGTAGTGAGTAAATCTGAATCGTCCACTCGTAATGAGCTTGGGGTTTACTTTGGCGACCTGACGGTCGTTTCCAGTCAAATCATCGGAAGAGGTGACGATAAAGGCGCGGTTGACCTCGCCGTATCCTTCGCAAAATAACAAAACCGTGCTTTGGCTCAGCTCTTCGAAGAGTTTATCCCTAAACATCTCAACGGCGAGGTGACGGAAGCTCGCGGCCAGAAATCGCAGAACTTCGCGGGCGTACATCGAGTGCCCAAGCTCGGCAGGCATCACCATCGCCAGGCGCCCACCACGACGCAAGAAACGGGACGCGTGAACGAGGAACGGCGCCCAGGACGAGGCTAGGCGGGGCAGCTTGACTCCCGCTTCCTCGGCGCGCTTGTGCCCTAGAGAATCCTTATCTCCGTTAAACGTCTGATAACGAATAAACGGTGGGTTCCCGACGACCGAGTCAAAACTACCGAGTACGGAGGGAGTAAGCTTGAAGAAATCCTCTCGAACTAGGCGAGCGGATTCGACCCGTTCGTGAGCCAATCTCAGCGCGACTTCTGATACGTCAACCCCGCAAACCTCGGGGGCACGGCAGCCTAGTTCCCGAAGCCGCGAATACGCCGAACCAACAAACACACCATCGCCACAGCTCGGGTCCAAAACCGACTCTGAGGCGTTGCGGACCGCCCATCGGACAAGCCGGTCTGCCGCCGGTTGTCCCGTATAGAAAGCTCCGAGAGTCTTTTGCAGCGTTGCCGTCGCCATTTGTGCGGTAACGAGTCCAAATGAACCCGGAACCGAGTTTGCCGAAGACTCTGGTCTCACCCTTTCCACTCCTCCATCATCTGCACAAAATCCTTGAACAGATAATGCGAATCGTGCGGACCCGGCGCGGCTTCCGGGTGATATTGCACGCTGAACAGTGGCAGATTTCGATGCCGCAGCCCCTCCAAAGTCTGATCGTTCAAGTCAACGTGCGTCAGCTCGACTTCGCTCTCCGGCAGCGAATCCGGATCGACTGCAAAGTTATGATTGTGCGCCGTGATCTCAATCTTGCCGGTCTTCAACTGCTTCACTGGATGATTCCCGCCATGGTGTCCAAATTTCAGCTTGAAAGTTTTTCCGCCGAGCGCAATGCCGACGAGCTGATGTCCAAGACAAATGCCGAAGATTGGCATCCGCCCCATTAGCCGGCGAATGGAATCCACCGCATACGTACACGGCTCGGGATCGCCGGGGCCATTCGACAGAAATACGCCATCCGGCTTCAGAGCTAAAACATCCTCCGCCAGAGTCTGCGCCGGGACTACAGTCACACGGCATCCCTCGCCACGTAACTTGCGTAGAATGTTTTGTTTAATACCAAAATCATAAGCCACTACATGAAATCGCGCCGGCTCGTCCTTGACACCCACCATCGCCACCGGTTCATGCGAGCGCTCACCGACCTCCCAAACGTACGGACCCTTCGTGCTCACCACTTTCGCCAAGTCCGTACCGTCCATCTTCGGAATCGAGTTCGCCTTGGCGACCAACTTCTCCGCGTCACTCTCGAGCGTAGAAACCACGCCGCGCATTACGCCGTGATCGCGCAGATGCCGCACCAGCGCCCGCGTGTCGATATCCGACAACACCGGCACCTTAAACTGCTCCAGATATTCTTCGGCCACCTGCTGCGAGCGCCAGTTCGAGCTCACCTTCGAGAACTCGCGCACGATCAGCCCTTCGATCCACGGCCGGGTGGCTTCGTTATCTTCCTGATTGGTTCCGTAGTTGCCGATCTGAGGATTGGTCAGGACAACAATCTGCCCTGAATACGAGGGGTCGGTGAAAATTTCCTGGTAGCCGGTGATGGAAGTATTAAAAACGACTTCGCCGTAGCACTCGCCTTTGGCGCCGTAACCTTTGCCTCGGAAGACTCGGCCGTCTTCCAGCGCAAGGATAGCTTGCATTCTCGCTCCAACGTGTGGATTTTATGAATTTTAGCAGGGATTACGGCTGACACCAAGAGCAGAAACGAGGCAGGGTTGTGGAAATCCCCAAAGAATATTGCTGATTGTTGATCGACGATTTGCTGATTGTCGATTGATGATTAAGAACGATTGCTCGACGACGCGAATAGCAAGGGCTTTGAAAGGGGCGATCCGTTAAGGCGCGCTCTGGTGAGATGAAATTAACTCTGTCGTCCCGAGCGAAGATGATTGTCCGTTTCGCGGACGATCATCGGAGTCGAGGGACCCGCTATTGCTAGCGGCGCCGATGCAGTTCGGGGCGGACAGCAGGTCCCTCCACGCGAATAAAGATCAGCTTCGCTGACCGTTATTCTTGGTCGGGATGACAATGTGTGGGAGGTATGAAGGAACACCATTACAGCGCGTACATGATCGCGGCAGTTTTCAATCATCAGAAATCAGCTATCAACAATGATCTACCGCACTCTGCCCAGCTTATCCATCGGCCAGTATCCAAACACTGCCTTGCCATAGATATAGCTCTGATGAACGGGCCCGAAATCCCGGCTGTCGTTCGACATTGACCGGTGATCGCCCAGCACCAGATAGCACTCTGGTGGCACCACCGTCTCCGGGTACGATCGCGAATCGGTGTACGCCGGAGGAACATAATCCTCGTCGAGCGCTTCGCCGTTCACGTAAACCTGCCCGCCATCGATGCGAACTCGGTCCCCGGCGATTCCGATCACTCGCTTGATATAACTCTTCGAAGGGTCGCGCGGGTAACGGAACACCACAATATCGCCGCGCGAAATGGGCTCCAGCCGGTACACGAACTTATTGACGAAGATCCGTTCCTGATCTTCGAGTGAGGGCATCATGCTCGTACCTTCAACCTTCACCGGCTGATAAATGAAGACGATGATGAACGCCGAGATGGCGAGCGAGAGAATCAGATCACGCAACCACACGGCAATTGCCGGACGCAACCGCGCAGCGGATTTTGGCCCCGTCTCAGGCGGCTCGGAGGGGGCTGGTGTGCTTCCGCCTTGCGTGCTGGGTATGTCAGGCATGCAAATTCTTATTGTATACAGATCGTGCTTTTTCGGCGGCCACTTATACAGGTGTCCCTCATTCTGGGTAAATACTAGGTTCAGGCCCAAGTATCAACTCTCTCTACGGGCAACCCGGCTCCCAGAAAACGCGAAAAACGGTTAAAATCAACAGGTCTAGGAGATGCCCATGCCGCCGACCCGGCCCTTCAATCTAAAATTCGCCTATCGCGCTCTAACTCTGCTTTGTCTCTTATTGATTACGCTGGCCACGTCGGCGCAGTTCACCGCCCAACAGGACGAGGGCGGCATCCCTGCCTACAACGCCGGCCCGCCAGTGAAGGGAACGAAACTGCCCGAGATTCTGACCAAGGATCAGCTCTGGGGAGCCGACGCCCAATATCTATACCAGACTCATGCTTATGAACTTGCGGCGAAGATTCCGGCCGTGATTCACCAGCAGCCCTGCTACTGCTATTGCGACCGCATGGGTCACAACAGCCTGCACAGTTGCTACGAGAACACCCACGGAGCGCAGTGCTCGACTTGCCTGAAAGAGCTCTACTACTCTTATCAGCAGCATAAGAATGGCAAGACTGCTGCACAGATCCGTGCCGGCATCATCAAAGGCGAATATAAGCAGATCGACCTGCAAGCCGCCGCAACCATGAACTAGCTTTGAGTACCCAGTACCTAGTACCCAGAAAAAACCGGGAGACCGTTCCGAAAGTGTTTGCTGGGTACTGGCAACCAGGTACTGGGCACTAGCTCTCAATTGCCCTCCGGCGGCACTTTGAGTGATACTTGAGTATCCGCTCTGCGAAGTTTTAAAGTAAGGAGTTCCCTATTACAACGAGCACAGGAAAAATTCTTCACATGGCTCAAAAGGCTAACCCCAAGAAATCAGCGCTGGCGGACGATCCGCGCGTTACACAGGCTCTGCAGAATTACGAAGCCGGGCTAAGGGCACTGCAGGAGCACAAATACGAAAAGGCGAAGCCGCTCTTCCAGAAGGTTCTCGCCGGCCCTACCAAGGAGTTGACGGACCGGGCTGCGGTTCATCTCAGCATTTGCAACCAGCACCTTGAACGCTCCGCCACCACGCAATTCAAAAGCGTGGAAGAGCACTATGACTATGCCGTCTCTCTCATGAACGTCGGAGACTACGTCACGGCTCGCGAACATATCGAAAAACTGATCAAGCAGTCGCCCAAGACCGATTTTGTCGTCTACGGTCTGGCCGCGCTCGACTGTCTGACGGGTCATGTGGAAGATTCTCTTAAGCATCTGGATGAAGCTCTTCGCCTGAATGCCAGCCTGCGCTTCCAGGCGCGTAACGACTCCGATTTTCACAACCTGGCCGAAGACCCTCGTTTCACCGAGTTGCTGTACCCGGATCCTGCTGCTGATCTTTCTTCCACCGACGGTTCTTACGGCGAGGACGAACCTTACTAGCGCGATCCGCGGCATTCCGCTATGGAACCAGATATCGCCGATCTCCTGGCTTCGGAACGGACTGCGCGCGAGCGCGGACTGCGCGTGGTTGCCATCGGCGGCGGCACTGGGCTTTCAACCCTGCTCAAGGGCCTGAAGCGATTCGCCCTCACTCCAGAAGAGATTTCCATCGCTCCGCCCGACACCCCAATCATTCGCGATCTCTGCGCCGTCGTTACCGTCAGCGATGACGGTGGCTCCAGCGGACGCCTTCGCAAAGAATTCAACATGCTTCCTCCCGGCGACATTCGCAACTGCATCGTCGCCCTCAGCGCAGATGAGGCTCTGCTCTCCCGGCTTTTCCAACATCGCTTTGCCAAAGGTTCCGGCCTCGAGGGTCACAGCTTCGGCAACCTCTTCCTCGCCGCTCTCACCTCGATCACCGACGATTTCTCCGAAGCTGTGCGCCTTTCTTCAGAAATCCTAGTCACCCGTGGCCACATTCATCCTGCTACCACTTCCAACATCGAGCTCGAAGCGCTGATGGAAGACGGCACTCGCGTCCGCGGAGAGACCAATATCACCGCCAGCAAGGGCCGCATCCACGAACTCTTTCTCGTGCCGCCCAACGTCGAACCTTTGCCGCAAACCCTTGATGCCATCGCCCGTGCCGATATCATCAGCATCGGTCCCGGAAGCCTGTTCACCAGTCTCATTCCCAATCTCCTGGTACGCGGCATCGCCGAGGCTATCGTCAGGTCGACGGCCGTCAAGGTTTATATCTGCAACCTGATGACCCAGGCGAATGAGAGTCTGGGCCTCACAGCCGCCGACCACATCCGCGCCCTCAATCGTCACGCTCATCGGCAGATATTCGACTACGCGCTCATCAACCGCACTCCGGTTTCCAATGAGCTCAAAGCAAAATATGCGCTCGAAGGAGCCTGCCAGATCGTCGCCGATCTCGATGCCATAGAGGCTCTTGGCGTGATCCCGGTTCTGGGAGACTATCTCGAGGAGGCCGGGGTAGCGAGGCACAACAATACCCGTGTTGCTACAGACTTGATCCAGTTCACAACCCGGAGCGCACGTGCCGAGCGCAAAGCCCAGGCTCAGGTAAAGTCTTAAAGCTTTGCCTTCTCGCTTCCTTTCGTAACACTCGTTAGAATGTCCGGTATGAAGTTGCTGAGAAGACTCGCACCCATGAAAACCACACGGAAGAACATCTTAGCCTCACTGCTGATAACCGTTTCGCTAGTCGGCGCGGTTCACGCACAAAAGGACAAGGACGACGAAGGCAGTGCGGCCTTGAATTTCCTCGTGATTAAAGAAGATAACGGCAAGCCAGTGCGCAATGCTGCCGTAATCCTGCATCCCGTGACTACGCATGGAAAACAGGCCCGCGGCGGCTTCGAACTTAAGACTGATCTCGATGGTAAGACCAACTTTGACGGTGTTCCCTACGGCAAACTAAGAGTGCAAGTGTTGGCTTCCGGTTTCCAGACTTTTGGCGAAGATTACGATGTCGATCATCCCAACATGCAGTTCACCATCAAGCTCAAGCGTCCCCAGGACCAGTACTCCATTTATGGAGACGCCCCAAGCCAGAAGAAAGACAGCAAACCGCCACCGGATCCCAACGCCAAGCCGCAGTAAACAGCTGCGGTCGACGATAACTATGACGGCTCCTGACCTCTCACCATTTGATTTAGAATCTCCCCCATGGCCTACCTTCTGAAAACCGAGCCCACCGTCTACTCTTTCGCAGACCTTCAACGAGAAGGCACAACCATCTGGGACGGAGTTACCAATCCCGTCGCGGTCAAGAATCTGCGCAGCATGAAACCGGGCGAGCTGCTCATCATTTACCACACGGGCGACGAGAAAAGCGCGGTTGGAACCGCTACCGTAGTATCGGTCGACTCCAGTGATACCAAGAATCCGCAGGTTAAAATCAAAGTTGGCAAGCCCCTGGCAACGCTCGCCACGCTGGCAGAGATGAAAGCGAATAAACTGTTCGCCGACTCCCCACTCGTGCGCCAAGGCCGGCTTAGCGTGGTGCCACTAACTGAACCGCAATACAAGCTACTCACAGGTAAATGACTATCGGAAAATGATTGCCCGGCCGCGGAGAATTCCGCCAGCCTGACCGACGGCTTCTCTCGGTCTGCACAAGGATTTTCCCGAGACCCGCACACTCTACTGAGGATGATTATCCGGAGGCTTGGGCGTGTTCCTGTCGGCATAATTCTTATCGGCAATCGATCGATCCGTATAGTCCTTGCGCTCCGTATCATATTTTTTGTAACTTGCAGGCGCGGCCGCGTCGGAGTGGTCGATCGGCTTCATTGCGACTACTTGATAGTGCCGCATCTTGTGGTCGCCGTCGACTACGCGCATGTCCATGCCATCCTTTTTGATTTTGAATTCGCCTTCCCGGCCCACCGGAAGCAGGACTGGATGCTTATGATCGAGCGGTCGCACATGATATTCCATATCGTCGGTGCGAAGCATGTACTGCGGGCAAAGCTTTTCGTCGGAGTTCACGTGCGTGACGCCGACGGAGGCCCAGACGCTACCCAGACCCGTCAGGCCGTGTTCGTGGGCTCCACAGGGCACAGCTTCCATCCTCTCAATCATGGCACGATCGGGATGCTTCTTCGCGTCGCCTGCAAATCCAGGAAGCGTAATAAGTACAGTAAGAGTAGCGATGAGTGGCACCTTGCAATTCATACAATCCTCCCGTGTAAACATTTCGATCCCAGTTATGATCGATCTCCCGAAAAAGCTAGAAATTAAAAGTAAAGACAAGAGAGAAAGGCCGTCTGGCGGCCTTTCCCTCTTGAGTGGGTCTTATGGACTATTTGGGCTTTGATTCCGTGCCCACTTTAGCCGTGCTGTGCGTATTGAACTGTTGCGTCGACTGCAGGAAGGCCTGCGGGTTCTCGCTTAGTTCTTCATGCACCTGAGGGTGCGACTTTAGATAGTCCGCAAGGGCTGGATGGTCTTCGATATATTCCTTGTTGGTAGCGAGCGAAGGATTCTTCGAGAGTTCCCCGGCAATGTTGTTGTGACCTTCCAGAAACTCGTTGAAGCTTGATAGCTCTCCACCTGTTACATCCCGACCGTGACCCATCGATGAATCGTGGCGCCGGTCGTAGCGCTCTTCCTGGTTCATGAATGCATTGGGGTTTTCCTTGTACTCCTCGCGCACTCCCGGATGGTCGGCTAGAAATTGCTGCAACGCCGGATGGCTCGCGACGAACTTCTTGTCGTCCACCATCGACGGATCCTTCCGCAATTGTTCGGCGATCTCCGGATGACTATCCATGAACCGGTCCATATTCGCCAGCTCAGTCCGCGTCCCGTCAGCTTCCCGCCGATCCTCGTGCCGATCGAAGCGCTCTTCCTGGTGCATGAATGCATTCGGATTTTCCTTATACTCCTCGCGCACTCCCGGATGGTCCGCTAGGAATTGCTGCAACGCCGCATGGCTTGCAACAAACTTCTTGTCATCCACGAGCGATGGATCTTTGCGCAATTGTTCGGCGATCTCAGGGTGGCTATCCATAAAACGATCCATGTTCGCCAGTTCAGTCCGCGTCACGTCAGAGTCGCGCGCGCGATCCTCACGCCGGTCATAGCGCTCCTCCTGTCGCATGAACGCATTCGGATGTTCCTTATATTCCTCGCGCACTCCCGGATGGTCGGCAAGAAATTGCTGCAATGCTGGGTGGCTCGCGACAAACTTCTTGTCGTCGACCATCGACGGATCCTTGCGCAACTGTTCGGCGATTTCCGGATGGCTGTCCATGAACCGGTCCATGTTCGCCAGTTCAGTCCTCGTCACGTCAGAGTCCCGCCGATCCTCGCGCCGGTCAAAGCGCTCTTCCTGATGCATGAATGCTTTCGGATTCTGGCTGAGTTCTTCGCGCACTTCAGGATGCTGCTGTAGATACTGCTGCAGATCCGCGTGCTTCTCGACGAACTCTTCATTGTTCACCAGCGACGGATCCTTGCGCAGCTGTTCGGCAACTTCGGGATGCGAATCTAGAAATTTGTCGAAGCCGGCAAGTTGCCAACGGGTCGCGTCGTCGTCGCGATCCTGTGTTTGCGCGGCGGTTTGCCCGGCCATCGACTGCGTGGACTGAGACTGCGCGCGTGTTGGTGCTGCGCCTAAGACGAGTGCTCCCGAAGTCAACAGGATGAAGCCATAATGCACAAGATGATTTGCGCGTTTCATAAATAGTTGTGTACCTCCTGAAAATGGACGAATGTGGCCCATCCATCAGGCCACATACGGAAGGGTGCACGGCTTGGGCCATGAGGCGGAGGCGGACTATCTCTCAGGGATTAAGTAGCTTGGAGGCACGCTACGGAAGAAACCTGAAATCCTTCTAGGGGATGCAATTTCGACATGACCGGGGAAAATCTCTATACGGACGAAACCTGAGTGGCAAAAATTAAAACACGGACACGAAATTTCATCGTGCAGTTCGAGTCTGCGTACAAAACTGAAACTACTTACAAAACTTTGCAAAACTCTCTCGCCGCCCTAGCAACCCTGCGCATAAACTAAACATTCTTACGCGAATGGCAAGGAAACTACCGTAATGATTCCTGAACGACTGAAAACGAAAGCTACCGCTCCGTTACGCCACCTCGACGCAACCGCCATCTGCCTTTTCTGGGTACTGGCAGTCATACCGTCGCACGCGCAGGAAACTCAAGAAAAAATTGACATCGATAACGTTTCCCGCACATTCATCTTGCATCTTCCCCAGGGCTACAACGATCAGCAACGCTATCCGCTCGTAATTCTTCTCCACGGCCAAAATCAAGATGCCGACGATATGGGCCGGCTCACGCATTTCAGCCAGTTCGCCGAGAAGAATGACATCATCGCCGTCTATCCCAATGCCACGCGTGGGCAGTGGAATATTGGAGTACATCCGGAGCAGCCCTCCAGCGGAATGGTCCGGCGCGGCAGCGGACGCCGTGGCGGCTGGGGCGGAGGCGGCTATCCCGGCGGTGGGGGTTATCCCGGTGGCGGTGGTTATCCCGGCGGCCAACGTGGAGGACAGAATCCCGAAGAAACCAAAAATCGTCCAGAGCCTGCCGATGACGTCGCCTTCCTCAACCAAATGCTCGACCAGCTCATGCTCAAGTATTCGATAGATTCTCATCGGATCTACGCCACCGGCCTCGGCGATGGTGGCTTCATGGCAATGCGCGCTGGCTGCAACATGGCGGATCGTGTGGCCGCGATTGCCCCAGTGTCCGCGTCCTTGCCCAAAGCGATGATCTGTCTGCCTTCGCGTCCCGTGCCCGCACTATTTATCGACGGCACCGATGATCCCGTCGTCCCATACAACGGCGGCACGTACAAGCCTGGCAGATTCCCCGTGCTCTCCGCGGAAGAGAGCGCGAAGTCGTGGGCCAAGTTCGACCGCTGCGAAGAAAAACCGACACAGGACAAGGTGCCGCCAGTGGACAAAAATAAAGACAAGGGTGCGAAGGAAACCAAAACTTTCACCTTCAGCGGCTGCCACGACAATGCACAAGTCGTTCTCTACGCCGTCAAAGATGGTGGCAATACCTGGCCCGGCGGCGAGCAATACACGACCGAAAAAGAGGTAGGAAAAGTCAGCTACGCCTTCAACGCCAACGAAAGTATCTGGAACTTTTTAAATACGAAAAAGATTGCCACCGAGACTCAGCCCGAGCAGAAGAGCGGAACTGAACAAAAGTAGACTGGACTTCACGCCAGACTCGAGTGCGCATCGGGATAGAACTTGGCAATCATCCGTCCAGTCATCAGTCCGCCTTCGTATTCCGGAATAATCACTTCGTCCGCGCCTGAATTGCGCATGGCCTGTGCGTAACGCGATTGCCCGGCCCGCGTAATGATTCTCGCCTTCGGATTCAGCGCCTTCGCCGTCACCGTGATGTAAAGATTGTCCGCGTCGTTGTCGATCACGATGCACAGTCCCCTCGCGCGCTCGATCCCAGCCGACTGCAGCACGTCGTGCCGTTTCGCGTCGCCCTGAATGATGAGCACCTTTTCCTTCAGCAGCTCGCGGCACAATCCTTCATTGGTTTCGATCAGCACGAAAGGAATCTTCAATCGGTTCAGTTGGTCGACCACGGTCCGGCCCACCTGCCCGTACCCGCAGATAATAAAGTGATCGCGAATTTTCTCGATGCTCACGTCGTTCACCATCGTCCTCCAGGCCTCCATCCCTTGCCGGTTGAAGATTGTAACCGCCACCCGCTCCGCCACCCAGATCTGGAAGGCAAACACGCCCCCGTAAACAAAGAGCGAAAACAGCTTGGTCGAATTGTGTACCCGGTGGGCGTCGATGGCGTGCGGCTGGATCATCCAGAAGAGCGCATCCTGCCAGCTCAATCCTTCGAGCCGTCGATAGACCAGCACGCACATCACGCTGAATCCCGCGAACACCACCAGCGGCAGCCACAACCGCCGCACAAACAACCACACGATTCGGATCATCGGGCAGCGATACTACAGGAAGTCAATCTGCGGAGCAACGAGAATACATCCGTGCCAAAAAGCCGATAGTCCGAATTGGTTTCTCGAATACTACGGCAGGAAAAGCAGGAGAAGTGCGGAACAGAAGAATTGCGGGACAAGCGCGAAAAGAATAAAGAGCGCGCGAGCATTCGCCCTCGCGCGCTCCCAAGCAAAGTAGTTTTACTGAAACAGATTCAGAGTGTTAGTCGCGTCATCGACATAGTACAAGCCCTGGCCCGCGACCGGCACGAGTCCGAAGAGAGCCCCCGCTCCCGGCGGATTGCCGCTGCTGTCCAACAGCGTCTTGAAAGTCTGTTGACCGTTGGGTGTCGTCTCAACCAGGAATCCGTTGTTTCCATTTACCGTGAGGATATTGCCGGCCTGCGAAACCGCCAGGCCCAGCGGGTCGTTCAAACTTCCGCCCTGCGTAACGGTGGCTCCAATTCCCGCCGAGGTGACGCGGGACACCGGATCAGGAATCGCCGCAACTCGATTGCTAAGGCTGTCGGCGACGTAGAGCAAGTCGGCGCTCGGGCTCAGGCCCACGCCAGTCGGCCCAATCACCAACGCTGCCGGGTCGGTACGCTCCGGGAAACCTGAACCGATCACAGTCATCGACTCAAGAAAAGGCATTGCGCTTCCCAAACCGTTAAGCGTCAATCGCACAACGGTCCCGCCGTGCACAACCTTCCCGCCCGCCGCCACCGTTCCGTTTAGAACATTCGTCACAAAAAGATTCGCGCTGCTTCCGGAATCTGATGCCGTCATATCCCACGGACCATTAATCATAGAACCGTAGAACGTCTCGACGACATTTCCATTGCTGTCGAGCACCAGCAAACATCCCGCTTGCGCAGTCGCCGACGTTCCATCCGTAGTCGGCAGGCTGCCCACGATCACCCACCCGCTGCGCAACACAGAGAGCGCGGTCGTCAAGCCTACGCCGCCTGGACAAGGCCCCGGCAAAGTGTTGGCGTCGATTTGCGCAAACAAGCTAACGCCACCGCTCGGCGAAATCTGAACGATAGTGGTTCCCGTCCCTTGAAAATTCGAGCTGGCGTTGAAATTGCTGACCAGAAGATTCCCCTGAACCAACGAGCCTTTACTGAGTGGCACCCGTGCGAGGCCGTACGGATTCACATCGCCATTGCCCGGAACGGTCGATGCCACCACGCTGATGCTGGAAGGCGTATTAGCACCTTGTCCATACGCGCTGAGACTGAGAGCGCAGAAGGTGACAATCGCCATCACCGTGGCGTGCGCTTTAACATTGTCAAAAAATTTCACGACTATCCTCCTTAAATGCGAAATCTGCGAGTGAGAACGGCCTAGAGACAACCGTTTCCGAAGGTTAGTGTGAGTTGGGCCGATGAGGAGATTGTCAAAGGATTGTCAAAACTCTGTCACTTCTATAGCACCCTAGAGGGAATCATGTAGTGAAGTCATTCGCTTAGGAGACAATTGCGCAAGCCGGGTTGACCGCGGGCAAACCGGATGCCTGACCCGATCCCGATTCGTTTTGCTGGTTAACAAATCAATTTTCGCAGCTCGCGCCGCAGAATTTTTCCTGAAGCAGTCTTGGGAACCACTTCGACAAAATGCACTTCTCGCGGCTGCTTGTAGTGTGTTAGCCGGTCGGCAACAAACGCGCACATCTCGTCTTCCATCTTCTTACAATTTACAAATCCTTCCCGCAACGCGATAAATGCCACAGGAATCTCTCCCGCAGCCGCGTCGGGTCTTCCGACAACTCCGCACTCCCGCACCGCCGGATGTTCCAGCAGCACAGCCTCCACCTCGGCCGGCGCCACCGGGAAACCTTTGTACTTGATCATTTCCTTGCGGCGATCCACAACCCGGAAAAAGCCTTCGCTGTCGCGCGTGACAATGTCACCGGACCAGAACCATCCATCGCACAGCACCGCGTCGGTCGCCCCCGGCTCTTTCCAATAACCCTGCATAAATTGTGGCCCGCGCATCACCAACTCTCCCGGCTCGCCGTCCGAAACTTCAGCAACACTTTCACTCGAAGCGACCCAATTTCCCAACCCAATCACCCGGCACTCGGTCTGCGCCACTGGATGTCCGATCGAATCCGGGCGGTACAGCTCCGGCTGCAGAAAACCCACATGAGTAAGCGGAGAAGCCTCCGTCATGCCATAACCTTGGCATACCAAAATGCCTGTCAGGTCGGTAAACCTTCGCGCCAGATCAGGCGCGAGGGGCGCGGCGCCCGACTTTACCCAATGTAGTTTATGATTCGTTGGAAACTGTCCTGCTTCCGCCGCCTGGCAAAGCGCGTTCATCGCCGGTGGAACCATTGGCATCGTGCTGATCCCCTCTTCTGTCAGCAACCGTGTCAGTCCAGACACATCGAAGCGCGGCATCAGCACCAGCGTCGCCCCCAGAATCAGCACCGGATTCAGCACCACATTCAGACCGTAAATGTGATACATGGGCAGGAAACACAGAATCGTATCTTCGCGATTAAGCGCGCTCGCGCCGGGCCCCAAAAGCTGATACACATTCGCCACCAGATTGTGGTGCGACAACATCACGCCCTTCGGTAGCCCAGTCGTCCCACTCGAATAAGGCAGCGCTGCCAACGTCGCTTTCGATGCTTGATTGGCTCGTGGCAACGTCGAACTCACGGGTCTCAACAAGTTGGTAAACGGTTCACCACCGCTTCCCTGCTCTCGCGTGCAAAACACCTTTCGCAAGTTTTGTAACCCCGCAAGGTTGATCCCACTGATGTTCGGTCCATCGCTAATCAGCAACACGGCACCCGAGTTCTCCAACTGGTACCGCACTTCCCTCTCGCGGTACGTCGGGTTCAGCAGTGTCGGAATTCCGCCGGCGAGTGTTGCCGCGTGATACGCCGCACAGAACTCCCACGAATTGCACAGGAAAATCGCGACCACTTCCCCCGGCTGCAACCCAGCCGCAACCAGCCCCCGCGCCACGGCCTCCACGATTTCGCCATATTCGCCATAAGTGATCCGCCGGCCACAGGAGGGATCGACCAGCGCGGTCTTCTTTGAGTGCTGTCGGCACGATCTCAGAATCGCATCGTGCACAAACACATCTTTGGGATCAGCGAAAAGTTCCGTGCGCAGCATGGCGACAACGATTGTAGCGGAAGCGGTTGAAGCGCAGACGAGACCATGTGGGGGGTAGTGGGTCAGTTTGAAAAAGCAGCGTGCACTCCTCCCGTCGGCGTCATCCTGAGCGTAGCCGCTTTTCAGGCGGAGCGAAAGGATCTCCCGCTTGACCGGCCCGGCGCGTACGCCGAATTGCACCACCACCGAAATTCAAAACCTTAGGAAATTCAAAACCCTGCATTTACATGAATGCCGTCAGATCACAACAGTCCCCTTCCATTGACTTGCCCGTTTCCGGCACGTACGATTTCTTCTCCAGTGATCGGGCAAACCATCTCGCACTACCGCATCATCGAGAAGCTCGGCGGCGGTGGAATGGGCGTTGTCTACAAAGCCGAAGACACTCGGCTTCATCGTTTCGTCGCTCTCAAGTTCCTGCCCGAAACCCTAGCCCGCGACCCACAAGCTCTCGCTCGCTTTCAAGTCGAAGCCCAGGCGGCGTCCGCACTGAACCACCCTAATATTTGCACTATTCACGATATCGGCGGGCAGGCTGGCGAAGCCTTCATTGCAATGGAGTTTCTCGACGGACTGCCCCTCAAACACCGTATCGCGGGGCGTTCGCTCGAGATAGGCACTCTGCTGTCGCTTGGAATCGAGATCGCCGATGCGCTCGACGCCGCTCACACTCACGGCATCATCCACCGCGATATCAATCCCACCAACATTTTTGTCACCAAGCGCGGCAATGCCAAGATTCTCGACTTCGGTCTGGCCAAGCTAACGGGCGACGAAGCCATCAGTGGCCATACCTTCGGCGGCCCCACGCATTCGCCGGAAGACCTTACTCGTCCCGGCGCCGCACTTGGCACCGTCCCGTACATGTCTCCCGAGCAAGCCCTGGGCAAACCGCTCGACGCACGTACCGATCTTTTCTCTTTCGGCGTCGTGCTCTACGAAATGTCCACCGGCGCCCTCCCTTTTCATGGACACACTTCGGCCGCATTTTTTGACTCCCTGCTACATAGCGTCCCGGAGTGGCCTCTGCACTTCAAGCCCTCGACCCCTGCGGAACTTGAACGCATTGTGAAGAAAGCTCTCGAAAAAGATCCCACGCAGCGTTATCAAAGTGCCGCAGAGATGCGGGTGGATTTGCAGCGCCTGCGCCGCGAAATCGAATCTGCGCAAACCAGCCCCGGCCGCACCGCGACATCTGTACCCGATTCGAAGGAGCGGCTCCGCGCGCTGTTCGCCTTGGCGCATAGCACAGTGGAGCCCCAACTAAAGTCAAATTTCGGGAAGTGGCTCGCCGCGGCAGCTGTCGTTGTGCTTGCGTTATTCGTCGTGGCAATCTTTGCGCTCCGGTCGCCAGACTCTCCGCCCGTTGTGACTTCCTCCGTGCAAATTACAAACGACGGTGTCTCCAAGCGTTCCCTAGTCACCGATGGTACGCGTCTGTACTTTTCCGAATATCTCAGCGGACACTCGGTTCTTCGACAGGTCTCGACCTCCGGCGGAGAAACAGCTCCTGTGCCAATCTCCCTGCCCAGCGCCGATATCTATGATTTCCTGCCCGCCCGTTCTGAGTTGCTGGTAAAAGGCGTCGCCGAGGGTTCGGAGACAGAATGGCCGGTTTGGGTGTTGCAGGTTCCCGGCGGATCGCTTCGCCAGGTGGATAACATTCTCGCTCACGCCGCCACATGGGCGCCCGACGGCCAGCACATTGTTTACGCCAGGAATTCAACGTTATACACGTGCACCCCAGATGGAAGCGATTCGCGGGAACTCATTAAAGTTTCCGGTGTTCCTTTTGCGCTGCGGTTTTCACCCGACGGCAGCCGTTTGCGTTTCACTCTTCAGGATACGAACCAGCACACTTCTTCCTTGTGGGAGGTTACCGCCGCCGGACATAATTTGCATGCCGTGCTGCCGAACTGGAACCAACCAGCGCAGGAATTTGGTGGAACCTGGGCGCCCAACGGAGATTACTTCCTCTTTACCTCCACTCGGGACCACGCCCAAAAGATCTGGGCCCGTCGTGAAACAACGTCGCTCTTTCGTAAGGCGGCAGCGGAGCCGACTCAGCTCACAGTCGGCCCTCTCATGTTCGGCGACCCAACGCCAAGCCTCGATGGAAAAAAACTGTTCGTCATCGGCCAGCAGCGCCGCTTCGACTTGATCGGGTTGAACAGCAAGTCGCAGCAACAATTTTCCATTTACCTTCCCGGCGTATCGGCGGGCGAAGCCGATATCCTTCCTGACGGTCAGTCGATGACCTACATAGCCCATCCCGAACTCACGCTGTGGCGCAGTAAGCCGGATGGAAGCTCACGCACCCAACTCACCTACGCCCCCATGCAGGCGCACATGCCGCGATGGTCGCCCGACGGCATGCAGATCGCATTCGTTGGATCGTTTCCCGGAAAGCCATGGAAGATCTACGTGATGCCGGCTGACGGCGGCACGCCCCACGAAGCAACCGCAGGAGACCACAACCAGAGCGATCCTTCGTGGATACCGACAGGCAACGCCGTCGTCTACGCCGGCACACCCTGGATGGATTACACGAACGCAGTTGGTCCCAACATTCACATCGCCGACCTGAAAAGCTCGCAGGTCGTCGATGTGCCCGGCTCAGAGAGTCTTTTCAGTCCCCGCTGCTCGCCCGATGGCCGCTATATCGCCGCGCTCTCTGCAGACTCCACCAAGCTCATGCTGTACGACATGACGAAAAGGACTTGGAGCCAGCTTGCGATGTCGCGCTTTGCGTTCGAGAACTGGTCGCACGATGGCAAATATCTCTACGCGGAAGACTACTCGGACCAAGTCGACGACATCGTTCGCATCAATGCGGCGAATGGAAAAGTGGAACGCCTACAGAATTTAAAAGAGATTCCGCGTGGATTCGATCCCTGGGAATTCTGGGTCGGACTAGCGCCGGACGACTCCCCGCTCCTGATGCGCGACCGAAGCACCCAGGAGATTTATAGCCTCGATGTGCGTTTTCCCTAACTTCTGAAGTGGCAGAAACCAGTGTCGGCGCGTTTCAACTTGCCAGCTTGCGTAGAAACTCGCGTTCATCCATGCGGTATTTGAAGGCCTTGCGCCCATCGATAAATACCACCGGCACTTCATCGTTGAATTGCCGCCGCAGTTCGGTGTCGCTATCGACATCCACTTCCTGCCAGGTGAACCCGCCGCGGCGCGAGAGCTTTCCGAGACTCTCCTTCACCACTTCGCAAAGGTGACACCCCTTGCGCGAGTAAACCACGACCTGGCGAGACTCTGGCACGGGTGGATTGTAGCCTCCCTTGCTGGCAGGATTCCAGTGAGAAATTGTTTAGAAATCAAAAGAATTTTCAACGGAAAGTTGGCCAATCCCACTTAGGGCAAACCTGTATTTTTCCGGGTCTCCAGTGACTTTTGCCAAATCGTTTTTGCCGCAGGTCGCCGCCCGAATTCCAACTCGCATACGTTAAAGTAGAATTCCGTTCATGCACAAAGATCCCGATAAACCTCTGCGCGGCAAGACTTGTCTCATCACCGGTGCTGCCCTGCGTCTCGGACGCTTCTCTGCCCTCGCCCTCGCTCAGGCCGGAGCCGATGTCGCCATAACGTTTCGCAATTCCGCTCGCGAAGCCCATCGCACCGTCGTCGACCTCTCAAGCTACGGCGTCCGTGCCTTCGCATTGCACTGCGACGTCACCGACGAGGCCAGCGTCAAGTCCATGATGCAGGAGGCCGGACGCGAACTCGGCCGCATCGATATCCTGGTCAACAACGCCGGCAACTACTCCACTGCCGACTTCGAGCGCCTCACCGTACGCGAATGGGACGCAATCTTTGCCTCCAACACTCGCGGACCATTCCTCGTTTCGCGTGAAGCCCTTAAGTGGATGCGCCGAAAAAGAACCGGATCGCAGCGCTCCGAACCCATCGAAGCCAAAATCATTCACATGGGTTCCCTGGGCGGCCTGCGCCCTTGGCCCACCCACGCGCATTACTGCTCCTCAAAAGCCGCTTTGCACATGCTGACCAAAGTGATGGCAAAAGCTCTGGCCCCAGAGATCGCTGTCAACGCGGTCGCTCCCGGCATGATCGACCTCGGCGAGAAAGCGGCCAAACCGTTCATGCGCCGCATGGCCAAACAAACCCCGATGCAGCGTAACGGCAAAGGAGAAGAAATTGCCGCGGCAGTGCTGTTCTTTGCAACCGCGCCGCAATTTATCACCGGCCAGATCCTGGCCGTCGATGGCGGCCAGGGCCTGTGAACATCCTTGAAAGAGCGTTTTGAGGATGAAAGGCTGCAGGCCAGAAGCTATCCAATGAACCTCAACGCTCAAGAGGCTCATGTGGGGACAGCCGCCCTCGGCTGTCCGTCGAGAGAAGCTCGACTGCTGTAGCAGAGCTCACAAAACCCCTAACACTCCGCAACCGCTTCTGAACTTTGACGGCTCAAGGTATATTGAGGCAAATGCCCAAATCCACAAATGCCATCGCCTCATCGACCCAATCCACCACTCCCCGCGTCGCTGTCGCCATCATGGCCGCCGGCAAAGGCACCCGCCTCAAATCGCAGCTTCCAAAAGTGCTGCATGAAGTAGGCGGCAAACCTCTATTAGCCCATGTGATCGCCGCCGCCACGAGCGTAGTTCCGCCGGCCGATGTCTTCGCCATTATCGGTCACGAGGCCGACCTAGTCCGCTCCGCCATCGCCCACACCGGCGTAAATTTCGTCCTGCAATCCGAGCAGCGCGGCACTGGCCATGCCCTTATGGTGGCGCGTGAGGCGCTCAGTGCCTATGATCATGTGATCGTCCTTTCCGGCGACGCTCCGCAGATCACTTCTCAGACCATCGCTCAGTTGCTCAACTTTCATCTCGATGAGCAGGCCGCGATGAGTTTACTCAGCGCCGACCTCGACCATCCGACCGGGTACGGCCGCGTGCTTCGTAAAAGCCCTCGCAGCGCCGAAGTACAAGCCATCGTCGAAGAAAAGTCCGCCAGCGCGGCCCAGAAAAGGATTCGCGAAATCAACGCCGGCTTCTATGTGTTCGCCGTCCCGCAGCTTTTCTCTCATATCGAGAAGCTCTCCACAGCCAACCCTCACGCCGAATACTACCTTACCGACATAGCCGAGGTTCTTCGCAAAACCAGGCAGCGCGTCGTTGTCTGGAAGACGGAGAATTCTGCAGAAGTTCTCGGCGCAAACACTCGCGCCGAACTCTCCCTGATCGACTCCCAGATTCGCATGCGCAAGTGCCAGCAACTCATGGCCGACGGCGTCACCATTTTTTATCCCGCAACCTGCGTCATCGATAACGATGTTGCAATCGCCCCAGACGCCGTGATCGAACCGTTCGTCCAGATTCTCGGCAACTCGCGCATCGGCGCCGGTTGCCGCATTCGGTCGTATTCCGTGATTCGAGATTCCGAAATCGCCGACGGCGTCCTCGTTCGTCCGGGCTGCGTTCTGGAAAGGGCACGCGTCGACGCCAACGCCATCCTCGGCCCTTACTCTCACCTGCGCCCGGGCAGCGACATCGGAGAAGGCGCGCACGTCGGCAATTTTGTCGAGACGAAAAAAATCAAGCTGGGCAAGGGATCGAAGGCCAATCACCTTACATATCTCGGCGACGCTGAAATCGGCGCAGGCGTCAACATCGGCGCCGGAACCATCACCTGCAACTACGACGGAGTTCACAAGCACACGACTATCATCGAAGACGGAGTCTTCATCGGCAGCGACAGCACCCTCGTAGCCCCCGTGCGCGTGGGCAAAGGCGCCTACGTCGCAGCCGCATCTTGCATCACCGAAAATGTTCCAGAAGACGCCCTTGCCCTTGGACGAGCGCAGCAAGTCGTGAAGGAAGGTTGGGCCGGCAGGAAGCGCGCCGCCCGCAAATCGACGACTCCGGCTCGACCGTGATCGCATCGTACGTTCGGAACCAGCCGCCGGTACCACTTATTTCTTTTTCAGCTCGTGACTGACCCGGTTGGACTCTCGATCCATTGCCGGCAACAAATTATCGGAAGCACTCCCCGATGGCTGCGCCAACATTACCGTATCGAGAACCGGCTTGAGCCGTTCGACGGGAAACAACGCGAAGCTGATTTGAACGTTGTCGCGATGAACCGGGCCGGACGACCCGCCAAGAGGATCGCTCGCATCGATGCTGGGAACTTTGCCGCCAATCGAGATCTGCGCACTCTGCGGTTGGAGTGAGCCTGTTCTTGGATCCACAATTTGAGTCAGCAAAATGTAATCGCAATCGTTGCTTTTCGCTTCTTCGCCATTTTCTCTGGTGGGATGAAGTTTGTGATCAGTCGTCGTTGTGGATTCCATTGTCAAGGTATTGATCTTGTCTTCCCGCAGATCGCTCGACAGGCGTTCGGCCAAACGGTCGAGCATCGCAGGGCGGGTGCTCAAATTTGAAACACTCGCCACGCACACCTTGCCCTCGGGTTTCGGCTGGGATGGAAGGTCTTGCGGCCTAGCCGCGAGGGGCGTCATTGCCAGACTTAATACAAACAAGCAATAGAAAGGTTTGTCCACGACGACCCCCTCTACTGGCAGACTTTACTAACTACGGAAGCTAGTGCGAAACCGCGGCAAACAATTCCGAGTGCATCAACCCCTGGAACTGTGCATTGCTGGCCTTGAAGTGCATCGAGATATTCGAGCCGTCAGAATCAACCGTCGTATTGTCCACCGCAACTTTTTCCGTTGGCGTCGCGCTCATCTTCTTATAGAGCAATCCCGCCTTCACCAGCGATGACATAGTTGCCGCCGTTACCGTATCTGAAGTCACAACAGTGAAGTCGAAGTTCACGCCGCTCGAAAAATCCATCGTATAGCGCGACCCTAGCAGACGTTTCTTCACCGTCTCGTAGTCCGCCACCTTGGCCGCATCGCCCAGCGCCGTCCGCATCACATTCTGCGTGCCCTGCTGATCCAGAATGCTCCACACCGGAGCCGAATCCACGTTGGACATCATATCGGACATGGTTGAGTTCGTGTCCACGCCCAGCACTTCGCCATCCCGAGTATCGAGCGCGATCTTCACCGCTGAAGATTCCCCGAAGAGCAGCGTGCTTTCGTCAAGGAAGCACATCACCATCCCTCCATCCATCGGATAGTAAAGCGAGGTGCGATACTTGGTCCCTTTGATCTTCATCGTCGTCAGTTTCTTGACCACAGCCTTCATGGAGAATGGCCCCGCCGCGACGCCGACCTGTTTGATTCCCTGCTTGGCCGTGCGGAACGCAGCAAACGCCAGGGAATCTACATCTTTATCCGGATCGATTCCCACTCCCTTCAGCGCGCTCTCGAACTCCTTCAAGTTGTCCGGAAGCACCTGCTGCTTAAGCTGCATCGCCGTGGA
>Ga0210405_10001570_pt1 | contig 25616 bp, 21 predicted proteins | sample IncBWH11MmetaG_FD_155492 | JGI IMG/M metagenome (GOLD analysis project Ga0210405, IMG submission 155492) | Forest soil microbial communities from Barre Woods Harvard Forest LTER site, Petersham, Massachusetts, United States - Inc-BW-H-11-M | ecosystem: Environmental > Terrestrial > Soil >... | reverse complement strand
CGCCCTGTGATTGCAGACTGCGTGACCTCGCTCGGCGGAATGCAGATCGATTTCGACGGGACGGGTATCGACGTCGCTTACAGCTGCACCCAAAAAGGGCTGAGCTGTCCACCCGGCTTGTCTCCCATGGCCATGTCTCCGAGAGCTATGGGGTTCCTGCGCGAGCGCACTACTCCAGCACGCAGTTGGTATCTTGACCTCAAGCTGATTCACGACTACTCGACTGTCTCGCACCGGTACCATCACACCGCGCCGATTTCCATGTTTTACGCTCTCCGCGAGGCTCTACTCGTGATCGCGGAGGAAGATATCGAGAAACGTTGGGAACGGCATCGCCGTTGCCATCGTTCTTTTGTCAAGGGCATCGAGGCCATGGGCCTTGGCCTGCACGTTCCGGAAGGGCACCGGATTCCGACCCTGAACACAGTGTGCGTTCCAAAAGGGGTTGACGAGGGGAAAGTGCGAAAACGCCTCTTGGAGGAAGCGGGCATTGAAATCGCCGGCGGTTTCGGTCCGCTTGCCGGCAAAGTCTTCCGCATTGGCGTGATGGGCCCGTTGGCTACCGAGGAGAACGTGCAGTTTTTTCTGAAAGAGTTTAGTAACGCGCTGAAGGCCGAGGGGTTCTCCTGAAGAAGCGTGCAGCTACATTCCTATCATTTCCGAACAACGGACAAAATCGGCTCATCATCCAAGCACTCGCACTAGAGGCAACGAATGACTCTAAAGTCGGTCGACACACTGCTTGATGTATTACATTTTGCGGACAGCCACACCGCAGTTGTCGTTCCCGAGCTTGGAATCAGTCTCACCTACGATTCGCTGCGGCAGCAAGTTTGGACCATGGCTAACGCTCTGGCCTCCGTCGGCATCCGCCGTGGGGATAGCGTGGCGATCGCATTGCCGAACGGATTGCCTGCGCTCGTCAGCTTTCTAGCTGCATCAATCGCTGGAACAGCGGCCCCTTTGAACCCGGCCTATCCCTACGAGGAGTTTCATTTTTTTCTCGGTGACACCGGCGCTCGCATTTTGCTCTGTCCCCCGGTAGGCGCGGAATTTGTCCGCGCCGCAGCCTCGGACCGAAAGATCCCTGTGTTCTCGGTGGAAATGAACGACCAGGGAAACGTTCAGTTAGCGAACGCTCCCACTGGGGCCACGGCCACCGAACCCACGGCTGACGACATTGCCCTGGTCCTGCACACCAGCGGAAGCACAGGGCGGCCCAAGCGTGTTCCCTTGCGGCACTTCAACCTCGCGGTTTCGTCGGCGAATATCGCGAACACCTATGCACTTTCGGAGGAAGATGTTTCGCTGTGCATCATGCCACTGTTCCACATCCACGGGTTGATCGGCTCAGTCATGGCGACTCTGCTGTCCGGGGGAACCGTAGTTATTCCTACCAAATTCAACGCGCTTTCTTTCTGGCGGACGGTTCGAGAACATCGTGTGACCTGGTATTCGGGCGTACCCACGATGCATCAGGTTCTTCTGGCCCGGACTCACCAGAAGCCGGTAGAAGCGGAAACTCTGCGCTTCATCCGTTCCTGCAGTGCGCCACTGTCGTCCCAGCTGATTAACAAAATTGAGGACCTCTTTGGTGTGCCCTTCGTCGAAGCTTACGGAATGACTGAAGCTGCCCACCAGATGACATCGAATCCCTTACCCCCGCGGCATCGCAAGGCCGGCTCTGTCGGCGTGGGCACCGGGCTGCGCATCAGCATCATGGACAAGGACGGCAATCACCTCGGCACCAACCAGCGCGGTGAAGTTGCGATTCAGGGCGCCAATGTATTTCGTGGATACGAGAACAATCCCGAAGCCAACGCTCGCGCTTTTGTGAATGGATGGTTTCGTACCGGCGACGAAGGATTGCTGGACGCCGATTGCTATTTGCACTTGACCGGACGAATTAAAGACATCATCATCCGTGGGGGCGAAAACATCGCTCCTCACGAAGTAGATGAGATTTTGCTGAGGCATCCAGCGGTCGCGGCAGCGGTTACATTTGGTTGCGTGCATCCCACGCTGGGTGAAGAAGTCGCCTCTGCGGTCGTCTTGCGCGAACCCTGCGGCGCCACCGAGTCTGTACTCATCAGGCATTGCCGCGAGTCGCTGGCGGAGTTTAAATGTCCAACCAAGATTTATCTGGTAGACAGTATTCCAACCACCGCGACTGGAAAAATTCGCCGGCGCGCAGTCGCTGCCGCTCTCATGGATGATCAGCGTGGATGACCAGCATGGATGATTAGCCAATGAGATTCCTGATCGCGGGGGCAGGGGCAATCGGCGCTTATATCGGCGCCCGCATGGCACAGGCTGGATTCGACGTCACCCTCTTTGCCCGTGGCCCGCATCTTCGCGCCATGCGGGAACGCGGCGTGCAGGTGAAAAGCACCGAGGGAGATTTCCTGGCACGGCCCACAATTGCCAGTTCCCTCGAAGAAGTGGGACCTGTAGACGTTGTCTTTCTTGGCGTAAAGGCGCACGGCTTGCCGCAACTTGCGCCCCAGTTGAAGCCGATATTGGGGCCAGACACTACGGTCGTCAGCACGCAGAATGGGATCCCATGGTGGTATTTCCAGGGGTTCGGTGGCGAATGGGAAGGAATGCGTCTTGAGCGCGTTGATCCCGGAGGCGTCATCTCTGCGGCCATCGAAACGCATCGAGTTGTTGGTTCCATCGTTTACTTTTCGACCGAGATCACTGCGCCGGGAGTGATTCAGCACATCGAGGGGAACCGCATTTCTCTCGGTGAGCCGGACGGAACACACTCCGATCGCTCCCGCAAGATTGCGGATGCGCTGATCGCCTCCGGCCTGCGCTGCCCGGTCAGCGCTCGTATCCGGCACGAGATTTGGGTCAAGGTGCTGGGCAATGCTTCCTTGAATCCGGTCAGCGCACTCACGCGCGCCACAGTGGTGCAGATGCTGCGCGACCCTGGAATCTGCTCCCTGATCCGAAACATCATGCAGGAAGTGGAAGCGGTCTCTTGCAAGTTAGGCATGGAACTGCCTGTTTCCATCGATCAACGGATTGCGGGCGCGGAAAAAGTTGGGGAGCACAAAACTTCGATGCTGCAAGATCTCGAAGCAGGCCGGCCGATGGAACTGGAAGCGTTGGTAGGCGCGGTCGTGGAGTTGGGTGAGCGCGTGGGTCTCGCTATGCCCTACACGCGAACGGTCTACACCTGCACCCGTCTGTTAGCGGAATCTGTAGCTGAGCAGCGATCAAAATGAGCGACGCTTAGCGGCCCCGCATCGCGGTCGGAAAAGCCTCTATCGACTTTCTTCATACAGGCAAGAAAAATACTTGCTAGGATCTTAAGGGCGGGCGTATACTTCGTGCGTCGCTGGTCCACTTATCGGACCACTTGGAGCCAGATTGCTATCATCGCTCAAATCCGACTTTGAAGTAGTCCGAAAAAACAAGGTCTACGAAGAAGTCGCCCAGCAGATCGAACGTCTGATTCTGAAAAAATTACGCCCTGGCGACAAGTTGCCTTCCGAGCGTGAACTCGCAGAAATGCTGAAAGTGAGCCGCAGCTCCATTCGGGACGCAATTCGAGGCCTCGAGCTCAGAGGCTTGGTCGAGCCGCGTCAGGGCGCGGGAACGATCGTTCGCGAAAGCGCCGTGGAACCCTTGGCTAATCCTTTTGCCAGCGCGCTGAAGCGCCGGAAGGAAATGGTGAGCGAGCTTCTGGATTTTCGTAAGATGCTCGAGCCCCCGCTCGCAGCGCGTGCCGCCACGCACGCTTCCGCCGACGAAATTTCCGAACTGGAAGAGATTCTGCAGCGCCAGGAAGCAAAGCAGAGCCAGGGAGAGCCCGCTGTTGCGGAGGACGCGGAATTCCACTACAGCGTTGCTCTCGCGTCGGGCAACAGCGTCGTGCTGAAAGTGCTCGACATTATCATGGACCTGCTGCGCGAGACGCGGGAACGCTCTTTGCAGGTGGAAGGTCGCCCGCAAAAATCGCTGGCCGGGCACCGGCGGATTCTAGCTGCGATCAAGCGGCACGATGCGGAAGGCGCCAAGTCGGCGATGCGACGGCACATTGAAGATGTGGAAGAAATCGTACTTGATCATTTTTGATTGAAGAGAATTGTCGTGGTGAAGTGGCAATTCGCGATCTGCAACGCGTGGGGAAGCAAATCGCGTCGTATTGGGCATAGCAGTTCCCTCTGCTAAGCGCTAAGGGCGAGCCGTAGAAACTCACCAATCTGGGGACGATCGGTTTGACTGACCTGGGAAATGGCGTGAACCGTGCGAGCGTCGCATCGCACGAGCCGGATGAAACGGAGAAGCCGAAGATGAAGCTCTTCGATGGAATTCCGCGCCAGGAGCCGGTTGCAGATCGCACCACCCCGGGAAGTGCGCCGTCGTCTCCCGCGATCACCCTCACGCTGCGCGTGGCGGAGGCGCGTGTCGAGGACGTCGGCCACGCAATTGCACGCCTGGCCCCAGCCGACCTGCTCCGCATGGGTGCGCGATCGGGCGAGGTGCTGAAGATTACCGGCGGCGCGGTCGGTGTCGCGCGCGCCGAGCTTTCCGACAACGCTCATGAGGGCATAATCCAGATCGACGGCACCTGCCGCAGTAACTGTAGCGCTGGCCTGCAGGAGCAGGTGACGGTGACGCCGATCGAGCGCCAGAAGGCGGTGTCGGTTCGCCTTTCTCCGTTGTGGGTGGGGGCTGCGCCAGCGACCATCGCACCCGAGCGGATGCTTGAGGATCTGGTGGGCGTTCCAGTCATCGCAGGATGCGCGGTGCGCGTGCCGACGTTCGCCAAAGCGGTGAACTTCCAGGTTGTGCGCACGATTCCCTCGGGACCAGTCGTAATCGGGAAGCGCACAGATATCCGAGTTGTAGAAGGCGAGCAGACGGCGGCCCGTGCTCCAGCGGTTTCCTACGAAGACATCGGAGGGTTAGAGCGTGAAGTCGCGCGAGTGCGCGAAATGGTCGAGCTGCCGCTGAAGTACTCGCGCATCTTCGAACGGCTGGGAATTCTCGCACCCAAAGGTGTGTTGTTGTATGGTCCGCCCGGCACCGGCAAAACCCTGCTTGCGCGCGCCGTGGCAGCTGAAAGCCGCGTGCACTTCATTCATCTCAATGGCCCTGAGATTATGCGAAAGTTCTACGGCGAGAGCGAAGCCAAGCTCCGCGAACTCTTCGAAGAAGCAGCCCGCCACGCGCCCGCGATCCTCTTCATCGACGAAATCGACGCCGTTGCACCCAAGCGCACCGAGGTGGTCGGCGAGGTCGAAAAGCGCGTGGTGGCGCAGCTTCTCAGCTTGATGGATGGTTTTGTGGCGCGCGGCCAGGTCATCGTCATCGGTGCGACCAACATTCCCGAGGTCCTTGATCCGGCACTGCGGCGTCCAGGTCGCTTCGATCGCGAAATCGAAATCGGCGTTCCCAACACGCAAGCACGGTTGCAGATTCTCAGGATCCACACGCGCGCCATGCCGCTCGCGCCTGATGTCGACCTTGAGGAGATCGCCGAGCATTCTCACGGGTTCGTCGGCGCCGACCTCGAAGCGCTTGGACAGGAAGTCGGCATGATTGCCTTGCGCAGGTTTCTTTCAACCCTCCCGCTCGAAACCGACGGCGCCGCTTCGACTGAACTTGGAGCGCTGCAGGTTACGCGCGACGACTTTCTCGCCGGTTTGAAGGAAGTTGAACCCAGCGCGACCCGCGAATTCTTCATTGAGAAAAGCGCCTCGACGTTTGCATCTCTCGGCGGTCTCCACGAGGTAAAACGCTTGCTCCACGCCGTAATCGAGCACTCGCATATGCGCGACGAGATTTATGAGCAGGTTGGACTGGCTCCGCCCCGTGGCATCCTGCTGACCGGACCTTCGGGCACAGGAAAGACCGCTATGGCACGAGCGCTTTCGGGTGAAATGCAAATCCCGCTCATCGCCATTGACGGCCCACAACTGTATTCGAAGTGGTTGGGTGAATCCGAGAGGGCGCTACGCGAGGTTTTCAAAAAGGCGAGACGGGCCGCTCCCTGCATCCTATTCTTCGACACGATTGATGCCGTGGCTCCGAAGTTCGGCGCCGATCAATTCGGTGGCGATGTCTATCAGAGGATTCTCAGCCAGCTTCTTCGCGAGATCGACAACTTGCGCGATGTCAAAGGAGTGATCCTGCTCGCGGCGACCAATCGTCCTGAGCGGATCGAGCCCGCGCTGTTGCGGAGCGGGCGCTTCGACTATATACTCCCGTTCGCTAAGCCGGACGTTGCCGAGCGCGCCGCCATCATGCGGCTTTGCTGCCGGCGCGTGCCGCTGGCACCGGATGTCGATTTCGATGAGTTTGCTCGTCGCATGGAAGGTTTCACCAGCGCCGATATTGAAAGCCTGTGCAAGAAAGCAACGTTAACGGCGATTGCAGAATTTCAGGATGGCACTCGCGTCGCTCCTTTTGTCGTCTTGCGGAAAGATTTCCTGGCGGTTCTTGAGTCCGATCGTGGAAGTCCCAGGCAAGCGAACACCGCGAACCCGCTAAGCAATGGCGCCGGGGATCTGTGCCCCGACGCATCTACTAAGTGATGAACGAGGTTTGATCATGAGCTACACCGAACTTACCGTTTGGACGCGCGGCATCATTATGGACAAAGAGGGTCGCGACATTGTCAATTCCATCTCTGCTTCCGCCCGCATCGAGGGCAAGTATGCGCAGGCGATGGAAAACTATGTCGACAATCCCGACCGCACAAACGCGCCAACGCGTAAATACTGCCGCGTCAGCGACAGCATTCTCGAGAACGAACTGACCTACGAAAATGAGCACCCCAACATCGTCGTGCTGGTCGAGGGCACGATGGTCAAGGGTTGGGACTATATGCGCGGAATGCCTCCAGGCGGCACGCTGGTGATCAACACCCACTACACCCCGGATTACATGATTCGGTTTGTCCCAGGAGCCGAGCGCTTAGCGCAGCTTGTCTGTGTGGATGCCGCTCATCTGGCCGATCACAAATGGCTCTATTACCGGTTGGGCGAGCTTGGCCTTGATCGTCTTTCGACCGAGGGCGCCGCCGAGAGAAACAAATCCGTCGCGCCCGATATCGCAGCTCCGCTGATTGCAGCGGTAGTCAAAGCAACCGGCATCGTCAAAATGTCGACAATTGAGCCGATGATTTCGAACAAACATGCGTTCCATGCGGCACTCGAAGCGTTGCACATCATGCCACTGAATCCAGTGGCGGTTTAGGGAAGGATTTACATGTCGACCAAAGGCACACGCATCCCCGATTGGCTTACCGTCCCGTTTGCCGGCATCACACCGGCGCCCTCGCAGGAAAAGGGACAGGACTTGTTCCCCACTGGCAACTGGCGTTCGATCAGACCGGTTTACCGGGACAAGTTGCCACCCTGCAACAACGCCTGCGGGACCAACGAGAAGATCCAGGGCTATCTCGACCTGGTGAAGCGTGGCAAGTATCTGGACGCGTACGCCCTCATCAAGGAAGACATGCCCTTCCCGTCCGTCACTGGCCGCGTTTGCTATCACCCGTGTGAGCAAGCCTGCAACCGTGGGCAGTACGATGAGGCTATTTCGATTCGTGCGGTTGAGCGTTTTCTCGGCGACCTGGGACAGGCTCTGGCACACGATGTGGTCAAGGCCGGAAAGCCCAACGGCAAGAAAGTCGCCGTCGTCGGCTCGGGTCCCGCTGGCCACAGTGCGGCGTATCAGCTTGCGCGCCTCGGCTACCAGGTAACGATCTTCGAGAAATCACCGAAAGCCGGTGGGCTGAATCGCGGGGGCATTCCTGACTGGGTTCTTCCCGCAGACGTCCTCGATCGCGAGATCGAACGCCTGGTCGAGCTCGGTATCACGATTAAAACCAATGTCGAAGTCGGCAAGGACGTCAGCTGGGACGACTTGAAGAAGAATTACGACGCCTGTGTGCTGGCCGTCGGCCTCACCGAACCTAACAGCGTGCGCGCCGAGGGCGAGAACAAGGACGGCGTGCTTTACGGTCTTCCGTTCCTTCGCGACATCGGCATGGGCACTTCGAAAGTGAAGCTCGGTGCTCGGGTCGTCGTCATCGGCGGCGGAAACACCGCGATCGACTGTGCCCGCGAGGCTCTGCGTCAAGGCGCCGTGGAAGTGACCATGATCACGGTGGAAGCCAACCCTAAAGAGATGCCAGCCGTGCCGGAAGATCTGCATGACATGCTCGAAGAAGGGGTGGAACTGTTCCACGGACGCGCTGTCACGGCAGTGCTCGGCAACGGCAAGGTAGAGGCTTTGCAGTTGCACCCGGCGCGCTTCTCCGGCGCCATCAACGCCTCTCCGATCACAGTAGATCGAGAAGCTCCGGCAGAGCGGTTCGCCTGCGACAACGTAATTATCGCTGTGGGACAGCGCGCGTCGCTCGCGTGGCTGCCACAGGAATTCAAGAACGAGCGCGGCACCATAAAGATCGACCGCTTTGGACGCCTCGGCGACACGAACTTCTTCGCCGCTGGCGACATTGTGCAGTTGGGTTCAGGTCAGCCGCTGATGGTGGTCAACGCCGTAGGCGATGGGAAGCGTGTCGCGTTCAATCTGGACAAGGTGCTGCGCGGGGAACCGTTGCAGCCGCGAACGATTCCCATCGACGTCATCGTTGATTTGAATCGTATGAACATGACGTACTTTCCTCATTTCCCGCGCGTGCAGCAGACGTTGCTTCCGCCCACAAGCCGGCGCAAAACGCAGGACGAAGTGATTCAATCGCTTTCGGAAGAGCAGGCAGTCGAAGAAGCCAGCCGCTGTTTCAGTTGCGGGACCTGTAACGCCTGCGATAATTGTTATTTGGTTTGTCCGGAGCCGTGCATCGCGCGTCCGGAGCGATCAAACGGTTTGTATAAGATCCTAGTCGACTACTGCAAAGGTTGCCGAGTATGCATCGAGGAATGTCCCACGGGCTGCCTCGAAGGCGTGCCCGAACTCGACTTCGACACCGGCGTCGTGCGAATGGACACTGCGTTCGCCATCTCGCCTGGCCTGCACGGTCGGCAGGCGGCGGAGTTGAAAAACCTTGGGGACCGGCCAGCGAAGAACATTTAGAATCGGAGTGAAACATGGCAACAGCAACTGCGAACAAAAGGAAGACGGTTCGAATCAACGGCTGCGTCGCTTCCGCGCAGGCCGCCAAGTATGCCGATGTCGATGTGATTGCGGCCTACCCAATTCGTCCTTACACAGCGACGATGATGGCCCTGGCACAAATGGTGGCGAACGGAGAACTCGACGCCGAGTACATCGTGGCTGACAGCGAGCACTCGCAGTTGAGCATCGCCCACGGCGCAGCGTCCAGCGGCGCGCGCGTTTTCACCGGCAGCTCCGGAGTTGGAGTGCAGTTCGCTTATGAGCTCTATTCGCCGATCTCGGGCAGTCGTATGCCGGTTCAGATGATGATCGCCGACCGCACGCTCGATCCGCCCGGTGATTTCGGTTCTGAGCACACCGACGCGCTTTCGACGCGCGACATGGGGTGGCTTATGGGCTGGTCGTGCGATGCTCAGGAAGCATTCGACAATCACTTGATCGCCTATCGAATCGGCGAGGACCCGCGTGTGCTCTTGCCCCAAATGGTCTGCCAGGATGGTTTCTTCGTCTCTCATATCACTGGTGATGTCGATTTGCCCGACCCGAGCCAGGTAAAGGAATTCCTGCCGCCCTACAAACATCCTTACCCCCTCGATCCGCGGCATCCAGTTTCACATGGCCCCCAGATCATGCCCGAGCAGGGTCCGCCGCTTCAATTGGAGCGTGCTCGCGCCATGGAAGACTCGATGACCGTAATTGAGCAGGCCCACGAGGAGTTCGCGCAAATCTTCGGCCGACGATACGATCCCTGGGTCGAAGAATTCATGACCGACGACGCCGAAGTGGTCTTTTTTATGCAGGGCGCCCACGCGGTCACGGCGCGTTTTGCGATTCAACACATGCGCGAAAAGGGCTTGAAGGTCGGCCTCGTGCGGCTGCGGACCATCCGGCCATACCCGACCGACCGCGTGAAAGAGGTCCTGAGCAAGTTCAAAGTAGTCGGCGTGATCGAAACAAATATGGCTCTGGGCAGCGTAAGCAGCGGAGGCGTTCTCTATGGCGAAGCCGCCGCGGCTCTGTACGAGAGCGAAAAACGCCCGCTGGTCATCTCGTTCATGGCTGGTATGGGTGGCGAGGCCATCGTCCTGAAGGAGTTCTACTGGATGACTCAGAAGATGATGGATGCCCAGAAACGCGGGAAAATCGAAAAGCGCACGCACTGGGTTGGATTCGAAGAGTAGCAGCGATTTGTTACTGCGACCCGAAAAGGGTCTGCACTACATAAGGTTTGACGCAGGCCTGGACCTGCAACTGGAGGAACCGATATGGCAACAATTGAAGTTGAACGCCAGATACTGCCGATTCTCGGCAGCCCAAATCAGGGGGCGCGTTTCTATAATCCTGAGCTGCCATCGAGTGAGCCGTTCGTCCCCGGCCATCGAACTTGTGCAGGCTGTGGGCCTTCTATCCAATACCGGATGACAAGCAAAGCCTCGGGCGACAATACGATCCTGGTCGGACCGACAGGCTGCATGTATGTCGCGAACAGCTCGTATTTGTGTACGCCCTACAACGTGCCGTGGGCGCACACTCAGATTGGCAGCGCGGGCAGCTTCACCGCCGGCGTCGCCGCCGCCTATGAAGCCATGATCCGCAAGGGCAAGTGGAAGGGCAAGTTTCCAAATATTATCTGCGAAGCGGGCGACGGCAGCGCGTCCGACATCGGTCTTGCTTCGATTTCAGGCGCGCTCTATCGCAATCACGACTGCCTGATTATCTGCTACGACAACGAGCAGTACGCCAACACCGGCATTCAGGCGTCGTCGCGCACGCCCTACGGCGGCATGACGACCTTTTCCCCGCCCGGTCCGCTGGTTCCCGAGGGCAAGAAACTGTTTCCCAAGGATCTCGCTCGCATGATGGCGGCCGGCCATCCTCACTGTTACGTGGCAACCGCAAGCGTGGGCTACCCTATCGACTTGATGAACAAAGTGCGCAAGGGACTCAACCACAAGGGCGCTGCTTATCTGATGGTCTACACGCCCTGCCAGAAGGGTTTCGTCTACGAGACCCCGCGCTCCATCGATCTGGGCCGACTGGTTGTCGAATGTGGACTCTACCCGATCTGGGAGTGGAACCCGGAGAAGCGCGCTTTTGATTACAGCTTCCGTCCCCAGAACATGCGGCCGGTGTCGGAGTACCTAAAGCTGCAAGGACGCTTCGGCCATCTCCACGCCGAGCACATTGCCACGCTGCAGAAGTTTGCCAATGAGCAATGGCGGATGATGGGTGTCCAACTACCCGAGGCCTTGATTCATGCGGCAGATGCGAAAAACCTGACCAATATGGCGGCGGCAGCTGAAGCCGAGGCGGTGGCGCAAACTTTATGAACACGAAAACTAATGCTCCCTTTCATCCTGTCGAGTCCGCACCGGAAGCTGAGCCAGAGGGACAGGAAAGTTACATCGTCACCGAAGGCAAGAAGCGCGGGTCGACCCGCGACGTACGGCCGGAAGCGGCCTTCAATCGCTTTTTCACGGTTCTGCGCGTGCACCCGGGTGACGCGATCCTTACGGACAACTGGCACACCAACGAAGTCTTGAGCCACGCGCGCAACAACTTCGAAGGACGCACCTTCGCGATGCGAACGCTGGAGGCCTGGGGCGCGATGATCGAAAACGATCGCCGCGCCTACTATACCGCCGGCGGGCGAGTATGGGTCATGGACCTGGAGCCTTCAGAAGGCAAGAAGCCACGGCAGTCTGGCGCCGGGACCGGCAAGAATTAGGTTCGGTTGCACCGCATCCTGCTCATCGACGATACGCCCGAGATTGCCGAGCTTCTGACGTTTGCGCTGCGGGACCGCGGCTACGGCGTCTTCGCCTCGGGATATACCGAGAGCGTAAATGAATTGGTTCTTGAACAACGCGCCGATGCCCTCGTGCTCGACTGTTCCGCCTTCGACATGAGCGAATCGTTGTTCGATTCGGTGCGGCACCACCCAGATCACGCCGAGTTCCCCATCGTCATCATCAGTGACACACCGGAGCAGGCTGACGCGAGCCTTCGTTCCCGTAACGCCCGAAGAGTCCTGCTGGTCCCGAAACCATTCACCGGATCCCAGGTCGCAAACGCACTGAATCAGTTGCTGGATGACGATACGGGGACAACGAAACAAAGATAAATATGCCGTTGTGGAGCATGGACGAGTGGCAGTATGTTGAGCGCGAGGTCGTCACCGACCCGAAAGGGAGGCGGTGGACCGTGGCGTTGATGGACGTGCTGGGACAGGAGGGCGATCCAGAGATGCCGAACAAATTGCTCGAACTTCAGTATTCATCGGGGCGGTATTTTACGCTCATCTACTCGGACACCGGAGCGCTACAGCGCGAACGCGGCTACGCATCGCTGCCTGAGGCGACGGACGCTTACGGAAACCTCCTCGTGGCCGTGATCGACGGCAGCCTCGATCCGTCTCAACCTGTATTTCGGCAGGACCTGGAAGATTGATAGAGGGTCTTTAGCGGCCGGGGTCCAGATCTCTCATCACAACGCGAAGCACTTGCCCGGCCAGCCGTGCATCCCGCTCGGAAACCGTGGTCGCGTCGTTCCCGCCGTCATCCCGATAAGTCCGTGCGACAACTGGCAGGCGAGCGCACCCGCCGCGAATGATTCCCTTGCTCTCCGCGACCGCGAGCCTTGTCTCAAACGACCAATCGGCAACCTTCGCTGTGGGACCGTCGGCAACAGCCAAGGCACTCAGCCCCTTGTGTTCCAAAGCGTCGGTTACGATGGCCTCCAAGATTCCGCAGGAGGTGCGCAGCGCCAGGTCGTAGTCCCCTTGCTCGAAGGCGTGCCGGCTATCGGCGTAGGCCTGCTCGACCACGGGCCGGAGCGTGGGGTTGTGCACGAAGTCGAATCGGTGAGGAGCTGGCGCCTCCGACGATGCGGAAACTACCGGACCCTCGTCCTTTTGCGAGAGCGAGGCAACCGCTTGCTCGAGGACGTCGAGGAGTCGCTTAACGATATCGACCGGTGACGCGCCCTCAACAGCACTCCCGGCCTCCGATCGCATCAGGAAGGCTTCGCTGAACGACCTAGCAAGCCAATGGGCCTTGCTGCCTCCGGACAATTGATTGATCGTGACCCCGCAGTCTTCCTGCCATGCACGAGTGGCCGCAATTGCCGATTTGTCCGAGGGATCAGTCGCTAACATGTCACGAACCTGGCATCCTCGCCGAATCAGGCCATCGAGGTGGGACACGTAAGTCTCAATCTGCGCTTTCAGGCTTTCATCCATAAGTCTAAACGCTCGTACTATTTGCGGGGTAGCGCGTCGCCCTGGACCGTCCGGCACCCTCCGCCGTGTGGCATTTATTGTCGGAAGATCGCGATAAAAGCCTCGCCGCCGCGAAAATTTACAAAGCTTGACATTCCGAAGTGACGATGATAAATTCACTGCCGCAAAGTGGTTCGATCAGCGGACCAGTCTATCACAGCGCTCTTTGAACCACAGTGTTTTGCCGGAAGGTTAGTCGGCACCCATGATGCTGCCGATCGGGTCGCAGGCAAAAATGGGCAAGCCGTTTTAGTAGAATGCTGTTAAAGTCTAGCGCGCCGTCTCGGAGGTAGGTCTATGGCTGCACCTGCAGACTCTCTTATTCACCCCTCGCGCATTCCCAATCGTTGGATCCAGTTAGTTGCGGGCATCATCGCGATGATGGCCATCGCGAACCTTCAATATGCCTGGACCCTTTTCACCAAACCCATTCAAGCTCATTTGCACGTCTCGCTGGTGGCCGTTCAATGGACCATTACTTTGTTCGTGGCCCTTGAAACCTGGCTTGTACCTTTTGAGGGATACCTGGTCGATAAGATCGGACCCCGGTTCATGCTTGGTGTTGGCGCAATTCTGGTCGGGTTGGGCTGGATCGGAGCTGGCCGTGCCGAAACGATAGGCAGCCTCTATTTCTGGTACGCATTAGGTGGTGTCGGCGCTGGAGCAGTCTACGGAGGAACCATCGGCAACGCGCTGAAATGGTTCCCGGACCATCGCGGTTTGTGCGTGGGCCTGACTGCCGGAGCCTATGGCATAGGGACGGCGACCACCATCTCTCCGATCGCCGCCATGCTGAAAACCTCGGGCTATCAGCACACATTTATCGTATGGGGAATTATCCAAGGATTCGTCGTGCTCGCCGCAGCCCTGTTCCTGGCCAAACCACCCGAGGGATGGACGCCACCAAACTGGAAAGAGAAAGAAGCCAAGATCAAGGCCAAAGTGAAGACTTCAGCAGTCGACATGACGCCGGTGGAGATGCTCCGCCAACCGTCATTCTATGTCCTCTATCTGATGCTGACGATGTTGGCCTTCGGCGGAATCGTGGTCACCGTACAACTCAATCCGATGGCTTCCTCGTACCACGTGGATAACGTGATCGTGGCTTTCGGCATGACGGCATTGGTGCTGGCCATCACCGTCGACCGGATCCTGAACGGGTTGACGCGTCCGTTCTGGGGGTGGGTGTCGGACCACATCGGCCGCGAGAACGCCATCTTCATATCCTTCATCTTGGAGGCGATCGCGGTGTTTGCCTTGCTCCAACTGATCGGCCATCCCGTCTGGTTCGTGGTGTTGTCAGGCCTGTGTTTCTTCGCGTGGGGCAATATTTATTCGTTGTTCCCCTCGATCACCGGCGACCTGTATGGAAATAAATGGGCCACCACTAACTATGGAATTCTGTACACGGCTAAGGGATTGGCTACGCTCTTTGCCGCGCCCGGTGCCGCTTGGTTGTATGCCAGGACTGGCTCCTGGACGAAGGTATTCTGGGCGATGATCATATGCGACCTGATCGCCGCCTTCATGGCGTTGCTGTGGCTGAAGCCGCTAGCAGCCCGCGTCGTAAAGAATTCGGAACGCGCGGCTTCAGGGGCCTCGGTAACTGCAGGAACTCCCATCAAAGCACGCGTAGTGGCGTAGCTGAAGTTTAACCATAAGACAATCAACAGAGGCTCTCTCCTCGAAGAGAGCCTCTTTAGTTTTAGCTATGTTGCGTCGCGTGAACGCGAATCTTGTCGCGCGGATGCGTGAGCTGCCATGCTCTTTACGGATGGATTCGCGCAGGATCCGTCGGCATTGATTTTGAACATTAGGGACGCCCAGTCGCGGTGTGCCGCGATAGATGCTGTCGCATTAAGCGGGCAAACGATGGCCGCGGGTTTCCGCGCCGAATGGGATCAGAAGCAGTCCCAGCGCAAAAGCAATCGAAGTCATCGCGACCGGAGTTCCCAGCGAGCCGAAATGGCGGACCCCCGCTCCCACCAGAAAGGTGATTCCAGCACCGCCGAATCGGGCGAACGAGGTGGAAAACGCGAATGCGCTGGCCCGGCATTCCGTGGGGTATTGCTCGGGCAGCCAAAGGGTATAGACGGAGAAGTTAGCACCGCCCAATCCCAAAAAAAAGAGACAACCGAAAAACCATGGAAGCGCGACCGCTCCAAGATAGAAAACTTTGCCGAACGTAAGTGCGATGAACACCATCATCAAAGTAAAGAAAACCGCCAGCGCGCCGCGTCGCCCTAACCTTTCGGCAAGCCACGGCATCGCCAGGCAGCCGAGAATCGTGGCAAACGAGACCAGCATGATTCCCCTGGAGGCGAGCTGCGCGGCTTGCGCACCGCCGCGTCCACCAGCTTCGGCGACCGCCGTGATCGCAGCGGGAACATACACGGTTCCAGCCCACAGGCCGCAGATAGAAGCCAGCATGAGCAAGGCGTTCACAATCGTGCGACGCCGCAAAGCGGGCGAGAACAAAATCACAAACGGACGCCAAACCGCCCACGAGCGGACAACCTTTTCTTTCTTGGTCCAGGTGGCCGGCTCCGTAACTCCGTGCCGGACCCAGGCCAGAAGCAGTGCCGGCAGTCCTCCAACGATAAACATCGCACGCCAGCCGAAGTGGCTGCCGATGCCATAGTTCGCCAGTGCCGCGAGAAAAATCCCGACGTAATATCCCGTGTGCATCAAACCTGCGCCCACGCGGCGTCGATCCTCTGGCCACTCCTCCGCCACAAACGTCCCGCCCATCGCCCACTCTCCGCCAATACCTATGCCCGCGAGCAGGCGAAGAATTGCCAGTTGCCACACACCAGCGACGAACGCGCTCAGAAAAGTGAACGTCGAATACCACAGGATGGTCAGCATTAGGGTGCGCACGCGGCCAAACTTGTCTCCAATCGGCCCCCAAAGGAAAGCAAGCCCCCAGCCCACAAGAAAAAGGGCAAACAATAACCCGCCGTACAGTCCGATGTTGCCCTTGGTGGCCGGAATACCCGAGCGCGGCAACAGTTCGCGCAGCGAAGGCACGAGGACCAGCGCATAAACAAAGGAGTCCATGCCGTCGAGCGTCCACCCGCCCCACGATGCCCAAAAGCCGCGAATCTGATTTCGCGTGAGAGACGAAGATAGGGCGGAATCAGGATGATTCACCTCGTTCGCGGCCGAGCGCGGCATAACAGTGGGGAACTATACCAAAAACGTCGCCAGTATCAGCAAAATATATTGAATGCGACTTCGGATAGTCTCATCGAACTTCATCTTCCGCTGCCCACTCGCAATTGGACTGGATGCTAGAATCAAAATGACGCGATTACGCCACATCTCATGCTGACCGGCTCCCAAATTCGACGCAAATTTCTGGACTACTTCGTCCAGCACGGACATAAAGAGGTCCACTCGTCTTCGCTTGTTCCCGCCAACGACCCCACGCTGCTCTTCACCAACGCGGGGATGAATCAGTTCAAGGACGTCTTCCTCGGCCTCGAAACTCGCGACTACAAACGCGCCACAACCTCGCAAAAATGTGTCCGCGCCGGCGGCAAACATAACGACCTCGAAAACGTCGGCTTCACCAATCGCCATCACACGTTCTTCGAGATGCTGGGCAATTTTTCTTTCGGCGACTATTTCAAGAAAGACGCTATCGCGTACGCCTGGGAGCTGATTACGTCGCCGGAATGGTTTGGAATCGCAAAAGACAAGCTGTACGTAACGGTGTTCGAAGGTTCGGGATCGGGCGACGAGGATGAGGGGCTTGTTGTTCCACGCGACGTGGAAGCCTATGAGCTGTGGCTCCAACAGGGTGTCCCCATCCAACGAATCTTCGAAATGGGACTGAAAGACAACTTCTGGCAAATGGGCGACACCGGCCCCTGCGGTCCGTGCAGCGAGATTCACTATGACATGGGTCCGAAAGCCTCCGAGCGAGGCCATGCTGATTGCGCCTTCTCGTGCGATTGTGGGCGTTACGTCGAAGTCTGGAATCTCGTGTTCATGGAATACGACCGCGATTCGAGCGGGAAGCTGAACTTGTTGCCGAAACCGTCCATTGACACTGGCGCGGGGTTGGAACGGCTGGCGGCGGTGCTGCAGGGCGTGATTTCGAACTACGACACAGATCTCTTCACTCCGCTGATAAGAGAGGCGGTGGAACTCACACTCAAAGACACGAGTCAACCAGTAACGCGGGCGGAACATGACGCCGCCTTGCGGATTATCGCGGACCATTCCCGCGCTGCTACTTTTCTGATATCCGACGGCGTAATCCCATCAAACGAGGGTAGGGGGTATGTCCTGCGGAAGATTATCCGTCGGGCGATTCGGCATGGGCGGCTCCTGGGGGCGGACGAGCCCTTCCTCTACAGGATGGCTCCGGCCGTGCGCGTGCTAATGAGCGATGCGTACCCCGAACTTCTTTTTAATGCTGAGCGGGTTGAACAGGTCGTCTTGAGCGAGGAGAAGCGTTTCGCCCACACTCTGGCCGTGGGCCTTCAGAAGCTCGAGGAAGAAATTCTTGCTGTATTTAAACAGCAGGAGGAGGCCGACGGAATTCTTGTATTGATCAAGGAAGGGCGGGAGGAGATTAGCTACAGTGCCGAAGAGATCTCCCATGCTCAGGAAATCGCAAGCCGGCTAGCGACGTTACCGGGCGACCGAGCATTCAGACTGTACGATACGTTCGGTTTGCCCCGCGATTTTATCGAGGACGTTTGTCGTGACCGCGGCGTTCGGTTCGACGCTGCAGGATTCGACCGGGCGATGGAGGAGCAGAAATCTCGCGCGCGCGCCTCCTGGAAAGGCGTGGCCAAGCAGACGGCGAATCCCGCCTACCAGCAGCTTCCGAAATCCCACTTCGAAGGCTACCGACAAACCCGTTCCGACGGATGCGAAGTCCTGGCCATCATTCACAACGGACAAGGAGCGCAGCAACTCAAGCCGGGGGACGAGGGCGATATCATCCTGGATCACACGCCGTTTTACGCGGAATCCGGCGGGCAAGTCGGCGACCGCGGATGGCTCTACTCCGACGATCACAACACCGTCGTCGCCGAAGTGAAAGGCTGCTACTCGCCGATTCAAGGCGTGCGTGCGCATCAAGTCATCGCCAAACAACCGATCCGCGTGGGCGACAAAGTCGACGCCGTCGTTAACGCCGACATCCGCGAGTCCACCATGCGCAACCACACGGCCACGCACCTGCTCCAGGCCGGCCTGCGTGAAGTTCTGGGCAAACACGTCAAGCAAGCGGGATCGTTGGTAGCACCCAACCATCTGCGCTTTGATTTCTCGCACTTCACCAGCGTCGCCGATGAAGAACTGCAAGACATCGAAGACCTGATCAACAAAGAAGTTCTGCGCAACGAGAAGATCGAAGTCATCGAAAACGTGCCGATCGACGTCGCCATCAACGAATACAAAGCCATGGCCTTGTTCGGAGAGAAATACGGCGAACGGGTCCGCGTCATCAAAATCGGAGACTTCTCGACCGAACTCTGCGGCGGCACGCACACCAACGCCACCGGAGAAATCGGCCTGATTAAAGTTTTGAAAGAAGGCAGCGTGTCGTCCGGAGTGCGCCGCATCGAGGCCGTCACCGGCGAAGGCTCGCTGCACCACTTCCAAAAAGATCACAAACTGGAAAGCGTAGTCGCAAACCTGGCCACCCATTCGGACGCCGTGTCTCCCGCCGACGCACTGAAACTCGAACTCGACAAGAAAGACTCCGAAATCAAACGTCTGCAACGCGAGCTAGATCAGGCCCGCATGAAGTCAGCGACGTCGACAGTAGCGTCGGTCACCGACAAGATCAAAGATATAAACGGCATCAAAGTGCTCGCTCACCGCGTGGACAACCTCGAACGCGCCCAGATGCGCACGCTGGTGGACCAACTGCGTGACAAACTGGGCTCGGGTGTGGTGGTGCTGGGCTCGGCCACAAATGGCAACGTAGCGCTGATCGTGGGCGTCACCAAAGACCTCACGCAGAAAATCCAAGCCGGCAAAGTCATCGGCCCGGTAGCGCAGAGGGTAGGCGGTAAAGGCGGCGGACGTCCGGATCTGGCCGAGGCAGGCGGCAAAAATCCCTCTGCGCTCGATGCGGCCTTGGCCGATGCGTACGGGGTAGTGGAATCAATGCTCGTATAGGGCGGACACCCCTGTCCGCCGCTATCGAAATTGACGTGCTTTAGAGTCGGCATAAGATGTTAGGGTTCATCCAGAAAGAGCGCACCTACTTCAACAGCAGCGGACAGGAGTGGCCGCCCTACGCGGTTCTTGACATAGCTATCTCAGATAGCTATTATGGTCGCATGGAAGTCAGTGTGGCCGACGCGAAAAATAAGCTGCCCGAGTTGATCAGAGCGGTCGAGGGTGGGGAGCCGGTGATTATCTGTCGCCGGGGTGTACCGGTAGTGGAAATCGTGCGCACGAAAAAGCCTAGCCGCAAGAAACGTACGCTGGGAACGCTGAAAGGCAAAATTCAAGTCCTCGACTCAAACTGGTGGAAGCCCATGACGGACGAAGAGGTGGATAACTTCTTGTCGGGGCGTCTCTGAGGTGCGACTGCTTCTGGATACGGCAGTCCTGATCCACGCCGTGGAATCGCCCGAACGGCTCAGCCGACGTGGGGCTGCAGCTCTGCAAAATGCACAAAACATTCTTGAGCTAAGCACAATCTCTCTGGCGGAAATCGCAATCAAGGCAGCACTCGGCAAACTGAGGCTCTCGGCGGCGTTAGTCCGCGAGGCGGTGCAAGATTTGGACATCCGAATCCTTCCCTACACTGCCGAGCATGCTTTTCAGCTGTTCGGGTTGCCACATCATCACGGCGATCCCTTTGATCGCCAACTTATTGCTCAAGCCCTGTCCGAGAAGATTCCAGTGATCACGCCAGACGAGAAGTTTAGGCTGTACGAGGGGCTTAAGATTATCTGGTAACCGCTTTTCTGACCGGATTCGAGCCGCAAGAATCCGCACGGCTGGACTCAGCCTTCGCTGAAGTATATAAAGTGGCGAGACGCTATTGAGTAAGTTCCGTTCCTGAGCAACTGCGCTCGGAGTCCCTATGGAAGACCGCATACGGCTCATCACGCACAAGGGTAAGGCGATCCTGCTGGTCGATGCATCCCACTGCTCGGCTGCCGAACTGCTGAAACTTTCACGGATGGTTCCACTCTACGTCATGCCCGAGCCGCGCGGCTCCGTCCTGCTACTGGCTGATTTCACCGGAGCCGAGTTCGATCGTGAGGCCATCACCAGCATGAAAGAGAGTGCGGTTTTCGATCGGCCTCATCTCAAAAAGTCAGCGTGGGTGGGAACGGAAAATCTGCCGCATGTGTTTTACGAACACATCAAGAATTTCTCCCAGCGTGATTTGCCAACGTTCAAAACCCGCGAGGAGGCGCTGGACTGGTTGGTGCAAGACGATTCGCCCATCGCTCCAGCGTAAAAACTCCGCGCAGCCAGCAGAACCGCAACTTCCGCTAAGCCACTTCAGCCCGACCGTCGCGCTTGCTCAAAGTTTCATTGAACAGCTCCGTCAGCTTCTGAAAAGCCCGGTCGGCCTGCGGTGCGTTGTAGACAGGGCTGTCCGAAGACGTCCAACTGTGAAACGCATCCTTGTAGACTTCGCTCTCATAGTTCCCACCCCAGGCTTTCAGCGCCTGGTCTAGCTTTGCAATCGCCTCTTCCGGCATGGTGCGATCATTCGTGGCGTGTCCGAAGTATAAGCGCGCTTGGACGCGGGGCAACGTCAGGTGCGGACTGGTCGGCGCATCGGTAAAGAGTCCTCCACCATGAAAGGAAGCGGCCGCGGCAATTTTATCGGGCAGCGCCGCTGCGGTGTACAAAGCCATTTTCCCGGTAAAACAATATCCCACCACGCCCATCGCATCTGGACGAACACAATCCTGGGATGCGAGAAATCCGATGTAGGCTGCCGCGTCTTCTTCCATCGCTTCCGGCGTCAGCGGTTGCGAAAGCTCCGCCAGCCGCTGCTTCGCGGCCTCCCCGCTCAGCGATCGAAGCGGTGGTTGGAGCGGCGTTCGGCCGGTGCGATAAAAAACATTAGGCATCAGAACGGCGTAACCCTCATTCGCCAGTCGACCCGCAGCCTCCCGGTTCGCAGCCCGAACGCCGCCGATGTCGGTCAGGTAAAGAATGCCCGGCCAGCGCCCATCACCGTCAGGGCAATATAGAAAACTTTCTGAAGTTCCCTCGTGCACGGAAATTTCAACTTCTCGTTCTTTCATGTCCCGGTCGAATCCTCTCTGCCGTCGCAGATCTACCGATCTCGATTCGATGCTACGGTCGTGCCGCCGGACGCTAACTTCTCCACTTCAACGTGACCGGTCCAGCCATGGGATGCTTCATCTCCCCGCCGGTTCGGCACGCCTCCAGATACGCCGCCTTCAACTGGAAATACCACTTCGCCGGACGATCCGCGTCGTCGATCAGCATCAGATGCGGATTGTGCTTCAAGCCTTCCGACTGATTTTCCATCGTCTGGCGGTCTTGTTCGACGAACTTCGCAAACACAAATTTCAGCAGCGCCGGTCCAAACGGCACCCAGCGGAAAATATTCCAGCAAGCCACCACGTCGATACGGCAATGGCTGCGTGTGATGGGCGTCACCGTGGTCAGGCTGGAAAACCAATACTTCCCTGCCCGAATGGTTTCGAGGCGCAAGTTGGGCAAAACAAAATCAATGGTGGTCGTGATCGAATCCGCATCCGCGTACAGCCGCAACAGCTTGTAAGGCGCGCTGTTCGAGCTGGGCGTGTGCGCGCTCATGCGGAAGCCCATCGGGATCGGCTCGAAATTCTTCTGCTTCTCGTGAATGCTGTGCCGGCTGCGCCACCACCATGCCTGATGAACGAACGGTCCATGCGCAGGATCCATCAGTCCGATGATTCCGTGATCCACGCTGCATGGCAGCTCTGCGGTCAAATGGGCGATCTTGTACTTTCCGCCGAAGGTTGGAACGCGCGGAGCGGGCGACGACGGCTGCGCCGCCTTGGTGAAACCGGCTCCCGTCGGAGGCGGCTCGGGAATGAATACCCAAATGTAGTCGTCGTGCTCCTCGCACGCGTAACTCCCGGCATAGATGCGGTCCACTTTCAATTCCTGATCGGAAGTCAGCGAAGGAATGAGCTGGCACTGCCCAGTGCGAGCATCGAACTTCCACCCGTGGTAGCTGCACTCCAAACTCTGCCCGTCAAGTCGCCCGCAAGAGAGCGGCATACCCCGGTGCGGACAGGCATCCCGCAAAGCAAAAGGCTTCCCCTGCCGATCGCGGCCGATCACCAGAGGCATTTCGAGCAGCATGGCTTTGTGCAGGCCATTGCGGGTAACTTGTCCGCTGGACAGGGCGCGATACCAGAAGCCGTAGAGCATCAGCGAGTCCGGCGTCTGGCGGGAAGCAATTTGCAGTTCACTCATGGGGAATCAAAGGCATACTACACGAAGCAAACTTTGTGGAAGACGGGCGTCCCCGCCCGTTCAAACTCAGAGTTCGCAAGGAACTCGGATAGAAACAGCAGGGGGGCGGGGACACCCGTCCTGCAGACAGCTTGTTACTTTGTAACAACACTAGTGTTTTCAAATATTTGCAGATGTTACCAGCGTGGTTCAATAACCCTTTGGTAAGTTGCCCCCCACCCTGTACCCACCTATAATTATCGCACTCTGGTTTTAGGATTCTCCGTCAGGTTCCGGGTGGCAGGCGCGGATCTCTTATGTCCGCGTTGGAGTTCGTTGCGTTGACGGTTAGCCGTCTGCGTGACGTTGGCACCCGGCTATGCGAAAAAACCTGCAACTCGCCCTGATGGCTAGTCCCGTAATCGCGACCTTCCTTTCGCTCACCACGCCATACGTGCAGGCAGAAGCCGGTACCGCCGCCGCAATCACCAGCACCGACGACAATGGCCGGAAAGTCTACGTCAACGAATCCTTTCCGGTAGTCTCGAGCAAGCGTTCCGAGGCACCAGTCCGGCGAACTTCGCTGGCATTCTGGAGCACCACGGAACACCGCTGGAAACCGGTTCCATCCGCCAACGTCCGGGCAGCCCGCTCAGCAGCGGCGGAAGTCAACCAATACCTCGGCGAACAACGTGACGAAAGCACATCGCAAGGCTTTGTTCGCGGCAAGTCGTTCTCTCCGCAGGACATCGATGCCGCCATTGACCAGGCGGCCTCGCGCCATAACGTCGATCCCAACCTGGTGCGTGCCGTCATTAAGGTGGAGTCGAACTTCAATCCCAATGCCGTGTCCCGCAAGGGCGCAGTAGGACTGATGCAACTGATGCCGCAGACCGCACGGCAACTGAATGTGACTAATCCCTTTGATCCGCAACAAAACGTGGATGCCGGGGTTCGTCATCTAAAGCAGCTCATGGAGAACTACGGAGGCGACGTGAAGTTGACCCTGGCCGCCTATAACGCAGGTCAGGGAGCCGTGGCGCGGAGCGGCGGAGTCCCGCATTTCGCCGAGACCCGCAACTACGTGAAGCGGATCACGCAACTGTATTTCGGGGGATCGGATCCGGGCTCCCACTTCCTGGATAGCCCTATGCATGATCCGATTCATGTGGAGCGGGACGCAAGGGGCGTGCTCCACATCAGCAACACTGAGTGAGCCTTGGGTCGAGTGAATCCGGGGAGGGGTACGGCTGTAGCCCTGAGATTTTCCCAGGTTTCGACGAACGAATTTTTTAAACGCGATTACGGGCAGTTCAATTGAAGAATTCTCGAATTCAACGCTCACTGCGCTGGAGCGCGGCTGTGTTCACGCTGCTGCTGCCCGTAATGTCCGCCCATGCCCGCGCACACAAATCCGCAACCTGGGCTGATTCCGAATTTGCCGCCGCTGAACAGATGCAAGAGGCGCTCGAGGGTCGGCCCCTCGAGAGCCGCACCCGCAACGACTATGAACACGTGATCGATGCCTATCGTCGTGTGTACCTCGGAGCTCCGACGTCAGGCCGCGCCGACCCGAGCGTGGTTGCCGCTGCCCAGATGACCGAGGAAATGGGCCGACGCTTCAATGACCCAGATATCTTGCATTCTGCCATTCAGCAGTACGAATTCCTTCGCCGCGAGTATCCCGGCAGCAAGTTCCGCTTCGACGCCCTGTTTCGGATTGGGGAAATCTATAAGGATGACCTTCACGACAAGATTCGCGCCGACGCGACCTTCGAGGAATTCCTGCGCCGCTATCCCCGCAACCAGTTTGCCGACGCCGCACGCCATGCCCTGGCCGAACCCGCACAGCAGCAGGCCAGTCTGAAATCGAAAGGCACGAGCAAGGTAGCGATCAAGGACTCCACAGCGTCCAGGCCAAGCACCGATCCGGACAAAAATCCTGACAAGGACAACGACGCGCCAGCTGTAGCTTCAGACTCAACGAAAGACAATGCAAGCGAGGCAAACAGCGCGCCCGCCGAAGCCGAGAACGGAAAGCCCGCGCGAGTCCTCGGAATCCGCCACTGGTCCACACCAGAATACACGCGCGTTGCCATCGATCTGGAGCAGGGCGTCAAGTATGAGTCGCAACGAATCGATAACCCCGATCGGGTTTTCTTCGATCTGTTTAACACGAAGCTCGATCCCAAGCTGTCAGGCAAGACCTTCGATGTGAGCGACGGCCTGCTGAAAGATATCCGCATGGCGCAGTTCAAAGCTAGACGGACGCGGGTCGTGCTCGATCTGGACCAGGTCTCCAAGTTTGAAGCTTCCCTGCTTTCAAATCCCCCGCGCGTGATCATTGATATTCGTAACACTGATATTCATAGCACTGATATACATAGCAAGGACGATCAGGACACTCACAACCAGATTGCGCGCGACCAGCGGGCGGCCAGAGCACTTTTGAAGCAGGCCGCATCGTCAACCGAGATCACCGACGAAAAAACTCCCGCAAACCGGTCCGCACAGGATTCGGTGGACAACCGTGAGGAACCTGCGGCGGCCGCAAAGGCGACAACTGAGAAATCGGTCCGCCGCAACACCGTGGTGGTCAGTAACGGCGTGAAAAAGACGATCGTTGACGCGGACGATGATCAACCTCCGGCAAAAGAGTCCGCAGCACCCGCAGCAAAAGACTCTGCGGCAAAAGATAAAAACACCGTTGCCAAGCTCGACTCCCCCGAGATCAGCCCAGAAAAGCGGGGCCCAGAAAAAACCGACCTAGTAAAGCTCGACCCTGAAGAGACCAAGCCGGCCAGCACGATTCCTA
>Ga0210405_10001569_pt1 | contig 25638 bp, 26 predicted proteins | sample IncBWH11MmetaG_FD_155492 | JGI IMG/M metagenome (GOLD analysis project Ga0210405, IMG submission 155492) | Forest soil microbial communities from Barre Woods Harvard Forest LTER site, Petersham, Massachusetts, United States - Inc-BW-H-11-M | ecosystem: Environmental > Terrestrial > Soil >... | reverse complement strand
CGCTTTGAACACGGAAACAGCGTTCGCACAAAGTCCGCCTAATCAATTCCGTGCCGACGCTGAGCGCCTCTCCCACATCGTTCTAGAGATGCAGCGCTGCTTCGTTCTGCATCTTTGCAAGGAACTTGCGCCCGGCAACGTTTCTTTCCCGCAGTTTTTCCTCCTGGCTTATCTCGACCAAAAAGAAGTCCTCACCATGTCGGCGATCGCGCAAAAGATGGGACACACAACGGCGGCCGCCAGCGGCCTGGTGGCTCGATTGGAAAACCTGGGAATGGTCGTCCGATCGGTTGCGCGCGAGGACCGGCGCAAAGTGATGGTTTGCATAACGCCGAAGGGATCGGCTTTGGTGCGGCGCATTCGCCAGGAAATGGTCGGCAACCTGATGAAAATCATGGAATATCTTTCGCCGGAGGAACAGAGAGCGTGGTTACACATCTACAGCAAAATTTATGACTACTGCCAATCGAAGGACGGCCGGTCCTTCAGCAGCAGTGCTAAAAGATGAACTAGCATTGACTGAATCCACGCCTCAACCTTTGCGCATCTAAATTTTTAGACGCCTTAACCTCTAATGCGAAAAAGTCTTCTCGGATTTGCTCTACTTACATCCCTGATCGCACTCGTCGCGTTTGGACAAACTCCCAGTCCAACCGAAACGCCATCGCCAGCTCCAATGCTCGTTTCCACTGCGACGCCGACGCCGACGCCGTCAGTAAGTCCAAACGGCACAGTGTCCGTGCCATCGACGTTATCGACTCCGGCTCCGTCGCCGCTCGAGTCGCCATCGGCAACACCCATCGCTGTCGAAGCTGCCGCCCTCGGCCCAAGCGACCTTGGCTGGTCGGAAAAGGGTTCGCCAAAATTCACGATCGATCAGGCTGTAATCACCGCGCTTCAACAGAATCCGGTTGTCCGTAACGCACTGGAGGAAATCCGGCGCACCAAAGGTGTGATCATCGAGATTCGGGCTCAGGCGCTACCGCAGATTGGTCCCAGCTTTAACTGGCAGTGGACCGATCCGAAACTTGGCTCAGGCGGTGGCGGGATTGTTGGCGCGGGTGGAGGGAGTTCGTCGCGGTCTGACATATTCTACAACGTGCGTGTTACGGGGACGCAGCTGGTTTTTAATTACAGCACATTCCGCGCAATTCGCGGCACATTCTTCCAGCGCGATTCTGCTTACTTCGCCCTCCGCAACACCATTGACCAAACAATCGCGAACGTGAAGACGCAGTTCTATCAGGTGATCGTCAATCGCGAGTTGATCGTAGTTCAGCAAGAGTCGGTCAATCTACTTGAGAGCCAGTTGAAGGATCAGCAAAATCGTTTTGAAGCCGGCACGGTTCCGCGGTTCAACGTTCTCCAGGCGCAGGTCCAGCTTTACAATCAAATCCCGCAATTGATTGCGGCGCGGAACAATTATCGCATCTCCGTGCTTCAGTTGGGCAAAACTCTCGGGCTCGACTTCCGTCCCGCCCCGGTCATCACGGCGCCCTTGCGCGTCATTGGCGACCTAACCTACATCCCCCGCAAGGTCGACTTGCCAGTCGCGATTGAGGAGGGCAAACGGAACCGGCCATTCTTGAAACAACAGCGTGCAAATGTCTTGAACCAGATCGAGCAAGTCCACGTTGCGATCGGCAGCTGGTTGCCCAACGTCAATACCAGCGGCGGCGGCGAGTGGGTGAGCTCACCGATTAATTCGAGTTTTCACGATGTTTCAAAGGGCTGGTTAACGACAGTGACTGGCAGCTGGCCGATCTGGGATAGCGGCATGGCCTGGGGCAAGATCCAAGAACAACGCGCGGTCTTGTCGGAACAAGAAATTACCTACGACGACGATGTGCGCCAGGTCGAGCTTGAGATCCAGCAAGCAGCTTCGAATTTGGCACAAAACCGTGAGCTCATTCAAGCAACCGAAAAAAATGAGGAGACCGCTGCCGAAGCTGTTCGTCTGGCAAAGGCGCGCTTGGACGCAGGCGCGGGCACCCAGCTCGATGTTTTGAACGCTCAAGTGCAGCTGACGACCGCGCAATCGACCCGATTGCAGGCATTATTTGGTTACGTTTCTTCGCTTGCTGAGTTTGATCGTGCCACTGGCACGCAGAGCTCGTATACGGAACGATTCGATGGGGTTGCGCCGCGTCCGACCAAGACGCAAACCTATTATACCGGCAGCGATGTGGATGCCCGCGGTAGGCCGAAACCTGCGACGGGTTGGGAGTCGACGACCACCACTACTACAACGACTCAACGTTCATCTGCCAAGTAAAGGCTCGAATCATGCGCGGGAGATGCGACGATCGCTAAACTCGGAGCGGTCTCGCGTGGAATATTTTCCGGCGCTAGATGGGATTGCGAATATTCGTCATGGATTCATCGTCCGCATTCCCGGTATCGACGTCTCCGCAGACAAGGTTGAGGCGCTCGAACGTCTTGAGGCTGTTCATCGCCAGTATCGCGACGAGATTGGAATTGACGATTGGCCGTTACTGACAGCGCAACAAGTTCACGGCGATAAAATCGCGGTAATAGACCAACCGATTACGCATGATAAACAGCTCGCCGGCTGCGACGGTTTGATCACAAATCTACGAAAGGTCGCACTTGGCATTCACGTGGCGGATTGCGGCGCGGTTTACATTGTCGATCCAAAAACGCCGGCGATTGGACTGGTTCATTCCGGAAAGAAGGGGACCGAGTTGGCAATCGCTGCAAAAGCAATTGAGGCGATGCGGCGACATTTTGGGTCCAATCCAGTCGACCTGATCGTCGAGCTAAGCCCTTGTATTCGTCCGCCGCACTACGAGATCGATTTTGCGGCGAAGATTATCGAGCAATGCCAGGCTGCCGGGGTGCAAAAAATTCACGATTCCGGAACTTGTACCGCCTGCGACGTAGATCGGTACTATTCTTATCGCGCCGAAAAAGGGAAAACCGGGCGAATGCTTGCGCTCCTAGGGCTGGAATGAGTTGTTGTTCAGCTCGATCCGCTTTGCCAGAATTATGGCGCACCTGTTTCGTTAGGCGCAATCCGCACTTCCATGTTGATCCGCATCGGCAGTAATGGCTTCTGGGCGCGCCGCGATTCGCCGTCTGAGTCTCTGGAAGAGACCGCGCGAATGTTTAATGAAATCAATGGGCAGATAATCGTCGAGATTGGCTCGGGAGTTCATGGCCGGCTCGCCGGGAACAGCGTTTTAACGTGGGCAAAGAAAACGCGGGCGAAACGAATTATCACGGTGGATCTGGACCCGAAACAAATCGACGACGTGAAGAAAGCCACGATCAAGTATAAGAATGTCGAACCGATCGTGGCCGATGGTCTGAAGTATCTCGCGGATTTCTCGTCGTCGATCGATTTGCTCTATCTTGATTTCTGGGTGCCCGATCCCGACGGAGCATTGCCGGGCACCGGCCGTGCAGAGGCATATCGGGCCGCGTTCGCCGCTGCGAAGAACAAACTCGCGGACCGGTCGTTGATCCTGATTGATGACACCGATCACGTTCATCCGTGGAAACACACGTTGATCATCCCGGACGCTCGAAAGGATGGATTTGTTGTGATCTTCGTCGGCCGGCAAACGTTGCTGATGCGGAATGCGCCGGCAACTGCGACGCGCTAGATCCCACATCTTGGCTGCTGCGTGCCCATGATAACTTTGATCGACCGCAGAAGCCACGAAAAATCTTGAATGCAATAAGCATTCAAGATCCATGAGCGTGTTTGCAAACTTGAATGCTTAAAGCATTCAAGTTATCGGCCTGTTGGGTTCGTCTTGTCAGACGCCGCTAGTTAGTCAGATATCTCGATATCGGCGCCGCTCTTTGAGCGGGCAAATGCCGCGCTTTTTCGCAGCGGCTACGAAATCGATGAACTCGCCGGCTGCTGGACCGAGCTTCATCGTCGAGGCTTTTTCAATTGCCTGCGCAATGTTCAAGCCGCTGGCGTAAACCAATTTGAATGCAGCTTTGATTTCGTCCCGATCCTGTGCGCTAAAGCCGGCGCGGCGGAGTCCGATTACGTTTAAACCGAAGACGTAATTGCGTTCGGCCGCGATAACGAACGGCGGAATGTCCTTGCTGAACGCGGATGCGCCTTGGGTAATGGCGAGCCGCCCCACGCGGATATTTTGGTGAAAAACGCAGCCACCTCCAAGGAACGCGCCGTCCCCAACCGAAACGTTACCGCCCAGGAGACAGTTATTGGCAATGATGACGTTGTTTCCGATCTCGCAGTTATGGCCGACGTGCGCGCCGGCCATTAGGAAATTCCTGTGACCGATTCTTGTCGCACTCCCTTCAGCGTTGCCACGGTGGATCGTGCAATGCTCGCGAATCACGTTCTCGTTGCCGATTTGGACGCCTGTTTTTCGCTCCGCGGAAAAGGAAAGGTCCTGCGGCGGGGTGCCAATGATTGCGCCGGGACCGATGACGTTATCCGAACCGATCCGAACGTCCCCCTGGATTACGACGTGTGAGTCGATTGTCGAGCGGTCTCCAATCTCGGCGCCTCCCTCGACCACAACGTACGGCCCAACCTCGGTGCAAACGCCGAGCTTCGCCTCGGGATCGATGATTGCGGTGTGATGAATGTTCACAAAACGCCCGCTTCTTTGAAACTAAAGTAGCCCGGTCCGTTGTTCGATTGCGCGCCGATGATGATGTGATCGAGCAATTTGATCTGCATGAGCTCGGCCGCTTCGGCGAGCCGGCGGGTGAGACTGTGATCAGCCTGGCTCGGTGATGGATCGCCGGACGGGTGATTGTGCACAACAATCACGGCGTAGGCGGAGGCGATTACTGCGGGGCGAAAAATTTCGCGCGGATGGGCGATGCTTTCATTTACGCTGCCGGTCGAAATTTCCTCCGTTCGAATCAAATGGTAACGCGTATCGAGAAGAATCACGCGCATCGCTTCGGTTCGCAGCATCCGCATTTCGCTTCCGACCAATTCATTTACCAGTTCAGGGGAATCGATCTTCCGTTTTGCCAGGGTTTCATGGGCGAGGCGTTGTCCGAGTTGAAATGCAGCGACGAGGTGAAGCGCTTTGTCCCGTTTAATGCCGCGGATTTTCTTCAATTCGTCCAAACCGCAGCGACTCAACCCGTTCAGCGATCCGAATTGTTGCAAAAGTTCACGGGCAAGATCGACAACGTTCTTCCCGGTCACGCCGGTGCGCAGCAAAATCGCGATCAGCTCCGCATCAGAGAGTGCAGACGCGCCGTGTGCGGCCAGCTTTTCACGCGGGCGTTCGTCTTCCGGCATCTCACGAATGCGCGATTGCAAGGCTGGGGGGGTGGTGCGCGGATTTGTCCGCAGATTTGTTAGAGAAACGATCAACTTCGAAATTGCTCGAGCATTTCGCGAAACGCATCGCCCAGACCAGTCAGGGCGCTGCTGTACGAATTCGACGGCAGATTCTCAATTTGAGCCTGCGCTTCGGAGATCAACGTTTGTCCAGCTTCGATCGATGCGCTCAAAGCGCCATTTGCCTGCGATGAGCTTAAGAGTTGCGCGATTTCCTCGAACCGCGCGTCGAGAATCAGCTGCGAAAGATGCTCCTTGTCCGATCCGTTGCGGCCGCCGAGCAACATCAGCACGGGCAACGTGAGTTTTCCTTTTCGCAGATCGCTCCCCAGCGTCTTGCCGGTAAGCCTTTCAGTACCGGCAATGTCGATGCAATCATCGTAAATTTGGTAAGCGGTGCCGATCTTTTGGCCGAAAATCTTGAGCGAATTCTGCATTACAGCGTCTGCATTGCTTAACAACGCGCCGAGTTCGGTCGCTACTGCGAACAGCGAACCGGTTTTCATTTCAATGATCCGGAGGTAATCATCGATCCCGAGATGAAGATCGAATCGCCGCTGCGTTTGAATGATCTCGCCGGTGCAAACTTCGCGGGCCGCGCCCGCGATTGCGCGGCTTACTTCGACGTTTTCGAAACCCGCTGACAGATTGAGAGCATGGGCAAAGAGCCAGTCGCCGAGCAGCACACTCAGGGAATTTCCCCAGCGCGCGTTCAAAGTCGGCTGCGCCCGGCGCCACTCCGCTTCGTCCACAATGTCGTCGTGGACCAGTGTTGCCACGTGAATGAGTTCGACGATTACCGCCAGATCGACATGTTCGGACGTAATCGAGCCAAGTGCGCCGCCGCTAAGCAATGCGACCAAAGGACGCAAGCGTTTGCCGCGGCCGCCAATCGCATAGCTAACGTAACCTTCCACCGCGGGATCAAATGAAGACGCTTGGGCGACGATTCGCGATTCGACATCGTCGAGCTCCCGTCGCACCACTTCCGTCACTCGGCTCAGGCGTCCATTCGGAACTGTGGGCGCGAACGCCGAGGGTACCGTGACTTCCACAGCCGCAGGATAGAAGGGCGGCCTAGCGCTTGTCAAAGGAACACGTTCGGCAAAACGCCGGTTTATCGACGGCGCAGCCAGGCCGGCGTGGCATACTTTTGCGTCGCAATCTGCTCGGCGCGGGCGAGCAAAGCATCATCGAGCGGTTTTTCGCAGCATTCGCAGCAAAGCGCTCTCGCAAACGAATCGGTGAAGCCGTTTCCAAAATCGACGTTTTGGATGCTTCCCTGCTGCAAAAGTCCGCTGCGGATTCGGCGCTGTGCAGCGCCCGCAACTTTGCGCCCATTCGATAAGACATCAGCGCGGATCGGGTTGGCGAAACAGCTGTCTTTGTTGTAGCGGCGGTCTGTGACCGCCGAATCTACTGCGGGTCGGCGCTCATAGAGCGCCGCTACAGTCACCAGCTCCGCCGCTTGACCGTAGGCATGCAACGCAAAGCAAACGGCACGATGCACTTTTTCGTAGATCGACATCGATGATTCGCTGAAGGCTAGGTCGCTTGAGGGAATGACGACCGAGTAAGTCAGATCTTCGCCGTGGAAAACAACGCCGCCGCCCGTCCAGCGTCGAACAATGTCACGTCGGTAATTCGCGACATCTTCGAACTTTCCAAAGTAACCAAACGAAAGCGCTGGATGGTCCCATTGATAGAATCGAATCGATGGAACGGTTGCAAATTCAAGCAGCGCTTCATCAATGGCCATATTCAGCGCCGCGCTTCGAGAATCGACATCGTGATAAACGATGAGCGACGTGAAAAACGAATTGTAGGGCAACCGCTCCAGTTGCTGGTCTTGCAGTTCGCCAGGCGATGCGCCTGCCCCACAAATTGCCTCGGAGATCATTTCGACATCTCTTCGAGAATTTTCTTGAGCGCTTCCCGCGGATTCTTCTGCGCTGTGATCGGGCGACCGATCACCAGGTAATCAGCGCCGGCTTCAATCGCTTCCCGCGGCGTCATGGTGCGCTTTTGATCATCTTGCTCCGACCAACCGGGCCGGACTCCCGGGGAAATAAGTTTGATTTTGTCCCCCAATTCGGTTCGCAAAAACTTCACCTCGAGCGGACTCGCAACTAGTCCGTCAATTCCAGCTGCGGCGCCGAGATTCGCAAGTCTAATTACATGCCGGTCGAGTTGTTCGCCAATACAGAGCTGATCGAGGGTTTGCTGGGTCGCGCTGGTCAGAACGGTCACTCCCAGAATCGACATGTCCCTCTTTTTCGCTGCGACTGCGGCGCGAATCATTTCAGTTCCGCCGCTGAGATGAATCGTCAACATTTGAACGCCAAGTTTTGAGGCCGATTCAACCGTGCGCGCGACGGTGTTAGGAATGTCGTGCAGTTTCAGATCGAAAAAGACCCTCGCGCCCGTTGCGAGCACCGCGCGCACGATTTCGGGGCCTTCCGCGGCGTAAAGCTGGAGTCCAATCTTGAAAAAGGAAATTTCAGGTCGCAAATGTTCGACCAGCTGCAGCGCGTCGGACTTTGAAGGCACATCGAGCGCAACAATGATTTTGTCAGCCGCGTTCGTCATATACAGGTAGGGGCGATTGACCGTGCCAGTCCGGCTCGGACTCGCCCGATGGCGGTTCGGTGAACCACCGCTACCCAAAGAGAGATTCCTCGACTTGGATCGGAATGACAAAGAAAATTGTGTACATGGAAGTTGTCGCCCCGGCCAAGATTAATCTTTCCTTGCGCGTTCTTGGAAAGAGAAAGGACGGCTTCCACGAAATCGAGACGCTGATCTCGCCCATTTCGCTTTACGACAAGATCGACGTCGAAAAACAAAATCGATGGATCGATTTCAGCTGCGACGATCCGACGCTGTCCACCGGCGACGACAATCTGGTTGTTCGGGCGGCGAAGCTGTTTCTCGAGCACGCAAAAATTAAAAGCGGCGTCTCGATTAAACTGGAGAAGAAAATTCCACATGGCGCCGGTCTCGGCGGCGGGAGCAGTGACGCCGCCGCGACACTGCGCGCATTAAATCGACTTTTTGAAACCAAATTGTCGCTCAATGAGTTATCGAAGATTGGATCCACAATCGGCTCCGATGTCCCGTTCTTCCTTTTCGAATCGGCCGCCATCTGTGGAGGACGCGGCGAGATTGTGAGCCCGACGAAATTGAAGAAGAAATTGTCGATGTTGTTGCTGAAACCTGCATTCGGTGTGGCGAGTGCGTGGGCGTATTCGCATTGGCAAAATTCAAAAGAAATTCCGGGGGTCGCCTATGCTGCTCAGAATTTCGATGGCCAAAGCTTTGTCAATGATCTGGAGCGACCCGTGTTCGAAAAGTTCGTTTTTCTCGCGCAGTTGAAAACGTGGTTGCTCAAACAGCCGGAAGTCGGCGTCGCCTTAATGTCTGGATCCGGGTCGACCGTTTTTGCTGTGCTGTGTCCGCAAGCGAATGTCGAAGGACTTTCGGAGCGCGCCAAAGAGCTTGATCCAAAAGTTTGGATCCATGCATGCGAAACACTTTGATTCTGGGGAGCGCACGCGCCCCGCGTGCGGATTTCGGCGACTCGCCGAAATTTCCTTTCTTGTGTTTCTGCTGCCGTCAGATTCGCGGAAAAGTTCGCGATCACGAAGGCGTGATCGCCAGCGCGCGAGGCGCGTGCGCTCCTCAAAGGCGTGAGGTCAATCGCCTCTACCTATTCGCCAGCACTGCGTTTCAACGTCGCCCGCGAATATTCGCGATTGAGTTTGGCGATAAAGCTGGCGCTGATCTCGGCTGGACAAACCGCTTCGCACTCATAAGTATTCGTGCAATTCCCAAATCCTTCGGCGTCCATCGCGCGAACCATGCCAACGACGCGCTTCACCCGCTCCGGTTCGCCCTGGGGCAGAAGTGCGAGGTGTGAGACCTTCGCCGCAGTGAAGAGCATCGCCGATGCGTTCGGGCAAGCCGCGGCACATGCGCCGCACCCGATGCACGCTGCCGCTTCCATCGAAACATCAGCGCCGTGTTTTGGAACTGGAATTGAATTGGCTTCCGGCGCGGAGCCAGTCCGCGCGGAAATAAATCCACCGGCTTGAACGATTCGATCGAGCGCGCTCCGATCGACCACTAAATCTTTCACAATCGGAAAACTTCGTACCCGAAACGGCTCAATCACGATCGCATCGCCGTCTTTGAATTTGCGCATGTAAAGCTCGCACGCCGCGCCCGGATGGTCAGGTCCGTGCGCTTCGCCGTTCACCGTGAGCGAGCAAGTCCCGCAAATTCCCTCGCGACAATCCGAGTCGAACGCGATCGGTTCTTCGCCACGCAGGAGGAGCCGCTCGTTCATGATATCGAGCATCTCGAGCAGCGAAGCCTGTGGCGGAATGTCGGTGGCTTCGTAATTGATCAGGCGACCAGGCGATTTTCGGTCCTTCTGACGCCAAACTCTCAAGCGAAAGTTCATGCTCGAGTTGATAGCTGGTAGTTGATGGTTGACAGAAAAATGGCCGTAGATGCGGAGTTCATTTTGGCGCCAACGAATTCCGAAGGCCGCTCAGCATGCGCCCAATTTCTTGGGCATCACGGTACAGCTCTTGGAAATTCTCTTCGCTAAGAAAGCCTTGTCGTTGGGCTATGAATATCTGAGACACTAATTCAAAGATCGAGCCGGTGCCGATCTCGATAAAGCGAGCAAAATCGACTTTCGAACTACGGGAGGAACCTTCCGCAATATTCGAAGACACTGACACTGCAGCTCGTCGCAATTGAGTCGTCAAACCAAAGCGCTCCTCCGCAGGAAACGGTCGGGTCCGACTGTAAATCGTGTCCGCAAGCTCGATCGATTTTTTCCAAACATCTAATTTTTCGAAGTTAAACATAGGTGGGGGTGTTTTTTGACTATCAACAATCAACTATCATCTTAAAACTATTTATAGCTTCGCTGAGTGAGATGGACCGTTTCGAAATGGAGCGGTTCGTGGTGCAATTTCGGCGGCGTGATTGTGCCGTTGCATCCCTGAAATTCCCAGGCAAACACGTTCGCAAAATTTTCATCGTCGCGCAGCGCTTCACCGTCGGGCGTTTGATGTTCTTCGCGGAAATGTGCGCCGCAGGATTCGTCGCGGGTGAGGGCGTCGATGCACAGCAGCTCGGCAAACTCGAGAAAATCGGCAACGCGACCGGCGCGCTCAAGCGATTGATTGAAATCTTCGCCGTCGCCCGGAACGCGAACTTTGCGCCAGAATCTTTCCCGCAGCTCCGGAATTTTGCCGAGTGCTTCCTCGAGGCCGGCTTTGTTTCGCGCCATGCCGCATTTGTCCCAGAGTAAGGTTCCGAGCTCGCGATGAATCGAATCAAGTGAAAGATTGCCGTTTATTTTTAGAAGCTTGTCGATCTTCGCGCGCACATTTTTTTCTGCGTCTTTAAATTCGCCCCGATCAGTTGATGGTCGTTTGCCCATTTGACCGGCGAGATAATTCGGAAGCGTGTAGGGCAAAACAAAGTAGCCGTCGGCCAGGCCTTGCATAAGCGCGCTGGCTCCGAGCCGGTTCGCCCCGTGATCGGAAAAATTCGCTTCGCCGATCACAAACAGACCGGCAACGTTGCTCATCAGATTGTAATCAACCCAGAGTCCTCCCATCGTGTAGTGGACCGCCGGATAAATGCGCATCGGCACTTTGTAGGCATCTTCGCCGGTGATCTTTTCGTACACTTCGAACAAATTCCCGTAGCGTTCGCTGATTGTTTCAATACCGAGCCGTTTGATCGCGTCCGCGAAATCGAGATAAACGCCGCGACCACCCGGTCCAACGCCGCGGCCTTCATCGCAAACTTCCTTGGCTGCGCGCGATGAAATGTCGCGCGGCGAAAGATTCCCGTAGCTCGGATATTTTCGCTCGAGATAATAATCGCGGTCCTGCTCCGGAATTTCGTTCGGCAGTTTCTTGCAATCTTCTTTGCGTTTCGGCACCCAAACCCGTCCGTCGTTTCGGAGCGATTCCGACATCAGCGTCAGTTTCGATTGATAGTCGCCAGAATGGGGGATGCAGGTGGGATGGATTTGGGTGAAGCAGGGATTCGCGAAGAGAGCGCCCTTCTTGTAAGCGCGGTGGGTGGCAGTCACGTTGCATCCGCGGGCATTGGTCGAAAGATAAAAAGCGTTTCCGTACCCGCCGGTTGCGAGAACAACTGCGTCGCCCGCGACCAGGTCGATCTTCCCGGTGCGCAAACTTCGGGTGACGATTCCCTTGGCCTGACCATCCACGATGACAAGGTCGAGCATCTCGGTTTGCGGAAACATTTGGACCGTACCGGCCGAGATTTGGCGGCAAAGTGCCGAGTAACAGCCGAGCAACAACTGCTGTCCGGTTTGCCCCCGCGCATAAAAGGTTCGCGAAACTTGCGCACCACCGAACGAGCGATTGGCAAGATAACCACTGTATTCGCGCGCAAACGGCACACCTTGCGCGACGCACTGGTCGATGATGTTACCACTGACCTCGGCCAGCCGATAAACGTTCGCTTCGCGCGACCGGAAATCGCCCCCCTTGATCGTGTCGTAGAACAAGCGGTAAATGCTGTCGCCGTCGTTTTGATAATTTTTCGCGGCGTTGATTCCACCCTGGGCGGCGATCGAATGTGCGCGGCGCGGCGAATCCTGATAGCAAAAACATTTCACACTGTAGCCAAGCTCGCCGAGCGTTGCCGCGGCAGATCCACCAGCGAGGCCCGAGCCGACGACGATGATTTCGAATTTGCGCCGGTTATTTGGATTAACGAGCCGCGCGTGGTCCTTGTGATTCGTCCACTTCCGATCCAGCGGACCTCCAGGGACTTTTGAATCAAGCGTCCCAATCATGTTAACAAAAATTCGAATTTCGAAATCCGAAACAAACGCCAGAAAATTCAAATGCCGCAAACGCTGAATTCCCAACTACTGCAACGCGCGTGAATCTTCGAATTTCGTGCTTCGAGTTTGTTTTGACATTCGAGATTCGAGTTTCGGATTTCATTTAGAGTTATTGCGCCGGTTTGATGAATCCGAGCTGCACGGCGGTCGGGATCGAGGCGTAGCCGACGAACACTAGCCAGGCAAAGATCCGTCCGCCGAGGGCGAGCTTTGGCGCGAGCCGCTGATCGTTGAAACCGAGCGATTGGAAAAAACTGGATGAGCCGTGAGTGAGGTGCAGCGTCAGCAAAAAAAGACCGACAATGTAAAACGCCGAGACGTAAGTGCTTTGGAATCCATAAACCATCATCGAAAAAACGTCGTAGTGCCCGAGCGCATCCGGTTTTAGCAAAGCAAAGCGCGCATCGGTCGTGCGGAAAGTGAAATGAGCGAGGTGATAAACGATGAACGTGAGCACGACCAGACCGCTGACAACCATGTGTCGTGAAGCCCAACTCGCCTTGACGTAATTTCTGTCGCGATAGGCATCCGGTCGCGCCCGCCGGTTCTCGATCGCCAGCAGAACCGTGAAGTAAATGTGCAGAATTACGCTCGCGAGGAGAAACGCCCGAATCATCCAGAGAATAGGCCCCAAATCGTGTAAATGCTGCGAATAGCCATTAATCCAGTCCGGACCGATGAAAATTTGCAGATTTCCCAGCAAATGGCCGATCACGAAAAAAATCAGGATCACGCCAGTCACCGCGACGATCATTTTCCGGCCAACTGAGGAGTGGCAAAGCTCCGAGATCAAGCCGCGGGATTTTTCGCGCACCGTCGCAGCGGCGGCGGATTTTGGTTCGGTCGTCATTTGCTTCCGGGTTTTACGACAGGAATTCTCGCCAAATCCGGCGGCAATTGATCGGCGGCGAAATTCTCCACGCTCATTTCGACCAAACTGACGAACGGGCAACCGAAATCCGGTTCCTTATCTCCGCTTCGATCGACAATTACTCCGACGGCAGTGACGATTCCGCCATTGGCGCGGACGATGTCGATCGTTTCCTGAACTCGGCCGCCGCGTGTGACCACGTCTTCGATGACAACTAATTTTTCGCCTTTGTCGATTTTGAATCCACGGCGAAGCACCAGTTTACCCTCATCTTTTTCGACAAAGATGTGGCGTTTGCCTAACGAACGGCCGACTTCCTGACCGACTATGATTCCGCCCAGGGCGGGGGAGATTACCGAGTCGCAATCAAATTCGCGCAATTTGTCGGCCAGCATTCTGCAAACGCGCTCGGCAATGTCGGTGTGCTGCAACAGGATGGCGCACTGGAAGTATTCGCGGCTGTGCAATCCGGAACGCAAAACGAAATGCCCGTCCAGCAGCGCGCCGGTTTTTCGGAAAAGAGCGAGCAGGTCTTCGCTCATCCCGACGTGTCTGCGACTGTTCGATCCCCATCGCCCGCGACGGCAATGACTTCGATCTCGATACGAACGCCTCTGGGTAACGCTCCGGCTTGCACAGTCGAGCGTGCGGGCGGCGCCTGTTTGAAATAGCCGCCGTAAATTTCGTTTACCGCCTGAAAATCTCCGATGTCAGCCAGAAAGATTGTCGTCTTAACAATGTTTTCGAATCCGAGATCCTCAGCCTTCAACAATCCGCCGATATTTTCCATCACGCGGCGCGCCTGGACATCGATGCCACCAGAAACGACCTGGCCAGTCTTCGGCTCCAGAGGGATTTGTCCGGAATAGTAGATGGTCGATCCGACGCGGACGCCCTGTGAATACGGTCCGATGGCGGCGGGCGCTTCGCTCGTGGAAATGATTTTCTTCATGCATCGATCTTAAATGCCGCGGCGAGCGACGCAATCACTGTGATTTGTTTTCCTGCTTTGCCAGCTTCTCCCGAAAATCCTTTTCGCTATCGATCAGGTAACGCTTGTAGCCGTCAGGGTCGACGAACGCATTCGATTCGCCGCTAAGAAGGCGCTCCCGCTTTTCCAGAAAATGGAAGAAGGACCCGTGCGAGCCGAGAAAAACATTGCAGGGGAGGCTTTTGAGTCGGGAAAACGACTTTTCGAAATCGGCGCGAATGCCCGAATAACTTTCTTGACCCACGAATTTGTAGTCGAGTGAGCTTTGGCTGCCGACGAAGACAACATTGTAGTTTTTCTCGCCATCTCGAATTTTCGTTGTCCAGGTAGTGTTGCCTTTGGTGTGGCCCGATGTTGAGTGCGCTGTCATGACCTGCTCGCCCAGTTGGATTGATTCACCGTCATGGATGATTTGATCCGGCTGGACCGGTGGAAAAAGCAATGTGTCGCCGAATCGAAAATCGCCGTGGCCACCGCTTCGAAGCAGTTCGGCGTCGCCTGCGCTCGCGATGAACTTCGCGCCGCTCTTCTGCTTCAATTCCGCCAAACCGCCGGCATGATCCAGGTGCGCGTGGCTATTCAGAAGAATCCTCACGTCCTCAATTTTGAAACCGAGCTGGGCCAGGTTTCGCTCAATCTGAGGAGCGGTTTCGGCAAAACCGCCGTCGAGGATAATGTGCCCTTGCGGGGTTGTGATCAGGAACGAGCAGACTTCCTTCGCGCCAACGTAGTAAAGATTTCCGGCTATTCGAAACGGCGGCACCGGCTCGTTCATTGAGCGACTTGTCGGATCAGCCTGACCCAGAACAATCGAAGTGGTGGCGAGCAAGGCAACAAAATGGGATGAGTATTTCACGACAACGATTCGTCCGAGATCTGCTTCTCTTTCATGATTTCTAAGATAGACGGCCCGAATGACTTCCCTTTTACGTTCCTCGATTGTGTGCGAGCCATTGCGACTCGCTTAATCTCACCGATATTACTGGCCCAATGGTTAATTGGATTTTAAAGAAGATTTTCGGCTCGAAAAACCAGCGCGAATTACGCCGGCTGGCACCGGTCGTCCGCCGAATCAACGAGTTCGACGAGCAATTTAAGTCGCTCTCGGATGACGATTTACGTGCGAAAACCGCGGCCTGGAAGGAAGAGTTCTCGAAGATCTCCGACCCGGAGGAGCAATGGCGCCGCCTGGACCAGATTTTGCCGGAAGCCTTCGCGGTAGTTAAGAACGCCGCGCGCCGCCTGAAAGAGAGAAAACACGGTTTCACCGTGTGCGATCAGCCGATGACGTGGGACATGGTGCATTTCGATGTGCAGTTACTTGGCGGAATGGTTTTGCATCGTGGCCGTATCGCAGAAATGGCGACGGGCGAGGGCAAAACTTTGGTTGCGACGCTGCCCCTCTATTTAAACGCGCTCACCACTCGGGGCGCGCATCTGGTGACGGTGAACGATTATCTCGCCCGACGCGACGCGGAATGGATGGGTGCGCTCTACAATTTCCTCGGGTTGACTGTCGGTTGCATTCAACACGATCAGGAGCCCGATGTGCGTCGGCAACAGTACGCTTGCGACATCACTTACGGAACGAACAGCGAGTTCGGTTTCGATTACTTGCGCGACAACGGAATGGCCACGACGCGCGAGCAACAAGTCCAGCGTGGATATCACTTCGCGATCGTCGATGAAGTCGACTCCATCTTGATCGACGAGGCCCGCACACCGTTGATCATCAGCGGTCCGGCGACGATCTCGACCCATCAATACGACAAGTGGAAGCCGTTGATCGAGCAGCTGGTGCGCAAGCAGACGATGCTGTGCAATCGAATTGCGAGCGAAGCGGCCGAGGCATTTGAAAAGGGCGACGCGGAACTTGGCGGTCGTCTGATGTTCAAGGTGAAACTCGGCCAGCCGCGCAACAAGCAACTGTTGCGGATGATGGAAGATCCGGACAAACGGCGCGCCATCGATAAGGCCGAGCTTTCCTTCTACACCGACACGCGTAAGGAAGAATTGTTTCAGCTCAAAGAGGAACTTTTCTTCACGATCGATGAAAAATCGAATGAGTCGGATTTATCCGAACAGGGTCGAAAGTTTCTCAACCCGGACGATCCAAACGCATTCGTGCTTCCCGATCTGATCAGCGAATTCACCGAAATCGATCTTGATTCAACATTGGCGGACGAAGAGAAGGACAAGAAAAAATCCGAGCGCCAGGAGCATTGCGACCAGCAGGCGGAGCGGATCCACAACATTTCGAATTTACTTCGCGCTTACTGCGTGTTCGACAAAGACGTTCAGTACGTGGTCGAGGACAACAAAGTTGTCATCGTCGATGAATTCACCGGTCGCAAAATGCCGGGACGGCGTTGGAGCGACGGTTTGCATCAGGCTGTCGAAGCGAAAGAGGGCGTGCAGATCGACCGCGAAACTCAAACTCTGGCGACGATCACGATTCAAAATTATTTCCGGCTCTATCAAAAGCTCGCCGGGATGACCGGCACGGCCGAGACCGAAGCGGCCGAGTTTCACGACATTTACAAACTCGACGTAAACGTGATTCCCACGAACCGTCCGGTCGCGAGAAAGGATTCCAACGATCGCATCTACAAGACGCGTCGCGAAAAATACAACGCGGTCATTAACGAAATCAAAGAGCATCACGTAAATCAGCAGCCTGTCCTCGTTGGCACGGTTAGTGTCGAGGCGTCGGAGTTACTGAGTCGAATGCTCAAGCGCGAAAAGATTCCGCACAATGTGTTGAATGCGAAGTTTCACATGCAAGAGGCTGAGATCGTCGCGCGCGCGGGCCAGCCGGGAACGGTTACAATCTCGACGAACATGGCGGGCCGCGGGACCGACATTAAACTCGGGTCCGGCGTAACCGAGATGGGCGGACTGGCTGTTCTTGGAACCGAACGCCACGAAGCGCGCCGGATTGATCGACAACTTCGTGGACGGTGCGCGCGCCAGGGCGATCCCGGCGCATCACGGTTTTACGTGAGCTTCGAAGACGACCTCATGCGCAACTTCGGCGCAGCCGATCGCATGACGAAGATTATGGAGCGTTTCGGCCTTGAAGAAGGTCAGGAGCTTGAGCATCGCTGGCTGAACAAATCGGTTGAGACGGCGCAGAAGCGTGTCGAACAGCGCAATTATCTGGTCCGGAAGCGCACGCTCGACTTCGATGACGTGATGAACATGCAGCGCGAGGTCGTTTATACCTGGCGCAACGACGTTATCGACACCGAAGATCCACGCTCGGAGATCTTTGAAGTCATCGACGAAGCTGTGCCGAACAAGGTGAAAGAATATCTCGAAGGCGAGGAGCCGAACTACGCTGGCTTGCTTAACTGGGTAAACGTCACTTTCCCCCTTGGTCTTAATAAGGAGCGCGCGCAATTTGAAACGCGGAGTGTTGATGAAAACGCCAAGTTTTTGATCGAGAAAATCAAGGACGCCTACCAGCGAAAGTCGAGTCACGAAGAGCCGACCGCTGTGAAAAGTCTGGAGCGTTACATCATTTTAAACGCGATCGATCGTCTTTGGCAGGAGCATCTGTACGCGATGGACGCGTTGCGGGAAGGCGTTTATCTCCGCGGTTACGCGCAAAAGGATCCACTGGTCGAGTACAAGACAGAAGCTTACGACATGTTCGTCGAGCTGATGTCGAACATTAAGAACGAAGTGCTACACAATCTCTTCCGCAGCACTTCGAACCTCCAGGCGTTCGAGAACTTTCTGGCAACGTTACCGCAGTTCCTGTTGCGGGAAGACGCGCCGACGGCGCCGACCGCGAATGCACCTGCTCGTGCGCGTCAGCCACAACCGGCAATGGCTGGCGTGGCAATGGACGGTGATGGAGACGGGATAGGCGGAGTGTCGGTGGACTTGCCAATGCGCCGGTCATTGCCCAAAGTTGGCCGGAATGAGGTGTGCCCGTGCGGAAGTGGAAAGAAATACAAGAACTGTTGCGGGCGCACTGCGTAATTTTCTAAGCGGCGGCTTTCGAAATTGACGAATTGTTTTAGTTCGGAAATTCTTTCAACTGACCATGCTGACGACATTTTTACGGCGCATCATCGCAGCTCTGCTGGTACTGACTTTTCTGCCGGCTTGTGCAATCCATCCCCCGACTATCCGGGAATACAACGCTGACCGGACTGGTCGCGTTTCGGTCAGCAACGTAAGTGAGGACCAATACTGGAAAGAACGTGTAGACGAACGGATCGCGGCCGAAATTGCTCATGAGAAGCCGGAAGCAGGTTACGACACGTGGCAGAATTACTGGCGTTGGTGGTACAGTGTCCTTCGCCGCAAAAAGAAACCGGCCTACAAATCCCAGGAGTTCAGGACCTCGGAAGACATGGTGAATTACATCAAGGACAAACGTCGCGCCAAGGGTTTGCCGACCTACGAAGACTAACCTGGGCAGCGGCGATTGACCTCAATCGCCACCGGCAAGACTTTCGTCGATGGCAAACGGCGAAACAATTGAATCGTACGTGCCGGCGCGGCTGGATCGTATGCCGTGGAGCCGCTGGCATTGGCTGATTGTCATCTCGTTGGGTGCGACCTGGATCCTGGATGGCCTAGAGGTCACGCTGGCTGGTTCGCTCGGCGGAATTCTGACCCGGCCCGAAACACTTGGGTTAACCGACAGCGAAGTTGGCGCAAGCGCGTCCAGTTATCTCGCAGGGGCAGTAATCGGCGCCATTCTGTTTGGTTATGGAACGGACCGGTTCGGTCGAAAAAAATTATTTTTTGTGACGGTCGCCGTTTATCTGCTCGGAACGACGCTCTCCGCGTTTTCTTGGAATTTTGTGAGCTACGCGTTGTTTCGCGCGCTGACTGGCGCGGGGATTGGAGGCGAATATGCCGCAATCAATTCAGCGATTGACGAATTGATTCCGGCGCGGGTCCGCGGCCGCGTCGATCTGAGGATCAACGGTTCCTACTGGGCTGGCGCTGTGCTGGGCGCGGCAGCAACGCTCGTGTTGCTCGATCCGAATCGGTTTCCCACGTGGTTAGGCTGGCGATTCGCATTTGCCATTGGTACCACACTCGGACTGATCGTGGTTTTCTTCCGGGGTTGGATCCCGGAGAGCCCGCGCTGGTTGATGATTCACGGCCGAAATCGCGAGGCGGAAAGAATCGTCACCGAATTGGAGCAGGAATTTGGAGTCATTGAAGACAACAGCGAGATGACACCGATCCAAATTCACACCCGGACGCATACGCCCTGGCGGGAAATCTGGGACGCTATTGCGCACGAACATCGGCGCCGCTCCTTTCTCGGTTTCGTTTTAATGACGACCCAGGCATTTTTTTACAACGCGATCTTTTTCACTTACGCGCTCGTCTTAATGCGGTTTTACGGCGTCTCCGAACACAACGTTGGGATTTATTTGCTTCCTTTTGCGATCGGCAATCTGCTGGGGCCGATCGTTCTCGGACATTTGTTCGATACCATCGGTCGCAAGCTGATGATCGCGGCGACGTATGGATTAACCGGCATCCTCCTGGCGGTGACGGCGTGGTTGTTTCATGCCGGAGTACTCACGGCGCAGACTCAAACGGTTGCCTGGTCGATTATTTTCTTCGTGGCATCCGCAGCTGCCAGCTCTGCCTACCTCACCGTGAGCGAAATTTTCCCGTTGGAGATCCGGGCATTCGCCATCGCGATTTTTTATGCGATTGGAACTCTGACGGGCGGAGTGTTCGCGCCATGGCTGTTTGGCTGGATCATCGGAACAGGATCGGCCAACGCGCTGGTGGCGGGTTATCTCGTCGCCGCGTTTTTGATGATGGCCGGCGCAATTGTCGAACTTTGGATCGGCGTGGCGGCCGAGCGACGATCGCTCGAATACATCGCGGCGCCGTTATCGAGTCGAGCGTAGCGGCGCTTACCGAGCGACGACTCCGTTAGGCTCGACGGTCAGCAGCCTTCGCCAAGGCTACGGCTTGCCGTGGAGGCCGCCGCTACAGACATTTGGCAGGTATGAATAGGGCCCGACGGCGTAAGTTGGCTGCAATAGAGATGAAACGCTTCTACGCGGAACATTCCCGCGTCAAACTCTGCGTTCGATTTAAGAAACTTGCGAAGCGCGGCGCCTGGAACATCGCGACAACGCGCCAGCGTGATGTGCGGATGCCATGGACGCAATTCAGGCTCAATTCCGACTGCGAGCGCCGCTTCCTGAACGCGTTTGTGAAGTTGAAACAGATGCGGATGGCCGGAGCCGGAGCCGATCCAGATTATTTTTACCAATCCTTTAGGCGGAAAAGTGCCAACGCCTTCCACAGGAAGGAAAAATGCGCGGAACTCAATCGCATTGAGTTTTTCGCGTAATGACAGTTCGACATCTTCACGAACTTCGGGAAAAAAACCGAGCGTGAGATGTATTTGATCCTCTGCAGTCCACCGAACGCCGCGAATGCGCGGATCGAGCTCGACCAAAGTATTCCGGACGGATTTCGGAGGATCGATGGAAACGAAGAGACGACTCAGTTTCACTTTCGCGGTCGAAGCTCGACGCCGGATTTGGCTTCATCGCCGCCCTGGCTGACCTGGGGCGGCAGGAAGTTGTTAACGCTTCGCATGACGCGCGCCACCAAACTTGGAAACAATGCGTTGGCGGCAATGATGAAGTAAGCAGAGACAGGCATTACCAGCGTCGGCTTACCGCGGCGGCACGCGTTCACAATTTTGCGGGCAGCCCGTTCGACCGAGATAGACGCGAAGGGCAGTTTGTTCGCGAGATTGAACCAGCGATATTCGCTGGCGTGATCGCCTTTGAATTTCGCGTGAATTTCCGAACCGGTACGCATCATGCCGGGAGTCACGGTTGTGACGTAGATCTTGTCGCGAGCGAGTTCAGGGCGAATCGCGTCTGAAAAACCGGTGAGCGCGAACTTGCTCACGGAGTAAGGGGCCATGTGCGGGACGGCAATTCGCCCACCAACGGATGAAATGTTCACGATTCGACCGCCACCCTTGGCGCGCATCTGAGGCACAATGAGGAATTCCAGAATGTACGGTGCCCAGAAATGCAGCCTCATGGCGCGATCGAAATCTTTGAACTGCATGTGAGCGAGGGGACCGACTTCAATGATTCCAGCGTTATTGATAAGGATGTCGATTCTGCCGTAGCGCAGCAGCGTTTGCTGAACAGCAGACTGGATCTGGGCTGTTTCAAGCAAGTCGCATGGGATTGTCAGAACTTCAGTGCCGAAACGGTCCAGACCCGATTTCGCACGGGCGAGTTCATCCGTGTCGCGCGCGAGAAGAACAACTTTTCCGCTGTTGGCGCAAATCTGGCGCGCGATTTCCAGACCGAGACCACGCGATCCACCGGTGATGAGCACGATTTTGCCGCGGTAAAATTCACGAGACATTTAGAAAAACGTCGAACGCTCAATACCCAACGTCCAATCCTGAATTAAGAATGTTTTCGGTTGAAACGCGCGACCTCGCGCGCGGTTTCTCGCTCTACCGTGCGCTTCTTGAGATCGGCGCGTTTGTCGCGCGCAACCTTGCCGTGACCGACGCCGATTTCCGCCTTCAGGTTCCCGCTTTTCCAATAAAATTTGAGAACGACGAGCGCCCGACCCTTAATCTGGCTCTCGCCGTAAAGTTTGTCGATCTCCTGGCGATGCAACAAAAGTTTGCGGACGCGTTTGGCTGCTGGCACTTCATGGCTCGCTTTTTCATAAGGCTGGATGTCGGCGTTGTAGAGAAACGCCTCGCCGTTCTCGATCCGTGCGAACGCGTCGCTGATGTTGGCCTTGCCGGCACGGATCGATTTTACTTCGCTGCCCTTGAGCTCGATCCCGGCCTCGTAACGCTCGAGAATGTGAAAATCGCGCAGCGCCTTCCGATTAAGGATCGACTCGGCGGGCATGATCGCGTTTGAAACGCGACGGGGAGTTACGCGTTCTCCTGAGCAGCTTTAACCGCCTCGAAAGCGAGCTTGCCAGCGACGATTTCCTTGAGAGCGATGTCGGTGAGAGACATGCGGGGGGTGGTCTCCACCATTGGTCGGTGTCCCAAACCGAGTTGCCGCACACGCTTGGAGACAACGTTGATCAGGAGTTGCTGGTTGGGGATTAATTGAGCGGCTTCCTGGAGAAGTTGAGTCGTCATATGGCGCAAGGATCTGACGGCGCGGTTCGCTTCCGTCGGGAATTGAAGGATGGTCGGCTCACTCGGGGCGAGCGCGGCTGGTGTAAGCTGCGGGGCGGGGAGCATAAAACGAAGCGTTGAGTTTGCCGCGCAAGCATCGGTTGTCAACCGATTTGTTCCGACTCAGTAATGTCGATCTTTGACCTACAGAAAAATCAACAACCAACCGTACGCCTAACGAGTGTCTTCGACGTAACTGATGACGCGGTAATCAACAGCATCACCTTCGTGGTCCAATTGGCGATCGTAATGCCAGGTGGTGTTACCGTTGCCGTAAAAGGTCTTACAAACGAGGGCGCCGGTGATGTCCGGATTGCCGTTCATGGTATAGGCAGCGCTCGGGGCGTAAATCGTCGCAGCAAAGTTACCTGGTGGCGAGATATTGATCGTTTGGTTTACCGAAGGATCCGTCGGACTAACTCCGTAAAGTTGGAGATTTCCAGCGATCCCGGTTTCATTCGTTAAATCCCTTGCTTTGACGTTAACGTTGCCGTCGAAATAAATCACGAGGTGAACATTAGGCTTCACGTCAACAGTTCCTGTGATATCGCTCGTTGTGTGAATCGCAACGTAGGTCATTGAGCTTCCGTATGGATTTACGGTCAGATTGCCGTTGAACGAAGAGAACAGGTAAAAATTTGGGCTTTGCGGTGTGCCGGCAGCGGGCGGGTTGATTGTCGTGTTCCCGTTTGCCTTGTTCGGAGAATTCTGTGGAAGCGGTAAATCCGTCGGCATCTTGAACGGCGGAAGCGTGAAGGGAACGTTATTGTCGACGGTGCCGGTGACTTGACCCGAACGAACAATAGTTCCGCCGTTCGTGTAGAGATTGCCGTAAAGCATTCCGCGAATCGTCGCGACCGCGCTGTCAATTTCCACGTTGCCGCTTCGGGAATCTGCATAATGCGGATCTGACGGATTGTTGGCTGCGAAATAGTAAGGCCCGTTTGCCGAGTTATAACTATCAATCTGAGCTGCGTCGCCCAAACCGTAGAAGGTGCCCGCGTCCTTAATTGCCGCTTCAAACGGGGTGATAGGAGCTACGATCAACTCGATTCTTCGGCTGATTTGCGGCTGGATGACGGTAAGCAGTGTTTTTCCTACATTGTCGCCGTTCGGTCCGTAAGTGGCGACGAAATGATCGTAGTTGAAGTCGATCTTTCGCAGCAAACTGTCTCCCCGCGTCCCAATTCCCATACGGTCGTCCATTGTTACGCGCCGCAAACCCGTAACCGGCGAAATGCCTTTGGTCCGTATTCGATACCACGGGTTGCCATTCGAATCGTAGTAAAAGAGATCAACCTTGCTGCTTGTGTTTAGGTTGTCGCGCCCGAACGTGACGCCGGAATTGGTGTAAACCCCGCCAGAATATGTCCAGCCACTGCCGGTAAATGCATTCGTTGGATCGAGAATTGTTTTGCGAACCTCTGCGTAAGCGATGTCGCCACCCGCTTCGGCGGCATCAAGTGATTCCTTCCAGCTTCGCACCTGGCTCGACGCGGTGTTGTAACGGGTGACGCAATTCAGCAACACATTGCCACCGATCACCGAGACAATGAGAATCGTTAAAAGAACGCAAAGTAGAACGTTCGCCTGCCGTTTTAGCTTCCTCGAGATAAGCATATTGCCTCCTAAAGGGGCTTAACCGCGCCGCTTGTTTCTCAGGTAGGCAGTTGCGTAAAGGGTAGTTCCCGTGCGATCGGCCGTGTTGCCGGCCAAATTGAAAATCGGCATGAATGTAACCGACGTGCTGGCGTATTCAGTGTTGGCCAGGTCAACGTCCGTGGTAATCGGCACCAACTGATCGGTGCTCGAAGCGATAGTCGTGACCACACCATTTTCGATCCGGACAATTGAACTACCATTGATCGAATAAACAACGCTGGTCGTCGAAGCGCCGTAATTAACCTGCCATCCACTCGAGGTGTAGGAAATGGTCGGCGTCCGTGGCGTGCCGACAAGCGACGGATTGGCCAGCGCCTCCGTATCGCCGGTTTGAATCAGGTAGCTCGGCAACGTCATCGTGACACTCTGTAAATTCACTGAAGTGGTGACAATCAATCCGCGTTTCACGTCGCGATTCAGATAATCGATGATGCGGACCTGCTGAATATGTGTCGCCAGAAAATTGTCCGTCGCGTTAAAACTCTTTTGCAGGCTGATACCGCAGATGATCGCTACGCCCAGAATTACTGAGCTAAGGCTTAATGTTACGAGGAGTTCGCTGAGAGTGAAGCCCGACGATTTTTGTGAGGATGCTAGTTTCATTTTTTGGTTCCGTTTGAGATGATGGTGCTGGTCTGTTCGGAGCGTGCTCGCCCGCCGAGCATGTTCCATGAGGTTAAGACATCTACTTCAACGAGGGTCGTTCCGAGATCAGTAGCCGTGGAATTGAGCGTCACGGTTCCATCGGGAGTTCTCGTGAATTGGGTCGTGCCGTTTGCTGTCGGATAGGCCCCAATCGTGACGCTCTCCGTTGCTTTCTTGCAAAAGTCCGAAGAGTTAGCCGCCGTGGCGAGGATTGATTGCACAGTCGCAGCGGTTGTTAAATCGGTGAAGGAAAGGTTCCGCAGGACTTCGGCGCGATCGTGCACCGATTGAAGCGCGGCGACCGACTCTTTGCTGCTGTCGATGTAACGCAAACAAACGGCGTTCAATTCAAAGACTGATCCGCTGAAGATTGCCATGAGCAGGATGGCGACGAGCACCTCGGGGAAGGTCATGCCTAGCTCAGCTGCTTTCGGTGGGGTTCGCATAGGATTCTGGTAATTGTAGAAACTAGCAGAGAATATGCCCATTATTGATATCCCGGCAGCCATTTCCTAAAGATTGAGAAATTCCCGATATTTTCTCATATTTGAGACCAAAATCCGACACTACGTAGAGAATCCTCGCTCCCGACGTGTAAATTTTATTTACAAACTGCCGCTCACGTTTGGCCGATCCCCGGGTCTCTTGACTCAGAAAATGTCTCGATAACCACACCTAAATTTGTCTCAATCGCTTGCCAGCAATGTGGAAATGCGCGAAGTATGCGCGCCAGAAACTTAGTGCGGGCTGTGGCTCAGCTTGGTAGAGCGCCTGGTTCGGGACCAGGAGGCCGTGGGTTCAAATCCCACCAGCCCGATTTTGGATTGAAGGGAAGAAGTTCGTTTCCTAGTCCTCGCGTTCCCTTAGTCAAAATGTCGCCTGCTAGTTATCCTAATCGGCCCCTCAGGACGATTGCGGCGGCTCACCCACCTCGCCCGCCCCGGGATTTACTTTCAGCAGGAACAGACCTTTGCCACTCCACGCTTAGGCGCCAATTTCGGCGGATAATCAGAAGTCAAAGTGCTCAAGACCACAGGCCACGTTCCTTTTGAATGAGCTG
>Ga0210405_10001568_pt1 | contig 25663 bp, 21 predicted proteins | sample IncBWH11MmetaG_FD_155492 | JGI IMG/M metagenome (GOLD analysis project Ga0210405, IMG submission 155492) | Forest soil microbial communities from Barre Woods Harvard Forest LTER site, Petersham, Massachusetts, United States - Inc-BW-H-11-M | ecosystem: Environmental > Terrestrial > Soil >... | reverse complement strand
CTCCCGGACGAGTGCCGGATGCTTGGCCGCGCCGCAAGAGCGCGGTCTTCCGTCCACAATGTTCCATGACCAATACTTTGGCCATAACGCCGTGACAATGACATTGGCCACGACGGCGTGACAATCAAGCCCGATTGTAGCCGGGCGGCCCAGCGGATAAGGACACTTGCGTCGGCAGCATGGCGCGGAAACGAGCCACTAGGTCCGGTTCTCCCCGTTGCGATTGGCGTGGCGATCGAGGCAGAAATGGCGCCAAGCGCGGGCGGCCCCGGTTTGTTCTATGCCTGGTAGGGGAAAATAGTGAAAAATATCCTTGATTTCACTTTTGCGGCATTTAGGGCATCTAGGGTTCGCCGCCGGGGAGGGTCGGGAGATTTCGTGAACGACCCACGTTCGGCACCCGGTCCCGCGCCGGGCAAGTTCGGATTGGCGCTCAGCGGAGCCGCAAGGTAGACCGACCCGCTTGCCTCTATTTTGCCGTTCTCGTCACGCCTCAAACGCCGGTTCTGTCTGCTGAAGTTCCTCATGAAGACCATCACCACTCTCGTTGCCCGCACGATTGGCTTTTGTACGCATTACTCCTGGCCGGTGATCGCCGGGGCGATCATCCTGGCGATTCTGTCGGCGTGGTATTCCATCACGCATTTCGCCATGACGACCGATATCAACCAGCTCCTTTCGTCCAAGAGCCCGGCGCGGCAGCGGGAAATGGTGTTCGAAAAGGCCTTCCCGCAATTCGAGACGATCGTCGCGGTGATCGATGCGCCGACGCCGGAGCTGGTCGAAGGGGCGACCGAGGCGCTGGTGAAGCGATTGTCGCCGGAGGAGAACTTCTTCCGCACCATCCACGAGCCAGGGGGTGGCGCCTTCTTTGCGCAGAACGGCCTCCTGTTCCAGACCAAGGAGCAACTCGAACCGCAGATGAAAATGCTGAGCGAGGCGCAACGCCTGTTGCAGGCGTTGGCGAGCGACCCGAGCTTGCGCGGGGTGGTTCGCGCCTTGCAGTTGGGGCTCCTCGGCGTTCAAGGCGGCCAGATCAAGCTCGACGACATGACCTGGCCGATGACTCTCGCCGCGGACACGCTCGAACGCGTAAACGCAAATCAGTCGGCAAGCTTTTCGTGGCGCGAGCTGCTCCAGGGGCACGAGGCGAAGCCCAATGAGCTGCGGCGGTTCCTGCAGATCCATGCCGTGCTCGATTATTCGGAGTTGCAGCCCGGGCTCAAGGCCAGCAACGCCATCCGCCAAGCCGCAGACGAGCTCAAACTCGCCTCCGAGTACCAGGCGCACGTGCGCCTGACCGGCCCCGTGCCCATGGCCGATGAGCAATTCGCTACGATTAAGGAGAATGCGGCGCTCAACGCCACGCTCACGATCGCCGTCGTGCTTTTCATCCTCTGGTTGGCGCTGCGCTGGTGGCGAATCATTTTTGCGGTGTTCGTCAGTCTTCTGGTGGGGCTATCACTCACCGCGGCGCTCGGTCTCCTGATGATCGGCACCCTCAATCTGATATCGGTCTATTTTGCCGTGCTCTTTGTCGGCCTGGGCGTCGACTTCGGCATCCAGTACAGCGTCCGCTATCGGGCCGAGCGGCACGAAGTCGATAGTCTGCGCGAGGCGTTGGTGCATGCCGGTCGGCGCGCCGGCGCGCCTCTTACTCTGGCGGCGCTGGCCACGGCGGCTGGCTTTCTCTCGTTTCTGCCGACGGAGTACCGCGGGCTGTCGGAGCTCGGATGGATCGCCGGCTTCGGCATGCTGATCGCGTTCTTCACCAACATCACTCTGCTGCCGGCCTTGCTCTATCGGCTCAAGCCGCGGAGCGAACCTTACCCGCTGGGTTACGCTTTCCTCGCGCCGGTCGACAGCTTTCTCGAGCGCCACCGGATAGCGATACTCATCGGGACCGGGCTGGTCATACTCGGCGCCTCGCCGCTGCTGCTTTGGCTGCGGTTTGATTTCAATCCAATGAACCTGCGCAATACCAAGGTCGAATCGGTTGCGACCTATCTATGGTTGGAGAAGGATCAACAAGGCGGCGCAAGCGACATCCAGGCGCTGGAACCTACCTTGGCGGCGGCCAACGACGCTGCCGCCAAGCTGCGCGCGCTTCCCCAGGTCGCGCACGTAGTGACGCTGTCAACGTTCATCCCGGACCGGCAAAAGGACAAGCTGCCGCTGATCGCGGCGGCGGAGAAGACGCTCCATCCCGCGCTTTATCCCGCGTCCGTCACCCCGCCGCCCACGGATGCGGAAAATGTCAAAACCATCAATGCGGCAGTCGAAACGCTCAACCGTCTCGCTGCCGAGACCCCCGGCCCAGGCGCCGAGGCGGCAAAACGCCTCGCCGCCGACATGACTGCGCTCGCGAAGGCCGATGAAGCAGCGCGGCAACGGGCCGAGGCGGCCTTCGTGCCGCCGTTGCGAATCGCGCTCGACGATTTGCGCAATCTGCTCAAAGCGCAGGAGGTCACCCGCGAGAACCTCCCGGCCGACCTTGCCGCCCAATGGGTGACCCCGGACGGGCAAGCCCGCCTGCAGATCACCCCGAGCGGCAACGTGAACGACAACGCGACCCTGCGGGCCTTCGCTCACGCGGTCCAGGAGGCCGAACCCAACGCGACCGAAGGTCCGATCTCGATTCTCGAGGCGCGCCAGACGATTCTCACCGCCTTCTTCCAGGCTGGCGCCTGGGCGCTGCTTTCGATTGCTGTGCTGTTGTGGATCACGTTGCGGCGCCTCGGGGATGTGCTCCTGACCCTGATCCCGCTGCTGGTCGCCGGCGTGGTGACGCTGGAAATCTGCGTGGCGATCGACATGCCGCTGAATTTCGCCAACATCATCGCGCTGCCGCTGCTGCTCGGCGTCGGCGTGGCGTTCAAGATCTACTACATCATGGCTTGGCGCGAGGGGCAGACCAGGCTGCTGCAGTCGGTGCTCACGCGGGCGGTGACGTTCAGCGCCTGCGCGACGGCAACCGCCTTCGGCAGCCTCTACTTTTCCAGCGATCCCGGGACCTCGAGCATGGGCAAGCTCCTCGCCATCTCGCTGCTGACCACCATGGCGGCGGCGGCGCTGTTTCAGCCGGTGCTGATGGGCAAGCCGCGCGAAGATCAGCCCAGCTCGTGATCGCGAGCCGCCTCAGCGGCGAACGATGCTTTCCGGCTTGGGCGGCGACGTTTCCGATTTGCGCGCCGGCGGCGGGCGCTTCGGGTTGACGGCGGGATTGGGATTGGCGGCAGGATTGGGATTGACGGCGGGATCGAGCGCGCTGTAGGCGGAATCCGGCAGCCGCGTCCAATATTGATTCTGGCCCAGCAGCTCGAAGCCGATATAGCCGCGCACGATCAGCGTCTGGCCGTCGGGGGTTACCTTCATTGTCGCTTTATAGATTTTGCCGTCGCGCGGATCGAGGATCGTCCCGCTTCCATACTTGTTTTCGCCCTCCGGCTTCATGCCGCGGATGATCTCCAGTCCGAGCCAGGGATGATTGTGCCGGTCGTCCTTGCACTGGACGCAGGGTTCGTTGGGATCCTCGCCCGGCTTCAGGAACATCTTGGCGATGATTCCGTCGTATACGCCGCCATGATCTCTGATCAGGAACCAGCCTGTAGGCTGCTTGGTATCGTCATCGACCGCCTGCCAGAGGCCAACGGGCGTCGGCTCCGCGCTTAGAGCTTGGCCGGCGACGACGACGAGCGATGCGAACGCGGCGGCAAAGGTCAAAACCTTGACTGACATGGCTGGGGCTCCAGATTTGAACCGGTCAAGCCTTTGCCCGTAAGTATGGTACCGGGAAAGGCCGATTATTGCGCTCTACGTGATGATTCTATGGGTTCTCCGCCCGGCTCCCTGCCGGCTGGCCCGGAGCCCAATGCTTGCGCAGTATCAATGACATAAGCGCTTCCGATGACAATGCTAGGACGCATCGCGGCGCGGCAGTTGTGTAGGGCGGCTGAAACGTGGTGAATCGGGCTGGGTATGAGCCAGATGCGGCAAATCTGCCACAATCTGCGCGAGGCGGCGCGATGCTGACGCCGGCGGGGAAAGATCAACTGATAGGGCACCGGCGAAAGGGAAGCTGCGACCATGGCCAATAAGATCATCATCAGTTGCGCGATCACAGGCTCGATCCATACCCCGACGATGTCGGAGGCGCTGCCGATCACGCCCGATCAGATCGCGACCCAAGCGGTCGATGCCGCCAAGGCAGGCGCGGCGATACTGCATTTGCACGCGCGCGACCCGAAGGATGGGCGGCCGTCGCCCGACGCCAACGTGTTCATGCAGTTCCTGCCGCGGATCAAGCAAGGCTGCGATGCGGTCGTCAACATCACCACCGGAGGGGCGGTGACCATGACGGTGGAGCAGCGCATTTCGGCGGCACAGCAGCTCTCGCCGGAAATGTGCTCGCTCAACATGGGGTCGATGAACTTCGCGCTCTATCCGATGGCGCGGCGCTACAAGACCTGGAAATACGACTGGGAGGAAGGTTATCTGCTCAATTCCGACGCCTACATCTTCCCCAATACTTTTCGCGATATCGAGAAGATCTCGAAGCTGCTCGGCGAAGGCCACGGCGTCAAGTTCGAGTACGAATGCTACGACACCGGACACCTGTACAACCTCGCCCACTGCATCGATCGCGGGCTGTTCAAGCCGCCGGTGTTTTTGCAGCTGATCTTCGGCATTCTTGGCGGCATCGGCGCCGATCTCGACAATCTCCTGTTCATGAAACGCACCGCCGACCGTCTGTTTGGTAATCAATACTACTGGTCGGTACTCGCCGGCGGCCGCCACCAGATGAACTTCTGCACCAACGCCGCGATGATGGGCGGCAACGTGCGCGTCGGTCTCGAGGATTCGCTCTATATCGGCCCGGGCAAACTCGCCAAGAGCAACGCCGAGCAGGTGGCGAAAATCCGCCGCATCGTCGAGGAGCTGGGCTACGAGATCGCGACGCCGGGCGAGGCGCGCACCCTGCTTGGCCTCAAGGGCGCGGATCGCGTGCAATTTTGATCCGCGGATGCGCCGCAGCCGCGGCCTTGACCCCGCAGGCGCGGCGACGCTAAATCGTGAGACCGGACCGGGCGGTTAGCTCAGCGGAAGAGCACATCCTTGACATGGATGGGGTCGCAGGTTCGATCCCTGCACCGCCCACCACGCCCCTCATCCCGGGCTCGCAGTTGCGCCGCCGGCACGCCGAAGATCGCGGCGCTTACATTCCCTCGGCCTTCTTGCGCTTGTTGCACGCGCTCCAGTACTGCGGCCACTTCATTCCCTCCTGGATCTTTCCGGCGGCCTTGTCCGCTTTCCATTCGGCGCCGCACGTGCGTTCCCTTGCGACCATGGCCTCATGACCCGGCGACGGCTTCGCTGCCGGCGCTGCGGCGGGCGTCGTTCCGGCCGCCGGTGGGGCAGCAGGCGGCGCTGCCGCGGCGGGCGACGCCGTTCCGGCCGCCGGCGCGGTTTCGGCCGCCGGCGCCGCCTCGCCCGACATGCACTGCTTGCTGAAATCGCGATATTTCATGCCGGCGGTCTGGTTGGCCGCTTTCATATCCTTCCACTGGGCGGCGCACTCTTTCATGGTTTTGGCGTGCGCCGGAAACGGCACGATGGAGAGAGCGGCAAGCAATATTCCCGACGTGATCAGGAGATGAGTTTTCATGATGCAAGTCTCCGGTATTGAGGCGTGAAAAACAGGGGAGGCGCGCCCCGCGGAGCGCCTCCTGGGGCCGAGCTCAGGTGCCGGTTGCGTCCGACACGCATTTCTTGGTGAAGCTCGTCTTCGCCGCACCCGACAGCTTCTTGTCGGCGGCCTGCGCATCGCAGGTCGCCTGCGCGTCCTTCTTGCATTTGGTCATGAAGCTCGTCATCGCAGCCCCAGCAAGCTTCTTGCTCGCCGCTTCATCCTTGCAGGAATCCGCCAGCGCGCCGCCGGCCAGGCAAAACGAGGCGAGAATGATAATTGATGTGGTCTTCATGTGCTTCTCCCGAGTTGGCCTTGTTCAAAATCGGCAAACGTTCGGCGTGCGCGTCGCGCTACGTGCTCGGCTGCAGCGTTCCGTTCGGCGATGCCTTGTCCACGATCTCCGGCAGGTATTTCGCCAGCAGCTCAAGCGTCTGGTCGACCGGCAGCCCGAGGTGCCGGGCGAATTCCTGGACCTGGGCGCTGCCGAGAACCGCCTTCAGCTGCTCTCCGCTGATTGGAAGATTGGTCCCGTTGCCGAGCCAGGATTTGACTTGCGTGTCGAGGCCGCCCTGCTGCAGCGCCGCCACGAGCCCGTTGAGATCGTGGTATTCCGTCTTGGCGAGAACGGCGTTGACCAGTGCCGGTAAAGCCGCCGCTTCGGCCTCACCCATGGCGCCCTTGAGCACGCCGCCGAGGCTGTCCAACAAACCCATGATGGCCTCCATCAGACGGGAGTGTGATCGCTACGACAAAGCCGTGTCAAAAACACGACGTAAGGCTAATCGAATCCGACGAGCGGCGCCAGCCGGGTGGAGGCGCTGCGATTGCCGATTGATCTTTCAAAAACCTCGAAGAAAATCGTTGATTACCGGTGCATCGGCGCCCGCAGGCCGCAGACCGCGAGCGCCGCCAATGCGAGCGAGATCAAGACGTTGTAACCGGCGAGCGACAGGCCGAGAAAACGCCAAGCCGCCTCGTCGCAGCGCACCACGTGGACCGATTGCAACTGCTCGAGCAGCGGCCCTTTTGCCGTGAAATCGGTCATCGGGCCTGAGCAATCGGTCGGACCCGGCCACCAGCGCCACTCGACGCCGGAATGGTAGGTGCCGAGCGCGGCGCCGCAAAGGGCCGCGGCGAGGATGGCGAGGAAGCCGACCATGACGAGCTTCGGCGGCGCGCGCACCAGCGCGGCGATCGCCGTCAACAGCGAGAGCGGGATGACGACATGGTAGGGCAGGCGCTCTTGGAGGCACAGCGGGCAGGGCGCGAGCTTGAGCACGAATTCGAAATACCACGCACCGAGCAGCGTCGTGGCGCTGAGCACGAAGATCGCCAGCGCGGCAGCGGCGGCCGGCTCGCGGCGCAGCCGGTCGATCCAGGTGTCCTTCATCCCGCCCTCGCTGCGGCGTTGTTGCGGGCCACAGCAATTGCCGATCCGCAGGTTCGGCGCAAGTCGCAGCCGGCGACCTGCTTTCCGCGGCGCCAGCGCATGACCTAAAGAGCAACAAAATGGTTGCATTATCCCGCCGACATGGCCATATGGATCGGCAACCCGGAGGTTGCGTGTCGGCGGCAGTCTATTAAAGAGGAGGTGCGAGTGAGCAACCGCATAGAGAAGCGCATCGAGCTCGACGCGCCGCCATCGCGCGTGTGGCGGGCGCTGACCGATCACCGCGAATTCGGCGAGTGATTTCGCGTGAAGCTCGGCGGCCCGTTCGTGCCCGGTCAGGTCACGCGCGGCAGCGTCGCCTATCCGGGCTACGAGCACCTGAAATGGGAAGCCACGGTACAGACGATGGAGCCGGAGCGGCTGTTTTCGTTCACCTGGCATCCCTACGCGATTGATCCCGATGTCGACTACCGCAGCGAACCGCCTACCCTGGTCGCGTTCAGGCTTGAGGCGAAGGAGGGCGGCACCGTTCTATTCCTCACCGAATCCGGGTTTGACGCGATTCCGCAGGGCCGCCGCTTCGAGGCATTCCGCATGAACGAACGCGGCTGGACCGAGCAGATGAAGAACATCGAACGCCATGTCGGCCGTCCGGGCTAGACGACGCAGCCTGGAGGGCCGCGCCGCGGTCTTTGCCGCCCTCGGCGACGAGACGCGATTGTCGCTCCTCGGCAAGCTCTCCGGCGGGCAGCGGCGGTCGATCTCCCAGCTCGCCGGCGGCTCAAGCCTGACGCGGCAGGCGATCACCAAGCACCTGCGCGTGCTCGAAGGCGCCGGCGTGGTGCAGAGCGCACGCGTCGGACGCGAAAGCCTGTTCGAATTGCGGCCGGAACCGCTCAAGGACATCAGGGCTTACCTCGACCGCGTTTCCGGACAGTGGGATCAGGCCCTGGCGCGGCTCAAATCCTTCGTTAAGCGGTAAGCGCCGGACCGCAAATTCCGCTTGGAGCTCCGCCATTGCGACGTGTAGTAATCGCGTCGAGCGCGATCCGGAAAACGTCGAGACCGATTTTTCCGAACAGATTGGGGCTCATTGAAATTGGAGCGCAGGTTGGCGCTCTCATGCCCGTGTGGCGGAACTGGTAGACGCGCACGACTCAAAATCGTGTTCCGCAAGGAGTGGGGGTTCGATTCCCTCCACGGGCACCAAAACCAACGTTTAGCTCCCTTGATATTTTGCGTCTTGTGCCGCGGCAAACGATTGAGCCAAGATCAGCCGTGAGAGCGGGTGGGTGCTTCAAATCAGAAACCTTCTGATCGCGGCAGCACCCTCTTGGATCACCCGACCTCAGCCGTGCCAGCGCAGATCAGGACGGTAGGCGACGCCGAATATAGTGCCCATGACCGACGGCGTCGTTGAGCAGGGTGTCTTCGCGCAGCACCGCGCGGCCGCGCACGAAAGCATCGCGAATGCGGCCCTTGAACCGCTGCCCCTCATAGATTGAGTAGCCGGCGCTCGACACGACATCACTGCGCTCCAAGGTCCATTCGGCGTCGAGATCGACGAGTACCAGATCGGCATCGAGCCCAGGCGTTAGGCTTCCCTTGGCATGGCCAAGACCCATGGTACGAGCGGGGTTAGTCGCTGCGAGGGCGACAATCCGCTCGAGCGGAAGCGCGCGTTTGTGATGTCCCTCACTGAGCAGAACCGGGAGCAACGTTTCCAGGCCGGGACAGCCCGGCGACGCCGTCCAGATGCCGCCGGCTTTGGCGGAAATATCGCGGTGCACGTGATCGGTGGCGACGGTGTCGATTTCCCCATCGCGCAGTCCCCGCCACAGCCGTTCGCGGTCGGATGCTTCGCGGAGCGGGGGGTTGATTTTGCCGATATCGCCGCCCGCCCAGCCGATGTCATGCGTCAGGTAATGCGGGCAGGTTTCAATATGCACCTTGGCGCCGGCGCGCCGATGACGGAGCGCCGCCTCCAACGCTTCGGCGGAAGAGGTATGGACGACATAGAGCGGGGCGCCCGCGGTATGCGCAATGTAGGCAGCGCGCTGCACCGCATCAGCTTCGACGAAGGGCGGCCGCGTGGCATTCCAGGTCTTGAGCGCGCCGTGGCCGTCCGGGTCGGAAGCCTTCAGCCGGTCACGCAGCACCCAGGCGATCTCGATCGTTTCCGGGTGCGGGCACACCATGCCGCCACCTGCCGCTGCGGCTTCGCACAATCGAAACAGGAAGCCGTCGTCGATATCGGGCAGGCCGAGGCGCGCGCCCTCGCCGCCGCGGTTATTCATGAAAATCTTGAAAGTCGGTACGCCGTAGTCTCGGATGTAGGCAGCAACACCAGCGAGTTGCGCTTCGGTCGAAATGATAAAGTGATAGCCGAAATCGATTCGCGCGCCTCGTTCTGTAACGGCAACAACGTCGTCGAATATTGCTTCGAATGGCTCCGTCGCCATGAGGTAGGGGACGAAGGTGGTCACGCCGCCCTTCACCGCGGCCGCCGTCTCACGATCGGCATCGGCCGGCTCACGCGGCCGCGCGATATCCTTTCCGTGGCCGAGATGGAGATGAACGTCGACGGCGCCGGGCATGACGACGAGGCCACGCGCCGAGACCTCTTGCTGAGCCGTGGTCAGTTCGTCAGGCGCCAGTATCGCTGCTATTTTTCCGGCGCGGATCGCGATATCGCAGGTGGTGCGTCCGTGACCGGGAAGAATGGCGTCTCCGCCTTTGATCACAAGGTCAAGCGTTTGCATTGCATGGATGAATGATTGAGTTCAGTCGATCGCTTGAAGCGCGGCCAGGGCGTCTGTCGTCGGCATGACATCGGCATATTTTGACGCCATATCGAAGAGATTGACCGCATGCGACGTGGCAGAACGGTCATAGACCGCATCCTCAGGGACGAGGACACGGAAATTATAGGCAAAAGCGTCTACCACGCTGCCGCGAACGCACCCGCTTGTCGTGCAGCCGGTCACAACAAGCGTATCCGCACCGAGGTTGATCAGATAACTGGTCAGCGGTGTGCCGAAGAAAGCGCTTGGATGCTTTTTCGGCAGCAGAATGTCTTGTTCGCGCGGCGCGACCTCTGGCACGAACGCGTAACCCTTGGCGGCAACCTTCATGATCGCGGGGACTTTGTCTGAGAGCCGCCCGTAGTCGAAGTCCTCCTTCGGCGAGACATGCGGATAGAGCACCGGCCATCCGCGTTCGCGAAAATAGCTGAGCAGGCGCGCAATATTGTGCACCGCCGCCCAGCCGACTTCGCCGCAGGCGGTCGGAAATTCCTTGATCGCTTCCCAGAAGGGCTTCGGCGCCGTGCCGACGGTCCTGTACTGGACATCAATAATCAGTAGCGCCGGCCGTTTGCCCAGGCCGGAGGCGCGCCCGAAACCGGCGGCGCTGTAGGCGCTCTGCTCTTCGGACGAGATGATACCGTCCCACGGGCGCGGCAGTGCACTTTTCGTCATAAGCGGCTACTCCTACAGGCGAAACCGCCAAGGCGGTTCGTCGTCTATGGCAGCGCCAAATTTGGTTGTGCGCATGATCATCCGCTCGAAACCATGATCATCCACCCGAAACAATGTGTCTAGAGCTTGGCGCCGTCACCGATCAACGGAGCAACGCGAGCGTGTCAGCGAGCTACGACTTTGCGCCAATCGCCTTCGGCTGCCGATCAGGCACAATCGTCGCCTTCCCTGCCAAGCACCAGAAGCACTTCTCTCGTTCAGCCGCATGGTAAAGTGCGGCACTCGGCGTGAGGGGCGACGATGCGGCGACGAGAGTTCATCGGCCTTATCTGGTGCAGCGGTCGCATGGAGGGAGCGCAGACATGGCGAAAGTGAGAGTTGGTCTCGCCGGATGCGGTTTTGTTGCCGAACTGCATATGTACGCCTATAAGCGGGTCTATGGACTCGACGCGGTAGTGACGGCTGTTGTCGCGCGCGGCGACCATGTCCTCGATTTCGCCAAGAAGCATCAGATTCGCGCGACCTATCGCGATTTCCGCGATCTACTCGCCGACAACGAAATCGACGTCGTCGATATATGCACGCCGCCCATGCTGCATGCGACGATGATCGTGGAGGCCGTGCGCGCAGGAAAGCACGTCATCTGCGAGAAGCCGTTCGCCGGATATTTCGGGCGTGACGACGATAAGACCCCAATCGGCAAGCACGTGCCCAAAGCGCTCATGTACGAGCGCGTGCTCGAGGAGATGGAGGAGACCTGCGCCGCCATCAAATCCAGCGGCCGTCTTTTCATGTATGCGGAAGATTGGGTCTATGCGCCAGCGGTAACGAAAACCGTCGAGATCCTCAACGCCACCAAAGACAAGATCCTGTTCATGAAGGCCGAGGAGAGCCACAGCGGATCGCACGCTGCCCATGCCGCAGACTGGTCGATGACCGGCGGCGGGTCGCTCATCCGCATGGGATGTCACCCGCTCTCGACGGCGCTTTTCTGAAGCAGGTCGAAGCGCGGGCGCGCGGCGAACGGATTGCGGTATCGGCGGTGACTGCCGACGTGGGCAATGTCGCCGCCGGTCTGCCGCCCAAAGACCACGCCTTCATCAAGAGCAATCCGATCGACGTCGAAGATTGGAGCATGCTGACGCTGACCTTCTCGGACGGCACCAAGAGCACGATATTGTCAGGCGATGTGATCCTGGGCGGCGTGCGCAACATCATCGAGACATACACCAGCGGCGGGTCGCTGTTCGCCAACATCACGCCCAACAACCACCTGACCAGCTATCTGACCGACGAGGAGAAGCTGGCGGGCGTTTACATCACCGAGAAGGTCGATCGCAAGACCGGCTGGCAGTTCATTTGCCTGGAAGAGGAGTGGACGCGCGGCTACCTGCAGGAGATTCAAGACTTCATGGAATGCGTGACGACCGGCCGGCAGCCGCTCGCCGATCTGGGCCTGGCCTACGAAACCATCAAGGTCAGCTACGCCGGCTATTGGTCCGCCGAGGAAGGCCGGCGGATCGCGCTGTAGATCTCTGCGGCCGACGTCCACGCTTGCTCCGCACGGTTAACGTCATTTCTTCACGCACCAGCGCTGCTCCGCGCCTATCGACGATTAACTGGAAATTTGCCTCGATTTTTGTTACAACTTCTACTTTGCGGGGGAACGATAGGATGGAAACCGGTGTCGAAATCCCTGTATCTCATCAATCCGCTCGCTGATTTTCCGAGCGATTTCAGCGCCGAAGTGTTCAGGGCCTGGGGCTTTGCCCCGGCCACGTCGATGGCGGACCTCGCGATTGCGACCGTCGCCGGGCTCGCGCCGAGCGATTTTGAGGTCCGGCTTTGTGACGAGAACGTGTCGCCGGTCGATTTCGACGTTGCGGCCGATTTTATCGGCATCACCGGCAAGGTCAGCCAATGGGGCCGCATGAAGAGCATCGCCGCGGAATTCCGCCGGCGCGGCCGGACCGTGGTGATCGGCGGGCCCTACGCGTCGTTGAGCCCGGACGCAGTCCGGCCGCATTGCGACGTCCTGGTGCGCGGAGAGATTGAGGACATCGCACCGCAATTCTTCGCCGACCTGCGCAGCGGCAGCTGGCAGACCGAATACGTCGGCACGAAGGTCAACCTGCGCATTTCGCCCCTCCCGCGCTGGGATCTCTATCCCAACGACCGGGCGGTCATGGGCACCATCCAGACCTCGCGCGGATGCCCGTTCGAATGCGAGTTCTGCGATGTGATCGAGTATGTCGGGCGCAAGCAGCGGCACAAGCCGGTCGATCTGGTGCTGCGCGAGCTCGATGCGCTGTACAGGTTCGGCTATCGAACCGTGTTCCTCGCCGACGACAATTTCACCGTCTACCGCGCCCGCGCCAAGGAGCTGCTCGCCGCCATCCAGGAATGGAATGCGCGGCAGACCGACGGCAGAGTCCGTTTCACCACGCAAATCTCGATCGATGCCGCTGGCGACACCGAGATGCTGGAAATGTGCGCGGACGCCGGCCTCACGCACGTGTTCATCGGCATCGAGACCCCCAACGAGGTCAGTCTGCGCGAGGCCAAGAAGCGCCAGAACCTGAAAAGGAATCTGCTCGACGAGATCCAGCGGATCGTCAATTACGGAATTTCGGTCGATTGCGGAATGATCGTCGGATTTGACAACGACGAGGTGGACATTTTCCGCCGGCAGTACGAGTTCGCCATGGCGACCGCCGTTCCGATCTTCAGCCTGGGCGCCTTGGTGGCGCCGGCGGCGACGCCGCTCCACGCCCGGCTGGCGAAGGCCGGCCGGCTGGTCGAGGATGGTGCGGAGATTGCCGCCACGCCCTGGAGCACGAATGTCATCCCCAACAAGATGACCCGGGAGGAATTGTTCGAGGGCATCAGATGGCTGTGCAACTCGATCTATCATCCCGCCGCTTTTGAGCAGCGGATGTCGAAGCTCGTCGACACTCTGGGCAGCACGCGCGTTCCCTTGTTCGCGCGGCAGGAAACGCAAGCTGCCAAGCCGCGCGCCGTTGGCACCGACGGCGCCCGCATGCTGCAGCGGATCCGGCACCTCGGGCCCGAGGAAGAAAAAATGTTCCTCAGCATCATCAAGAAGCTGCGGGGCAATCGCCAAGCCGCGAGCGAGGTGCTCGGCTGCATGCTGCAATACTGTCAGGTTCGCCACATGTACGAGCGTTGCCAGTTCTGGGACCCGACCTTGGTTCCGGATGCCGATCCGATGTGGCACCGGCAGCCGTTTGGCGCGGCCGAGCACTCGGGCGCTCCGGCGGCCGCCTTGCCGTAGCACGCGCCGCCGCCGCTCACCGCCCGACCTGTCGATCGAGAGATGAACGCGGCGCCGTTCGCTCGCACCGCGCGCTGCGGCGTGACGGTCAAGTCGCGAGTGGCGGGCTACTGCGCCGGCCGCAACTCGGGGTGCGCCGCGAGGCGAGCTTCGTTGAGGCGGTGGATCACGAAGCAGGCAATGGCACCGCCGGCAAACGGCACAGCTGACCACATGTAAAGCTGTTCGACCGGCAAGCCCACGAACAGCGCGCCCACGAGCGGGCCGACGATCGATCCCAACCGGCCCATCCCGAGTTGCCATCCCGATCCGTTGGCGCGCAGCGAAGTCGGGTAGATCATCGCGCCGACCGCGTTGATACCGATCTGGATGCCGACCACCAAAAATCCGGCGCAGAAGGTCGCCGCCAGCACGGCGCTTCCCGAGCCAAGGCTCGCGTAGCCGATCGAGCCGACAACCGGGACCGCGAGCACGAAGAGGAGCGAAAGGCCGAGGAAGCGATGCCGCTGAATCCAGGAGCAAAGGGCCAGCGCGCCGACCACGCCGCCGCCCTGAAGGAGGCCACCGGCAAGCGCCGCGGTTGCTGGCGGCAGTTTTGCCGCCATCAACAGCGTCGGTGTCCAGCTGATGAGGAAGAAGAAGCCCATGAGGTTGAGGACGAACATGAGCCAGGAGAGCGGCGTGATCAGCCACAGGCCGTTGCGGAACAGATAAACCGGATTGGAACCCGGCGACTGCTTCTCGTCCTCGATCACGAAGCGCGCATTGGCCGGCAGATCGGGCCGGATCGCCGCCACCAGCCGCGCCATTCTCTTGCCTCGGCTGTCGTGCAGCGCCATGTATTTGATCGATTCCGGCATCCCGATGATCGCGGCCAGCGCGACCACGATTGGCACGATGCCGCCGACCTCGAACAGGATCGGCCAGCCAAAATGCGGAATGAGCGCGGCGGCGGCGAAGCCGGCCGCAGTGCCGCCAACAGGGACGCCGCTCATGGCGACGATCGCCAGCGTTGCGCGCAGCGACCGCGGCGCCGATTCGGCATTGATCGCCACCACGTTCGGGATGACTCCACCGATGCCGAGCCCGGCAACCAGCCGTAGCCAGAACAATTGGGTGAGGTCGGTCGAATAGGCGGCCGCGAAGGTGAAGATGCCGAACAGCAGGCTGGCGCCGACGAGGGCCACCTTGCGGCCGTAGCGGTCACCGACCCAGCCGAATATCGCCGCCCCGAACAAAAAGCCGAAATTGCTGGCGCTGAGCACTGGTCCGAGTGCGCTGCGTTCAACGCCCCACGACACGACGAGATGCGGCGCCGCGAACGAGATGGCGGCGATGTCGTAGCCATCGATGACCGCAATCAGGATCGACCATACCAGTACCCTGACCTGGAAGCCGCTCAGCCCGCGTTCGTCGAGCAGACGCGAAAGCTGGATTTCCGGTTCGCCGGCCATCGCTCCCCGCTGGCAGAAAAATCGCTCAGTCGCAAGGCCGCGCCCGCTTGCGTTGAAGGGCTAGGGCTCATCCGCACAGGATCGAAGTGAATTCGCGCGTCGGCAGGTGCATCACTGCGTGACGGCAATCGGCTCCCGAGCTCTCACGGATCGAGCTCGGTATCCCAATAGAGATAGTCTAGCCAGCTGTCGTGCAGGTAGTTGGGCGGAAACAGCCGGCCATTGCGGTGCAGGTGTTGCACCGTCGGCTGGAACGGCCGCTGCGAGGGCCACATCTTCGACTCTTCCGGCGTCAGGTTGCCCTTGCGGAGATTGCAAGGCGAGCACGCGGCGACGACGTTGTTCCAGGTCGTGTGGCCGCCGCGCGAGCGCGGCAGGAGGTGGTCGAAGGTAAGGTCCTCACGCCCGCCGCAATATTGGCAGGAGAAGCGGTCGCGCAGGAACACGTTGAACCGGGTGAAGGCCGGGTGGGTCGAGGGTTTGACGAAGGTCTTGAGCGAGACCACGCTCGGCAGCTTCATTTCCAGTGTCGGGCTGCGCACCGCACGGTCGTAGTTGGCGACGATGTTGACCCGCTCGAGGAACACCGCCTTGATCGCGTCCTGCCACGACCACAGCGACAGCGGGTAGTAGCTCAGCGGACGAAAATCCGCGTTGAGAACCAGGGCCGGAAAGCCCGAAGGCGATACGTGAGCGTTCAAGTCTGACGCTCCCACCTCGACTCGAATGCCGCAGTGCGGCGCTGGGCGCTAGTTTATAGGCAGGCGTGACAGGATTGTGAAGCCCGCTCCGAGAGTTATGGGATGAGGCGGCCGCCGTCGGCGCCCCGTCGAAAGGCGCGCGCCAGGAATTCGCCGCCGTGTCGCAGGCCCTCGGCGTCGATGCCGTGGCCGACGCCGGTGGACACATGCCATTCGGCAGGCACGCCGAGCGCCGCGAGCCCCTGCGCCGCCTGAAAGAGAGCCTGCACCGGAATGAGGTCGTCGCTGTCGCCGTGCACCAGCAGCACCGGCGGGCGCGATTTGATCTCCGCGGCAAAGGCGTCAGGCTCGATTTCCGGGGGCAGGACGAGCAAGCCCGAATAACCGACGATCGCCGCCGGCGGCACCGCGCGGCGCAAACCCACGTGCAGTGCCATCATCGTGCCTTGGCTGAAGCCGACGAGCGCGAGCGCCGCCGGCGGCAGCGTGTGGCGCTTGAGTTCGGCATCGAGAAAGCGCTCGAGCCCAGGGGCGGCCTTGTTGACGCCGACCCAGCGCTCGTTCGGATCGCGGAAGGTCAAGCCAAACCATTGCCGGCCGACCGGCGCCTGCCCGCACGGCTCCGGCGCGTGCGGCGCGACGAAGGCCGCCTGCGGCAACAGCGGCTGCCAAGCGCGGCCGAGTTCGATGAGATCGTTGCCGTCAGCTCCATAGCCGTGGAGAAACACGACCAGCTGTCGTGCGGCTCCCGAGCGCGGCGCCAGCCGCGGACCGTCGAGATCAACGGCCATTCTTCCCTCTCTTGGCTCTTCCTTGCTCGAGCGGCGCGCCTTCCCGCCCTTTGACCGTGCGATAGTAGGTCCACAACACGCGCGCCGCCACGGCCCGCCACGGCCGCCATGTTTCTGCCAAAGCTTGCATCTCCTTCGCAGTCGGCCGGCTCGGCAAACCGAAGGCCACGCGCGCCGCTTCCTGAAGGGCAAGATCGCCCGCCGGCCAGGCATCCGCATGGCCAAGGCAGGAGAGAAGATAAATGTCAGCAGTCCACGGGCCGATGCCGTGAATCGCGGTCAGGGCAGCGTGGGCAGCCTCGGGAGCGAGATCGGCCAGCATGGCAAGCGCCAGCTCGCCGCTCTCGATCGAGCGGGCGATCGCCTTCAGCGCGCGGATCTTTGGCCCCGACAGACCGAGCCGCGCCAACCGCACCGGCCTGGCGCGCAGCAGGGCGCTGTGTTCGAGCGGATCGAACGCGGCGGCGAGTCGTCCCCAGATCGCGCTCGCGCTCGCAGTCGAAAGCTGCTGCGCCACAATGATGGCGGCAAGCCCGGCGAAACCGTCGGGCCGCCGTCGCAGCGGCGGGCGTCCGGCCGTGGCCATGAGTGGGCCGAAGCGCGGATCAGCCCGGCTCAGTGCGGCGAGGCCGGCGTCGAGATCGCTGTCGGTATGGATGTGGGGCTGCATGGCCTTTGTCGCGATTTGATTGGTTGACCGGAGCCTGTCAGTCAACCCGGCAGTGCAAACGAACGATTCCGCGCCGATGTACACCCGCGTCTTCCGCTTTGCACCGAGCCCGAACGGCTATCTGCATCTCGGCCACGCCTACTCGGCGCTGCTCAACCACGAGATGGCGCAAGCGGCCGGCGGCCGGCTGCTGCTGCGTATCGAAGACATCGACGCGGAACGGTGCCGCCCGGAATACGAGGCGGCGATCTACGAGGATCTCCAGTGGCTCGGTGTTTCGTGGCAGCAGCCGGCACGGCGGCAGAGCGAACACCTCGACGATTACGCCGCCGCCCTTGCCAGGCTGGAAGGGGAGAGGCTCGTCTATCCGAGCTTCGAGAGCCGCAGCGAAATCAGCGCGCTTGTCGCCGAGCGCGACCGGCACAGCCGCTGGCCGCGCGACCCGGACGGAGTGCCAATCTATCCCGGACGGGCGCGCATGATGCCGGCCGCCGAACGCAACCGCCGCCGCAGCACCGGCGAGCCCTACGCCATACGGCTCGCGATGGACGCCGCCGTGGCCCGCGCCGGCGCGATCACCTGGAACGAAACCGGCCTCGGTCCGCACAGCCAGACCGGTGTCGTCACCCTTGCACCGCAATTGTGGGGCGACGTGGTGCTCGCGCGGAAGGACGCTCCGGCGAGCTATCATCTCGCTGTTGCCGTGGACGACGCTTTGCAGGGTGTGAGCGATGTCGTGCGCGGGCAGGATCTTTTCTGGTCGACCAGCATCCACCGCGTGCTGCAGGCGCTGCTCGGCCTGCCCGAGCCGACCTACCATCACCACCGCCTCATTCTCGACGCCGACGGTCGCAAGCTGTCGAAGTCGACGCAGGCAACGAGCCTGCGCGAGTTGCGCGGGCGCGGCACGACGGCGGCGGATATCAGGCGGATGGTGGGGCTTGGACACTGAGAGAATATCCCTTGAGCTTGTTTTGTTCCGGCAACCGCCGTGGCATGCTGACCGCGGCGCCTGGGGGGTGCCATGGCGCGTTCGAGGTCGAAAGCGAAGTCCGTGGCGAAGGCGGCGCGACGCCGCTCGTCGCGCCGTGCCGGCGCCGCTCGCGCTCACGAAGCGGCACTCGCCGCATTCGCGCACGACATCCGCACCGCGCTTACCGGCATCCTGGCGCTCGGCGAGTTGCTGGCGAGTTCCACTCTCGGCAAGAACGAACGGAGCTGGGCTGCCGGCATCAAAGCGAGCGCCGAGCATCTCGCCTCGCTGACGACTTTGGTCCTTGATGCAGCCAAGGCGGAAACCGGCTCGCTGACGCTGCGCGAAGAAGTTTTCCGGCCGCGGCGGCTCGTCGAATTTCTGGCGGATTCGCTGGCGACGCGCGCGCAGGCGAAAGGCCTCGCGGCGGAAGCGAACATTGCCGACAACCTGCCCGACCTGCTCGTCGGCGACGCGGTGCGGCTGCGTGCGGCTCTCGAGAACCTGATCGACAACGCCGTCAAGTTCACCGAGCGCGGCGCTGTGCGGCTCGAGGCGCGCGCCTCGCCGGCCGGACGCGGACTCACGCGGCTTGTTGTCGCGGTGCACGACAGCGGCATCGGCCTCAAGCCGGCCGAGATCAAACGGTTGTTCCGTCCGTTCGCCCAGGCCAGCGCCGAGATCGCGCGCCACTATGGCGGCTCGGGGCTCGGCCTTGCCATCGTCAAGCGCCTCGCCAAGCTGATGGGCGGCGATCTGACGGTCGCGAGCACGCCGGGCCACGGCTCGTCCTTTCGCTTCACCGCGGTGATGCCGATCGTGTCCGCCGACGCGGCTGGGAGCCCGAGCGGGCGCGCCACGCCGGCGCGCCCGCTCGCGATCCTGTGTGCAGAGGACAACCCCTACGGCCGTGTCATTCTCAACACTATCCTCACCGAACTCGGCCACCGCGCCGACTTCGTCAATTCCGGCGAGGACGCCGTGGCGGCCGTGACGCGCGGCTACGATTTCGTCCTCATGGACGTAGCGTTTCCCGGCATCGACGGCCTCGAAGCGGCGCGCCGCATCCGCGCGCTTCCCGGCGTCGCCGGCCGCACGCCGATCGTCGGGATTTCCGGCGCGAGCGAAGCCCGCGACGAGGAGGCGACGCGCGCCGCCGGCATGGATTTTTATCTGCGCAAGCCGGTGAGCCCGAGCGCAGTGAGCGAGGCCATCGCCGCGGTGGTGTCACGGAACAAAGATTGATCGGTGCAACATACCGCCGTCGATCGCTACTCGTGATCGCACACAAATGCGCAGGATCGAAACGACGACTTTTGGTGCGGGTTGGCGGTAGAGAAAGATGCGCCCGATAATCTCATTCGCCGGGGACCGCATCTTCAACGATGCGCACCAGTTCGGCCATGATGCGATTCAGCTCGAAATCCTTCGGTGTGTAAACCTCGGCGACGCCAGCCGCCTTGAGCGCGCTCGCGTCCTGCGGCGGGATGATGCCGCCGACGACGACCGGCACGTCATCGAGCCCGGCGTCCTTCAGGCGCGCCATCACGTCATGCACGAGCGGCAGGTGCGAGCCGGAGAGAATCGACAGGCCGACCACGTGCACGCGCTTCTCGGCCGCTGCCGCGGCGATCGCTTCCGCCGTGAGACGTATGCCGTCGTAGACGACCTCCATGCCGGCGTCGCGCGCCCGCGCCGCGATCTGCTCGGCGCCGTTGGAATGGCCGTCGAGCCCCGGTTTGCCGACAAGGAGTTTCAAGCGCCGGCCGAGCTTCTTCGATACGCGGTCGACCTCGGCACGAAGGTCGTCAAGGCCTTCAGCATCATTGCGCATGGCGGTGCCGACGCCGGTCGGCGCCCGGTATTCGCCGAATGCCGCGCGCAGCGCAAAGCCCCACTCGCCAGTGGTGACGCCGGCTTTGGCGCAGGCGATCGAGGCCGCCATGACGTTGGCGCCGCTGCGCGCCGCCTGGCGCAGGGCCTTGAGCGCCTCCTCGACCGCTGTGGCGTTGCGCGCGGCGCGCCACGCTTTAAGCCGCGCAATCTGCTCGGCTTCCGTTTCCTCCGACACGGTGACAACGGCGCCAGCGGCCTCGGCGAGCGGCGAGTCTTCGGTCTCCACGAACCGGTTGACGCCGATCACGACCTGCTCGCCGCGCTCGATCGCTTCGACCCGGCGCGAGTTCGATTCGACGAGCTGCCGCTTGAGGTAGCCTTGCTCGACGGCGACGACAGTGCCGCCCATCTTCTCGATCTGCCCAAGTTCCTCCTTCGCCGCGGTCTTCAGCGCGGCGACCTTGGCGGCGATCGCCGGCGAGCCGTCGAAAATGTCGCCGTATTCCAGAAGGTCGGTCTCGTAGGCGAGGATCTGCTGCATACGCAGCGACCATTGCTGGTCCCACGGCCGCGGCAGGCCGAGCGCCTCGTTCCAGGCCGGAAGCTGCACCGCCCGCGCCCGCGCGCCCTTCGACAGCGTGACCGCAAGCATCTCGAGCAGGATGCGGGCGACGTTGTTCTCTGGCTGCTGCTCGGTGAGCCCGAGCGAATTGACCTGCACGCCGTAGCGGAACAGCCGCTGCTTGGGATCGCCGACGCCGTAGCGCTCGCGCGTGATCTCGTCCCACAACTCGGTGAAGGCGCGCATTTTGCATATTTCGGTGACGAAACGCAGCCCGGCGTTGACGAAGAAGGAGATGCGTCCGACCACTTCGCCAAACCGGTCGCCGGCGCATTCGCCCGACGCCTTGACTGCATCGAGCACGCCGATCGCGGTCGCGAGCGCAAAGGCAAGCTCCTGCACCGGCGTCGCACCCGCTTCCTGCAGGTGATACGAGCATACGTTCATCGGATTCCATTTCGGCATCTCCCGGGTCGTGAACAGAATCACGTCCTTGGTGAGCCGCATCGACGGCGCCGGCGGAAATACGTAGGTGCCGCGCGAGAGATATTCCTTGATGATGTCGTTCTGCGTCGTGCCCGTGAGTTTTTCGCGCGGCACGTCCTGCTCGTCGGCGAGCGCCACATAGAGCGCGAGCAGCCAGGCGGCGGTCGCGTTTATGGTCATCGACGTGTTCATCTCGCCGAGCGGGATGCCGTCGAACAACGCGCGCATGTCGCCGAGATGGGAGATCGGCACGCCGACCTTGCCGACTTCGCCTTTGGCGAGCGGGTGGTCGCTGTCGTAGCCGGTCTGTGTCGGCAGGTCGAAGGCAACGGAGAGGCCGGTCTGGCCCTTGCCCAGGTTCTTCCGATAGAGCGCGTTCGACGCCGCCGCGGTCGAGTGCCCGGCATAGGTGCGAAAAATCCAAGGCTTGTCGCGTGCTTTCTTGCGGTTCTGCTGATCAGGCATGATGGTCGCATCCAGTCCGGCAACGCCAATGTGACGCGGAATATGTTGCGTTGCAACAAGCACTGGTCATCACGGCCGGTACTTGGTGAGCACCGGGCGGGCGACGACCGTCTGCAAAGCTTCGGCGCTATCGAGGGCGTCGTCATCAGCGAGCGGCTGCGGATTTATCACCTCACGCGTTGGCGTTGGGCAGCCGAACGGACCGAACACCCCCGCTAGGTGCAAGGCGGCATCGGGCCGCGTCACGGCGCGCTCAAAGTTGTTGCGAAGCTCTTTGCCGCCTCCTGACGCTTCGCCCCGCACATCTGACACCACTTCAACACCATGAGAGTGCGCGCCGTTTGCATGGAACTTTTTAGCGATGAGCCATTTGATGAAAGAGGATTGGCGGCATCTGGCTTGTAGCAGGGGGCCATTCGACCCATGCCTGCAAAGCGCTTTTCTGAGGTCAATCAATCGCGCGAATTGTTTGCACCGAGGATATACTATTTCCACCCGCTGCTAGCCGGTGATCGCGCTTCCTGGCCGCACCACTTGCGGCGATGCCAAGAAATGCAATTCGACCACGTGCTCACCGGGCCGCTGTTTGCGCCGGGCGCGGACGGGAATATATTCCTCACGGGCGATCATGAGCGCGTTCATTGCGCGATCGACGGCTCGCACGACGCGGATGCGTTCGTCGCCGGCTTCGCCGAGACTTGCCGGCAGCACGGACTGCGCCTCCTCGCCGATATCGTCGTCGGCCGCGTCGCTCCGCATGCGGATGTTGCGCAATCCGCGCCGGGCTGGTTTCACGTCGACGAGCCGACGAGCCAGCGGGTCGATCCCCGGTCGTCGCTGCGGCAGCCGAACGCCGCCTATGCCCGCTTCGACGATCCGGTGATTGCGAAGGAGGTCGCAGGCTGGTGGGCCGAACGCCTGATTCGGCTCGCCGACCGAGATGTCGCCGGCTTCCGCTGCCTCGATCCGCAACTCGTGCCAGCGAACGTCTGGCGCCATGTCATCGCCGCGGTCCAGCAGAAGTTTCCGCATTGCCGGTTCCTCGCCTGGACGCCGGGACTCGCCTGGCGAAACGTCGCTCAACTGAAAGAGTTGGGTTTCGCCGGGGCGTTTTCGTCGCTGCCCTGGTGGGATGGCCGCGCCAGCTGGTTCGTCGAAGAACATGAGCTGCTGCGTACGATCGGCTCAGTCATTGCCTGTCCGGAAGCGCCGTTCGGCACCCGGCTGGCGCCGCTGTTCTAAGACGCGCCGGATCAGGCACAGGTCTACCGGCATTGGCTGCGTTGCGCGGTCGCGACCGGTGACGGGCTCATGGTGCCGATGGGATTCGAGTTCGCGGTCAGCGAAGACATGGACGACCGCCAAACCGCGAATGCCGGCTTCGCGCCCATCGGTGCGGCGCGCAACCTCGACGTGACGGCAGAGATCGGCGAGGCGAACGCGCTGAGCGAGCAGCTGTCGGGGCTCGGCATCGCCGGCGAGATGCGCACGCTCACCGATCCCGCAGCGCCTGTGACCGTGCTTCTGCGCTCCGACGCACCGGACGTTCGGCAGGCGCGGAGCCCGATCGTGGTGATGATCAATCCCGACTGGCAGCGCGAACATCCGCTCCCGGTTTCGCTCGATCCGCTGCCGGCTGCGGCAGGTGCAAGCCTGGCCGCCGAGGAAACAATCGCCGCCGATCACGAATCGAACGTTCTCGTCGGCGGCGAAGTGCGCATTCTGCGCGCGCGCCCGACCGGGCCGATCAAATCACGGCGCGCCGATCTCCGGCCGGCGAAGCTCGCGGCGGCGCCGCGCATTGTGATCGACAGCGTCGTTCCCAGCGTCGAGGGCGGGCGATTTGCCGCCAAGTGCGTGATCGGCGAGCCCGTGACCATCGCCGCCGATGTGTTCATCGACGGACACGAACTGCTTGTGGTCGAGGTGCTGTGGCGCGCCGCGGATCAAAAGGAATGGCGCCGCGAGCCGATGCGGCTGCTCGGCAACGACCGGTGGCAAGCGACGATCTTGCCTGACCGGATCGGCCGCTACGAGTTTACCATCGAGGCATGGGTGGACCGGTACGGCACGCTGTGCCGCGACGTCGAAATCAAGCGCCCCGCGGGCGGCGACGTGGCCGTCGAGATCGCGGAAGCGCGCCACCTTTTGGAGCAGGCCAAGGAGCGGACGCAGGACGACGCCGGCAATGTCATCTCGGCCGCCTTGACCTGGTTGCGCGATGCCAGCGTCGACGCGAGCGCGCAGATTCTGCTCACCCCCGACCTGCGCGAGGTGATGCGGGAGGCCGAGGAGCAACTTTTCCGCTGCGGCTGCGAGCCAGCGTTCGCGCTCGACGTGGAGCGCCCGCAGGCGGCCTTCGCCTCCTGGTACGAGCTGTTCCCCCGCTCCGCCACCACCACGTCCACCCGTCACGGCACCCTGGCCGACGTCGTCCGCCGATTGCCGGCGCTGCGCGACATGGGCTTTGACGTGCTCTATCTGCCGCCGATCCATCCGATCGGGAACACCAATCGCAAAGGCAAGAACAACAGCCTGCGCGCCGAGGCAGACGACGTCGGCAGCCCTTACGCGATCGGTAGCAGCGAGGGCGGGCACACGGCGATCCATCCCGCTCTCGGCACCCTCGACGACTTTCGGCAGTTGCGCGCGGCTGCGGCCGACCACGGAATGGAGCTCGCGCTCGATTTCGCCGTCCAGTGCTCACCCGACCATCCCTGGCTCAAGGAGCACCCCGAATGGTTCAGCTGGCGGCCGGACGGCTCGGTGCGGTACGCGGAGAATCCGCCGAAGAAATACGAAGACATCGTCAATGTCGATTTCTACGGCGGCCAATCGATACCGGACTTGTGGATTGCGCTTCGCGACATCGTTCTGTTCTGGCTCAACGAGGGGGTGCGCATCTTTCGCGTGGACAATCCGCATACCAAGCCGCTGCCGTTCTGGGAGTGGCTCATTGCCCAAGTGCGCTCGCGCAACCCGGAAGTGATCTTCCTGTCGGAAGCCTTCACGCGGCCGAAAATGATGTACCGCCTGGCGAAAATAGGCTTCTCGCAGTCGTACACCTACTTCACCTGGCGCAATTCGAAGCAGGAGATCACCGACTATTTCGTCGAGCTGACGACGTCGGAGGTGAAGGACTATTTCCGTCCGCATCTTTTCGTCAACACGCCGGACATCAATCCGTATTTCCTGCAGACATCGGGGCGTCCCGGCTTTCTCATTCGCGCCGCGCTCGCGGCGACGCTCTCCGGCCTCTGGGGAATGTACTCGGGGTTCGAGCTTTGCGAGGCGGCGGCGCTGCCGGGCCGTGAGGAATATCTGGATTCGGAGAAATACGAGATTCGCGTGCGTTCGCGCGATGCCCCCGGGAACATCATCCCCGAGATCAGGAAGCTCAACCGCATCCGCAAGAGCAACCCGGCGCTGCAGACGCATCTCGGGCTGCGTTTTTATCCGGCGCATGGCAACCAGGTGATCCTCTACGGCAAGCCGTTGCTTGCCGGCGACGACATGATCCTGATCGCCGTCAGCCTCGATCCGTTTCATGTGCAGGAGGTCACGATCGAAGTGCCGCTGTGGGAATGGAAGCTTTCCGACAGCGCCGCCGTCGCGGTCACGGACCTGATGCGGGAGCAAAAGTTCACCTGGCACGGCAAATTGCAGCGCATACGGCTCGATCCCGCCGAACTTCCCTTCGCGATCTGGCGCATCGCACCTCGCCCCGGAGGCTGACGATGGACGCACGCAGCGTACAGCAGACGACGAGTGCGGCGGAGCAGCTCTGGTACAAGGATGCGATCATTTACCAGCTGCACGTCAAATCGTTCTTCGACAGCAATGACGACGGTATTGGAGATTTTCCCGGCCTC
>Ga0210405_10001565_pt1 | contig 25678 bp, 21 predicted proteins | sample IncBWH11MmetaG_FD_155492 | JGI IMG/M metagenome (GOLD analysis project Ga0210405, IMG submission 155492) | Forest soil microbial communities from Barre Woods Harvard Forest LTER site, Petersham, Massachusetts, United States - Inc-BW-H-11-M | ecosystem: Environmental > Terrestrial > Soil >... | reverse complement strand
CGCGCAACCGTCAATTGAGGCGAGTATTGAATGTCAATAGAGTCAACTATCATTGCGGAGATTCACCAGATTGGAGGGGAGATCGAGAAGGATTTGCCTCCTCTGACAGATGATTTGGTCTTGCTGGATTCGGGGCTCGACTCCCTCGCGATTGCGATCCTCGTTACCCGGCTCGAAGATACATTGGGACTTGACCCGTTCACTGAATCCAATGACACCCCCCCTCCTGTGACCCTAGGAGAGTTTATCCGGTTCTATCAAAATGCCGCCAAATTGTCTGACGTCGATTCGGGACAAGCTGGGTAACGGATCGGACTGTTCGGGCCGCTTTCTCTGGGGTGTAACAGCCACCGTTTGTCTAGGCGATCTCCTACGCGGCACGAACCTGGGTGATCGTCTCCCGGAATTGTCGGGCAGGTCGGTTCTCCTCGCCACTCGGGATCAACTTGCAGCGGCGTTGGCGCTGATAGAGCTGGATGGAGTCGCTCGTCGTCTCATTGTTTGTCCACCGGACATACCTTCGGTACATCTTCCCTCAGTGATCGCCAAATGCGGAGTGGATGCCATCGTGTCGGACCACGATCTCCAGGATCATGGCGGTCTCGGCGGGCCCTTGCGATTCACCTGCAGTACGGCCATCACGCCAGTGAAAGGCCAGGAGGTCGAGCATCGCGCAACCGAGTGGGTGCTTCTCACATCGGGCACTACCGGTGCGCCGAAAATGGTCATTCACAGCTTAGGCGCCCTCATGGCGGCAATCGACCTCGGCCAAAACCTCGGATCCGACGTTGTTTGGGGCACGTTTTACGACATCCGTCGCTATGGTGGCCTTCAGATCTTCCTCCGCGCCATTCTAGGACGTGGATCACTCGTGCTTTCCAGCGCCTCCGAATCGGTGGCGGATCATCTCACGCGGCTTGGCGCGCACGCGGTGACGCATCTCTCCGGCACGCCGTCGCATTGGCGTCGTGCGCTGATGAGCCCACAAGCCCGCTCAATAGCGCCATGCTACATTCGCTTGTCGGGAGAGATCGCTGACCAGGCCAGCCTGAATGCCCTCCGTTCATTCTATCCGGAGGCCCGTATCGGCCATGCCTTTGCCTCCACCGAAGCCGGTGTTGGATTTGAAGTCAATGACGGTCTCGCAGGCTTCCCGGCGAGCATGGTCGGTGCGCACGGTGAAGTCGAAATGAAAATCGACAACGGTTCGCTTCGGATCCGGTCCGCCCGCACCGCGCTCCGCTATGTCGACGCGGGCGACGGAGTACTGGCGGATGAGGAGGGGTTCGTAGACACGGGCGACATCGTGGAATTACGCGGGGACCGCTACCACTTCCTCGGTCGAACGAATGGAGTCATCAATGTCGGCGGACTGAAGGTCTATCCCGAAGAAGTTGAGGCGGTGATCAATCGCCACCCGGCGGTGCGAATGTCAATCGTTCGGTCCAGGAAAAATCCCATTACCGGCTCGCTCGTTTCCGCCGACGTCGTCTTGAAAGGAGGGCCCGATCCGAACAGTGCAGACGGTCAGATTGCGGATTTCAAGCGCGAGATCCTGCAAATCTGTCACCAGAGCCTGGCGGCGCACAAGATTCCCGCGACGATCCGTTGCGTACCGGCGCTGGAAATTGCCGCCGCCGGCAAACTGGTTCGTCATCATGCGTAACGTTGTCGTGACGGGTGGAAGCCGTGGACTGGGCTTGGGTATCGTTCGGCGGCTCACCGCTGAGGGCTACCGCGCGGTCGCCGTGGCGCGGCAAATGAACGATCAGCTGGCGTGCGCCATGGAGCAGGCCGAACGATCCCGTCCAGGATCGCTGCACTTCATCCCGTTCGATCTCGGCGACATTCAGAACATACCCGATCTGGTCAAGAAGCTACACAAGGACTTTGGACCCATCTACGGATTGGTCAACAACGCAGCCCTGGGTTTGGACGGCACTCTGGCCATGATGCATAATTCGCAGATCGAGCGCCTGATTCGCGTGAATACGCTATCTCCAATCGTCCTGACCAAGTATGTGGTCCGCCACATGATGGCGGATGGGGGCGGGCGCGTCGTGAACGTCGCCTCCATCCTCGGATTCAAGGGATATAGCGGCCTATCGGTTTACGGCGCCACCAAGGCGTCGATAATCGGGTTTACGCGCTCCTTGGCGCGGGAGGTCGGCCGGCTGGGAGTCAACGTGAACGCGATTGCCCCGGGGTTCCTGGAGACCGACATGACTAACGGCATGGAAGGCGAGCGCCGGAAAGAAGTCGCGCGCCGCAGCGCACTGCGCCGGTTTCCGGACGTCGAAGACGTGGCGGATGCGATCGAGTTTCTGCTAGGAGCCAAATCGAAAAACATTACCGGCACGGTGCTCACTGTGGATGCCGGGTCCACGGCATAGGCGAGTCCTGCCAGGAAGGCGTCACCGATGAGTCCGACTGAGGGAGCCGCGAGACCAGCCAGCAGCCGTTCACCCTCCAAGGCTTGGCTGCGCGCGCTCGAACTGACAGCGCCGATCGCCAGCAATCCCGGGCGCGTTTTTCCGACAGTGATCGAGGAGCTGGCCGAAACCTTCCGCGAGGCGCCGGCTCTCCTCTCCGACGGCGAGTGCCTGACCTATCGCGCGCTCGCGGAGCGTTCCAACCGATATTCCCGCTGGGCGCTCGACCAGGGTCTCGTGAAGGGCGACGCCGTCTGCCTGATCATGCCGAACCGGCCTGAGTACATGGCAATCTGGCTCGGCATCACCAGTGTCGGCTGTGTCGTTGCCCTGCTCAATAGCAATCTCGCCGGTCCCCCGCTCGCGCATTGCGTGGACATCGTCGCGCCCAAGCGCATCATCGTGGGTGTGGAGCTCATGGATGCACTGATCGCCGCACTGCCAGGCCTTGCGGGTTCGGCAAAGATCTGGGTTCACGGCGCCGGGCGCGACGACTTCCCTCGCGTCGATCGCCACATTGAACGATACTCCGGCGAAAAGCTGCGCGACGCTGCGCGCCCGCTGCTAACTATCGAGGATCGCGCCCTCTACATATACACTTCCGGCACGACTGGACTGCCGAAGGCCGCCAACGTGAGCCATGCCCGGCTTATGCAATGGAGCCACTGGTTTGCCGGCATGATGGAGACTCGCTCGAGCGACCGGTTGTACAGTTGCCTGCCGATGTATCACAGTGTCGGCGGCGTTCTGGCGACTGGCGCCGTCTTGATCGCCGGCGGCTCCGTAGTAATCCGCGAAAATTTCTCCGCAAGCCGATTCTGGAACGACGTCATTCGCTGGGACTGCACGCTATTTCAGTACATCGGCGAACTTTGCCGCTACCTGTTGCGCGCCGAACCCCATCCACTTGAGACGAAGCACCGGATCAGAATGTGCTGCGGCAATGGGCTGAGGCCGGATATCTGGAACGACTTCAAAATCCGGTTCCGCATTCCACAGATCTTGGAGTTCTACGCCGCGACCGAAGGTAATGTCTCGATGTTCAATATCGAAGGCAAGCCCGGCGCCATCGGCCGCATCCCGCCGTATCTCGAGCATCGATTCCCGGCAACATTGGTGCAATTCGACATCGAAAAAAACGAGCCGGTTCGAAACGAGCAAGGCTTCTGTATTCGCTGTGCTCCGAACGAAGTCGGAGAAGCGATCGGCCAGCTTCTCGATTACCCGTCCAGCATCGGCAGCCGGTTCGAGGGTTACACCAGCAGGGAGGCTTCCGCGAAAAAAATACTCCGCAACGTGTTCGAGCCAAGAGACGCTTGGTTTCGGACCGGCGATCTGATGCGAAAGGACGAGCAGGGCTATTTCTATTTCGTCGACCGGATCGGGGACACCTTCCGCTGGAAGGGTGAAAATGTCGCGACTTCCGAGGTATCTGAGGCCATCTGTGCGTTTCCCGGCGTCAAGCAGGCCATCGTCTACGGCGTGGAGGTTCCCGGCGCCGACGGCCGGGCGGGTATGGCCGTGCTCGTCGCCGGCGAAGAGCTGGATCTCGCCGCATTCCAGACGCACCTGATTAACCGCCTTCCCGATTACGCCCATCCGTTGTTCCTGCGCATCCGGAACGAGATCGAACTAACTGCCACCTTCAAGTACACGAAGAATGTTTTCGCGCGCCAAGGGTACGATCCGGCCGCGATCGACGACGTCATCTATTTCAATGATCGGGAACGCCGTGCGTTCGTTCGGCTTGACCAGGAGCTATACGACCGCATCCGAGCCTGCCAGGTTCGCCTATGATCAGCCTTGGACGGGCGCCGGCATCGAACGCGAATGGCATCGACATCGGCCTCGTCAACAACATGCCCGGCGCCGCGCTGGAAGCGACCGAACGCCAGTTTCGCGCACTGCTCGACGCGGCGGCTGACGGCATCGTGGTGCGTCTGAGGCTTTATTCGTTACCGGACGTTCCCCGGACAGAGGTTGGCCGGCGCCACGTGAGCAGCTTCTATTCCGACATCAGTGAACTCTGGAACAATCATCTCGACGGCGTCATTGTGACCGGGACCGAGCCGCGGGCTCTGAGCCTCAAGGACGAGCCATACTGGGGAAGCCTAACAACACTGCTGGAGTGGGCGGAGCGCCACACTCATTCGGCTATCTGGTCCTGCTTGGCAGGACATGCGGCGCTTCTTCAGCTTGACGGTATCGGCCGTCGTCCACTTAAGGACAAGCGATTCGGCGTCTTCGAGTGCACAAGGGTATCAAACCATCCCTTGGCGGCCACAGCTCCGTCGCGATTGCAGATGCCGCATTCAAGGTGGAACGACATTGCGGAGGATGATCTGATGACGTGCGGCTATCACATCCTCACGCGATCGCAAGATGCGGGCATCGACTCGTTCGTGAAACCGGGAAAGAGCCTATTCGTCTTCTTCCAAGGTCATCCGGAAGATGCCGATACTCTGCTACTCGAATATCGTAGAGATATCAGGCGCTTCCTCAGACGGGAAAGAGACTCGTACCCGTCAATGCCACAAGGCTACTTCGACGAAGACACTGTCGCTGCATTGACCACGCTGCGGGAGCGAGCCTTACCGAATCGCCGCGAGGAGTTGCTCGCAGATTTTCCCAACGCCCTCGTCGCGGGCAAAGTGAGGAACACCTGGCAATCAGCGGCCACTTGCTTCTATCGCAATTGGCTGCAGTATCTGTGCGCGCAGAAGGGTCGACGGCGGAGGGCCAGCCAATCTAGAGGCGCATGTAATCCATTAAGAGCTGTCACTTTCGGGTTGCCTCAAGAAAATCGTGCGCTTTGAAATTCACCCAGTTCTCAGCTCCGCATTGCCCGAGGTAGCGAGCTTCCTCCGCAGGTGGCGCGATAATCAGGCTGAGAGTTCGTCTGTTCAGCACCCTGTTCGTGAAGAGACTCTGAGCATTGAAAGGCGTCTCAGGTGGCTGCTGATTGAAAATCCGGTTATAACAGACTGCTCTTACCACGGCTATTGCATTCGCGACCACTTGGGTATCATTAGAGGACTCTCCCTCTCTTTTCCCGCCGCTTTCCTGGCCGCGGACCAACGGCTTCTAGGCTTGTGTTCGGGTAGTTTCTTGGTCGAGCCACAGGCTCGAACCCTGGGATACCATCTGTTCAAGAAATACCTGCGCTCCCCAGGTTACTCGTTCTTCTTTGCCACCACGTGCAATGCCAGTTCCGGCGCGCTTTGGGGAAAGCTGGGCGGCCGCGCTGTTCCGGATTCGAAAACCGAGCACATCCTCCCCCTCAGACTTGATGTTATGCTTCCAGCGTTTGTGGCCGGAATTACTTCGAGTGAAGTCGCCTCGGATATTGCGCGTATCGCTGGCCGATGCGCCAATCCCATTGTGCAGCTTCTCGCCCGGCGATCGTCGGAACTCATCATCGAACCTTGCCAGGACTGGCAGAAACTCTCAGAGCTTTTTCGCCGCCACAGATCCGCAGATTGGATTACCAGTGATCGATCAGCTGAATTCCTGCAATGGCGATACGGCCAGACTTCGCCCAATTACCCGTGCGACATCTATTGGTTCCGCGACAAACGCGGCAACCAGGGGTGGTTTTGCTTGGGCAACGTAATCCGCGGACACCAGGGTCAGATAAGAGGGTCCGTTCTGCTGGATGCAGTTTGGCCTCGGGGAAAGATGAGCTTCGGAGACATCCTTCCGGAGATACTTCGCCTTGCTGCCGAGGCCGATGCGATCTTCTTGCGCCCGCAGCCCGGGCTTGACTATAGCCAGTTCAGCCCTTGGATCATTCCGCGTAGATTGGAGGCTCCGCGAGTCTTTGTCATAACCCGAAAAGCCGGACCTCTGTTACCGGTTGCCTCTCTGGACTATGACGAAAGCGACCACGGCGCATGGGTGATCCACTGGTCTGGCCCGAAAGAGCGTTCCTCTTCTCCCGAATTGTTCAGGAACGGCGTGAAGCCCGCCGCGTTACTGTGATGAAGAAGATGTATTCGAACATGGTGCTTGATGAAGTCCGGAACGCCGCCGCAAAACTCCAGTGCGACATCGCGAGCGGGCCCGTCGCTGCGGCCGTGACACCCCAGGAGATTCGTAGTTATCTCACTTCGCGCTACGACTTCACGAAGCCAGCGCCGTTAGAGGACGTCGTTGCCGATGTCGAACAAATGTTGAGGACGTGGCAGGTACAGGTGACCCACCCGCGCTACTTTGGTCTCTTCAATCCCAGTGTGACCCTCGCGTCGATCGTCGCGGACACGCTTGTCGCCATGTACAACCCACAGTTGGCGACATGGCGCACGTCGCCCGCCGCGAACGAGATCGAACGGCATACACTGAGTTGGCTGGCCGGTAAGTTCGGACTCCCCGCCAATACCGCCGCAAATTTCACCAATGGCGGAGCGGAATCGAATCTCTCAGCAGTCATCGTCGCGTTGACGCGGGCCTTCCCGGACTACGGCGAAGTTGGGCTTCGACAGCTTGCAGCGTCGCCAACGATTTACCTGACCGACGAAGCCCATCATGGGTTCGAGAAGATCGCGCACATGACGGGAATCGGGCGCCGGGCGCTCCGCAGGGTAGCGACCAAGCCCGATCTGAAGATGGACGTCGCGGATCTCGCCAGACGAGTGGCCGAGGATCGCAAAGATGGGTTCGCGCCATTTATGGTGGTCGGTACGGTCGGGACTACGGCAACCGGCGTGATCGATCCTCTGCCGGATCTGGCGCGCTTCTGCCGGTCGGAGGATCTGTGGTTTCACGTCGACGCAGCGTGGGGCGGCGCCGCCGTCGTCTCGCCGCGCCTCCGGGGCCATCTAGCCGGAATCGGCTCCGCGGATTCGATCACGTGCGACGCGCACAAATGGTTCTCCGTGCCGATGGGAGCCGGGATGTTCTTCTGCCGGCATCCTGACGCTGTCGGCGCAGCCTTTCGCGCCGATAACTCCTTCATGCCGGGGAAAACAGGGCTGGCCCTTGATCCCTACTCTACCTCGGTACAGTGGTCCCGGCGGTTTATCGGCTTGAAACTTTTCCTTGCGCTGGCACAGCATGGCGAATCAGGGTACATCGAAATGATCGAGCACCAGGCTCAAATGGGGGATGTGCTGCGGGAATCGCTGAGGCGCGCAGGGTGGCGCATCGTCAATACGACGCCCCTACCCCTGGTGTGCTTCACCCGAGACGGCTTAGTCACCACCAGGTTCTTGGCGGCGCTATATGAGCGCCAGATCGCGTGGATGTCGGAAGTCCAGCTCGGCGACAGCGCCCCCGTCGTGCGCGCGTGCATTACAAGTTTCCGGACAAGCAGTTCGGATATCGAGTGGGTAGTGCGCAACATGAGCCAGATCGCATAATGGAAAGCCGAAGTGACTAGATGAGACGCGAAACGATCGCAATCCACGGCGGCTATGACGTCGATCCGACAACCAAGTCCGTCGCCGTTCCAATCTATCAAACCGCCTCGTATGCATTCGACAGCGCCGACCATGGAGCAGCCCTGTTCAATCTCGAAGTCGAGGGGTTTCGCTATAGCCGGATCAGCAACCCTACCGTTGCTGTGCTGGAGCAGCGTGTCGCCGCGATGGAAGGTGGACTGGAGGCCCTGTGCGTGAGCTCAGGGCAAGCGGCCGTCAATTATGCGGCCCTCAGCGTTACCGAGTTGGGTAGTAACATCGTCTCGGTTCCGCAGCTCTACGGCACTACCCACACACTGTTCGCTCATGTTTTACCGAATCAGGGAGTCACCGTCCGCTTCGCGGAGTCGGATCAGCCCGGCAGCGTAGAAAAGTTGATTGATGACCAGACGCGGGCGGTCTTTTGCGAAAGTGTCGGTAATCCGGCGGGAAACATCTGCGATATAGAGGCGCTGGCTCGGGTAGCCCACAAATACGGCGTTCCGCTGATCGTTGACAATACAGTCGCCACGCCCATCTTGCTGCGGCCCATCGAATACGGCGCGGATATTGTGGTGCATTCTCTGACGAAGTTCATGGGCGGGCATGGCACGACGCTCGGCGGCGTCATCGTCGATAGTGGCAAGTTTCCCTGGAAAGACAATGCTCAACGTTTTCCGATGTTCAGCCGGCCGGACCCTTCGTACCACGACTTGGTCTACACCGACCATTTCAAGGAGGCCGCCTACATCGGCCGCTGCCGCAGTGTCTACCAGCGGACGACCGGGTCCGTGTTATCTCCCCTGAGCGCGTTCCTGCTGCTGCAGGGCATCGAAACCGTCGCCTTGCGGGTCGAGCGTCATATTGAGAACGGCAGGAGGGTAGCTGAATTCCTGCGCAAGGATCGTAGGGTTGAGTGGGTCAACTACGCAGGGTTCCCGAAAAGCCCCTATCACGCACTCGCGCAAAAATATCTCGGCGGCGGCGCCTGCTCCTTGATGACCTTTGGCGTTAAGGGAGGACTCGAGGCCGGCAAGAAGTTCTACGACGCTCTAAAGTTGATCAGGCGGCTCGTGAATATCGGCGATGCCAAGTCATTGGCCTGCCATCCGGCCTCCACCACCCATCGACAGATGTCGGTTGAAGAACAACGCAAGGCCGGGGTCGGACCCGAGACGATGCGGCTCAGTGTCGGGATCGAACACATCGACGACATCATCGATGACCTCGATCGAGCGCTCGATGCGACCGTTCAGCGGCGAACTGGGCCGGCGGTCAACGGTCTTGTTGCTTATCAGTTAAACTCTGCAGCGGTGCGCAAGGATAAAGAAACACCTTAAGGCGCTTTCCGGTTCCCTGTTCTTTTTCGATCGCTGCTGAGACGTCAGACCACGAATACAGCGCACGAAATCCCGGGAATCGAGAGCGTGGCGGCAAGAGGATGAGTGGACGGACTCGTAAGGCAATTGTTTGTTTCCCGGCCTTGTGCGCGGCTGACGAGGCTGGGCTACTACGTTAGCCTCAAGCCGGTGGGGCCGGAATCTTCCTACGAACCGAGTTCGGTCATGGAGTTGTCCCTCCCACAACCGAAGCACCCTATTGCTGCCTCCCACAACCCGCTGAGTATGCCGGACTCTGTTGGCCCCTACCAGGGCCAGGCGAGGCCGACCATGCAAGCGCCTCGATCGAGGAATTATTTGTAAGCCCCCCTCCAGGAGTCAACTCGTTGAAGCAGCATGACCTTAGCCCCAGTAGATTTTCGTAGGATCGGCGCTCAGCCATCTCGGTCGTTTTCTAAACGATTTGTCAACCTATTGAACGCTAAGGAGTTTGGAGCTTGGTTTTGGAAAAGATAAATGGAAAGCAAAACCTCCAGCATGGAATTGCCGTTCCACTAATAGTTATAACGCAGCTGCAACGCGAGCACCTAGTTACTCTTTCCCAATGAGAGAATTCATACGGTTACCGATACTTCGGAGAATTGGCAATTGGCGTGCCGTAGGAGGACCGCGTTGGCTAGGGGGTTTCATTATCTCGACGAAGATGCGGGCAAACCGAGTTATAACGTGTGGGTGCATCGAACCTGCGCAGATCGAGCGCGGCGATGTTCATCTCATAGAACGGATCGCCGCGCAATGGCTCCAGTTGTGCAAAGAAGCTACAAACGATGAGCCTTTCTACCGTCCCGAATGGGTCGGCGCATACCTGAGAGCATTTGAGCCGCGGGGCGGGCTCTTACTGGTCACGGCGCACATGGAAGAGCGGCTCATGGGTGTATTGCCCTTGATCGAAGAGAATACATTGTTCTGCGGTTTTCCCGTCCGGATGCTGCGGGGCGCTGCAAATGTCCATTCATGCCGTTTCGATTTGGTCCGCGCCTCCGGCCCTGACGGCGAGCTCGCGGTGAAGGCGATCTGGGAGACAATAAAAAAAGACACGACTTGGGACGTCATCGAGCTTCCCTATGTTCCCAGCGGCGGCGCCGCAGAGCAGTTGTTGCGGCTGGCGAGCGGCGACGGATTTCTCACCGGCCAAACTGAATCGGACGAGACCCCGTATATCCCCAACTTGCAGCACAGCATGCTCCGCTCCGGACATAGCCATTTTCAAAGCAATGTGCGGCGAAGGATGCGTAAGGCACGAGAACAGTGGCCGGTGCGTCTCAATCGCGTTGTGACCACCGACCCGGCCGCGCTGGAGCGCTTTTACGAACTGGAAAGCAGTGGCTGGAAAGGAAAGAGCAAAACAGCGATTGCTTGTTCGCCGGCCATCCGGCGCTTTTATGACGCGATCGCCAAAGCCGGCGCACAGGCTGGCTATTTTTCCCTCTACTTGCTCGAGTTCGGCGATACCGTGGTGGCAGGTCATTTCGGGTTGGCTTACAACGGACATTACTACTCGCCCAAGGTCGCCTACGACGAAAGGTTTGCAGCATACGGACCGGGGCACCTGATCGTGGACGCTATCCTGCGCGACATTGCGGACCGAGGTTTCCAGGGATACGACTTTCTCGGCCCGCGGATGGAGTGGAAAACTGAGTGGACTAAAGACTTGCGCGGCCACTCCTTCTGTTACGTTTTCCGCCCAGGGCTTTTCGGGTCGATCCTTTACAGTGCGAGATTGAAGGTGAGGGAGAAGCTCGCGGAATTCGCGCGGCGCGCGGCGTTTGCTCGCGTGCAAAAGTGGCTCGAGTCCAGAGTGCTCGGCTGACGGAGGGATATGGCGACTCCTTTGCCAGCGCGACTGTTTGCAGGCGCCGAAGGTCTGTTTACCTCCTTGGACAGTGCCACAATCGAGCGGGCGACTGGCTCCGTGCGGACTGGGGCTGGCGCCGAGGCGGCTTTCTACTTGGAGAAGGAATGGCGCCTTAATGCCTTCCCTCGGCTGGAGGAGGTGGTCCTGCGCCTTCGTGAGGAGTTGCGGAAGGCGGACGAGGAGGGCGCGGATTGGCAGCGAAGTGAAAATCGAATCAACGTCTTTCTGCTTGCGTGCGCGCTCTCCGACACCGTTGACGATTACCTCCTTGGCGTCCACTTCGATTTCTCCAGGGCGATGAGTGTTGTTCCTGAGATCAAACCAGCCGTGCGACTGATCCAGTTGCTTCTAAGGATCTGGCGAAAAGCCCGTGGGTTGCGCGTCCGTCGCCTTCGGCATTGGCGCGAGCTCTGGGGCGCCGCTGTCGAGGAGTACTTGGAGTTCGCCTTGACTAGCAGTCGAGCGACAGGCGAAACCGCCTGTCCCAGCACGGAGGATGAGCAGGTGGGACAAGCGGTACACGAATCGGGCGTCCGGCTTGCGTCGCTGTTGGATGTGGACTTTCCGCCCGATCTTAGACTCCAGCGCCCGCGGGTACCGGGTGGGTTCCGGAAGAAAGACCTCACCCACCACGACATCCTGGCGCTGGGACGGAAGTTCGTCGACAAGTTCCCAGACCGCGCACGACCGCTTGCGGTGGTAGGGCTCCGGACGGCGGGCTCCTACTTCGCTCCTGTGATGACATCATATCTCCGGTCCCAGGGCTACACAGACGCTCGCGTGGTGACGTTGCGGCCGAAGAGGGGTATAGCTCCGTGGGAAAACGAGTGTTTGGTGGACTGTCGCCGGCGCAGCGGGCTGGCGCTTTTGATAGACGAACCCATCGACACAGGCGAGTCAATGACAAAGGCGATGGATCTTCTGCGCGGCGCCGGGCTCGCGGCGTCGGACGTAGTGGTGATGATTCCGGTCCATCCGGCCCGCCGCGACTTGACCGAGACCGGCGAGTCCCTCTCGATCTCCGAAACGCAGGTACTCCGGCTCGAGCCGGAGGAATGGCACAAATGGAAGCTAATGCAGGCGGAGACAGCAGCGATTCGTGTGCTGGACTACTTTGGAGAGCGCGGGCACCGCGCCGCACGCGTCGTGTCCAGCCCGGCTGCGGAGCGGTTTAACGCGTCACTGCTGCAGCAGTCGGAAGAAAACTTCGGGAGCAGGCTGAAACGAGTTTACGCGGTCCACCTCGGGGATGACGCCGGGTCGACGGAAGTCCGTTATGTGCTTGCCGAGAGCGTCGGTTGGGGATGGCTCGGTTATCAGGCTTTCATCGCCGCGTGCAAATTGGAGCGATTTGTACCGCCTCTTCTGGGCCTTCGTGACGGAATCCTCTACACCGAATGGTTTCCTTCTGGCGATTCTCAAGCGGACCGGGGAGCGATGATCCGCCGCGGCGCCTCCTACATCGCGGCCCGCGTCCACTCCCTACGCTTGGCGGGCGACCCATCTTCCGACCTGGGCAGGCTAGGGAACTCGAGGGGCTATGACGTGCTGGCGGAGGCGCTCAGCCGTGTCTTCCATTGGAAATGGGCCGCCGCGTTGAAAAGGGTCCGGCTTCGCAGCGAGCTTGCCCGTCACGTGTGCCCGTATCCCACGCTGATTGACGGCAGGATGAACGAGGAAGAATGGATCCGCGGGCACGGTTCGCTCCTCAAAACCGGCTTCGCGCACCACGCCTTGGGAAAATCCGCGCTGAACATCACCGATCCGGCTTACGATATTGCGGACCTCATCCTGTCGTTCGGTCTGTCTCGCGAGGAGGAGCGGGCGCTGATCGTGTGCTATCTGGAGGAGTCCGGGGACCGCGGAGTGGAGGAGCGGCTGTTCCTTCACAAGCTGATGGCGGGGACAGTCAGGATGAGTTCGGCCCTGGCGGCCTTGGCGGATCCACGCCTCTCCGCCCAGTCCGAAGAGTCTAACCGCTCTTACCTCCAGGCCTGGGATTTCCTGACCGTTCAAACCGCCTCGTACTGCGGCACTTTTTGCGGCAAGCCGACACCTGTCGAATGGAGTTGGCCGCTCGTGGTCCTGGACATCGACGGGGTCGTGGACAAGCGGTCTTTCGGGTTTCCCTGCACCACGGCAGCGGGAATTCGAGCGTTCTCTCTGCTGCACTCCCACCACGCGGCGATCGCGTTCGACAGCGCGCGTTCGCTTTCGCAGGTGAGAGAGTACTGCGCCGCGTACGGCGGTGTTGGGGGCGTAGCTGAATATGGGGGGGCGGTCTGGGATGCGATCGGCGGACGCACCCGCGTTCTGGTGAGTCCCGAGTCGCTGAGCCAGTTGGAGCGGTTGCGCGGCGCTCTCCGGGGGATTCCGGGCGTCCTGCTGGATGACGGCTATCAGTACTCGGTGCGGGCCTATACCTGCACGGGAACCCCGCAACCGTTGCCCGCGGCGGTGATTGGCGGCTTGGTGCGCAAACTGCAATTGGACCGGCTTAAAGTCCGCCAGACGACCATCGATACTACGGTCCTGGCGGGCGAGACCGACAAGGGCCGGGGCTTGACGGCGCTGCTCGATCTGGCGGGGCGGCCCGCGACAGACCTGGTGGCGGTTGGGGATTCTGAAGCGGACCTGCCGATGTTCCGGGTGGCCGGACGAAGTTACGCGCCCGCGCACATCTCATGCGCCACGGCCGCCAGACGGCTCGGATGCCATGTCGTTGGCGCGCCTTATCAGCGGGGCTTTCTCGAGGCTTCCCATCTTGCGGTCCATCCTCGGGGCGAACGATGCGCACGCTGCCGGCCGGCCGGTCTGCCCGCCGTTTTGGAGCGCGACCTGTTTGCAAAACTTCTGAGGGTGGCCGATCGCAGCCGGCTGGGCTTACTGTTTTGGGCGCTGCTCGACCCAATGATAGCTCAGGCATTCGTGAGTTTCACGTGAGGGAAAAGAGATGAGGAAGCCTCCTGGAGTGGTCATGTGCGGGGGAATCTATGGCGCGTACGATATCGTACGCCCGCTTGGTAGGGCGGGCATTAACTCCATGGTATTCTCCTCGGTTCCCGGGGATGTCGCGTTCCGGTCGCGCTACGCGTGTGGAGGGCTGGGTCTTCCCAAGTTCCGGGAGGGAAATTTCGCAGAAATCTTCGCGCGAGTCATGGCGTCCCCTGCGCGAGGCGCGGGCCGTCCTGCTCTGTTGTATGCCGGCGACTCCGAACTGATGTTCCTATCGCGGTACCGGAACCAGCTTGCGCAATCCTACCGATTCGTGCTGCCGCCGCAGTGGATCCTGGAAGCCTTGATGAGCAAGGTTCGATTTATCGAGTTGGCTCACGAGGCGGATTTTCCCGTGCCGCCGGCTCGGGCCTTCTCGAACACGGCGGAGTTGGAGTCGGCGCTCGAAGCTGTGACGCTGCCTTGCATCGTCAAGCCAGCCTACAACTACGACTGGTTTTGGGAGAACGAACAGCTCGTGAAGCGCTTCGGATCCTACAAGCAAGCGTTGAGACGCTTCGATTCGCGGAGCGACCTGCTTGATTTCTGCGCCGGTCTGCCACCGCGAGAGGCCGGATTCATCGTCCAATCCTACATCGAAGGAGAAGACGGCTCGATCACGAGCTTCCACGGGTACTTCGACGAGAACTCGCGCTGCCTCGGGAGCTTCCTGACCAGAGAGCTCCGGACGATTCCTCCAGGTTTCGGCGATCCCACCTGCTGCGAGACGTTTCACGACGAACGGCTCCGGCTCCAGAGCATCGAATATCTCCGCCGTATTGGGTTCCAGGGCGTCGTCAAGATCGACTACAAGCGCGACAGCCACGACGGAGAGTACAAAATGCTCGAGATCGAGCCGCACTACCAGACAGCGCATCTGCTGGGCGCATGCGCGGGGATCAACCTCCCGGCGATCGCCTACCGTCATCTGAACGGAGACGCCGTCGAGCCACACGCCGAATACCGAGATCAAGTCAGGCTGTTCTGGTTCAGCCGGGACCTCTGGACGTGTGTGGCCGGCTACCGGAAGACCAAGGAGTGGAGCTGGGCGCGATACTTCGAGACTTTGATGGGTGAAAAATGCTACCGGCTCTTTGACTCCGCGGATCCCCGGCCATTCTTCGAGTCGGCAGTGCGCTTTGCCGGACGGAGGTTGGACGGTGCGGTCGGGGAGCTGAGGAGCAGAGTGACCGCTCCAATACCTGGTGTACCTGAGGCGGACCGATGACTGCAGATATCCGTGTTGACAGGATACAGGATCGGGCAGTATTTCGAGCGCTGCAGGATTGCTGGAGCCAGTTGCTTCAAGACAGTGCCGCCATCAGTGTGTTTCTGACTTGGGAATGGCTCTATACGTGGTTTAAGCACTTGTGTGGGGACGGAAACCTGCTTATTCTCAGGCTTTCGTGTGGTGAGGATACTGTGGGGTTAGTCCCGCTGGCCCTTAGGCCGCACATCTTGGATAAGTTTCTGGGCGTGCGCGCGGTGGAATTCTTGGGAGTGAGGAAAGCCGGGACGGATTACCTGGACATGATCATCAGACGAGGGTGGGAGGAACATGCGGTAGCGGCTTTGGAGAGATTTGCCGCGGACAGCCGCCTGGTGCTCAGGTTAGGCCAGATTAAGAAAGACTGCTTCGCCTCCCAGTGGGCCTCGCAATTGGAGTACCGAGGGTGGCGGGTTTCCAGGGCCGCAGCCAGCATTTGCCCATTCATAAGCCTGAGGGGCCACTCATGGCAGTCGTATCTGGCTAGCTTGGGACGCGAACACCGGTACAACGTCCAAAGGAAGCTCAGAAATCTAAGCAAAACTTTCGAAGTACAGTTCGAGCAAGTGACCTCGGGGCCTCAGTGCCAGGAAGCCCTTTCACTGCTGATTGGGCTCCATAACCGGCGTAGGAAAGGCCGCGGCGGCTCCAGCGCCTTCTGTACGTCCCACCTGGTTTCCTTTCATGAGGAATTCACCCGATTGGCGTTAGCGCGCGGCTGGCTACGCCTTTTTGTTCTTCGCCTCGATGGAAAACCAGCCGCCTCGCTGTACGGATTTCGTTACGGCGGGGTTTTCTATTTCTATCAGTCTGGCTTCGATCCCGCATACGCAAAACACAGCGTCGGCCTGGTCACCATGGCCCTGTCTATCAAATCAGCTATAGAAGAGGGAGCCGAAGAATATGACTTGCTTCGCGGAGACGAAGATTACAAGTTCCACTGGACCCGCACAGTAAGGGAACTCGGCCAGGTAGTGATCAGCCCACCAGGGGTGGGCGGAGCCTTGCATCAGGTAGCCAGCCAGTTTAGCCGGGGTTCGAGACGGTTGGCGCGGCGCGTACTCCCCAAGACGATGGCGGATGCCATTGCCGGTGGACTTCGCGTTCTGGATGGATTAAGAGGGTGACGAGTGGGCTGTCCTAATCGGCGTCAGAACAGCGACGGCGACGGGTAGCGGCATCAGAATATTATTTTGGCCGCTACCTGAATGCAGCGAGGCTAGCGCGCCGACGTTACCCGTCCGTAATTGGCGCTTCCGAGCGCCGTGGAAACGCCCTGGAAGTTCGTGTGGTTCAGGAAGTTGAAAGTCTTGGCGCGGATCTCTGATCCGCACTCGATAGCCGAACAAGTTATGCCTCTGATGGCGGCCATCTTACGCTTCAAGTCACAGGATCCGTCGAAGTGGGGCGCAGAGCCAGCAAGAAAGTCACTACACTGTTCCTATTGACTAAGGAGACTTGCTCACAGGGGGTGAACAATGTGGCGTGACATTATTAGCAATCGTACAAAAGTGTACGATACTGGAGGTATGTATGAAGGCTGGGGAGTTCGTGCAGACGGGTTCAGCGTTTGGCCAAGAAGACGCAGACGCCTTGTCGGTTCGTGAAATCACATGGCAAGGGAAGTCACGGCACTCTTTACTACGGCGACCGGAGAACCACTTTCCAAGACCGGAAACGCGAACTTCCAACCGGACATTCCACGCGATGCGCAGACAATTCGGGATCGCCACCGAGACCTTCAATGAGGAGTAAAGATGCGAGACCTCGTATATCCCGCGACGTTGCAGCCGGAATCGCACGGAGCGTTTACCGTCAGATTTCCGGATTTTCCGGAAGCGATCACCAGCGGCCGAAACCATGCGGATGCTTTGACCGAGGCAGAGGATTGCTGCAAGAGGCGATCGCCGGCCGCATGGTCCGGAAGGAAGGTATCCCGGCTGCGTCGCGCCTGAAGCGTGGACAGGCCGGAGTTCGAGTGGCTCTCTACCTTGCGCCGAAATTGGCGCTGTACCTGGCGATGCGCGAAAAACGGATCAATAACAGCGAACTGGCCCGGCGTTTGGGGGTGACGGAAACAATCGTACGGCGGATGCTGAACCCTAAGCACGATACTAAGCTGGAAAAACTTCAGGAGGCTCTGGAGTCGCTCGGGAAGAAGGTTCTGATCGCAGTCGAGGACGCCGCTTAGGTTTGCCGGCGTTCTCTTCGTGTAAGTGCTCCGGAAATAGATGGACAAACGAGCAACGTCAGAAAGCCGCCTAGCCTGTGGCTGCCGTCAAATCGTTTATTATCAACACCGGCTGCTGGGGCAGTCACAGGGTATTCAATCAGGGTCTCCCGGAGGTCGTGCTGAAAGGCGGCTTGCAGCCAGGATTGGCTGGCCACACGGTGCAGCAGAGCCGCAACCAAATATGGCGTCGTACGGCTGACGTGGGGAGAAGAAATCGAGCAGTTAGGCGCGTCCGAGAAGCGCCGGTTGCCAACCGGCGCGCAGGTTTTCAACCTGCCCCACAAGGCGCCGGCTACCAGCCGGCGGTGACAGGCGAAACCGCCTGTCCCACCAGCGAAATCAAGATGTTGTAAGTACAAGTGCCCTTTACGTGCTGTTTCCGATCTCGATTTGTCCCTTCCCCCAAACCGTCTGGCGCCCTACCCCGGCCCACTTCGCGGCCCTCAGGAACGGCACAAATTCCGAGAGGTCGCCCTCATAGTCGGCCTCTCCGACAAAGCCGCCGATCGGATGCACTTGCCCGGTTCGGCTACTGCGGCGGGCTACGTCAACCTTCGCCATTTCACATCGGGTCATCCGAACTTGCGCCGCCCGCTCGCCGAAAGCGCGGAAGTCGAGTGCCAGAGGGCCATCGTCATAGCATTCGCGCAAGGTGCTCAGCCGGTCCCTGATTCTCGCCGCCAGCACGGCGAACTCGGGCCGGTCTGCCAATTGCTGTCCGCTTTTTAATTCTGTCGGCGTCACGAAACGCACACGCACGCGGTCCACTCGATCCGGCGCCGGCGCCAGGCTCAGCTCCATCGGTTCGGGGCCCTGTTGCAACAGGAACGACTCGCCATCGTAGATCCGCGCTACCGGCTCACCCGCCTCATCCACTTGCGAGACTTGGGCCAGATTGGCGCGGCCGCGGCTGGGTCCCAGGCCTTCGTGCGCCAGTTGCGCGAACGACAGGACGAGGTATGCGATAGCCGGACTCCGCATATCAAACAGGTTGAGGTCGAAAGAGAATGGTGCGCCCGGCTTGACCGTGCCGGCGTCCAGATGGGTGGCTCGAAAGACGAATGGGCGAGGCCAGTCGGCGAGGCCGCTCGGTCCGGCTTCGAGGGCCGACGGCTCGAACATGCGCGCATAGGCGCACGAGGCGCGAAGGTCGCATTCGCGCGCGCCTGGGCAATACGGCACGCAGGCGATCCGGCGGAAAATCACGCCGAATGCGCCGCGCAGAAGATTGGCCGACTTGCCTGGCGGGAAGTAGACCGGGTCCAGCGCCACGAAAGAGAATCGCAACGGATGGAGTCGAAAATTCAAGATCCTACTCTAACACCGGGCATCGGCGCTGTTTAGAAGTCGCCACGAAGCCGCAAAGCTACAGTTCTGACCTGACCGCTAATCACTCATTAGAACTTCGGTGGCTTCCACGATCCGTGGCGGAAATGAAGCACCTCCACGAGGCGCTCGTCTTCGTGGACCTGGTAGTAAACCAGGATCGGGCTGTGAACCAGTTTCCTTCAGCGATCTGTGCGTGAAGAGGAGTTTGTAATCCACTGGGGCAAGAGCTTCCGCACGTCTTCGATGGGGACGGTCCGTCCCGCCTCGGCGTCGCGGATGCCTTCGTCAATGCAGGCTAGTGTTTCCTCGTCTTCCTCATCGAGGATGTGGGTTTCTTCACCTCAGCCATATCCCTACAGTAGCTTTTATCGATAAATAGCGCAAACCCATTTTTCTCTTCATGAGCCGGGGCAAGGATTTACCTTCCGTCCGCCCAAATAAGTCGCCTTCACATCCACATTCTCATCAATGAGAATGACATCCCCCCGCTTCCCCACCGCCAGGCTTCCGACCTCGCCAGCCGCGCCCACAATTTCCGCGGGAGTCAGCGAAGCCATTCGCACCGCCTCCCACAGCGGACACCCGACCAGCTCGCGAAACACTCTCACCATCTCATTCATCGGATACACCGAAGAAGCCAGCGCCGTCCCATCCGGAATGCGAGCCTCACGGCCGCGCACCACCGCCACCATGCCGTGCCGCGGCCCGAATGTGTACTCACCATCCGGCATGCCGGCCCCGCGCATCGCATCGGTGATGATGGCCAGCTTTTCATACCCCTTGTTGCGATACGCCAGCTTCAGCATTTCACTCGAAAGATGCTTTCCGTCGGTAATCAGTTCCGAGGACAGCCGGTCATCCAGATACACCGCCTCCACAATGCCGGCCGCGCGCGGATGCGGCGTGCCGCGCCAGCGATTGTTCATCGCGTCAGTCATGGCGCAGTACAGATGCGTGACGTGGTTGACGCCCCAGGCGATCGACTCGCTGATCTCGTGGTACAACGCTTCGCTATGGCCGGCGTTGGCGTTCGCCCCTTGCTTGTGCAGCGCCTCTACCAGCTCACGCGCGCCGGGCAGCTCCGGAGCCAGCGTCAGCGACGCGATGGGCCCGCGCTCCAGGATCTGCCGCCACTCGCCGTCGTCGGGATTCCGCAAGTGCTCCGGCAAATGGCATCCCCGCTTCGATGCCGCCAGGTATGGCCCTTCGATGTGCGCTCCCAACGCGCGGCCCCAGCGCTGATCGCTCGCGCGATAACGCGCCAGCCCGTCCAGCGCGCTCAGAATCTCATCGAGCGGAGCCGTCGCCGTGGTCGGACACAGCGAGGTCGTGCCATGCGCCGCGTGATAGCGAAATACCGTCTCCACATCGGCGGCAGTCGCGTCCATGAAATCGCTGCCGGAGCCGCCGTGGACGTGGATGTCCACAAACCCCGGCGCGATGTAGAGCCCGCCGGCGTCGATCCGCTCCGCATCCGGCGGGATCAGGCCAGGGTCGTAAGCGCCCAGGTGCTCGATGCGGCCCTTCAGCACCACCACCATGGCATGCGAGATCGGGCCGCTACCCGAGAGAATTGTTCCGTTATGAAAAACCTGATTCATCACTCGATGCGCAACAGGTGAACCGCTCCCGATTGGCCCAGGTCTTCCAGGCCCCATTCCCGCTGCTGCCCGACTAGAATCTTCCCGAGCTGCCACACGCCGGTTGTAGACTCCGGAGCCAGAATATAATCGATTCCATTGTGCTTCAAGTACCGCATCGCCGCACGCCGCATATCCTTTTTCGGCCGAAGTATCCGCTCGGGATGGTCCGAGAGCAGCTTCCATTTATGATCAGCCCCCAAGCCGTAGAACTCCACCGGTACGTTGTAGACCGGCGAATGCGATGCGAGAACCGCGGAGGTCAATCGCTGCGGGTGGTCGAACCGCACCTCGAGGAACATGCCTGGACGCATTGGCTCCCAGGTGCGCCAGCTCGTGGCGAAATTCTCGTCAAAGGCAAGCGGAGCTTCCCATGGATTCGGCCACGATGTCAGCAGCCACTGCGGGCTGTTGTGGATCCGGTCGCCGTCCGAGTAGAGACGCACCTCGATCAAATCCCACTCGCCGCGGTGCGCTACTTTCAACCGGAAACGCAGGCCGGCGAGCGCCTGGGCCGGCCACTCCGCGCGTAGATCGAAGGAAGGGGCGTCAGCGTAGATAGAAGCCATTTCAATTGTGTTCCTGATTCGATCCGCAAGCGCCGATTGCCACCAGTCCACGATCTTTCTGTCGGTATACGCATTGGGAACGCTAAGCAGCGCGAAGGTCGTTTCACCCGCGCGGGTCCGCTCCTGCAAGAGACCGGCGAGTCGATAGTCCCAGACGGTGCGCGCGAGATAGTCGTCCTCGGATTCGAGGCGCAACACAACGCGCCAAGGAAGTTCCTGCAATCGCCACGTGCCGGGACTCTGATACAAAGCGGCGACGGCAGGCCAGCAGGTCACCGCGTGAATGCCCAGGAAGACCCACAGCACGGGGCGCGCCAGCATGTCGAGCGACATGGCCAGCGCCAGCGCCAGAAACGGCAGGCTCTGCATCAGGAATCGCGCCCCGGCATTTGAGAGCCATGGCAGGGCGAGCAGGACGGCGGCGAGCCAAATCCAGCGCCCCATCGGGAGGAGCAGGACGAGCAGGGCGATGGGCAGGAGAAGGAATATCGGCCCGAAGATGCCCTGCAAATTGCCATGGACGGCCAGCTCCCACGGCGCCGCGCGGAAGCTGAATCCTTCGTAAACGCGCCAGCTCTGAGCCAGCGCATGTTCCATCGTGGGGTGGAAGTACTGTGTCGGGAAGATGGCGTTTCCCAATGGCGCAACCGGATTCCCAGACATGATCGAATTGCGAATCAGCCAGGGCGCAATCGGAATCAACGCCGCCGCCGTTATGATGAGCAGCGCCTTTATTGGGAAGACTCGCCAGTAACGCACGACGGCAAAACCCGCTGCCAGCGCCGGCACGAGCAGCCCGCTCATCTTGATCGCATAACAGATTGCAGCCAGCAGGCCCGCGGGAAGCAGGTAGCGGTCGCCGAGCAGCAGCGTGAGCAGAGCTGCCAGCGTGAAGAAGACTAAGGCGGCATCGTTGTAGGTGGAGGTTCCGGTGAGCCCAACCACTGGCGCGCAGAAGTAGAAGGCGGCTGCTGCGCTGCAGATGGAATCGGACAATCGCAACCGCCGGCCCAGTTCGATGAACAGAGGTACGGTCGCCAATAGAAACCCGAAGTGGACCAGTTTCGCCGCCGAGTGCTTCCCGATATCGAATGCGAAGAGAAACAGCATCTCCATGCCTTGCGGAAGCATTTCATAGAACCCCACACGGTCCGGAAACCGTCCCAGTCGCGCATATTCGGATACCAGGCCGAGATGATAAGTGATGGCGTCGGGCTGCACTTCCGGCGCGAGCGCATGAATGAGATACAGGACTGCATAGACGGCGAGAATGACGGCGGGTAATCCACCAGGCAGCGGAAACCGCAAGCGCGGACGCAGCCAGATCAGCGGCAGTAATCCGATGGCGCCCAGCGCGAAGAGGGCTGGCGGCTGCGCGATCCCGGCAACCAACAAGCCGAAGATCAGCAGGCTCTCGATCACTGCTCCCAGGGCAAGCGCGAGCACGTCGGGAGCGTCGCGAAAGCAGAGCTTCCCCAGAGAAAACGCGACGGCAAGAGGAACCAGACCTCCGAGGATAATCCCAGTAATCTCCATGCCGCAGATGTTGATTATCGCGCAGGCCTGCTTTCTTCGCCCGATTTAAGTCCGGCCGTCTGAGCTGGGCCGTGTGGATTCCATCCTGCCCCACAAAGCAGCCCTTGCCGCAACCAAGAGCCGCCTGAAAAGGCGGCTGCAGCCAAAATTGCCCGCCCCACGGAGCAGCAGAACCGCTACCGCTCTGCCGCGGGGAGAAGAAATCATGCAGTTAGGCGCGTCCGAGAAGCGTCGGTTGCCAACCGACGCGCGGGTTTTCAACCTGCCCCACAAGCCACAGCAGAAATCAAGATGTTGTAATACGAAACGCGGCTTGCATGTAGAAGCTCAGCCGAATTCCTCGGCTTTACCGGGCCGGGCAAACGGTCCAAGGCGAGTACCCGATCGTCATGTCGGCGGTTTCCACCCAGAAACGCTCTTCCCGACTCTGCCCCAGGTCCACCGTCACGATCACACCGCTTCCGCAGGCGCGGCTCTTGGTGATGTCGAAGGACGCTATCTGAGCGTACTTGCTCTTTGGCCCCCAGTCCTCCATGAACTTGGTGAATGGATAATCGGGACAGGGCTTGGCATCGGTGCAGCCCCAAAGCCGGTAGGCGCCGGTGTAGTCGCTCTTCTGCAGGAGCTGGACAAACTGCTTGACTTGCGCTTTCTGCCGGTAGTTCCGCAGCACCAGGTACAGGCCGCCGCCGCCAAACAGCGCGATCAGAACAACCGCCACCAGAAGCTTGGTACGCTTGGCGCGCTGCTCGAATCCCTCGCCGTAGTGGTCCAGATACCCTGACATTTCCTACTTTGCCGGGTTCTCTTTATCGTATGCGGCGATCGATTCGGTGGTGATCTCCAGATCCGGCTTGAAGTAGACGGTGTTTGAAATGTCGACCACGACGTCGATGCCCTTTGCCTCGGCCAGCTTCTTGACCACGGCCTGCATGCGCTGCGAGCTTCTGCCGAGGATGTCGTTGCGTTCCCTTTCGACGTCCGCCGTCAGATCTTCGTTCAAGCGCTGCAGCTCGCGCTGCTTCCTCTGTCCCTGCGCGGTGAGATCGGCCTCGGCCTGAGGTGTGAGTTTGCCGGCGTTGGTCTGCAGATTCTGCTGAAGCGCCTGCAGGTCCCTTTGTAGCTTTTCCACCTGCTGCTGGCGGGGCCGGTACTTGGCTTCCAGTTCGGTGGACGCCTTCTTGATTTCCGCCGACTCGAGCACCGCTCGCTGCAGGTTGATGATCGCGACTTTCGATTGAGCCGATACGGCTGAAGCTGCCGCCAGCAAGGCGGACGAGACGACGAGCAGCCGCATCCCAGATTTTCCTGACATGTGTACGAGACTCCTTCAAACAGTGATAAAAATCAGGTTAGCACAGAGGCCGAACGAGGCGATAATGGGTTAGTAGAGCTATGAAAAGCTTAATCCCCCTTCTGTGTATCGTGTGCTCGGCCAGCGGAGCGGAATTGCCCGCCGGCACAGCCATCGGCATCCGACTCAAAACCAAAGTATCGAGCAATGCATCCAGGGCAAACGATCCCATAGAAGCGGTGGTCATCAAGCCCGTGATGTCGGGCGACCACTTCCTGATCCCGTACGGCGCCGCGATCAAAGGTCAAGTTACCAAAGCGCAACCCTCCGAAGCCTCCGATAAGCGCGCGTCTCTGGAGCTGAATTTCGACCAACTTGCAAGCGCGCATGGCAAGACGATCAAGCTGCCCTGCAAGGTCACCGGCGTGGAAAATGCCCGGGAGAGTGTGGACGAGAAGGGCGCGATACAAGGCATTCTGGCGTCGGAAACGCTCTCGGCGAGGATGGATCAGGGCTTGTCCAAACTGGGCGAGCACGCTCAGGGGCTGGCCGATATCCTGCAGATCGCCAAAGCCGCGGTCGTGAAGACAACGGACTCGGAAATCGTATACGCGCCGGGTGTGGAGATGACGATCGCACTCACCGGCAAATTGACGATCGAACCTGGCGCCATCCCGGGGATGAACATAAAGCTTCAGCCCATCACAGCGGAATCCCGGTTGCACAACCTGGTAAATTCCCAGCCGTTTCAGACCGTAGCGGCGAAGCCGCCGAAGGAATCCGACATGACTAACCTCATGTTCATTGGCTCCGAGCAGCAACTGGAAGCCGCGTTCTCCGCAGCCGGATGGTCGGCGGCCAGGGCGCTCAACAAGCTTTCGGCGCTCGAGACCTTCCAGGCGATGGCCGAAATGCGCGGCTATAAAGAGGCGCCGATGTCGGTGCTGTTGCTCGAGGGCAAGCCCGCCGAATTCAACTATCAAAAACAGAACAACACTTTTGCCCAGCGCCACCATCTGCGCATCTGGCGAAGACCAGTGACATGGGAAGGTCAGGACGTCTGGGTCGCCTCCTCCACGCACGACACCGGAATCGACTTCTCGCCCGAGAACCGGACCTTCATCCACAAGGTGGATTCGCATATCGATGACGAGCGAGCGAAGGTGGTGTCGGATTTCCTCTTCACTGGCGCAGTCAAATCCCTGGCACTGGTGGACCGGCCCAAAGTGCCCACCGAGAGCATGAATGCCACTGGCGACAAGCTTTTGACGGACGGTCGAATGGCTGTTCTGGTGTTAGGGGCTGTACCCGCATCGAAGTAATCTAGAATGGGATTATGTGGGCGGCGGCCATCCTGACTTTGCTGTTCCTCTTCGCTACTGACTTCACAACCGAAGGCATGAAGGCGCTGGAGGAACGCAAATATCAGGAGGCCGCCGATCTATTTGCCAAAGCAGTTGCCGCCGATCCGGGCGATTACGCCGCGAATTTCCACCTGGCCCTATCGTATAGCCTGCTCGGCAAGGCTGCCGAAGCAATACCGGTTTACAAGAGAGTTCTGGAGCTGAAGCCGGGTTTGTACGAAGCCGAGCTCAATCTGGGGATCCTGCTGGCGGGTCAGAAGCCAGCGGCGGAGGCTGTCCCTTATCTACAAAGCGCGACGGAGAAGAAACCGAAAGAGTTTCGACCCCGGTTCTATCTTGCCAAGGCGCTGCTGGAATCGGGGGATTTCG
>Ga0210405_10001563_pt1 | contig 25690 bp, 28 predicted proteins | sample IncBWH11MmetaG_FD_155492 | JGI IMG/M metagenome (GOLD analysis project Ga0210405, IMG submission 155492) | Forest soil microbial communities from Barre Woods Harvard Forest LTER site, Petersham, Massachusetts, United States - Inc-BW-H-11-M | ecosystem: Environmental > Terrestrial > Soil >... | reverse complement strand
TTCTTCTCTAGCCGAGCCAGGTCCCATCCCCAACTCCAAGCGTTTTGACGCACGGCCGCGGCGCGTTCCTCGAACATAACCAGAATCCCCGGCAGGCCCGCACTGGCGCCGTGTATCAGGCATTGCAATCCCATCATGCTCTTGCCGCTCCCGGGGCCACCGCTAAGCAGGGTCACGCGTCTAGCGGGCAGGCCGCCGCCTAACACCAAATCCAACCCGGCAATGCCGGTCGACACCTTCGGAAGCTCTTTCCTTCTTTTCTGCGGCGCTCCCGCGTCTCTCGCTTGTGCTCTTCGTTTTGTTGTGGCCACCGCGGACCATCCTTTATTCCAGATTAATCTTTTGATGGGCAGTGCAAGCAGCAGTGGTGCGCACTTGTATGCCGCTTCCCGTAATCCTATCCTAGGCAAAAAGAAAAACTCAATTTGTATTAGGGCTTCGCCAAGTTCGAGCGTGGTTGGCCCAATGTCTATTCAAAAGTGAACACTGGACCACAAACGACAGGTTTTCTTACTCAAGCTAAGTTATTGTGCGGTCAAGGACTTGGTCTCGGCTCCGGAAAAACAAGGAATGGTAGTCAAATTCGACGGGGGAGTCATCGCTTTTCCCATAAAACTTCGTGATATTCTAGGATTCAGGGGTCGCATTTTGATGGAGTCGGTTCTACCCGCGGAGCCGGCTGCGACAGGCCGCAGTATGTTGTTGCGCGTCCTTAAAAAAAGAAGTCTTAAGGTTGTTGAAAATCGTCATGGTGACTGTCGCGCTGGCTGATGACCATGTTGTCGTGAGGCAAGGGCTGCGCCTCTTGTTGGAATCGGATCCAGAATTCGTTGTTGTGGGTGAAGCGGCTGACGGGATCGAGGCCCTCGAGCTGGTCAAGCGCCGGAAGCCCAAGGTGCTAATCGCCGATCTGATGATGCCTGGCCTGGACGGTCTGGAAACCACACGGAGGCTCGCGCGCCTGAAATTGGATACTCGTGTGATTATCCTTACCATGTATGGGGACGAGGCGTATTTATTGGACGCGCTCGGAAGCGGTGCGGCTGGTTACGTCGTCAAAGAGTCCGCTGGAGCTGACCTCTTCCAAGCCATACGCAATGTGGTTGCCGGCCGGCGTTACCTGAGTCCGCTGCTCTCCGAGGTTTTCACTCGCAGATATTTGCAAAAGTTTCAGACTGCTTTGCTGAAACTTTCTGACACTCTGACAACCCGCGAGCGAAAGGTGTTGAAACTAGTCTTGGAAGGGACAAGCAGTTCCGATATTGGCGCCCGGCTAAAGATCAGTCTCCGCACCGTCGAATCCGATCTAGCTAACCTGGTGGGGATCTTGGGTTTGAATACCGAGCATGATATTATCCGTCAAGCACTCAAGCGCCGGGGCAGGCTTGGAGGGCGAACCAGGAAAAAATAGCAACTTAGGAAATTCCCGATGAAAAGAAGATATCCAGCCCTAGTTGAAAGGAAGCTGCTTTACAGCCCCCCCCGCGTTTCTGTTTTTCCAGACATAAATCTAATAATAGATGCCTATGCTATGCACTCTCTGCTCGAAGTCACGAGCGGGAGAATTGAGGCAGGCCTGCGGTGCGCGTCGCGCCCTGCGATTTCCGGCGGTGCGAAGTATTCCACGGGTTACTCTGGCGATGTAGGCAGCACTGGCAGACCACGTTTGGAGCATCGCGTATCTACCACAAAATCTCTCGACCCACCTGAGGAGATAAACGGTGGAAGAAGAGTGGATTAAAACGCTGGCAGACGGCAGAAGGGTGAAATTCACCAGCCAGGAGTTGCTGGAGACCCAGGCGTTTGTCACTGCGCAGGTGGAAAGCAATAAGGTCGTTTATTCGATTGTATTGACCAAAGTGAGAAACCCGCTTAGCCATGAGGAAGTTGAAGGTTATTTCGAGGGGGAGCTTTCGAAAAAGTAGCGACACTCGACTAGGGTATTGACCTTACGTAAAGAGTCTTGCCCCAAGTTCATGGTTTTGCTAGTTTTTACTTAAGGAGTGGCGTTATGGAAGGAGCTATGAGTCCCAGCAACAAAAAACCAAACGGCGTTTCCAGGAAAAAAAAGGACGCATTTAATGCCCAGGAATTTCTCGATTCCGCCGGGATCGCAAGAAATGTGAAACAGTTTAAAAGAGGCGAGGTCGTCTACTCTCAAGGTGACGCTGCCAAGAGCGTGCTGTACTTGCAAGAAGGCGGCGTGAAGCTCTCCGTCGTGAATGAAGTTGGCAAAGAGGCGGTCGTCGGCATTCTAGGACCGGGCGATTTCTTTGGTGAAGGCTGTCTGGCAGGTCAGCCCGTTCGCATGGGAATTGCTACCTCGATTACGCCCAGCACCGTGCTCGTCATTGAGAAAAGTGAAATGTTCAAGGTGCTTCACGAGCAGCATGCCCTCTCCGACCGGTTCATCACTTTCATGCTGGCACGGAACATTCGAATTGAGGAGGACTTGGTCGATCAGCTGTTCAATTCGAGCGAGAAACGGCTCGCCCGCACTCTTCTATTACTTGCCCGTTACGGGAGAGAGGACAAGCCCCACGCAGTAATCCCTAGTCTATCGCAAGAAACGCTGGCGGAGATGATCGGCACGACACGCTCACGCGTCAATTTTTTCATGAACAAATTCAGGAAACTTGGTTTTATTAAGTACAACGGCGGTCTTCAGATCAACACCTCTCTCTTGAGTGTCGTGCTGCACGACTGACTCAAGCTGGCATCACCTCAATCTCAAGGCTGAGACTCACTTCTGTTGACTTACTGCGAGCTGCGAGCCAGGAGCCTGAAGACTAGTTCTTCGAAGCTGGCCATTCCAGCACACGCTCGTTTGCTGTTCGATTCCCGCGCGTGCCGCGATCGCCTCGATGACCCGCTTCATCCTCACGCTTGATCGCAATCGCAGCCAGGCATTTTGCCCGCTCAATCGATTGAGCTTCCTCGCTTGTGGGCTCCCGTGGAGCGCTGCAGTACATCTCCAGAAATCCAAGCACTTCGTCATTCTCCGCGGTAATGGCTTCCGAGCAAAAAGCATACAGGCCAAAATGCGCTGCGTTCATGGCCATGGTGGCAAGTTCGCCGGCGTCGTCACCCGGCAGGGTGATGAGCGAAACCACGTTGCCGATCTGGAAATCGAGAGCGCTGCAAAGTTCATTCAGTACTTTCGGGAGGGACGCATGAGAGGAAATCGATTGAAGAAGCTGTTCTTCGGCCCTCAACAAATACTGGATCTTGCCGTCAAGACTACGGTGCGTGTTGCGTTTTTGTGGCGTGGCGTCTGAGCCGAAATCATATTCATTCATCTGAGCTTCCCCACTTTCAGGCCATGTTCAGATCGAACCGGGCTCGGTCATCCCCCGCCGCGCTGCGGGAGCGCTCTTTTCGCGCCGCGCTCCCGCAGCTGATGAATGCAGACTTCTTTTGGGCCTGGCCCATCTTCCGCTCTAGCGCCCGTCGTGATCGTGGTCCGGGTGAGCATGACGCCACTTCCAATACGCCGTTTGCTCCTTCTCTCTCATTTCCGCAAAAGGACGATACTCTCTGTGCCTCTCGCCCAGGTAGACACGAAAGGAACGGTCCTCGTTGTCATTCCAATTGTGATAGTCCTTATGATTGTGGTCGTAATACCGGTTGTGGTCATTGTCGTCACGACGGTGTTCTTCCTGACGCCCGTTGTCCTGCGGCTTGGCCCCGGCATTCATCGCCGACGGCGCTGCCAGTGCTGCTGTAAGAACGAAAAAACTAAATAAATATTGATAGCCACGTTGCATATCGTCTTCCTCCCGGCTCAAGACTTCCTGCTCGGAATCCTTGGCCGTAAGGAGTATGTAGTGCTCGCCCTGGAAGCGATGTTCGATTCCGCACACTCCTCTAACTGTTCGGGTTCACACCTGCAAGGAACGAACCTTGCCTGTTGAATTGCGCAATTGCGATCGCGTGTTCTAACCGGCCCGCGTGGTTTTCAACCGCTGCTCTTTCATCGCGTAAAGGGATCTGTCCGCGGCGTATAACAGCGTTCCAACGTTTTCGGCGTCCTTGGGATAACTGGCGACTCCCACGCTGACGGAAAGAGCCGGTACTTCGGTATCCTTGGCGAGAAGCTCGCAGATTCGTCTCGCCACCAAGGTAGCCGCGGCCGCGCCCGTCTCCGGCAGGACCAGTGCAAATTCGTCCCCGCCTTGCCGCGCAGCGGTGTCTATGGACCGGCAGGAGTCCGCCAGGATCTGTGCCAGTCGGCAAAGCGCTCGATTACCCGCCAGATGCCCGAATCGACCATTGATCGCCTTCAATCCATCGAGATCGAGCAAGAGAAGCGAGAATTCCCGCACGGTGCGCTTCGATCGGCAAATCTCGGCGTGCAATACCTCGAAGAGCCGCCCGTGGTTGGCCAGCCCTGTCAGCGAATCGTTCAAGGCTTGGCGGCGTAGATGATGCTCAAGCGCCCGTTGTTCCGTGACATCAACCGCTATGATTTCATAGCCGGCAAAATCGCTACGCTCGTCAAAAATGCCTCGGCCGCTCAGCCTGGCTTTCAGAACCGTCCCGTTTTTCCGGTTCCACTCGATTTCAACAGGCTCAATTCGCACCGACTCAGGAGACGTACCGGCCAATCGCATCCTCTGACCAATATCCGCGACGATTCCGCACGCGCAGTTCGCCGCCAGTAATTCTTCTTTGCTCTCGTAGCCCAGCATCGTCAAGAGCGCCTTGTTGACGTCGAGGAACTTTCCTTCCGCATCGCACCGGCATATTCCGTAAGCAGGGTTCTCCACCAGCGCCCGATACAGTGATTGTGAATGTCGCAAGGCCTTCCCGGCCTCTTCCAGCTCGGCGCGCAGTTTCTTTTCGTTCAAGACTCGCCGGACAGCCATCGGCAATTGAGGCAGATGCTCTCTTTCCACGTAATCAAAAGCTACGTCAGCGGGGAGTTTCGCGATAGATTCGCTTCCCGTGGCGGTGGTCAGGAAGAGGAGCGGGATCTCTCGCACAGTTTGCTGAAGGAGTTGCAAGGCCTGCGGCTCCTTCCAACTAGAGCTGGGGTATTCCGCGACCACCACATCATAGGATTGGGAGCGGAGCTGTTGCGTACACTGAGCTAAGGTCAAAACGAAATCAGAGTTGACGATGAATTGCGCTTTCTTGAGCTCTTCCAGGCAGTTGTTGACTGCGTCTGCATCGCGGTGAACGAAAAGGACACTAAGCGGATGCCGCCTGTGGGCAGCGGCGCTCTGCGGACGGAAACTCCTCTGAGCAGACTGCAATTCGTTCTGGGCCAGATTTGACATGAGAGGGACACTCACCATGCGAACTTCCTTAGCGATTACGGGTTGTCGACTTACACGCTGACCCTTTTCCTGCCCAACATATGTCGGCAGGAAAACGTCGTCTGTCCCATTTTGAACATCTGACGTGTCGGGTAGCCCCGAAGCGACCATGGGTGGATGGCTGGAGGGCAGCCCGTTTGAATTCCCTTTGTGATTGCGACGATAGGATTCTGGTGTTCAATTTGGAACAGCCCTCGGGCGTTCCTCTAACGGAAGATTGTTTGGCACCGGAGACGCCACACCAGGAGAATTGCCATGTTGAGTTGCCCGCTGTGCCGCAGCAAACGCATCCATCGCTCAAAACGTAAAGGAATCATCGAGCAAGTAATTCTGGCCATGATTTTTATCAAGCCGTTTCGCTGCGAAAGATGCGACTATCGATTCTTCCGCAGGTCTCTCTCCGCGAATCCCAATCCGGCCAGGCGCGCAACCACATAGTCATCGAGATTCGCTCCTCTAGGATGTGCGCTTTCAGGTGAACTGATCTGCGCGAGCCTGTCTGCAGACACCTGTTCTGCCTTGATCATTGGATTGTGGTCCCGCGTTTCTACCGGTCATTTACTCCATGGCCGGCCCAGGGAGAAACCCTACTTTTGTGGCGCAGGCGTTTGTTGATCCTGCAAAATGCATTCTCTCCGCACGCATAGCTCTGGGGTGCCCGGAGGCACGAATCAAGCCGCGCCTCCGGGTATTCCTCAGGTTAGTTTCACTCCACACGATCGTCAGTGGCTGTGGTCCTTGTCCTTGTGGTCATCGTCGTGATGGTCGCGATGGTCTTTGTCCTTGTCATGATGGTCCTTATCCTTGTCATGGTGGTCTTTGTCGTTGTCACGATCATCGTCGTCATTCTTGCACCCAGCTCCGCCCTGAGCCGCGGCGGCGCAGGTTCCGTGGACGTTGGGGCGAGTCAAGGTCACGGCGCCATTCGCCAAGACACGTCCGATTAATGTTCCGTCGGTACTAGTGAAGCTCCCGGTCGGCCCACCCGCGAGAATGTTTCCCTGGAACGTCGAAGCGGTTAATGTGCTATCGGCGCCGACGAGCCAATACACGTTACACGGTTGGCCGCCGTTGGCCATGACCACCTTAAACCCAGTGCCGGTGAGGGCTGCGTCGATTTTGAAAACCCAGACCGCATTGGCATTGCCACCGGCGTCGAGTGTCAGGGTGATAGTGGTCAACGTTAGCGCCGGAGCCGCCCCGGTGTTGCAATACACACCCGGCGGGAGCGTGAATGACACGGACGGGGCAGCGGCCAGGAAACTGGTGCAACTGCTGTTCGCGGCAAGCGCATTCTGATACGCGGTGTTAAGGGCAGTCAGAGCGTTACTGGCGGCCGCGTCGCCCTGGTGAACTGTCCCCGCAATTGTGCATCCGGTGGTATTTGTGAAAACGCCGGGGGAGACGCCTACGTCTCCGCTGATCACGCCGGGGGCAGTACAGGTTACATTCGAACTGCCCAGGACTGCGAAGGTTGCCGCCGTGCCCAGTGATGGCGCCGTCGCCTGCGCCCAGCACAGGCTGCCCGTACTCAACATGCAAATAACCAACAAAAGTTTTCTCATCTCAAAGCTCCTTGGCTGGATTTCTTTTCATCATCGCCGACAGTGCGGGAACATCACTGTCGAGTCGACTTCGAGCTTCCAAACCGGGGCGAATGCTAACAGCCAGCGCAAATCATCATCTATCCACTTTTGAACACCCTCAAAACAAACGGGCTGCAGGTTGTCTGTCGGCCCGCTGTTCCTCGCCATCCTTGGTGTATTGCACGCGCCTAATGTGTGCGTATTGGAACAGACCCGCGAATCCCGACCGAGTAGCCTTACTTCGTTATCGCTATCTCGTCCCCTTCAGGGAATAATCCGCCTCCCATATTCAGGCGACAGCGAAGGGGACCCTGGGCAGGTGGAGTGTTCCTTCGCTTCCGTGGTGAAGGAGCAAGAGTCTAGATGAGAGAGATCTTGTGGTGTACAGGCGGTTCATTTTGCTGGTCGGAATGTTTCTGGGTAGCTACGTGCCGGTGGCAGGACAAACACCCGCACCACAGACCGTTCTAGCGCAAGAACATATTGCGCCGGTCATGACGACGCTCCGAACGGTGTCGATCCCCTTGCCGGCGACTTCCTTCCTGCAACTCCAGGACCTCGGAAAATCCCCTGCTTATTCCGGCCTCCCTTTCGCTGGAGCTTACGAGGGCGATGATGGACTGCTACACCTTTCTCAGATGGTAAAAGTAAAGAGTTTGATGTTCACGCTTTCCAGCCTGCCGCTCGTCCAATTTTGGAGCGGAAGATTCCAATTGGACGCCTTTCAGAGCACGCTCCGCATGGAGAACACCCAGCTGCGACCTTCAGGCTATGGTGGCATCGCGGGCTTTCGTGCGCCCGTTTCGGTCCACTTCACCGGCCTCGGCCTGAGCTTTCACTTTGGCCGGGACTCGCGGACCAGACGCCCGGCCCATCCTTGGCGGCGTATGAAGCAGTTTGTTGGAGGCGTGCTCGAATGAACTGAATCCGTGCACGACGGACAAAGGATTCTATCCACTGCGCGCGTCGCTACGGGCAAACTATGAATGACCGAACTACCGTCTCGTTCAGTTCCTACGTTGCTGCGGGCAGGGTGTTACGAACGATCGGAGCACGCTTGTTCCGCCATATCCAAAAACAACTAGCAGTACCCATCTTGCTGGCTACTTTCGCTTGCTTCCCAGCTCGTTGCCAGGACGTCGGAAACTTTGCAATCCGACATATCGCCGAGGGTCCCAGTTCACGTCCAAGCAGAAATGTCTGTCTTCTGTCGGCCAGCGAATTGTGCTCCGGGCCAATATCTGCGGAACCGCAAGGTACCCAGAGCCGATCCTCGGATGGCGCACTTAAGAAGACATTCAGGCGCCTCGCGAGGGATCAAGCGGAAATTTATTCGGCTCCGTTTCATCGTTCCAACTTGAAATGGGATGCGCTGTTCCTCGCTGGTACGGGAGTCTTGATCGCGACGGATAGGCAGGCCAGCAGAGCGCTGCCGGGGACTCACATTAACATAAGCCGGAATATCTCAGCCGTGGGTCTCTATGGGACTTCGGCGGCGGCAGGAGTGCTCTGGCTTTCCGGCCTGGCAACGCACAATGAACATGCGCGTGAAACGGGCGCGTTGAGTGCTGAGGCTTTCGCCAACAATCTGCCAGTCTATGTCGGTTTGCAGCTCATCACTGGCAGGGAGCGGCCGGACGAGGGCACCGGCAACGGGCGATTCTGGCGCAACAACGCTCTCAGCAGCTCCTTTCCTTCCGGCCACGCCTTATTCACGTGGTCGATGGCCAGCGTAATTGCCCACGAATACCCTCGGCCATGGGTGAAATGGCTGGTTTACAGCACAGCCACGGCAGTTTCGGTAACGCGATTCACAGGCCGAGAACATTTTCCATCCGACGTGGTGGCTGGAAGTGTGGTCGGCTATCTGATCGGCCGGCATATTTTCCAATCGCATTGTAAGCAGGGACTAAGCCAGGCTTGTCATTCTCGCCGCTAGAGTCCCGCGGGCATCCCAGATGAGAGAGTTATTCTTCCGGCGAGGAATTCAGAAGCTGTCCCAAATTGGACAGCGCGGCCCAAGGGAATCGGCTACTACTCCAGCTACGGAATCAAGGGAGTAGACCGAACAATCGGCAGACGGAGATGTCATTGGATGAATTCGCGGCGGGCAGTCTGGGTGGTCATCGGAAGATTTTGGGTGTTTGCTGGCTGGTATATGGAATTCTCCGTCTCGTGAGTGGAGTCTTTCTCGTTCTGTTTAGCGGAACGGCTACGGTCATGTTTGGTGCGCTCCTGAGTCGCGTAGCTAATCCGTTTGCGTTGATGGGTGATTTTCACATCGTTTATGCTGGCATCGTGGTCTTAGCCGTCCTATGTGGTATTTTCGGGGTTTTGGCGGGTCTGGCTCTCCTGGCAAATCAACGGCCAGCCCGTTTGCTGGCTCTTCTTGCAGCTTTCTTATCAGTGTCTGAAATACCGTTTGGGACTACTCTGGGAATTTACACCCTTATCGTTTTGCTCCCATCATCTGGTGTTCCTCAATCCATCCGCTCATAAAAGGGCAACTTACGAAAGCGCACTTTCTTTCAAAACGTGCACTATCGCACAGTATTCACGCTCACAAAACCTGATACTTGGATCTCGAAGATTCCGAGAAGGAGACTCATGTTCAAGATTTCAGGTATCACCCTGGCAGTCGTAATGACGCTTGGCGCATCCGCCCAAGCGCAGGCGCAGACGCAAGTGCCGGCAGATTCCGGCAATCCAACACCAACGTATCGCATCAATGTGGTGAGCCGTACGACCCGAGCGGTGAGCTATAGACACCGCAGTGGAGCCACAAAGATCAACTTTCAAGGTACCGATTTGATGCCTTCCGCCGCGGGCGAGGCCAAAGTCGAAAGCAAGCGCGGAACGCTGGCAGTCGAAGCCGAATTTTCCGGCCTGGACAGGCCCACCAGCTTCGGCAACGAGTATCTGACCTATGTTTTGTGGGCCATTTCGCCCGAAGGCCGCCCTGTGAATATCGGCGAAGTTTTGGTGGGCGATAACCACCGCAGCAAGCTGGACGTAACCACGGACCTGCAAGCTTTCGCGCTGATTGTCACCGCGGAACCTTACTATGCCGTACGCCGTCCCAGCAACCTCGTGGTTCTTGAGAACGCCATTCGCTCCGATACTGTCGGCGCCACCGAGGCCGTGGACGCTAAGTTTGAATTGATCGATCGCGGCGGCTACATCCCCACCGGCTATAAGTTCGACCCCGTGATTCTCAACGCCAAATTGCCGCTCGAATTTTTTGAAGCGCGCAATGCCCTGCGCATCGCGCAATCCGCCGGCGCCGAACGTTACGCCGCCTCAAGCTACGAAAAAGCCGTCAACCAGATGAACGAAGCCGATGCGCTCGCCAGCGGGAAGCATGAAAACAAGAAGTCGCTTTCTGCTCTGTCGCGCGAAGTCGTGCAGACCGCCGAAGACGCCCGTGAAATCGCCGTCAAGCATATCGACGAAGAACGCGCCGAATCCGAACGCAGCGCAGGAGCCGGCCGTGAAGCCCACGCCAAGGCCCGTGCCAATGAGGAATCAGAGCGCCGCCTCACCGCCGAAGCCGCCACTGCCGAAGCCGTTCGCGATCGCAATGTAGCGGATCGCAACAACCGTGATGCCCAAGCCGCCGCCCAACACGCTGCTGGCGCCCAAGCCGATGCCGAAAGAGATCGCAACGACGCCCAGAAAAAGCAACAGGCCGCCGAAATGGATTCCGACCTGAATCGCGCCGCCGCCGCCAAATCCGACGCGCAGCTCAAAGACGCCGTGCGTGACCGCGAAGAACTACGCGCCCGTCTCCTCCAGCAATTCAACCTCATCCTGGAGACTCGCGACACCGCTCGCGGCCTCGTCGTCAATATGTCGGACGTGCTCTTTGACTCCGGCAAATACACGCTGCGCCCGCTGGCCCGCGAGAAGCTCGCCAAAATATCCGGCATCGTGCTCGGCTATCCTTCGCTCAAGCTCGCCGTCGAAGGCAACACCGATAGCATTGGCACCGAATTATTCAACCAGGACCTCTCGGAGAAGCGCGCCGAAGGCGTCCGCACCTATCTAACTCAGCAAGGCGTCCCGGAATCTTCGACCACCGCCACGGGCTTCGGCAAGACTCGGCCCATCGCGTCCAACGATACCTCCGAAGGCCGCCAGCAAAATCGCCGTGTCGAGTTAATCGTCTCGGGCGAAGTGATCGGTACCAAGATCGTTTCTCTCAGCCTGCAGCCTGTCGCAGCCGTCACATCTCCGCAGTAGTCCTCTCCAGAGAAAAGAGCCGGCTCTCCCCCGAGCCGGCTCTTTCTTTTTGCTCCTGTGCGTGTTTTCCACCGGCATCGAAGACCAGAGGCCGGTGCATCAATGGCTATAGGGGATTTACAAAAACGACTTCGATCTGGGACGCTCTGCGGATTCACCGCGCGCTGTCCCAAAGTTACGCCTGCGCGAATGTCTCGATCCAGACTTGGAATAGGGCGTGGATCTGCGGCTAAGGGAAACGTCCCGATCGTTTCGGCGTCCATCCGATTGCGGTCCAGTCGCGCAGGCTGCCGGGAGAATGAGCCTGGGCGACGGGGCCCAATGACGTCCAAAAAACTTGAAACACTCTGCTCTCTATCGGTCTTCGTTAATCGCGGTCCGGATGACTGTGGCGCCAATTCCAGTAATGCCGCTGCGTTCTGTAGTGCTGCCGGTGGTACTCACGATAGCTCCTATGCTGTTCCACCAGGTAACGTCTGTAGGCACGGTCTTCGTGGTCGTCCCAGTTATGGTAATCGCGGTGGTCCCGATCGTAGACTCGCACTTGGACGCTGGCCTCTTGAGCTTTGGCTCCGGCCACAACTAGGGCCGGTGCAGCAATGGCGGCAGCCAAGAATAGTAAACTGATGTAGCGATTTGTCCGTCGCATGATGTAACCCCCCAATCCCGAGATCCCTCGATTCGGTACCCGGGTAGCCTTGACTATGCACCCTTGGTGTTGCGATATATGTCCCGTACCGCACATGTCTGAAAACAAGATTTTATCGACTCGAAGCATGACGTCTCATTCATTCGCCTCGAACTCTGACAAATCCCGACCCTCTGCATCAGCCCGCGGCTAACCGCTCCAGCTCTTCCCATTCTCGGTCCCGAGAGTTCTTTCGAATAGACCTACCGCCCCGACCCATACAACGGCCGCACAATAACCTGCGATGACATCGCTTGGATAATGCACGCCCAGATAAATGCGCGAGAATCCAATCATTTCGACCAAGAGCGCCGCCGCCATCCAGATGCAGAGTTTAGTGCCACGTCCGCGCACACGTGCGGCGAGAATGGCAGCGAGCATTCCATAAAAACAGAGTGAACCCAGCGCGTGGCCGCTCGGGAAACTGTACGTGCTTGGCGTTGCGCCGAAAAAGGCAACAGGCCGGGGGCGATGGAAAGCAAGCTTCAACGCCACATCGAGTGCCGCCACGCCGGCCATCGTGATCGCCAGCATTACAGCCGTTCGGTTGTGCCGATAGTAAAGAGACACGCAAATCGCTGCCAGGCACATCGCGGTCACCGCCGCGACTGACCCCAGGAATGAGAAAACCTGCATCAACCGGGTGAGGCCGGGCGTGGCTAATTGGTGGACGGCCGTTCGCACGAATGTATCGAACTGGTGTGTGTCCCCCTCAAACATCTCTTCCGCCAGCCACCCAAACACGAAAAGGGCCGTAGCGGCGATCAGAAGCGCGCCGAGGAGCAAAAGTCCGCTTTTTACCTTCTTTGGCCCGTCCATGTCGTTGGATTTGGGAAAACCTTACCTGCTCAAAGCCGACCGGTCGGTTACCTCGTCGTTCCCACGGAAACGCCCTTCTCGGAATCTGGCGCGCTCCTTAAGCAGGCAGCTGGTCAACTACCGAGGTTTTTGTACAGCGTCCACGTCCTTATCGCCCTTGCCTTTGGAGAATACCGGGTTATCGATCGTTCCGCCGATCCGAAAGGGAAATTGCAACTTGCCGTCCTTTAATGCTGCTCCTGACAGCCGCGCGACGGTGTTGGTGAAGAAGCTCTCCTTGGTTGTTATCTCCGCCAACCCGCGATAGTTCAATTCGTCAGAACCTGACACGCTGACGCTGCCCGAACCATCCACATCGACTCCGTAACCATCAATATCTATCACCTTGCTTGAAATCCGCTGATCGGCAAGCTCCAGATCGGTAGTTATCAAGTTAAATGCGGAAGGATCATTCTTGGCCGGGCCTAGATCGTTGAAGTGCGCCAGCTTCATCAAATTCGCGTTGAGCTTGAGACTCGGCACCTGTCCATTGCGCACCGTTATGCGTCCTCCTCCGTGGATTCCCGCCAGCGGACGGGGCGTGTGCTCGATCTCTCCCGCTAACTTTACGTCTCCTTCCATCTTTCCCGTCATCCTTCCGCCGCCGTTTGGGAAGGCCGCCAAAAGCTGGGCCACATTAATTCCGCTGAATCGCGCATTGGCCTTAAAGCTTGCATTTTTCCCCGACAAGTCAAAGACGAGGTCACCCACGGCACTCCCGCCATACCCTTCCGCTTTGACATCCTTAAAAGAAATGCGTCTCGACCCCAATGCAAATTTGGATTCCAGATTTCTCATCTCGATCGAGCCGAAGCGCAGCAGACCCGCCTTCAGGCTGCCCTCCCCATCCTTGGAGGACGAAGCAGGATTGATGATTCCCACGAGGTTGACCTGCTCCAAGTCACAATAGATCTCATGGGCTTCGAAAAAGATGGGACCCGCCGCGTCGGAGGGCAGTAGATTTGACGCCACCAGTTGCCCCCGTTTAATTTGCACCTTTGAAATCACCCCGAGAGGCATAGTGTTTACTGAAATCTTCGCTTGCGGATTCTCGAAGTTCCACGGGCCGTCGGGATCCGAAGTCATATTCAGGATCGGTTCCTCAAGTACCAGGGACTTGATGACCACCTGCCGATGCAGCAGCGCACTAACGCTAAGCTCAGCATCGATCCGCGCCACCTGGACGACATAACCGCGCGGAAATATAGGAGGGTTCTTCACCCCGAAATGATCAATGTGAATCGATACAGGGAAAAAGGTCAGTGCCAGTCGCCCGATTTCGACTTGCTTGCCTGTTTTCTCCTCGAGATAGGAAATCACCTGGGGCCGATAGCGGTCCACTCGAATTAGCGCGGGTGCTACGAAAATAACCGCGAGCAATAGTAACGCGGCGATCCCAGCCCCGATGAGCCCGGTTCTTCGGCCTATGGCCATAGCGACCTCCAGAATAAAGTTGTTCTTGGTGCGACGAGAAGAGCCAATGCTATCTGCTCACAGAGTAGGAGCCATCCGTCGCTGGGCGATAGTCCGAGTAAGTCAGAATCCTCGCAATATCCAGACTCTTAAGGAAAAGGATTTTGGCGCTGGCTCGCATTTCGAGGCGCTTCGGCACCCACACCGCGTCGCCAACACACGTCTGCTCCAGAATGATGTGCGAGCCACGCAGCACGCGGGCGACGAATATGCCCATCGAGAACGACTGCGTTACCTCGCCGTCCACTTTTGTCCATCCGAAGTCCTGCTTGTCGACCCAAAGCTTGCCTTCCACCCTGGAGAACATCTTGCCGAACTTCCCGTGCGCGCGATAGCCCGAGTGCGGCGTGGCGTGAAGCACGTAGGACGGCCTGCCGCCGACTATCTCTTCGCCGACCAGCTCGAAGTCGAAGGCCTCGAGTATATCGTGGAGGAAAGACCTGTTTTCCTGGTCCTTGTGGAGCCGAACAATCTGCTCGGCCGGCGTTTCGTGCTTAAGCTTGTCGAGATCCTCGTCTCTTTTCTTTTCTTCCTTGGCCGTTGGATGCTGCCCGTTGTGTTCCAGAAGTTGCTCGAAGCGAGCGCCGTTCACAAGAGTCATCCTGGTGACATCTACATTTTCGGATTTCACTTGCCCGAGCGAGTCCAGGCGTCGATCCTCATCACGCTCTACGTATGTGTAATGGTCACGCGCCTGCCAACTGCGCTCTGTAGCCATGACCGACAGGCCCACGATCTGGCGGGCGTCCAACGCGCTTGCAGGATTCTGAAGTTTGTCCGGAGAACTCCCGCTACTTTGAGCAAAGAGCGCGGCGGAGGCCGCGAGCACAAGCAAGAAGACTTCCACCGGCGATCTGGCCCGAATTTCCATTTTTGACTCAAGGGAAGACAAAGACCCCGGCGAATCGGGATCGCTGGATACATTAGCGCATCGAGTCGTTGAGCGTCTGTGCGAAACGAGACACTCTGTTGCGTTCATCACGGACTTACCGATGTGCAGCATGTCGCTCTAGATGTCGTTTACAGCCTCTCTCCTATGGTCGAGTTCGTTCTGAAGAATCCAGTTGTCAATCGCACCGCCGAAAACCAACGCATGAACCGGATCATCGACCCTATTGCCGCTTTTTGTCCCCGCGTGTTTTTGTTAAGTGTCCAGCCATCAGGAAGATGGATGGTAGGGGCGGTGGGGATCGAACTTGTAGGACGATCACTAAGTCTTGCTGAATCCACTGCGCTTACACCGCTCCACCCCAGTAAACCCTATTAGAACACCGCATTTTAGCCACGAGTTGGCCGCGGATTTTTTTTCAGGTGGGGCAGCCATCGGCGTGGTTAAACACGCCATGCCTGCACTTCCCCTGCTACTGCTGCCAGCCCCCGCCCAATGCTTGGTATAGTTGGACCACAGCCAACAGTTCATTGAGCTGTGCCTGCACGAGGCCAAGCTCTGCCGAGAAGGCGTTGGTTTCGTTGGTCAAGACTTCCAAGTATCCTGTGACGCCACCGTTGTACCGCATGTGGGAAAGACGCGCCGCGTCCTCGGCGGATCTGAAAAGCAGTTCTTGCTGTGTGCGGAATTCTCGGGTCTTGCGGTAAGCCACCAGGCCATCGGAAACATTGCGAAAGGCTCCCTGAATCGATTGCTGGTAAGACAGCACAGCCGTTTGCTGGCCCGCTTCCGCGAGGCGTACCTGCGAGCGAAGCCGGCCGCCTGTGAAGATTGGCTGTGTTAGTGAGGCGCCGAAGCTCCATGCGGCTGCGGGTCCCGTGAACAAGCTGGTCAGCGCAGAACTCTGGAAGCCACCCGCGCCGTTAAGCGAAATTTGAGGAAAATAGGCAGAACGCGCGACGCCGATTTCCGCGTTTGCCGCAACCAACTGCGCTTCCGCTTGTTGAATGTCGGGGCGACGTTCCAGCAGAGCCGATGGAAGTCCGGCCGGCACTTCAGGAGGCTGGCGTTGCTCGGTGAGTGTTTGTCCCCGCGGTATATCCTCTGGATTCTGACCAAGCAGAACACTGAGAAAGTTTTCCTGTTGCTCTATCTGCTGTTCGAGAACGGGAATCTCTGCGCTCGCCGTAAAAACCAACTGCTCGGCTTGGCGCACGTCGAGCAATGTCGTCGAACCCCCGTCTGCCAAGATTCGTGTCAGTCGCAATGACTCCTGCCGCGAATTGAGCGTACGTTTTGAAATCTCCAGTTGCAGATCGAGCGCCCGCAGTTGGAAATACGCGCTGGCAACGTTGGCCACGAGCGTTGACAGAACTTCCCGCCGGGCCCATTCACTCGCAATAAGATTCGCTCTCGCGGCTTCCGTTGCGCGCCGGTACTTACCCCAAAAATCAAGTTCCCAAGCGGCGGCAAGGTTCACCTGTCCGGTGCTCGTTTCAAATGCAGGAAGAAACTTGGATTGGGAATTGCGGGTGTCAGAAATTCCCGCTCCGGCACCTACACTCGGAAACTGATCGGCACGGGTGATTCCGAGTTGCGCCTGGGCTTCGAGCACTCGGGAAGCGGCGATGCGCGAATCATAATTCTGGTTAAGCGCTGTATGGATCAGCGTGCGCAACTGCTCGTCCTGGAAGATGTCCCACCACTTTTGGTCCCCAAGCGCGGCGAGCTGCGTTTGTGCGGCTTCGTCGGAGTTCGTTCCGCGATACGAACCCGGCACTGCGGCGGTCGGTCGCTTATAATTCGGGCCCACGGTGCAGCCGGAAGCCAGAAGAGCGGCGCTCAACAAGAAAAGGCGAAACCTCATTCTAGTCAGCCTCGGCGGGTGCGCCTTCGGTAGCAACGAGCAGCTGGCGTTGCTTGCTTGCACCGGACCACTTCTCGACCAGATAAAACATGGCGGGAATGAAGAAAATGCCAATAAGGCTCGCAGCCAGCATGCCTCCGATGACGGCAGTACCCATAATCTGGCGAGCTACAGCTCCCGCTCCCGAAGCGGTCCACAGCGGGACGGCACCCAAGATAAATGCGAACGAAGTCATCAAGATCGGGCGAAGCCGCAATCGCGCTCCCTCGAGCGCCGCGTCCGCTAGGGGCTTGCCCTGTTCGTATTGTTCTTTCGCAAACTCCACGATCAGGATCGCGTTCTTGGCCGCCAAGCCAATCAACATCACCAAGCCGATTTGCGAGTACACGTCGCTTTCGATCTGCACCATATAACTCGGCAGCAATGCGGTGAGAACTGTCCGCCGCAACCATAGAATGAAAAACGCTCCGAAAATTGCGACCGGAGTGCTGAGAAGCACGCTGAAAGGAAGAGTCCAGCTTTCGTACAATCCGGCGAGAATCAGGAACACGAACAGAAGAGAGAACCCGAAAATGGCCGCCGCCGGAACACCTTCCCGCGCTTTCTTTTCCTGAAAGGACATGCCCAGGTAGTCAAAACCCATCTCGCGCGGCATGGTTTTCCGGAAAACGTCTTCGAGAGCGTTCATCGCCTGGTCTGCGCTGTAGCCGGGAGCAGCGGCGCCATTGATTTGTGCCGCGCGATACTCGTTGAATCGCATCGTGAATTCAGGGCCATCGCGAGGCTCAAAGCGAGTGATCGAAGAGAGCGGCACCATTCCGCCTTTGTCATTTCGCACGTAAAACTGGCCGACATTTTCTGGCCGCGTGCGATAGTCGCCTTCAGCCTCGACATAAACCTGCCATTGACGACCGAAGCGGTTGAAGTAGTTGATGAATAAGCCGCCCATGAACGTCTGAAGCGTTTGGTACACGTCCTTAACGGCGACACCTTGCTTGATGACTTTCGCGCGGTCCACATCGGCATACAGCTGAGGCACGCTGGCGAGAGATGTTGTGCTTAGACCGGCAATTTCCGGGCGTTTGCGAGCTTCCGTAAGAAATGTTTGCAGATTCGAGGAGAGAAACTTCAGATCCATACCGGCGCGATCTTCCAGAACGAAAGTAAATCCGCCGGAGGTCCCAACTCCTGGGATGGCTGGAGGAGAGAAGGAAAAGGCAACGCCTTCTGGGAGCGATGACAGCTGCTCGTTGATGTGTTGCTTGATGGCTTGAAGTTGCTCGGAGCGTGATTTGCGCTCGTCCCACGGTTTCAACGTCACGAAGAAGAAGGCGTTGTAACTGGTGCGAACGAAGCTCAGCAGGCTGAAACCGATGATGGTGTTTGTATGCTCAATGCCAGGCGTCTTGACCAGAGCGCTTTCGATCTTCGCGGCCACTTCGTCCGTGCGTTGAAGAGAGGCCGCGATAGGAAGCTGCACGTTGACATACAGATAGCCTTGGTCTTCGTCCGGGAGAAAGCTTGCAGGAACTTTGTTCCCGAACCAACCGGCTCCAACCGCGAAGCCTACGAGCAATACGATCGCGATTGCGCTTTTGCGGATCAGAAAACCACATACGCGGACGTACCACTCAGTTGCGTTCGCGAAGACACGGTTGAACCAGGCGAAAAACGCTCTCAGCGGCCCACCAGTCGAGGCCTTTGGACGCAGCAACAATGCGGCAAGCGCGGGACTCAACGACAACGCGTTGAACGCGGACAGAATTACCGAAAATGCGATGGTCACTGCAAATTGCTGGTAAAGGCGTCCAGTAATTCCCGGTATGAAAGCAGTGGGCACAAATACGGCAGAGAGGACCAGAGCGATGCCGATCACTGGGCCGGAAATCTCTTCCATTGCTTTGGTTGCCGCGGCTTTCGGCGTGAGACCGTCCTCGATGTGGCGCTCCACTGCTTCAACGACGACGATGGCATCGTCCACTACGAGACCAATCGCGAGGACCAGTCCAAACAACGAAAGCGTATTGATAGAAAATCCGAACAGCGGAAAGAAAATGAAAGTGCCCACAAGAGATACGGGGACAGCAAGCAGCGGAATCAGTGTTGCGCGCCAACCCTGTAGGAACACGAAGACGACGATGAGCACCAGAACAATGGCAATGACCAGCGTTAGAACGATCTCCTTCATGCCCTCGTTGACCGCCTGTGTCGTGTCCAGCGAGATCACATAGTCCACGTCCTCCGGCAGTCGACCTTTCAGTTCCGCCATGAGTTTCCTGATTTCGTTTGCTGCTTGTACGGCATTTGAACCGGGCAGCTGGTACGCGGCGATGATGGCCGATTCTTTCCCATCGAGCCTGCTCACCATGTTGTAGGACTGTGCGCCAAGCTCCACCCGAGCGACATCCTTTAATCGAACCACAGCCCCGCCCGCGGATTCGCGAATGATGATGTCTCCGAACTCTTCGGGAGAGGTCATGCGGCCTTGTGCCTGCACGGAGTAGGTGAACTGCTGGCCTTTCGGAACCGGCTCGCTGCCCACTTGCCCAGCGGGGTTCACACTGTTTTGAGACTGGAGGGCCGAGACAATCTCGGGAACCGTGATGGCCAGTTTTGCGAGCCTGTCCGGCTTCACCCACAGACGCATCGCATATTGGCCTGCACCGAAAACCTGAACACTGCCGATGCCGTACGAACGATTGATTTGGTCGGATAGATTGATGTACGCGTAGTTGGCCAGAAACCGCGCGTCATACGTGCCCTTCGGCGAATAGAGAGTGACCAGCATAAGCGGAGCCGTGACGGTCTTCTGCACCGTAACGCCATAATTGGTCACATCGCTCGGCAGTTGAGAAGCCGCCTGCGTCTGGCGCATTTGCGTCAGCATGAGATCCGTGTTCGGATCGGTCTTAACGTCGTAGTCCACGATCAGGCGCATCAGTCCGTCTGCCGTCGAGTTCAGCGAATACATGTAATTCATATTGTCGACGCCGCTCATTTGCTGTTCGATCGGCGTCGCAACCGACTGCTCAATGGTCTTTGCGTCCGCGCCCACATAAGTTGCGAGGACTTGAACTTCCGGAGGAACGATGTTTGGAAACTGGGCCACAGGGAGCGCGGTGATAGTTACCGCGCCCACAATCACCATGAGGATGGAGATAACCATGGCCACGATCGGCCGATTGATGAAAAACTTGGACACTGGTCAATCGCCTTTCGCTGTTGCGGCCTGTTTCATTTTCACGGTCGAACCGTTTTGTACTTTTTGCAGTCCTTCCACAATCACCAGTTCGCCCAGTTTGACGCCGCTTTCGACAATCCACTCCGACCCAACACGATCCCCGACTTTTATCGCGCGAATGCTTACCTTGTTGTCAGCGCCAACCACCGCCAGCTGGTAAGTTCCTTGCAATTCGGTTACGGCTTTTTGAGGCACGAGAAGCGCGCCGTTCCTAACTTCTGGCGCCGCCCGCAATCTTCCAAACTGGCCGGGGCGAAGCGCGTTTCTTGGATTGGGAAATGAGCAAACGATCTGAATGCTGCCTGTCGCTGTGTCCACCTGGCGGTTGGTGAGTAGAGCAGAACCCTTGTGGGGATAGAGCGATCCGTCCGCAAGGATCAGGTCAAACAGTGGCCCTCCGGAAGGAATTTCCCTTTGCGTCTGAGCGTTAATTCGGTCGGCGTAGTGGATGTACTCTTGTTCGCTAATCGAGAAATACGCCTTTATCGGGTCCACCTGAGAGACCGTTGTCAGAACCGTCGTCGGATTGACGAGATTTCCGATCTGGACCTGCGCGATGCCCGCGATCCCATCGACCAACGATTTGACGTCGGTGAATTCCAGATTTAGGCGGGCTTGCTCGACCAGAGCTTCGGCTGCCTTGACCGCCGCCTGAGCGGCCTGCTTCGCTTGAACGTCATTGTCCAACTGGCTCTGTGCGATCGCCCGTTCTTTGGCCAGCGGCGTATCCCGGCTCACATCCATTTCTGTTTTGCCAAGTTGTGCTTGAGCTTGTGCGAGCTGTGCTTTCGCTTGATCGAGCAACGCTTGGAACGGGCGCGGATCAATGTGAAAAAGAATCTGGCCTTTACGGACAAACGAACCTTCTTTGTACGTTTGCCGCATGACGTATCCCGCGACCTGTGGCTGAATCTGAGCGTTGATGTAGCCATCGAGAGTGGCCACCCATTCGCTGAAGATTGGGACGTCTTTCTGAACAACGCTGGCAACTTCAACCTCGGGGCTGGGAATGGCGGGCGCCGCTTTCGGGTTGCCGCAACCCGCAGCCAAAAACACGATTGCCGGCAGAACAGCCAGAAGGAATCGGGCAGTCGCCCTGAAAAGAGAGCTGCAAGTTTCCGGAGCCCAGCGATCGGGTAGCGTACGCATGTCTCTGTGCTGGTTTGCAATTCCCCTGCCATGTAATTCATCGCAGCAAATCACAGCTAATATCTTTGTTGGTCCATCTGCGTTCCAGCTCCAAGCGGGACCACACGAAGACAGTGGCATGAACCTGACACTTGAGCTCAAGTGATAGTTGGCCGCGTGAAGCTGGTCATCGCTTATTCCAACGAGATAGAAGCAAACAGTGTGGTCGGGCCTCTGGTACGCCACTTGCTCTCGATCAATCGGCGATGAGAGGCGGTCGTTCGATCAGCCAGAGGATCAACTGAAGAAGAAAAAGTAGATGCGGAGCATGAATTACAAGATTTGTGGATCCGTTCTCGCGAGCAGCGCGCTGCACCAACCCTGTTCGGTTTACCGGAGGTCAAACACCCTCAGCAAGCATCTAAAGGGAGCGGGATGGAGAATCATCAAGGACGGCTTGATCCCGATTCTCGTCCGGGGGCCGAAGAATTCCGTGCTTCTTCATCCTAGCGATTAGCGTAGTGCGCTTCATCCCTAAGCGTGCGGCTGCACCATACGGTCCGCCCACGAGCCATCCCGTGGCTTCTAATGCTCCCAAAATCAAAAGGCGCTCCGACTCCCTAAGCGTTCTGCTCGCAGGAAACGCAGCAAGCGAGTCGACGCGAGTCGGACGTAGAAGATTGGGTAGCAAGCCGTCATTGGAAAGTATCACCGCGCGTTCGATCACGTTTTGGAGCTCTCGAATGTTTCCCGGCCAGGAATACGACTCGCAAGCGTTAACGAATTCATCGGGAATATTGTCTATGCCCTTACCCATTCGGCAGGAAAACATTTCGACGTAATGCTCCAGCAGAGAACGGATGTCTTGACGTCGCTCACGCAGGGGCGGCAGCGTGATCGGGAACACGTTCAGGCGATAGTACAGATCGCCGCGAAATAGGTCATGCTTCACCATTCGTTCCAGGTCCCGGTGAGTCGCCGCGACCAGCCGCACGTCGACGCGATGGGTGCGGCCACTTCCGAGACGTTCGAATTCCTGTTCCTGCAGAACACGCAACAGCTTGGGCTGCAACGCAAGTGGTATGTCGCCTACTTCATCAAGAAAGAGGGTCCCTTTATCAGCCAATTCGAAGCGGCCGATTTTCTGCGCGATCGCTCCGGTAAAAGCGCCGCGTTCATGGCCAAAGAGCTCACTTTCCAGCAAATCGAAGGGAATGGCGGCACAGTTCAGCTTGATCAAAGCGTGGCCGCTGCGGGGGCTGGCATTGTGGATCGCGCGAGCGATGAGTTCCTTGCCAGTGCCTGTCTCTCCCTGGATGAGAACAGTCGAGTCCGTCGCCGCAACCCTCTCGGCTTGCTCTAGAACAACCCTCAGAACCGGGCTGTTGCCTATGATCTGCTCGAATCTGCGGACGTGACGGTCTTGATCGGCAACTGTCATTGATTTGAGTTCCAAAGCCCAAGCGCCTTCGCGTAGTCCTCGACGGCGGCATGAACGGTTTCGAGTAAGACCGCGTTGTCGAACGGTTTCGTCAAGAACTCCACTGCCCCGTCGCGCATGGCTTGGATCCGCATCCTGGCGTCGCCATGGGCCGTGATGAAAATGATCGGTATGCGGCATCGGTCCGCCTTCAGCTTGGCTTGCAGGTCAATGCCGGACATTCCCGGCATCCGAATGTCAGCGATCAGGCAGCCCGCTGTGTGTTGGGCGCCGGAATCCAAGAATTGTTCCGCGGAGCCGAAACAGAGCGTGGATAAACCCTCCGATTCGATCAAATCTTGCAAGGCACACTGAACTGACTGGTCGTCGTCGACGATGGCTATGAGTCTTGAGCTTTGCTCGCTGCTCATGTGCGAAGCCTAACCGTATTTGCAACGGGTGCGCAATTGGCTCTTAGTCGTACGCACTACCACTTTGGTGGTAGTCGACTAGAAGCGAAGGCGGAGGAGTAGCCGGACGGCTCTAGATCAGGACGGGCTTATTTGCGAGGAGGGAGTTTGAGCTTGTCGGCCATCCGGACCAAATCAACTACCGATCCGGCCCGCATCTTATGCATGACGTTGCCTCGGTGGACTTTTACAGTAGCCTCGCTCGTTCCAATTTCAGAGGCGATCTGCTTGTTGAGCATTCCGGCGACCACCAGAGTCATTACCTCTTGCTCTCGCGCAGTCAATGTGCGACAGCGCTCTTGCAGATCATGGATCTCGGCCTGTTGTCCTTGCGCGGTGCGGTCGCGCTCAAGCGCCTGCTGAATTGCGTCCAGCAAATCCTGGTCCCTGAAAGGTTTTGTCAGAAATTCCACGGCACCCGACTTCAGCGCTCTGACAGACATGGGAATGTCTCCGTGCGCCGTGACGAAGATGATTGGGATTTGCATGCCGGTCTCGGCCAAACGACGTTGAAAATCGAGTCCACTCATCTGAGGCAGTCTTACATCGAGAACTAAACAGCTAGGGCGGCCGGTGTGTCCCGTGCTGAGAAACTCCTCACCGGTTGCAAAGGATTCAGCGCGCAGCCCAACAGACTCGACGAGATCGTGGATCGCCTGACGCACGCCTCGGTCATCATCGATGATGAAAACCGTGGGAACGGCCGCGGATTTCATGCATCAGCCTCGGCTTTGGCGGGAAGAGTGAAATGAAAAGTTGCGCCTGCCCCCTGATTGCCGGTGGCCCAAACCCGGCCACCGTGAGCCTCTACGATCGAGCGGGTTATGGCCAAACCCATGCCCGTGCCCTGTGGTTTCGTGGTATGGAAGGCATCAAAGATCCGCTCAGTATTTTCCGCCGGCAGGCCGACGCCGGTGTCTCCGATGGAAACGATAATCTGACCTTCTGAAGTCAGTCGAGAACTGACCGTCAACTTTCCACCCGTGTCTTTCATGGCTTCAATCGCATTCAACATCAGATTCATGAACACCTGTTGAAGTTGCACCCGGTCAGCTAGGACGTTAGGTATATCTTCGTCCAGTTCGGAATGGATTTTTATGGAGTGCCGAACCGTTTCTTTCCTAAGCAGAGCGGTCATTTCTCGAATGATGTCTTTGAGGTTGACGATCCCGCGCTCGGGAGGCGTGCCTTTTTTGTAGAAGGATCGCAAACGATTGATCACATCGGCCGCGCGATTTCCGTCTTGCTCAATTCTCGCTGCTGCTGCACGCGCCCTTTCGAGGTCCGGTGGATCGCGCGCCAGCCACCGCAAACAAGCGTTGGCGCTGGTGATTGAGGCGGCTATGGGCTGCCTGATTTCGTGCGCCAGCGCGGCGGCGAGTTCTCCCATCATGTTGACCCGGTTGATGTGCGCCAAATCTGCCTCAAGCTGCCGCAACCTTTCGCGTTCCTCCTCGGCACGCTTTAGCTCGGTTATATCCATGGTGATACCGACGTACTCTCCGATTTCTCCAACAGGATTCCGATGTCCAATGGTACGTAGGAATCGGATCTGGCCGTCGTCGGCACGACAAATGCGAAAGTCGCGGATATCGTAGTCCGTTCCTGAGCGGACCGCATCTTCAAGAGTTGCCCTTACGAGCGGCTCGTCCTCTGGATGGAGAGTGGCCCAAAAGCGTTCGAGTCCAGGAGGACCTTGGCGTGGATCGAAGCCGTGTATGCGATACGTTTCGTCCGATAAATGAAAGTTTTGCCTGGTGGCGAAATTCGTCGCCCAACTGCCGATGTGAGCCAGGCTTTGCGCTTCCGCGAGGTATGCACGCTCCCGTCGCAATTCCTGTGTCAGTCGCTCGTGCTCTGTGACGTCGATTGTCGTACCGTGAAACGCTTTGAAAACTCCATCTTCAAAAACCGGAACACCGACGCAGCGAACGTGACGTACCTCCCCGTCTGGTCGAACAATCCGGTGGATTACGTCGCAGCCACTGCGCTGTTCATGCATCACCCTGACGGTTTCCGCCATCGAGGCTCGGTCGTCAGGGTGGACGGCGGCCAGATACTGCCCAAGGTTTGGAGGACCGTTCTGCGGGTCAAGGCCGAAAATTTTGTATACCTCCCCAGACCAATAGATGCCCAAATCATTAGACCAACGGACGCCCAAATCCTTTGCCGCCCAGCTCCCTATATGGGCGAGGCGCTGCCCTTCGCTGAGATAAAACTGGCTTCGCTGCAGGGCCTCCTCCGCGCGCTTGCGTTCGGTGATGTCCTGGGTCGTACCGAAAATTTGGTAGGGACGTCCCGATGAGTCTTTTTTCAAGTCGCCCAGGCTGTGTACGATCCGCATTTCCCCGTTGGGACGAAAAAGTCGGTGTTCACAGTCCGCGCGTGCTCCGGAACGAACAGCCTCTCCTGCCGTCCGAAACACAGCCTCACGATCGTCGGGGTGAATCATTTCGCGTACCTTGTCTAAGTCAATGAGGCCTTCCTGCGGCGTCAGCCCAAAGATG
>Ga0210405_10001559_pt1 | contig 25726 bp, 19 predicted proteins | sample IncBWH11MmetaG_FD_155492 | JGI IMG/M metagenome (GOLD analysis project Ga0210405, IMG submission 155492) | Forest soil microbial communities from Barre Woods Harvard Forest LTER site, Petersham, Massachusetts, United States - Inc-BW-H-11-M | ecosystem: Environmental > Terrestrial > Soil >... | reverse complement strand
CAAACCACGGAAGACGCGGTGCTAAACGCCAACTACATTCGCAAGGGCCTTGAAGGCGCGTACGATCTACCCTACGCGACGCCTTCGATGCATGAAGTGGTGTTTAGCGATAAGCTCCAGGCGAAGAAGGGCGTCAAGACTATGGACATCGCCAAGCGTCTTATTGACTACGGATTTCATCCTTACACCACGGCGTTCCCGCTGATCGTGCCCGGCGCTCTGATGATCGAGCCCACCGAGAGCGAGTCGAAAGAAGAGATGGATTTGTTCATCGACGCCATGAAGTCGATCGCGGAAGAAGTGGAAGAAGATCCGGAGATGGTACTGGCAGCGCCGCATACCACGCGAGTGTCGCGGCTGGATGAAGTTGGGGCGGCGCGGAAGCCGGTGCTGCGGTGGAAGCCGAGCTAGGCGGCTCTTTAGTCGATGAGCGTAATCGCGTGTTAGCGACAGTTGTGGTAAATTGTTGCGCGTCGGCGTAGAGCATAGAGCTGTCATGCCAGACCTCAGCATTCGCGACGTAAGAAAATATCTATGCTGGTGTTTCGGGTTTGAATCTTTACTGATTCTTCTGTTCCCTTTTCGGCACATTGCGCTTGCGATTCATCGGTCTGATGCACCTCTTGCTCTCCCCGGCCTGTTGAACGCCGCGTTCTTCTCACTGACGGCGGCAGTCTTGGGGGTAGCCTGGTGGGCCGTCTGGCAGCGAAAGCCGTCGGCACGAGGCTGGGGGATCGCGGCAAGCCTTACATGTGTTGCCATCTTTTTCCATCCGGATATTTTTCGATCGCGATCAATGTGGGGTCACGTAGGCGCGTTGGTCATCGGAACAATTGGGCTGGTTGCGTTCTTGCGGCAGGATGACCAAAACGATAGCAGCAAGAACCCTAACGAATTCGCGAATTCTGGGTGGGGCAATTCTCAATGACTGCTATCGCCTGTTAGCAACTTCCCAAACAGGATTAGAGTTCTTGACTGTGGACGGGATCAGGGGAGCGAGTGACCCAGTTACGGTTGAGGTGAACCCTGCCGGAAGGTGATGTCAATATCGGCAAATCTAACTACCTCTAGATCAGGGTTTATATCAGATCGATGGTAAATCTGGAGATGAGTAGGTGCTGACCAAGTCAACTGAAGATCCGTGTCGGCGTTCTGATCGCTAAGAACGTATGCTTTTGAAATCATGCCGCTTGGATAACTGAGAACGTCAAACGGTTTTCCGCGGTTCAAGGTACCATCGAGTCTCTTTACACTCACTGTTGTTTCAACCCATGCCGAACCGAAGCCACCCCATTGCCTCGTCTGCGCTGTTGCGACCCACGCTCCGCTCGGGGCGAGAACGTCTTTTTTCCATACTGTTGTATCACTGTTGCAGGCTACTAGCATCAGCAGAGCCGCAACGCTCGTTATGGCTGACCTCGTCCGAGCGGCGAATCTGCTTGAAATCGTCATAGCCATCATCTTCGCATTAGCTGCTGTAATATCGCCATAGCACTCATTGAGCCCGTTGTGAGCTAACAGCAGTGCGATCAGCAGTCGGCTCCAAAGTCTTCAATTTGCTACGCCCGGGCTTTTGCCCTGGCCGATGCCATCGGCGCCACCACACGACCCACAATGTTAAAGACGATCGGCCAAAGCAGGTAGAAAAGAATCATCAGATACATCTCTTCATTCCCCTCGGCAAACGCCCACATTCCGCTCGAAGCGTTCTGGCTATCGATGACCTGCGCGACTGACATTCCTGTGATGGCGGCCTCATGCCGGATCATCAGGTTACGCTTGAATACCATGCCCTCATAGGCGAGCACCCACGCCATCACGAAGATGCAGAGTTCGTAGCCGGCACGCACAAACAAATTTAGGTTGCGCACGAACCGAACGTACGAGTCTGTCTCCGCGGGGGCGCGGTCGTTCAGCATGGCCAGGACGGCGAAGCCGAAGGGTCCCAATGCCGCCATAAACAGCCATAGCGGGGAGCGCTTTTTGGAGCGGATCACCAGCAGGCACACCAGCAGCCACAAGACGAACACACCCGCCTCAGATCCCGAGAGAGCCATGTGCTTCAGCAGACTGAGGCGGTGGTAATTCTGCACGTAGTTCGGATGCCCTGCCGCACTTTCGGGATTAATCAGGCGGAACAACATTCCCCCCAGCTTCAATTCCAAGGGAATCAGCAGGAACAGGACGAGCGCCACGACCCATTGTCTTGATCATCCCCGCGCCTCGAAACCTCGGTTTTCACTCTACACGCTCTAGGCGCATTGTCGGCAACTCGGAAGTAATTCCCCGTAGCTCGAGCCCGCAGCAATTACCTTGGTTTCCCTATCTCCCTGTGCCCTCTGTGCTCTCTGTGGTTAAATTCAACTGTTGGCCTCTCCCGCGACAATGCGCGTCAGCCCATCGAGCGAGACGCTTTTCTCATCCCCCGAAAAACGCAACCTCGTTCTCGCCCTTCTTCTTGTAGTAGCCACTCTCGCGCTGTACAACCCAGTCATCCATCATCCGTTCGTCAATTTCGACGACGACCGCTACGTTACCGACAATATTCACGTTCGCGCGGGCCTGCACTGGGACACGATAAAGTGGGCGTTCACCAGCTTCGATGAAGCCAACTGGCATCCGCTGACCTGGCTCTCGCACACTCTTGATTGCCAGTTCTTCGGACTGAATCCCGCCGGACATCACTACATCAACGTGCTGCTCCATGCACTGAACGCTGTTCTGTTGTTCTGGGTACTGTGGCGAGCAACCGGTTCGACCGGCCGCAGTTGGATGGTGGCCGCGCTGTTTGCGCTTCATCCCATCAACGTGGAATCGGTGGCCTGGGTCGCGGAACGAAAAACTGTTCTCAGTATGCTATTCCTGCTGTTGGCGCTCGCGGCTTATGGCTCGTATGCCAAAAAGCCTTCCATCGGCCGCTACACCGCGGTCGTCGCGGCACTCTTTGCCTGTGGGCTGATGGCCAAGCCCATGGTCATCACCTTTCCCTTTCTGCTTTTGCTCTGGGACTACTGGCCGCTGCAACGGACACAGAGCTTTGCGAAGCTGGCTTTGGAAAAAATCCCGCTGCTGGCGCTCTCCGCAGCCAGTGCAGTCGTCACAGTAAAAGCCCAGCGAGCCGGAGAAGCCATTGGCAGCATGGTGCAGTATCCACTTTCCATGCGCATCGAGAATGCCGCCATCTCCTATGTGAGGTATCTGGGAAAAGCGTTGTGGCCATCGGCGCTGTCACCACAGTATCCCTATCCTGAAGGCGTACTGATATGGCAAGCGATTGGCGCCGCGATCCTATTGTTGGCCATAACCGTTCTGGTTTGCGCCGCGGGAAAGCAACGCCGCTATCTGGCAGTAGGATGGTTCTGGTTCTTGGGCACGCTGGTGCCAATGATTGGGCTGGTCCAAGTGGGCAGCCAGGCCATGGCTGATCGCTATGCTTATCTGCCTTTCGTGGGACTTTTCACTCTGATTTGCTGGGGTCTCGCTGACTTGGCTGGTGAGAAGACGGCTTCGAAAATTGCTTTAGTTGTGGCCGGCTGCGTCGTGCTCGCAGCACTGTCGTTTGTGACCTTCCGCCAGATCGGTTACTGGAACAACAACCTGACCTTGTGGTCGCATGCAGTCGCGGTGACTCCCGGCAGCTTCATCGCCCAAAACAATCTCGGCGGAGCATTGTTAAGTGAAGGGAAAGAGGAAGAAGCCATGCCACACTTCCGCGCAGCCGCTGCCCTCAATCCCGCCGATCCCATGAGCCGGTTGAATCTTGCGGCGTACGCGCAACGCCAAGGCCATCCGCAGGAAGCTATCGATCAATACGCCGAAGTGTTGACTATGACACGCGACCCCAGGCTGCGAGCAACGGCCTTCAGCGACATGGGCTATGCCTTGCGCGACTTAGGGGATTCCGAACATGCCAAAGCCAGTTTCCGGGCAGCGGTGAACCTGAGACCTCGCACCCTGCGCGCCTGGCTGGGTCTCGGACTGTCCGAGCAAAAATCAGGCAACTACGCCGAGGCCATCAAGGACTACGCTCAGGTTTTGGCGATTCAACCCTGGGACTTGGGATATTTTCTGCTGGCTCGCGCCTTGGAGCAAGACGGGCAGCCAGACGCAGCAAGAGCCGCCATGGACCAAGCCCGGCGGCTCTCGGAGAATTTCGACCAACTTCAGAAGACGGCAGAAACTCTATTGGCCAAGTAGGCGCTTACTTGGACTCGGTGATTTGCACGGACGCCTGCGTGTTCTCCCAGCTGATGTTCAGCGTGCAGGCCTGATCGAACGCAATGGTAAAGTTTTCGACCGCTGACGGCGTCTGCGAGACCTTCATACCTACCCGCGCCAGTTCGTCGGCTTCATACTTGTAGGGGATGCCCCACTCGCCAGTTTTCTTGTTGATGATCAATGTCCACTTGTCTTTATCGGGGACGGTGAAGATCGTATAGCTGCCCGCCGGTACGCTCTTGCCACCGACGTTGACATTCGCCGTCGTGACGAACGTAGTCGCTTCGTTCGCTCCGGTGCGCCAAACTTCCCCGAAAGGAACGAGGTCGCCGAAGATCTTGCGGCCTTTCATGCGCGGACTGGAGTAGTCGACGGTGATGGTCTTGCCGTCCGAGAATTTACATTGCGCCTGTGCCGCCGGGCTGGGTTTCTGGGCACAAGCGACGGTGGCGATGGCGAGGACGGATAGGATAACGACGGCAGTTTGCTTGACCATGATGATCTCCTTTGACATTTCAGTGGTAGCACTCAGCATTCAGCCAGCGAAGGCCGTGCATAGCTCCACTACCAGGACGCTGAGGGCAGGTTCTTAGACTATCGGAGGCCTTCGCAGGATAGCAAACTACCCAACTTAGCCTGGATGCTGATTGCCGAATACTGAATGTTTGGAGGGTACAATCTCCCTATGCCAGTATTCGACGAGAAGCACGAAGAATTGGAACATTACGAGACCATGATGGGCGTGCCGCGTGGGCGCCTCGCCGTCACCATGGATATGATCACCGACGCCATGGCCCTGGTCGGCCAACATGGCGTCTATTGCCAAAGCACCCGCTGGCCGGGCAAGCCGGTAATGGACATCCAGATGGTGATGAAAGACCTGACCGACGCAAAAGAGTTGATTCAGAGTGTGATGGAGGGTCTGAAGAGCAAGGCTTAACCACAGAGGGCACAGAATCACACAGAGGCTCTTTGCCCTGTGTTCCTCTGTGTTCCTCTGTGCTCTCTGTGGTTAATTTTTGGATTTATGTCAGCGAGTACTTCCCCCGCTCCATCATCCTCAGCGCGATCTGCTGGCGCAACTCGATGGTGTTGAACGGCTCATGCTTAGCCAGACGGCGCAGGATAGCAAGCTGGGTTCGTAGCATGTCACCCTCTGCAACAGCAGCAATGACTTTCTTGGCCGCGGCTTCAATCTTCTCCATCGCCTGCGATAGATATACGCGGGTCATGGCGATGGGCAACGCAGCCGCAGCTTCCCCACCATGCTCGACGATTTTTTGTGCCCGCAGCACCGCCGACTCCATGGCGTAAGTTTCAATCACCATGTCTGCGATAGCGCCCATGACTTCCTGCTGGTCCTGAATGGCCTGCATATACTTCTGCGTGGCCGCGCCAGAGGCGAACAGTCCGAGCTTCTTGGCACTTGTCACCAGCTTGCGCTCTTCGGCAAGGGGGCCTTCGAGGTCTTCGCCCATTGAAGGACCGGAAAGCACTTCGTCCATCAGCTTCTTGATCGCCGGCATCAGCGGCAACTGCCCACTCATCGCCCGCTTCAACAGAAAGCCAGTGATGATCAGCCGATTGATTTCGTTGGTGCCTTCGAAGATTCGGTTGATGCGGGCATCGCGGTAGGCGCGCTCCGCCGGGTACTCTTCGACAAAACCATACCCGCCGTAAATCTGGACCGTCTCGTCAACCACGTAGTCGATCATTTCCGAACCCCAGACTTTGATGATCGAACACTCCACCGCATATTCTTCAATCGCTTTGCGGGTCTCTTTCATCGCGTCGGCACCGGACTTATCGACCTCGTTGAGGGCGACGTCCATCATGCCCACGGTACGATAGACCAGTGATTCGCCCACATAGAGCAGCGTAGCCATGTTAGCCAGTTTTTCGCGAACCAAGCCGAAATCGGCAATGACTTTGCCGAATGCCTTCCGCTGTTTGGCATAGCCGATGGCATTTGCGATCGATATCCGCGCCCCGCCCACGCACATGGCGCCCAGCTTGAAACGTCCCACGTTCAGAATGTTGAACGCGATCACGTGCCCTTTGCCGATTTCACCCAACACATTTTCCGCGGGGACTTTGCAATCGTTCAGAATGACGGGGCAGGTAGACGAACCCCGAATGCCCATTTTGTGCTCTTCTGCGCCGATGGAGAATCCAGGAAAAGTCTTTTCGACGAGGAATGCCGTGAACTTCTCGCCATCGACTTTCGCAAAAACCGTAAACAGGTCGGCGAAGCCGGCGTTCGTAATCCACATTTTCTCGCCGTTCAGAGTGTAGAACTTGCCGTCTTTGGATAGCTCGGCACGGGCGCGGCAATTCAGCGCATCTGATCCCGACGAAGCTTCAGACAAAGCGTAAGCGCCTATGATTTCTCCTGCCCCAAGTCGCGGCAGATATTTTTTCTTCTGTTCCTCGGTTCCGAAGTAGACGATGGGCAGCGTGCCGATGCCAGTGTGTCCACCCCACGTGGTGGCGAAGCCGGCGTATTTGGCGATGTGGTCGGCAATCACCGCGGCGGTGACTTTGTCCATTTCCAGGCCGCCATAGGCCTCAGGAATCTCCGCCGAACTCAGGCCGAGTTCTCCAGCTTTCTTGAGTAGATCGCGAGTGACGGAAAAGTCTTTGTGTTCGATCTTCTCCGCGTTAGGCAGGATCTCATTGACGGCAAACTCCTCCGCCGTCTGGCCGATCAGTTGATGCTGCTCGGTAAAGTCTTCCGGGGTGAAGACTTCGTCCGGTCGCCGATCCTCGAGCAAGAAACTGCCGCCAGAGATCTTGGTGCTGGACATCGCAGTCGTAGCCATGAGACTCCTTTTGACCACATAGGGCACAAAGGTTCACAAAGCAAAGCCTTTAGCAAGCAGTCTCTGTGTACCTTCGTGTCCTTTGTGGTTGATTGCTTTCATTTCCAGCCGGTACCGTTCACGAATCGTCTGATGCCATCTTTTAGATGTACAACATTGAAGTTTATAAGCAGTCCAAGCGATTTGCCACTGAGTTTAAGGTACGAAAGTAGCTGGGCCTGATGTACTGGCGAGATGGCGTCCACCGACTTGATTTCAACGATGACCAGGTCCTCAACCAACAAGTCGATACGATAGCCAAGCTCCAGCCTGGTGCCACGGTACACCACGGGCAGGCCAACTTGGGCGACACCCAGGCACCCTGCCTCCCGAAGTTCGTGCTGGAGGCAGGCGGTATAGGTGCTTTCCAGCAACCCTGGGCCAAGCTCTGTATGAACTCTCATCGCAGCGGTGATGATGGCGTGGCTAACCTGCTGGGCCGTGATTTTGCGAACGGGAGCTGTGACCATGCTTAAGAGTGTGCCCTAATGGCGCCGCAGAGCCAAGGTCATCCGTCACACGCCCTTGGGAGCTTTTCCCTTCGTGGAACTTCGTGGTAGACGGGATTTTGAAACCACAAAGGACACGAAGGCGCACGAAGGAAAGTGTGAATCTCTACGATTTCCTTTGTGGACCTTTGTGCCCTTTGTGGTTGACGCCTTTGGGGTTAAAGCCGCTCGAAGATGCCCGCCGCGCCCATGCCCCCGCCCACGCACATGGTCACCATGCCGTAGCGAGCCTTACGGCGCTGGAGTTCGCGAATGATGGTCGCCGTTAGCTTCGCCCCGGTGCAGCCCAACGGATGTCCTAGCGCAATCGCCCCGCCGTTGACATTCACCCGGGCCGGATCAAGCCCGGCTTCTTTGATTACGCCTAGCGATTGCGCCGCGAAAGCTTCATTCAATTCAATCACGTCAATATCTGAAAGTTTGAGTCCCGCCAGCTTCAGCGCCTTGGGGATGGCAAACACCGGGCCAAGTCCCATTTCTTCCGGCTTATACCCAGCGGTCGCGAACGCAACGTAACGCGCCAGCGGTTTGATGCCCAGAGCCTTGGCGCGCTCCGCGGACATGACCACCGCCGCCGCCGCACCGTCGGACATCTGCGATGAATTGCCGGCAGTCACCGTGCCCTTGACGTGAAAGGCGGGCTTTAACGCGTGCAGTGCTTCGAGTGAAGTATCGGCACGCGGGCCTTCGTCAACTGTAAAAGTGATTTCCTGCCGCTTCGGCTTCGAGCCGTTGGGAGTGGTAAAGCTCACCGGCACTGAAACCGTTTCGTCGCTGAACCTTCCGGCTTGAATCGCCGCCAGCGCCTTCTGATGGCTCTGATAGGAAAACTCGTCGGCTTGCTCGCGCGTGATTCCAAAACGCTGCGCCACTCGCTCCGCCGTCAGACCCATCGAAAGATACGCGTCGGGATAATGGTCCACCAGCCAGGGGTTGGGCGAAATCTTGTGGCCGCCCATGGGAATCATCGACATCGATTCCGTCCCGCCCGCGACCATGACTTCAGCGCCGCCGCTTCCAATGCGCTCAGCGGCTAAGGCAATCGCCTGCAACCCGGAAGAGCAGAAGCGGTTGATGGTCAACGCCGAAACTTCGACCGGCAGCCCGGCACGGAGCGAGGCAATTCGGGCCACGTTCATCCCCTGCTCGGCTTCAGGCGTGGCGCAGCCCAGAATGACGTCTTCGATCTCATTCACATCGAGTTGCGGCACTCGCTCCAGTGCGCCTTTGATGGCAACCGCGGCGAGTTCATCGGGACGCGTTGCGCGCAGCGTGCCTTTGAAGGCGCGTCCAATCGGCGTACGAACTGAAGAAGCGATGACGACTTCACGCATAGAAGCTCCCTGTTACTGATTGTCCACCAATATGATGCTAGTGGTTACCGGCTGGCTTCATAAGCTGAAACCTTGGATTCAGCGAGTTGGCGCAGGAGCGTAGAAGTAATAGTCCGCGGTGTAACTGCTCTTCGTCTCCGTGTCGCGGTGGTCGGCATCGCAGCCCCGCGCCGGCGGCTTGCCGCCGTGGGTGTGAATGCGTTGAATGGCCGTCACGTTGTCTAGCAGACCGTTTCCGGAATGGCTCGTCACGGTTACCAATAGCCAGGGGACAGAGTCGGGATCGGGAGAATCTGCATGTGCCGTGGCTTTGCCCGTCACCGCGCTGCCATCGTTCAGCTTCCAGGTGGGCCCGGCAAAATGCCTGCCGATTACGTGATCATTCTGATCGCGCAGCTCCGCGTCGGGAGCCTTGAGAGTCCAACTAAACTTGCCGTCCGCGCCGGCCTGACAGGTATAGATCTGCGATCCCGATGCGCGGGCTGACAGGGCAACTGCCTCCCCAGCGGGAGCCCGAATCGGCTCCGGAACCTGCGGCGATGGATCGTTGAGCTGGGCACTCGCGAGTGCGGCCCCAAGAATGATGGCAGTCAGCCCGAAGGGAGTAAGCGGAGTTTTCGGCATGAGGAAATTGTAGCAGGGGCCAGCGTAAGCCTATTCTCGTTGGTTCGGGTTTTATCCCCTCTCTCCGCGTCCTATGCGGTATTCTTTAATGTTCTAGGGGTTCCCCATGCCCATCACTCAAACTCGCGAAATCGCCGCCGCCAGCCGCCTGGACAACGTTCGCTACGCCATCCGCGACCTCGCCTGCATCGCCGACGAAGTCGTCAAAGGGGGACACAAAGTTCTTCCGCTCAACGTCGGCGATCCCAACGTGTTTGGTTTTGAAACTCCCGCGCACCTGATCGAAGCCGTATACAAGGCCATGCGCGACAACAAGAACGGCTACGCACCCTCGCAGGGAATCAAAGAGGCGCTGGACGCGATTCGCGGCGAGGCCGCGCGCAAGGGAATTTCGAGCGTTCAGGATGTCTTCGTTACCACCGGCGTGAGCGAGACGGTCGATCTCTGCCTGACAGCGCTGCTCAATTCCGGGGAAGACTTACTGACGCCCTGTCCGGATTATCCCATGTATTCCGCGGTGCTGGCCAAGCTCGGCATTGCGCTAAATGCGTATTACTTAAGCGAAGAAGACGCCTGGCAGCCCGAACTGGCCGATATCAAGAAGAAGATCACGCCGCACACTCGCGGCATTGTACTCATCAATCCCAACAATCCTACTGGCTCGGTCTGCACGCGAAAGATGCTCGAAGAAATCGCCGAACTGGCGAGGCGGCACAACCTGGTCGTATTCGCCGACGAAATCTACGACAAGCTGATTCTCGATGACGACGATCACGTCGCGTTTGCCTCCGTCGCACCTGATGTGCCAACCGTGACTTTCGGCGGACTGTCGAAAAACTACCTTGCTCCCGGCTGGCGCATCGGCTGGGGCATTGTGAGCGGCGATGCAGCCGCCGTGAAACCGTACTGCGAAGGCATTCATCGCCTGCTGCGCGCACGCCTGTGCGCAAATCATCCCGAGCAATACGCCATCAAGCCCGCGCTCGAAGGCCCCCAAGACCACTTGCCCGTAGTCTGCCAGAAGCTGCGCAGCCGGCGTGACCTTACCGTAAAAACCTGCAACTCGATTCCTCGCATGAGTTGCGTTTCACCGCGCGGCGCATTCTATGCCTATCCCCGAATCGACATTCCTGATGGCGACGACATCTTTGTCAAAGACCTGATTCTCCAAAAGCACGTGATGGTCGTCCACGGCTCCGGCTTCGGCCAGAAACCCGGTACCAAACATTTCCGTATCGTGTTCCTGCCCGATGAACGGACGCTGGCGAAGGCCTACGCCGCGATCGCAGAGTTCATGAAGGAAAGGTACGGATAGACGGTCCGAAAAAACAACTTCGTCGGGAACACTTAACGATGCACCGAACTAGTCCGCTGACATGGTCGCGGGATTCACCACCGGTGGGCGGCGGCGCTCGGGGACGTGCGGGCGTTCCCGCTGTTCCATCCACCTGCGAATTTCGGGCAGCGCAGCCCGGGTCACAATCTCTCCCGCGCGAATCAGCTCGGCGCTATGTTCGAAAGCGTCATACTTGTAGCCATTGACGTTGGGTTCAATCACCAGGTCGGCGGCTTCCTTCCACTGCGTGCTGTTCATCTCCTGGGCAATCGAGAAGCACTGGCCGATCACGTCGAACAAATGCCGCGGACCTTCGCCGCTGATCCATCTTCCCTTCAGATGCACTGCCAACACGCGCTCTGCCCCCATCTGCCGTAAAGGAACTGTGGGTACCGTGTAGGAGAGCATGCCGTCGATCAGCAGACGTCCGCGAATCTTTACCGGCAAAAACATTCCCGGGTAGGCGCAACTGGCGCGCACCGGATCGACCAGCGGTCCGGAATGAAAAACTACCCCTTCACCGGTGGAAAAATCTGTGGCAGTGACGGCCAGCGGAATACGCAATTCCTCAAATGTCTTGACCTTCAGCACGATGTTGAGGAACCCGATCATGCGCTGGTTGCTGGCGAACCCGTAGCGGGAGAGAGTCCAGCGCGCAAAGTGTTTGAAACGGACGTGGGCGGCGAGCTGCTCCAGTTCCGCGATGGACAGTCCGCTACAGTAAGCGGCTCCGATGAGCGCACCCACGCTGGTGCCCGCAATAAAGCGGATGGGAATGTTCTCGTCTTCGAGAACCTTAAGCACGCCGACGTGGGCCAAGCCACGAGCGAACCCACCGCCCAGAGCCAGACCGATGCCAACCTCGCCCTGTGTGGATGCAGCCTGCGCGGAATGGCCGGAGAGTTCGCGCCCAAACGCCTGTACTGACCGGATTATCTTGCCTAAGCTCTTCACGGATGACCCCATACGCAGCCGTGCTCGACCTAGTATTCCAAAAAGATAACTAGCAAATTAGATGCCAGTAGACAGAAACAGGTAACTATGCGAAACAGATCGAGTCACCTCACGCAGGTTACCTCTTTCAATCTACCCAGCAGCGTGACTAATCTCCTTTGTTCCTGTTAACTTGGGCGCATGGAGCGCGAGATCTCGGCGGGCGGCGTAGTAGTGCGGCAGTCGACGCCGGGCTGGAACCTGGCAGTAATCGAACCGCGGAAAGAACCCGCCGCGGCAACGAGTAAGGGAAAAAGATGGCAAAAATTGTTACTCGCTTTGCCCAAGGGTTTGGTGGATGCGGGCGAGAAGCCGGAACAAACCGCGGTGCGCGAAGTCGCGGAAGAAACCGGGTTGACCGCGGCCCTAGTCGTGAAGCTCGGCAACATCAAGTATGTCTACCTGCGTTCCTGGGGAGATCGGCAGCGGGTGTTCAAGATTGTCAGTTTTTATCTGTTGCGCTATGAAGCGGGAACGATTGACGAGATCGCAGACGACATGCGCATCGAGGTAAAACAGGCGCTTTGGATTCCCCTGGCCGGGGCGGAGCTCAAACTTGCCTACAAGGGTGAAAAGGACATGGTGCTGCGCGCGCAGAAATATCTGCAAGAGCATCCGGAATTCTCGCAACACCAACCTTAACGACAGTGCCAGTTCCAGGGATTTCCTTTGTGTCCCTTTGTGTCCTTTGTGGTTGCTGGGTTCTTAGGGACTAGCCGAGATCAGCGCGGCGCAGCTAAACTGCCTTATCGGACCCTTGACATTTCGTCGATGTCGATGTCCCCGGCAATAGGAAACAGCGGAGCTATGTCCTCATGAAAATGATCCACAAAGTCGCAGTGCTGGGCGCCGGAACCATGGGCGCCCGTATCGCCGCCCACTTCGCCAACGCGGGCGTGCCCAGCTATCTACTCGATATCGTTCCGCCCGGCGCGCAGGGACCAGCGCGCAACCAGATCGCCACGTCTGGGTTGGAAACCGCCAAGAAGGCCAAACCCGCCGCGTTCATGGAAGTCAGCCTGTCACGTCTTGTCACCGTCGGAAATTTTGAGGACGACCTGAAGAACCTGGCCGAGGTCGACTGGATCATCGAGGCAGTGGTCGAGAATCTCGACATCAAGCGCGGCCTCTTGAAGAAAGTTGAGGCTATTCGCAAGCCTGGGACAATCATTACCACCAACACCAGCGGTTTGCCTGTGGGCAAGATCGCTGAAGGATTCTCCGGCGACTTTCGCCGCGCCTGGTTCGGCACCCACTTTTTCAATCCTCCGCGCTACATGCGGCTGCTGGAGCTGATTCCCACTCCTGAAGCCGATCGCGCGGCCATCGACGCCGTTGCCCACTTCTGCGATACCCGTCTCGGCAAAGGCTCGGTGTTCGCCAAAGACACGCCCAACTTCATCGGCAATCGCATTGGTATATTTTCGGTGCTCAACGTAATGCGGCTGATGCAGAAGATGGATCTTTCAGTCGAAGAGATCGACGCACTCACCGGGCAGGCCGTCGGCTGGCCCAAATCTGCAACCTTTCGCACTATCGATCTTGTCGGCCTCGACATTCTGGGGCATGTGGTCGCGAACATGACTCATAACGTTCACGACGAGCGCAGCGATTTGAAAGCTCCTGAGTTCGTCCATCAGATGCTCGAGCGAAAACTGCTGGGCGACAAAACCAAAGGCGGTTTTTACAAGAAAGGTAAAGACGACGAACGCCTGGCGCTCGATTGGAAGACGCTCGAATACCATCCTCGGCAGAAGCCGAAGTTCCCTGCCCTCGACATGGCCAAGAACGTCGAACAGACCGGCCCGCGATTGAAGATGCTGCTCGGCTTCGATGGCAGCGCGCCGCAGAAGAACGACAAAGCCGGCGCGTTCCTGTGGTCGGCGCTTTCCGATCTCTGGACTTACTCCGCCAACCGCGTGCCGGAAATCTCCGATTCCATCGTCGAGATCGACCGCGCCATGCGCCTCGGTTTCAATTGGGAGTTCGGCCCCTTCGAGCTTTGGGACGCGGCCGGCGTCGAAGCAACTGCCTCCCGCATGAAGAAAGAAAACCGCCCGGTCGCACCCAATGTCGAGAAGCTGCTTGCCTCCGGCAAAACGTCCTGGTACGCAGACGATCCCAAATCACCATCCCAGCGCTCCTACTGGGAACTGAGAACCGGGAACTGGGAACCGGTTCAAGTACCCGCCGGCGTTTGGTCGGTCGAAGTCGCCAAGAAATCGAAAGGCGTCGTCAAGAAGAATTCCGGCGCTTCGCTGGTCGATCTCGGCGACGGAGTAGGCTGCCTCGAATTTCATTCCAAGATGAACTCCCTTGGCGCCGACATTATCTCGCTCATCAACCAGACCCTCAAACCCGGCGGCCCCGGCGATGCCTTCGACGCCTTCGTCATTACCAATGACGCCACCAACTTTTCCGTCGGCGCAAACCTCATGTTGCTGCTGATGTCGATCCAGGAAGAAGAATGGGACGACATCGACCTCATCATCCGCCAGTTTCAGGGCATGACCCAAGCGATTAAGTTCTCGCCCAAGCCGGTCGTAGTCGCCCCGTCTGGATTGTGCCTGGGCGGCGGAACGGAAATCTCGATGCACGCGCCCGCGCTGCAACCGCACGCCGAGCTCTACATCGGACTAGTCGAGGTCGGCGTCGGGTTGCTACCCGGCGGTGGTGGCTGCAAAGAAATGTTGCTGCGTGCGGTCGACAGCGCCGCCTTGATTCGCCCCGGCGGCCGCGGCGAATCAGTCGAATTGATGGAAGCCATGAAGAAAGCTTTCGAGACAATTGCGACGGCGAAAGTGGCAACCTCGGCGCATGAAGCTCGCGGCCTGGGATTCCTGCGCGACTCCGACCGCATCACCATGAACCGCGAACGCGTGTTGACCGACGCCAAGGAGCGGGCGCTGGAATTGGTGCGTGCCGGCTACGAGCCGCCACAGCCGCGAATGGATATCCCCGCTCCCGGTGAAAACATCCTGGCGGCTCTGAAGCTCGGCGTCCACATCATGCGCCAGGGCGATTACATCACCGAATACGAAGTGAAGCTGGCAACCAAAATTGCAGAAGTCCTCTGCGGCGGCAACGTCTCGCCAGCCACGCCGGTGAGCGAACAATACATCCTCGACCTCGAACGCGAAGGCTTCAAATCACTCTGCGGAGAAAAGAAGACCCAGGAACGGATTCAATACACGTTGAAGACGGGGAAAACTTTGAGGAATTGAGGGTTTTCTAGGCTCAAGATTGTTTCTTCCATAAACCCAAGCGCTTAGGATACAATACGGATGCCGACAGTTCTTAGATACGAAGGACTGCGGGTTGTGATTTATCCCAACGATCACAGGCCAGCTCATGTGCATGTGATCGGTCCGGGTTGTCAAGCAGTGTTCAATTTGCACAGCTCGACAGGACCGGTGGAACTTCGAGAAAACTATGGATTCTCGCGACGCGAACTAAGACCTATCGAACGCGTCTTGACGAACCATCTGGCGGCGCTTATTGGCGAATGGGAAAGGATTCATGGCAACGTCTAGCAATTTCGCACTGGCGAACCGGCGGGCGAAGGAACTGGAATCGTCCATTCCGAGAGCCGTCGGCGCCCGCTACGACCGGGCCAGCCGACGCATTGTGATCCATCTCAGTTCCAAGCTGGATCTGAGCTTCTCGCCGCGCGATGCGCAGGGACTGGAACACGCCAAGCCTTCGCAGCTCGGAACAGTCGAGATCAGCCCATCCGGTTTCGGCATTCGTTTCCCCAAACTGGATGCTGACCTCTACCTCCCCGCTCTGCTGGAAGGTTTTCTTGGCTCGAAACGATGGATGGCGGCAAGGCTAGGTCAAGCAGGAGGCAAAGCCAAGAGCCCAGCCAAGCATGCCGCCGCACGAGCAAACGGCAAATTCGGCGGAAGACCAAAGAAAGCGGGTTGAGTGCCAACACCGATTGTGCCACCAACTGCGCATCGCAACTGCCAACGACCAACGACAATCCCTACTCTCCTCTATCGATCTGCGCTCTCTGCAACGTATCCGAATAATCCACGTAAATCGCCTTCCATTGGCTGAAGAAGTCGATGGCGCCTACGCCGCCTTCGCGATGCCCGTTGCCCGTGGACTTCACTCCCCCAAACGGAAGATGCACTTCCGCCCCAATCGTGGGAGCGTTGATGTAAGTAATTCCAGCCTCCAGATCGCGCATCGCGCTGAAAGCTTTGTTGACGTCCTTGGTATAGAGCAACGACGACAATCCATACTCAATCCCATTAGCGATCTCGATCGCGTCCTCTAAATCTTCGCAAGGGATAATCGAAACCACCGGCCCGAAGATTTCTTCCTGGGCAATGCGCATCTTAGGATCAACGTCGGCAAACACAGTCGGCTCCATGAAGTAGCCGTTCGCGTACTCTCCGCTGGTCAGCCGATTGCCACCGCACTTCAACCGCGCGCCTTCCGCTTTGCCAATGTCCACATACTTCAAATCAGTATTCAACTGGTTCTCGTTGATCGCCGGCCCCATCTCGACCGCTTCATCCATTCCATTCCCGACTTTCAGACGCCTGGCGCGTTCGACATAGCGTTCCACGAACTCGCTGTAAACGCCTTTCTGGACAATGATTCGACTGGTCGCGGTGCAGCGCTGGCCGGTGGTTCCGAATCCACCCCACAAGCCGCCTTCGATGGCGAGATCGAGATTTGCGTCATCGAGAACGATCATCGGATTCTTCCCGCCGAGTTCCAGCGAACAATGCTTGAAGCGCTTGGCAGCAACCTGCCCCACAATCCGCCCGACTGCGCTTGATCCGGTCAGCGAAACCGCTTTCACTTCAGGATGCTCGGCCAGCGGCCCACCCACCTCAGGGCCAAACCCGGTCACGATGTTGATCACGCCCTTGGGCAGGCCAGCGTCAACCAACGTGCGCACCAGGTTGAAAGTGGAGAACGGTGTGTCCTGCGCCGGCTTGATGACGCAAGTATTGCCGCAGACAATTGCCGGTAGCAGCTTCCACGACGGAATCGCCATGGGAAAATTCCACGGAGTGATCATGCCGCAAACACCTAGCGGCTGGCGGACGGCCATGGCGAACTTGCTGGGAAGCTCCGATGGCGTAGTAGGGCCGAACATGCGGCGGCCTTCACCAGCCATGTAGTAAGCGGTGTCAACCGCCTCCTGCACGTCCCCGCGAGTTTCATCTAGCACCTTACCCATTTCACGGGTCATGTCGCGGGCAAATTCCTCTTTGCTGCCCAACAGGATTTCGGCGGCCCGATAAACGATCTCCGCTCTGCGAGGAGCGGGCACCAGCCGCCACTTCTTGAAGGCATGTTTGGCGGCTTCGACGGCAGTCTCCACGTCAGCCGGGCCGGACTTCTGGAAAATGCCAACCACATCACGAGTGTCGGCGGGATTACGATTCTCAAAGGTCGCGCCAGTTGAAGCTTCGACCCATTCGCCGTCAATAAAATTCTTGTAGACCCTGGTTCGGGTGGCCGTGCCGATAATGGTGGGATTGGTCAAAATGTCGGTCGCCATAAAGCCTCCTGGGAGTGCGGAAAAGAAGATCACCGGGAAAACTGGTGATAGATCCATGCTACAGGCCGGGGAGGACAGCGGCAAGGGAAGGCCCGGCCCGTACGGGCTCTTGAAACCACACGCCGTCCATTATTCTCGGCGAATCCCCCAGAAATGGAGTATGCTTGCATCGTCTCCAACGCTAGGTAAGGCTCGCCTGGAGGCTTCAGCAGTGACCAGCCGAATGAATTCCAGAATCGGCGCAGGCGCTATCGCGGCCAAGACGGCTGCCGTTTGCCTGATATGTCTCTGTGTAGCGTTCGCCCAGTCCGGCGCCAGTCCGGCGCCCCCGCCCCAGCAATCTTCTCAGACGCAGCAATCTACTCCGCCGGCGACCAACTCCGTGGCCACCGCAGGCGGGAATCCGGCCGAAATGGCTTCCCATGATGCTCCGACCTCTTTCAAAGTGAGCGTCAGGCTGGTCTTGATGCGCGCGGTAGTGCGCGATACTCATGGCCGGGCCATCGGAACTTTGGGGAAAGACGACTTCCAGCTTTACGACAACGGCAAGCCCCAGGTGATCAAGCATTTCGTCGTGGAGCAATCCATTACGCCGGCAAAGATACAGGAATCCACCACGCCTCAGCCGGGTCAAACCGCCACCGCGGTCCCACCGCCGCAAGTGCCGGATCGCTTTGTCATCTACCTGTTCGACGACGTGCATCTGCAATCCAAGGATTTGCTGCCGGCGCGAGCCGCAGCCGAGCGTCACCTGGCGACCTTACGGCCTACCGACCGTGCTGCCGTGTTTGCGACCTCGGGGCAGGGCAATCTCGATTTCACCGATGATCGCACCCAGCTGCATGAAGCTTTAATGCGCATCCAGCCGCGGCCCATTCTGAATCTTGGAACGGCGCAGTGCCCCTTCATGACTTATTACATGGCGGACCAGATCATAAATCTGCATGATCAGGACGTGCTAAACGTGGCGGCGCAGGATGCGGTTAATTGCACCGGAGTGAATGTGTCGAGTACGCAGCAGGCTGGAGCCGCTGCTGCCGCGCTGCAAGCCGCGATACAACAGGCGGCGTCAGCAGCCCAGCAAGCCTATAGCCTGGGAGACGCCGAAAGCCGATTGGTACTGGAAGCGTTGAAGGATACGGTGAGAAGGATCTCGGTGACTCCTGGGCAACGTACTCTCGTACTTGTCTCGCCTGGGTTCATAACGCCGACCTTGGAAGACAAGGTCAGCGACATCATCGAAAAAGCTGTGCGGAACAACGTTACTATCAGCGCACTGGATGCGCGCGGGCTCTACACCCTTGGCGCTATGAGCGATATCAGCCAGCAGGGCGGCGCCAATTCCCTGTTGCTTCAACAGGAATTCATGTACGCAACCTCAAGTGACACGTCGAACCAACTGGTGTTGGGAGAACTTGCCGACGCCACCGGCGGCATCTATTTCCACAACAACAACGACTTGGACGAAGGCTTTCGCCGCGTTGCTTCCGCCCCGGAGTATTCGTACGTGATCGGTTTCTCGCCACAGAACCTCAAATTGGATGGCCACTATCATAAGCTGAAGCTCACACTCAGGGACCGCGAGGAGTTCACCATCCAGGCGCGCCGCGGATACTACGCTCCCAAGCACATTCTGGATCCCGCCGAGCAGGACAAGCAGGAGATCGAAGAGGCTCTGTTCTCGCACGACGAATTGCACGATATCCCGATCGAGCTGCACACCCAGTTTTTCAAATCCAGCAGTGACAATGCCAAGCTTACCGTCGTCGCTCATGTCGACGTGAAGGGTTTGCATTTCCGCAAAGCGGATGGACGCAACCGTGACGATCTGACCATTGTCTCGGCCTTGTTCAACCGCAACGGGGACTACATCCAGGGAAGTAAGAAAGTCCTCGAAATGCGATTGAAAGACGACACCCTGGAGCACAAACTGGGATCAGGGATCACCATGCGAACAAGTTTTGATGTAAAGCCGGGCGGCTATCTGGTCCGCTTGGTGGTGCGCGATGCCGAAGACCGTCAGATGTCTGCGCAAAGCGGCGCCGTCGAGATTCCGTAGCAGGGGACGGTTTCGGAACGAGATTTTAGGACTGAAGATAGAGAGGCTCAGTATGCGATTTCACGGGTTGAAGCTCTCGCTCACAGTTGTTTTGCTTCTCGTTGCTGTGTGGTTGCCGGGGCGCAATGCCCAAGCCCAACAACAAACCGCTGGCGCCGCGCCCCCCAACGTTCCGACCATCAAAGTGGAAACGCGCGTGGTTCTGGTTGACACAGTCGTCACCGACAAGCAGGGCAACTACCTTCGCGACCTCACTATGAAAGACTTCAAGGTCTGGGAAGACAACAAGGAACAAACGATAACCAGTTTTTCATTCGAAGACGATGCCGCCTCGCCCACCAGAGCCCAAAAGCAATATCTGGTGCTGTTCTTTGACAACTCGACCATGGACGCCGGTGACCAGGGAAGGGCCCGGAAAGCCGCCGCACAGTTCATCGATGCCAACGCCGGTCCAAACCGTCTGATCGCGGTGATCGATTTCGGCGGCACTGTGCATGTTTCGCAAAACTTTACCGCCGACGTGGAGCGATTGAAGCAAGTCGTGGCCACGGTCAAGGGTTCCTCGGTTTCTCCGAATTCTCCCCCTCCGGTCCAGATTGCATCTCTCGGAATGCCCACTTCGTTGCCGCCAGGCTCCCCTTCGCTGGGCAACTCCGAAGCGGATTTCGGTGCCCGCAGTGTGTTGCTGGCTTTGCGAAGCCTGGCTAAGAATCTGTCCGCCGTCCCCGGACGCAAGACGCTGGTGATGCTGACCTCGGGCTTCGCCATGAACTCGGAACTGCAGTCGGAATTGACCGCAGCCATCGACGCCTGCAATAAATCCAACGTCGCGGTGTATCCCATCGACGTTCGCGGTTTGGAGGGGCCGGCCTTGGGCAAACTTCGATTGCCTGACAGCTCTGGAGTCAGGCTCGCCAACCAGACGCACTCAGGTCATCTGGTCTTCACCACTCTTAACACCGGCACGGTTCCGCAGGCTCGCCTGTTGTTAGTCCAGCATGGTGGCGGTGGTGGTGGTGGCGTAGGAGGAGGCGGCGGAGCCGGTGGTCACGGAGGTGGTGGTACGGGCGGCGGGACCGGCGGGACTGGTGGAACTGGCGGCGGCCGCGGCGGCGCGCCGGGCGGCGGGGGCACGGGCAGTCCGGGCGGAAATCGCGGCACTTCCGGCACTTCCAGCACTCCAAACCCCAACAATGGTGCGGCGATGATGTCCAATTTCTACAATCAGAACTATCAACCACGCGACATCGTTCCCCAGTTTCCTCCCAGCGCCACCAGCAATCAGCAAGTGCTCTACCAGCTCGCCGACGGGACCGGAGGGTTCGTCATTCTCAATAGCAATGACGTACTGGCGGGCCTGCAAAAGATCGCAAAAGATCAATCCCAGTACTACGTTCTCGGCTATACCCCGTCCAACGCGGCTGAGGGAAGCTGCCACTCGCTAAAGGTTAAAGTGGAGCGGAGCGGCACCGTCGTCCGCTCCCGCAGCGGCTACTGCAGAGTCAAACCCCAGGACGCGCTGGCTGGCAGTCCCGTCGAAAAGGACTTAGAGAGCCGGGTCGCCGGCGAAATGGCCGGGAACGTTAGTGCAACCATGCAAGCGCCGTTTTTCTACACCTCGAATAACACGGCCCGGGTCGACCTGGTCATCGAAATTCCGACCAGCGCGTTGAAATTTCAGAAAGTGAAAGGCAAGCAACACTCGTCGCTCAACGTACTCGGGATCGCCTACAATCCCGACGGCACTATCGCCGCGCGCTTCAGCGACACTATGGATCTCGATTTCGAGGACAAAAAGGAATTGCAGGAGTTTCAATCGCATCCCTTTCACTACGAGAATCAGTTCGAGATGGCATCTGGCCAGTACAACCTGAAAGTGGTCTTCAGCTCGGGAAACGAAAGTTTCGGTAAACTGCAGACGCCGCTCACCATCGGCCCCTACACCAATAAACAATTCAGCCTGAGCGCCATTGCCCTGAGCAACCAATTGCATCGCGTCTCCGACATGGGTACGGGCCTCGATGCCGAACTGCTCGAAGACAAGCGGCCCCTGGTAGCCCAGGGGATGCAAATTACTCCTTCTGCCACCAACCGATTCAAGACCTCCGACAGCGCGGCTATTTATGTGGAAGTCTACGAGCCGCTTCTGGCCGGCCCCAATCCTCCCAAACTCGGGCTGGAGTTGAAGGTTCTCGACCGTAAGAGTGGGGCGCAAAAGATCGACGCTGGTTTCACCAACACCGCATCCGCCATCAGCGCCGGCAATCCCGTCGTCCCACTTGGGATGAAGCTGCCCGTAGGCTCGCTGCCCGCCGGCTCGTATCGAGTCGAAGTCACAGCTCTCGATTCAGCCGGCAACTCCACCAAGCCCAGCTCGGCCGATTTCGAGGTGGAGTAGGACGCGAAGCGCAATTCTTGGTATGGACTGGGCCAGCAATCGCTCCGTCCATGCACCAAGGTAACCTCCCTATTTCATTCCTTGTTCTAGCAATATTTGACCGTGTGATAGTCTCGAAACTACTCCATATTATTTGGACTGAGTGGGTCGAACTGTGGCCTTGGTGTCTCCGAACCGCAAGCCGGGAATCCACATCGCGTGGAAGACAGTCACGTACCGCAGCGTGGCGCTGCTGGTATTGCTGGGCCTGGTCGTGTTTTTCCTGGCCCTGCGTCTAACCTTTCCGCAATTCACTGACAACGGACTCAAGGTAGCCAACAGTCTGGGCATGCGGGCTCTGGAAGCAGTAGCCGGGGCAGGCCCCGCCAAATCCGGCGCGCTGAATTCCCAGCAGGCGCACTTCACCGCGCTCGATGGCACCGTGCGTGTCAAGAAGTCGAACGCCAGCAGTTGGGTCACAGCTGACTACAGCGTGCCGCTCGACAAAGGCGACGTGGTGCAGACCAGTTCCGAGGGCATGGCTAAGATCGTCTTCGACGATGGCACCAACTACACCGTGAAACAGGATTCGCTGATCGTGATTGAGGAAAACTCTACCAACGACCAGCAGCAGACCAGCGTGGCAGTCGCGGTCAGCACCGGCACCGTCGATCTGGCGACCGCAACCTATGTACAAGGGTCGAAGTCGCAAGTCATTGTGGCAGGTGCAACTGCCTCTCTGGCGCCGGAGAGCGCCGCCATGGTGCACAACGACCCCAAAGCCGATCAGCACGAAATTCTGGTCAAGAAGGGTACCGGAGACATTTCGCGTAATGGCCAGACCGTCCGCTTGGCGGATTGGGAAAAGGTCAATTTTCATGACCAGTCTGCCAGCATGGAAAAGGGAAAGGAAATCGGCCCCCCGACGCCCATCTCGCCCGCAAACATGATGCCGCTTTTCGTGTCGCAGGATCCCAAGCCGGTTGAATTCTCCTGGACCCCCATGGCCAACGCCAAGGGATATCGACTGCGCATCTCCAAGAATCCATATTTCTCCTCGACTATTGTCGACCGTGCGGTCAAGACCGCGGACGTGATGGTCTCGGGCCTCGGGCAAGGCGCCTACTACTGGCTGGTGTTGTCCCAGGACGCCGCCGGAAAAGAATCCGTGGAAAGCGAGAAAAACCGGTTTACTATCATTCCCAAAGGTCAGGACACGGAAGCCATCACTCTGAACATTGATCCCTTCATTCAGCACGGTCACGTCATCGAGATGACCGGCAAGACGGAAACCGGTGCGCGGGTGATGGTGAACGGTCGCGAGGTACCGGTCATAGGTACCGATGGTGGGTTCCATTACTTCACACCGCCCTTACCAGCGGGAGAAAGTGCCATCACCATTACGGCGCAGAACGCCAAGGGTGGAGTGAATACGCTGCAGAAGAAAGTGGTGATTCAGTAGATTGGTGCGCCCTCAGGACTTGCACTCCTGAGGGCAAGAACTTTCGTGTTAGGCAGAGAACGGGCAACCTCCCATAGAATAAGGATGGCGTCCCTGGTTACGAAGGTCGCTGTCGAAAACTTGGGAAACATCTAGACAGAGAGAGAAAACAGTCGCGCGTATGTCAGGCAACGGCTTTCATTCCGGTTCATCGCATATTCATAATCTGCGGTCGCTGTTCAGCATTTTCTCCAGCGATCTCGCCATCGACCTGGGCACTGCCAACACGCTGGTTTACGCGCGCGGCAAAGGCATCGTGGTCAATGAGCCTTCCATCGTGGCCATCAACAAGAACACCGGCGAAGTGGAAGCAGTCGGCAAAGAAGCCAAAGAAATGCTGGGCCGCACTCCGGGAAACATCGTCGCCATCAAGCCCATGAAAGACGGCGTCATCGCCGATTTCAAAGTCACCGAGAAAATGCTGAACTATTTCATCCAGAAGGCGCATAACCGCAAGATGCTGGTGCATCCGCGGATTGTGATCGGTGTGCCTTCGGAAATTACCCAGGTGGAAAAGCGCGCCGTCATGGACTCCGCCTACCGCGCCAAGGCTAGCGAAGTGCATCTGGTGGAACAAGCCATGGTAGCGGCGATCGGAGCGGGACTGCCCATCACCGAACCCAGCGGCAACATGGTTGTCGACATCGGCGGCGGCACCACCGACATCGCCGTAATTTCCCTGAGCGGCATCGTCTACTCGCGTTCCGTGCGCATGGCCGGCAATCAGATGGACGAGGCCATCATGAATTACCTCAAGCGGAAATATAACCTGCTGGTCGGCGAACGCACCGCCGAGCAGATCAAGATGGAGATTGGCTCCGCGTACCCGCTCGACAAACCGCTTACCATGGAAATCAAGGGACGCAACTTGATCGAAGGCGTACCCAAAACCATCACCGTCGATGACAGCGAAGTCCGCGAGTCTCTGAGCGAATGTGTCTCCACCATTATGAATGCCATCCGCGTGGCTTTGGAGCGCACACCGCCCGAGCTTTCCGCCGACATCAGTGATCGCGGCATCGTACTCACCGGCGGCGGCGCGTTGCTCAAGAACCTCGACAAGCGCATTCGCGAAGAAACCGGCCTGCCGGTTTCCATCGCCGACGATCCGCTGTGCAGCGTGGTGCTGGGCACCGGAAAGATGCTGAGCGACTTCAAACTGCTCCGCAAGATTTCGATCGAGTAAGGCACTGTCATCCTGACGCGACGTGTCTTTCGTCGCCGAAGAGCCTGCCCTGAGCGAACTCCGAGTGTTAACGAGGAGGAGTCGAATGGGATCTGGGCGAGCCGCGCGAACAGGTCGCGTTCTGTGCGACCCGATAAATCGCGCGTTCGGTTCGCTTCCTTATCTGCGCCCTGAGACTTGCAACTAGAAATCAGAACCTAGAAACTGTTCTCATGGAATCGGTCCTCGGCCGCTATCGCAACCTCACCATCCTGGTGGGAATTCTCTTTCTCCAGGTGCTCGGCCTCGCCATCCAGGTCAAACGCTCCTCCGAAAACGAATCCAGCCGGCTCATTCGCGTTTGGGCGGTCAACGCAATTACTCCTTTCGAAAAAGGAATTGTGTGGGTGCAGCACGGCAGTAGCAATCTCTGGCATAACTATTTCTACCTCCGCGGTGTACGCCAGGAAAACCGCGACCTCCGGCAGCAGATCCAGCAAATGGAAATTGACCGGGTGCGCCTCAGTGAAGACGCCAATCAGGCGCGCCGCCTCCAGGCCCTCCTGGGTTTCAAGGAGCAGTTCATCGCCAAGACGGTTGCCGCCCAGGTGATCGGTTCCAGCGGTAGCGAACAATCGCGTTCCGTTTACATCGACAAGGGCTCGAACTCCGGACTGAAGCCGGACATGGCCGTCATCACCGGCGACGGCGTCGTGGGCAAGACCTTGCGCGTGTTCCAGAGCACGTCACAAGTCCTGCTGGTCAACGATCAGACCAGCGGCGTAGGCGCAATTCTCGAAAAGTCGCGTCTTCAGGGCATATTGCGCGGCACCCCGGCAGGCGAAATCGTCCTCGAGAAAGTCATGTCCGACCAACCCGTCCAACTGGGTGACAAGGTGCTGACCAGCGGCGGCGATCAGATTTTCCCCAAAGGCCTTCCGGTCGGAACCGTTACTAAGATTTCCCCTGGCTCGGAACTTTTTCTCAGTATTCGCGTAAAACCCGCCGCCGACCTCAGCCGCCTCGAAGAAGTGCTGGTGATTACCCAACAGGAAGAAAAAGAACCGGTAGCGGCGGACAGCGCGCCCCTGCGCGCCGCCGACATTCTCGCCGAACGCCTGCCCAAGGTTCCACCGAAACCGGCGCTCGATCCCAACCAACCATCTGCGGCTACGGCCACTCCCGCAACCACTGGCGCTAAACCAGCGGCCGGAGCTTCACC
>Ga0210405_10001557_pt1 | contig 25743 bp, 26 predicted proteins | sample IncBWH11MmetaG_FD_155492 | JGI IMG/M metagenome (GOLD analysis project Ga0210405, IMG submission 155492) | Forest soil microbial communities from Barre Woods Harvard Forest LTER site, Petersham, Massachusetts, United States - Inc-BW-H-11-M | ecosystem: Environmental > Terrestrial > Soil >... | reverse complement strand
GGCACGAAAGCAGTCGCGGGCGTTCGCTCCTGCAGTCGCGGGCGCGCTCCGCGATGGCAAGATCGATGAAGCCATCAAAGTTGCCGAGCGCAATAAGAAGAGCCATCTGGCCAAGGTTGTCACCGCTGGCCTGATGGAGTTCCGTGCTCACCAGGAGAGTGGAGAAATTCCGGGCGAGACCATTGAGGCTTCCAAGCGCGCACTGGAGCGCACCGAAGCCATCGTCCACGCTGAACTGAAACGCGGACTCGGAGGTCTGGCCACCATCGGCTCAACCGCGCCATTCGTGGGACTGTTCGGCACGGTGGTCGGTATTCTGAATGCCTTCCGCGAAATTGCTACCAGCAAGACCACCGGTCTGGGCGCAGTCGCAGGCGGTATTTCGGAAGCGCTTGTGACCACGGCTGTCGGATTGTTCGTCGCTATCCCAGCCGTTATGATGTTCAACTATCTAACCGGCCGCGTGGAAGCGTTCGACGTGGAGATGGACAACTCCTCGAGCGAACTCATCGATTACTTCCTGAAACGCCGCGGCGTTGCCCGCCGGCCCTAGTTTTTAAGCAGGGCATGGTGGACTAGAGTTGCTCATCCGGCGTCGGGCGCTTGCCTGACGCCGGAAACCTCCCGGCTGAACTGAACTGCGGAAATCAGGACGCGGAGGAGATTGGATCCGTTATGGCAATTTCAACACGAAACGAAGGTGCCAAGGTCAACTCGAACATCAACGTCACCCCCATGGTGGATGTGATGCTGGTGCTGTTGATCATTTTCATGGTGATCACTCCCATGTTGCAGAACGGTGTGAGCGTGGACTTGGCCCAAGTGAACAATCCGGAGCGCATGCCGGACGCCGAAAAAGAAGACGCCATGGTGGTTTCGGTCATGCGCGATGGCACGGTTTATTTCAGAAGCGATAAGATTCCGGTGGACCAGCTTACGCAAAAGGTGAAAGATCGCCTCGCCAGCCAGCAGGACAAGCGAGTCTACGTAAAGGCGGACGCCCGCGCCAAGTTTGGCGCCGTGGTGGCCGTTGTGGACAATGTCCGCTCTGCCGGCGTAGATCAGTTGGGTCTGTTGACCGACCAGAAAAAGACCGGTCATGGAGCTCCACCACCACCCCCGCCTGCTGGCGGACAATAAGAGCATTCGGAGGATATCTCTATGAGTATGGCAGTTGGCTCCGGCGGCGGGCAAAACGCGGACATGAACGTGACTCCGCTGATCGACGTGTTACTTGTGTTGATTATTATTTTCATGGTCATCAACCCTCCTCAACCCAAGGGACTGGACGCGCTTGTGCCCCAGCCGCCACCGCCGAACGCACCCAAGAACGTCACCCCCGATCGAACGATCGTGGTGCAGTTGATCGATCGCGGAGCCGGCCAGGAGCCAGGAGTAAAGATCAACCAGGAAGACACGACTTGGGACGGTTTACAAGGACGACTGACCGATATATTCAAGACCCGCGCCGAAAAGGTGATGTTCGTCAAAGGTGACGACAATGTTCCGTTCGCCGACGTCGCGACTGTAATCGACATCGCACACGCGGCGGGCGTGGACAAGGTTGGTCTGATTACCGCCAAGATCGAAGCCGGAGGCTAGGCTCGAAGGCGGCAAGTTCATTTTCAGAATAGAGTCGGCACGAAGTTCGAAACAAAGCTCTACATGCGTCTGCTGGGTTATTATTCGAAACCGGCTGCGCCAGAGGCAGTCCTGCGTTGGTTCAAGTTTCGTCATAGATCCCGGGGATTCCTGGCGAGGAGACTAATAAAGCAATGAAAACAAGCGTGCGAGTGTTGGCGCTCATGGCGGTCGGCGTACTGCTATTGTCTGCTGCCGGCTGCGACAAGCTGCGGGCGCGTGACCAGCTCAACAAGGGAGTCGGGTCCTACAAGAGTGCCCGCTATGAGGAAGCCATCAGCCATTTCCAGCAAGCGGTCACGCTGGATCCCGCTTTGGTGAATGCCCGCCTTTATCTGGCGACGGCCCTGGCAAACCAGTACATCCCGGGCGTGGACGCGGAAGACAACAACCGCATTGGTCAGCAAGCGATCGAGGAATACGAAAAGGTCCTGGCCGCGAACCCCAGCCGAGATCAGAAGATCACTTCCCTCAAAGGAATTGCATCTCTCTACTTCAACATGAAGAAGCTGGACCAGGCCAAGAAAGCGAACCTCAACGTGGCCGAGGCCGATCCCTCGGACCCCGATTCGTACTATTCGATCGGCGTGGTGGATTGGACCCAGACCTATCAACCGCGCATGGAAGAACGCGCCAAGCTGGGCATGAAGCCGGACGAGCCCTTGAATGCCAAGGATAAGAATCAAAAGAAAGTCTGCGACGAACTCAAGCAAAAGAACTCCGCCAACATTCAGGAAGGGATCACCGCGCTGAATAAGGCGCTGGAGCTGCGTCCGGACTACGACGACGCCATGGCGTACCTGAACTTGATGTACCGCGAGAAAGCGGACGTCGAATGCGACGATCTCGCGGCCCGCGCTGCGGATCTGAAGACGGCGGATGAATGGGTCGACAAGACCATGGCCGCAAAAAGGGCGAAAGCTGAAAAGCAGGCTGCAGCCCCGGGCGGAATCAGCCTGGATCAACCTAAGTAAGATCAACCGAAATAAGATCAACCGAAGTAAGATTAAGATCGGCCTACATAAATTAGTTTAAGTAAGAATCTCTGGTGAATCTGCTTTTTGGGCCCTGGCACTGGCATCGCCGCTGGACGTTCCCGTTCATGCACGTCGCATCGTCTGCAAGGTCGATTGGCGGCCTGGTAAATAAGCAACTGGCGTAGGAAATCCCTCATCCATTAAGCTGCGGGCCTATGTACGTATTGACTCTCAATCCGGGTGAGTCCGCTTTCGTCCGCTGCACTCTTTGCGAGAACTTGAATCTCATGGTAACCAATGAAAAAGAGAGCGACGTAAAACTTCAGTTCAACACCAAGGACGATCAACTGGATGCGGAGTGCGTCAAGTGCAAAGGACATTACTTCTGGACTCCCGGCTCTGTCGCCATCGTCAAGGCCACCGAGCATTCAAACTAAAGCAGTTCTTTGATTGCCTTAGTGCTTCACACCAAACTTCCCCAAAGTCACCCTGAGACCAGTGCCTTCCGTTACCTGATGCGGTTCACCCTGCCCAGTACCATGGACTACAACGACGTTTGGGGGAGAGAGCGCATGAAATGGAAGATTGACCGGATTATCAGCGTGGCCACACTGGCCGCCTCCTTGATAGCGATATTCCTGGTGTTGAAGAAACCGCAGCCGGTGGCGCCGGTACAATCTCCGGCCGCGGCAGCTGCAAATGTCCAGTCGCTGGAGAAAAAACTGGAGCAGTTGGAACAGCCGAAAGACCCCGGCCAAGCTCCAGCCCAGGTTCGCTTCAACTCGGATGAGATCACGGCCGCGCTGGCGCAGGCGGCTGCGGCGCTTCCCACGAACATTCCTGCGTCAGCGGCGACGGGCGCTGCTGGCTCAGCACCCCAAGCCTCTAACGGCCTGCCAACCTCGGTTCCCTCTTCAGCAGACGCGGTCCTCGGAGAGGGCGAGCCTGAGGTCAAAGACTACAAAGTCAATTTCGACGGAGACGTCGCCCGCGGCCAGTTCGTCACCCAAATCGGCGGCAAGGATGTCTACGTTACCCTCGCCGGACACCTCGGTTCCAAGGATGGCTACGCGACCTTTGATCCGACTGAATTCAAAGTGGGCGGCTTGAGCATTCCAGTGTCAATGGTCAGCGGCGCATTGCAGAAAAAACTTGCCGAACAGCGCGACCGATTGAAGCTGCCGGATGATGTTGGCAACATCAAGGTCGAGAATGGCCAACTGGTCGCCACGCAAAAATAGTTGGCGAGGCGGACGATTCCGGTCCTTCTAACCGAGAGACGCGTCGGCTGTGAACGGCCCTCTGTTTTCCCGTATCGGGACGAAGTTTACCATCTAGTACTGGGTACCCCCCCTGTCGCGCGCAAAATCGAGAAAACAAGAGATTTAAATTCTGACCATGTGCTAGATCTTTGAGTTTGCAGGAGTTACAGGCAAAATCTAGAGAACATGGGACTTACCGCTGGCGCCCCTGGCTCGCGCTCCCCGATTTGGAACAGGGATTGGCGGGCCGGGAGCGAGCGGGCCAGCTTCGGCGGGCTAAATTTTCAAAGATCCCATATTATCTTATAGATAATGTAATATCCATTCATATTATCCGCCCTGAGAGGCGTCCGGTCAACAAGAAAACGGGACTGGGCCGGGCCATCCGGCCTTAACTCCGCAAGTCGGCAGAAGAAATTGGGGAAGGTCCCGTGTCCCCGAATCTCTCCCCAACACGCTTAACAAACCGCTCCGCTAAGCCGACTTACGGAAACTTGCGTGATCGGATTGGCTTGTCAATTTGGGCACCGAAGGTTCGGACGTAAACAACGATGCAAGTCCCTCCGTCAGAGTCGGGTGAGTCAGAACGGCATCGCGAAGCGCGGTATAGGGGAGGCCCGCGATCATGGCGATTTGGACGGAAGCCATGACCTCGCCTGCGCCGACACCGAAGGCAGTAAAGCCCAGAAGGCGATCGCTGTCGGCCTCCACCAGCGCCTTCAGGAAGCCTCGCGTTTCGGAAAGTGTACGCGCCCGTAGTACTGCTTCCATTGGAACCTTGAATAAACGGTAGGCAATGCCTCGCGCGTTGGCTTCTTTCTCACTTAGGCCCACGCGGGCCAATTCCGGGTCTGTGAACAGGCAAAACGGAACCTGCCTGCCGGTGGTCACATGGTGACGACCCGAGATGTTGTCATGGATCACACGGAAATCGTCAATGCTGATGTGTGTGAACTGCGGGCTACCTGCTACTTCGCCGAGAGCCCACACACCGGGTGCGGTTGTCTGGAGCCGCTCGTTGACCTTGATGTATCCACGATCGGTCACTTCGACACCGCCCAACTCTAGTCCGATGCCTTCCGTGTTCGGAGTGCGGCCTGCCGCCACGAGAACATGACTGCCGTCGAGTGTTTTCTCCGTTCCATTTTGATCGAGAACGATCTTCACTGACTGGCCCGATTTCCCCGATACCCGCTTGACCTGTGCATTCAGAATAATCTCGATGCCCTCGTCCTCGAGCAGCGCGCGCAGAGCTTCTGTCACGTCTTCGTCTTCCCGGTACACCAACTGCCCGTTGTGTTCGATCACTGACACTTTGCTGCCGAATCGACGCATGGCCTGGGATAGTTCCAGTCCGACATAGCCACCCCCGATCACCAGAAGATGTTCAGGCACCTCATCGAGTTCAAGTGCCTCAATATGCGTGAGCGGATGTGACTCAGCAAGGCCTGGGACCGGATCCAGCGAAGCGCGCGTGCCCGTACTAATGATGACATTTGTGCCGCGAAGCTGGCGGGTGGTTCCATCGGGAAGTGTGGCCTCCAAAGTTCTAGGAGCTATGAAGCGCCCAGAACCGAGAATGAACTCCGCCCCGGTGTTTTTGTAATTGTCGAGATACATGGCGTTCAGAGCTGATACCATCTTGCGCTTGCGCCCGCGAACGGTCGTCATATCGACCGCGAAGTCGTGTTCGGGGATGCCGAACTCGCCGCTCCGGCGAACGTACGATGCAACCTTTGCACTGTGAATAATATTCTTGCTGGGCAAGCAGGCGATGTTCGGGCACGATCCACCGATGTATTTGCGATCGATCACGGCAACACGTTGTCCTTGTTTGGCGAAGGTCCATGCGGCGACAGTCGATCCCGTGCCGCCGCCGAGGATCACAAGGTCAAATTCTTCTGGATCCGTCTCCCTGAGTGAATGGGCAGATGAAATCGTTTCTACGTTCATGCGACTTTTCCTTTCTGAGCGACAGGTTCACTCTTGGCTCTCATTGATTTCACCAGGTCAGCCGCTGACGCGCCCTCGAGCGACAGTCCATAGCCGACTTCTCGGACAATGCGCTCTTTCAACGGTTGAATGAAATGTACGCGTGTATTGCGGCGGGTTACTTCGGGAGCCTTTAAGTACAACTTGGCCAATTCACGTGCCCGACTGAGCGCTTTGCCGTTCGGCACAACTTCGGCAACCACTCCCCATTCGTGCGCGGTACGCGCCGCCAGCGGCTGTGGGTTCAGCAGGAACGCCTCTGCTCGCCCCGCTCCAGCGCGGTAACTCCATGTCGTAAAGATGCCGTCACCGGGCGCAATGCCTGCCGAGAAATGCGCCACATCCTGGAAAGTCGCGCCCTCCGCTGCCACAATTACGCTGGCCAGCAGCGCGTAGTCGGAGTGCACATGGGCGCGTCCTTCGATAGCCGCGATGACCGGCACGCGTATGTTGGCGATATTTTCCAACACCTGAACACCTTCGTCGTGAACCTGGCTCCAAATGCCGGGATCGGAGGCATCGCCAAACGATGACCAATCGACATCAGTAATGAACTCCCCGCCCGCGCCCGTCAGGATCACGATCTTGTTGGCTCGGTCTTGCGCAATGCGGTAGAAGGCGTCGACAAACTCCGTGTGAGCTTGCGCGCTCATAATGAACGGCCCGCCATTGATGTGGAATTCAGCGACCAGCACGCCGTTGTCGTCTCGTCTCAGCTTTAGGTTGTGATAAGCGGTGAAGTAGTCATATTGAAGTTGCATACGATTCTCCTTTCCGTGTTGTCTCGACTGCGTTGTTTTTGCGAGGTCAGCACATTGCCCTCAGGTGGCCACAACGAGACCGCCTGCGACACGAATGACCTCCCCGGTGATCCAGGCTGATTCGTCTGACGCCAGGAACACCGCGAGCGGGGCGATATCCGTGACGCGACCGAGCCGGCCGAGCGGCGTCTTCCCAGCCAGAACGGCGCCGGCACCTCCCTCAAAGGTCCCCGCGGCCACATTGCCTTCGGTTTCTGTATGACCGGGAGCGATGGCGTTGACGCGTATCTTGCGCGGTGCCAGTTCGAGCGCCAATCCCCTGGTCGATGTTTCGATGGCGCCTTTCGTGGAAGCGTAGAGCAGGGCTCCGGGCACCGGATGCGAACCGACGATAGAGCTGAGGTTGATGATGCTCCCGCCGTCAGCGCCGAACCGCTTGATCGCCTGCTGCACGGTGAGAATTGTCCCAAGAACGTTGATGTTGTAGTGGAGATGAAAGCTCTCTTCGGTGATCTCCGCGATGGCGCCGAAGCGGAATACGCCGGCGTTGTTAACCAAAACGTCCAGCCGTCCGAATGCAGAATCCACTTCTTTGAATAACCGCGCGACATCTGCGGCCTTGGACACGTCGGCCCCGACCGCGATCGCCTCGCCCCCGTCGTCGGTGATCGCCTGAGCGACGCGTTCGGCGCCTTCCTGGTCGGAGGAATAGTTCACGGCCACGCGCGCGCCCTCAGCTCCCAAGGCCGTTGCAATCCCAGCGCCTATGCCTTTGGAGGCGCCCGTCACGATTGCTACTTTTTTAGACAGTCTGCTCATAATCACCATCGTACTTGATCCGACTCCCCGTACCCCGGAACTTTCATTGCTATAGATTGCGCTTCGCGCGTATGAAAACGATTTCTACTTTTTATTTTCACATTTCTTTTAAACCGAGCTTTCTGGGGAAGCAGTTGTTCGATCTCCGTGGCGGAATATGCAGCGCTTGTTATTGGCGTGGTGCAGCTTGGCGCAGAATGGACGGCGACCGCCCCGAGCTCGCAGAAAAATCTCCGCCGCGACGAGCATGCCGAGCGTCGGGGCAATGAAATAGATCCAAAGCGCGTGCCAGTAACCGGCGCGAAATGCTGAACCGAATGTTCGCGCGGGGTTCATACTCATCCCCGACAGCGGTGTTTCGAAAGTAATGAATATTGCATAGAGTACACCGACTAGATAGGGGGTGTAACGTGCCAGCGTTTCACGATTGGTTACCACCAGGATGGTCATCATCAGAACAAAAGAGATTGTCAGTTCGCCTGTGAATGCCACGGCGGTGCCATACGAGCCGGGCGCTGTCACAGCGTACCGAACCGCGTCATGTTCCAGCGCCCCTCGCAGCACGAATTTGGCGATTGCGACACCGATAATTGCGCCCAGGAATTGTGCACTGACGTAAAGCAACGTATCCCACAACGCAACGTTTCCCAGCCGGTAGAACGTGAAGGTTACAGCCGGATTGAAATGACCTCCGGACTGTTTACCCCATGGCGTCAGGATAATTGCGATTACAGTCGCCCCTATTGCCAATCCGTAGATTGCACGACGAAGGATGCCGCTGGCAATGAAGTGTGGGATCGGCGAGGCGGGGTGACGTACGAGGGTCGCGAATGCACAGACAAAGAACATGTACAAGGCTAGTTCGGCCGCTTCCATCAAATACTCCGGCCAATGGAAGCGTAGGCTGCCGAGTGCGTTCAAGGCCCGATGCCGATCGACTGTTCTTCGGTCGCGCTGCAGGTCCTCGTTCGGGATCGTTCCGCTCGCTGTAGAGCCTCTCATACGAGAGATCGTTTCTTGTGCTACGGAGGAATTTGTTTGTCTATTTTAGACGGAAATCGCGTGAGGTTTCTACGGTGATTGGCGTATCGGTTTTTAATCGCATTCGTAAGGAGCAGATACCGCAGACCCCTATCCGGGCGTGCCTTGAAACAGGGGGTACAGGCGGTCTCCGATTACGCGATAGACTACGAAGGCGGTGCCTGCCTCGGAGACTTCGCGGAAAAGAAGCTCGCCACGGCCGTCTCCATCGACGTCAACTGCATCAATCAGCTCGAGCCTCGGAATTGCGTCCAGGTGCTGGGTGTCGGTTATATTCGCCAGCGCTTTGTGGAGGTCGCCATTCACATCCTGGCGCGCTACGATAGTGATCATGTATTGCAGGTCGGGATTGGCGGGCTGTTTTTGATGCGGGGTTTGCGGCATGCGAGCCTTCGCCGTCAGAACCAGTTCAGCTTCATTGACGTTTCCCAGATCAAAAACACGAAGCTGAACGTCTTCAAAGATGGGCTGCACGGCTGTGGCTTTGGCGCGTTGCGAAGAAGCGTGAGCTGGCTGCGAAGGTTTGCCGCTGGTCGACGCCGGTTGCCCGGCGCGGGCGCGGACTTCGTCGGCTGCAATTGCCAGCATCTTTTTGCGGAACTCCTGCTCCTCGCCCGGCTGCATGTTGAAGGCGTAGGGAATGAGATCGGGGCTGTGGGAATCTGAGATTGCCGGGATCAGCTGGACCTGGCTAGCGGCCGGAGTTTCAAGCTGGGTCGCAGAAGGCGAGCCGGATGTTGCCGCAGCGCTGGTCGGAGCGGGGGTCGGAGAATGTCCAGGTGTCTTCGGCGAAGGGACTGGCGCGTTCTGAGATTGCTCGGCTGAGATAGCACCCGATTTACCCCGCTTCAGCGTTGGCCGGTCTGTGTCTTCCGGAGGCTTGTCGTCGGAAGGCTTGTCGTTTTCGGGAGGCGTGTTTGCTTGCGCCTGCGCCTGCGTCTGCGGGGATGGAGTTGTCGGCGAAGAAGAAGTCGAAGGGGCTGTCGTTGGTGGTGGAGTGGCAGCGCGCGGCGAACTGGTCGAGGCTGAAGCCGGCTGCGAAGGCGTGGAAGGCTCAGCGGGCGGCTCGGTCGATTTAGGCTTATCGCCGCTACGTCGCAGTACCGGCGGACCCTCGTCTTCGTTCAGGCCGCGAGGCACCGACGGCGGTGGTTTCTTCTTGGCCTTCGCCTTGAGGGCGCTTGCCGACTGCCAGGTGCCTTCAGCCATCCACTCGGCGGCCTCGTTGGCATCTTTTCTTTGTAGCGCACCGGTCACAGTAAACAGTCCCTGCGAAACTCCGGTGAGCACGGCTTCATAAACCGTATCGCTCCAAAGCGCCATGGGCACGGGAGCAGCCTTGTAGGCGCTGGCATCGTAGTATTTTCCGTCGATCAGAATCGTGATTGGAATGAGATGGGCCTTGCCGTTCGGCGCCAGTTCAAGCAAGCCCAGAGCGCGGGGACCTTTGGCGGTCTTCGGAGGGTGCGCAGCCTGCGCAAACAGCTTTGGTGGGAGCGCACCCTGTAGCAAGACGCCCACAGCCAAGACGACGGAGATGACGCGCCCCTGCGCGGTACGGTATAACGTTGAGCGAGCGGTTGAACGAGAAAGAGAGGCAGCCATGGATATCAACATCAATGATAAAGCCCCGGAGTTCACTTTGCCCGATCAGAATGGCGAACCGGTCTCACTGAAGGACTTTCGCGGCAATTGGGTCGTGCTCTATTTCTATCCCCGGGCCGACACCCCCGGATGCACCATCGAAGCCTGCGAATTCCGTGATTCGCACAAAAAGACGGAGAAGAGCGGCGCCGTGGTTCTGGGCGTCTCGCCAGATGAGCCGAAAGCTTTGAAGAAGTTCGAAGAGAAATTCGATTTGCCGTTCACTCTTCTTGGCGACGCGGATAAGAAAGTCGGCAATGCTTATGGCGTGATCCAGGAAAAGAATATGTATGGCAAGAAGGTCATGGGCGTAGTGCGGACCACGTTCATCATTGGCCCGGATGGAAAGATCAAACACATCTTCAATAAGGTGAAGCCTGAAGGTCACGCCGCCGAGGTGCTGGACTTTTTGAAGGATGCGGCAAAAGGCGCGGCTTAGGCGATTGGAGCGGGAGATGGAAAAGACGATGGAATTGACCGTCTCCCGTGCCCGACCTCGAAGTCCCTTGCCGCGTGAGTTCTACGATCGCGATCCGCGCCGGGTCAGCCGCGAATTGCTGGGCAAAGTTCTGGTGCGGAGAGAAGGACGGCGAGTTCGCGCTGCCCGCATCGTGGAAGTCGAAGCCTACCTGGGGGTGGGCGATCCTGCGGCGCACTCATTTGCCAGCCGCACCTTGCGCAATGCCGTGCTGTTTGGGCCTCCCGGCTATGCTTACGTTTATTTCATTTATGGCAATCACTATTGTCTGAATGTGTCGTGTCTGCCCGATGGAGTTGCGGGAGGAGTTCTGTTTCGCGCGCTTGAACCGCTCGCGGGAATTGACGAGATGGCACGGGCGCGAGGCGTCAGTATCGATTCGACTCGCGACCTGCGCAAGTTGACCAGCGGGCCGGGACGGTTGGCCGAAGCGTTCGGCATCACACGGGAACGGGACAATGGGAAAGACCTGACCAACGCGCGATCCGACCTATTCATTGCGGACGACGGATACCGGGTTCGTCGAATTCTGACGACGCCGCGGATCGGGATCACCAAGGCAACTGAGCGCCCGTTGCGATACGTGATCGCGGGAAATGAATTCGTCTCCGGGCCAAGAATCCGGAGCTGAGAGCGACGTGGTAAATTCATCTGCCGCAAAGGTACACGAAGGTGCGGATTTGGAGAGTCTACGTCCGTGGTGCCTATGTCGGTTCAGGGCAGAAGGATGTTGTCGATCAGCCGTGTGTTTCCTACCAAGGCTGCGATGGCAACGAGCGCGGAGCGGGTCACTTCGAGCACCGGATCAAGTGTGTCTGGATCGACTATTTCGAAATAATCAAGACGCACACGGGATTCCTGCGCCATCACTCGCTTTCCGGCTGCGACTAACTTGCGTGCACTCCGCTCCCCGTGATCGAATCGATTCTTCGTTTCAGTCAGGGAGCGGTTCAGGACTGGCGCGGCGTTGCGCTCCTGCGGGCTGAGGTAAGCATTGCGCGAGCTCATGGCCAGACCGTCCGGCTCGCGCACGATAGGGCAGACTATGATTTCGACTGGTAGATTCAAGTCCCGCACCATGCGACGGATGATCGTCGCCTGAGCAGCATCTTTCTGTCCGAAGAATGCCAGGTCTGGTTCCACGATGTGGAAGAGCTTGGCCACAACCGTGGTTACGCCGCGAAAGTGGCCGGGGCGCGACCTGCCACAGAGCTTCTCGCTGAGTCCTTCGACCGTGACATAGGTGACCGCTCCCTTCGGATACATTTCTTCAGGCTGCGGGGCGAAGACAATATCCACCGCTTCTTTTTCCAGCAATGCGCGATCGCGCTCGAAGCTGCGGGGATATTTGGCCAAATCCTCAGTCGGTCCAAATTGTAGAGGATTCACGAAAATGGAGACGGCTACCACGTCGCTCTTTGCCTTGGCAGCGCGCACCAGCGAGAGATGGCCTTCGTGCAAAGCTCCCATGGTGGGGACGAAGCCGAAATGCTTTCCTTCGCGGCGCACGGCACTGGAGGCGGAGCGCATCTCTTCGATCGTTTTGCAGATCTTCATAGTGCCGCGCGGTCTCAGGTGGACGGAACCCAGGTTATGACTACCTTCATGCTTTCCAGCGATCCGGCGACCAAGGCTCTGTTCCTTAGAAACCGGGCTTTCTCGTCGGCGGAAGCGGGAGCACTCGGCTCTTGAATTGCCACTACGCGCCCGTACGGCCACGCCGACGGGGGCAGACTCGCGAGGGCATCAGGCAATTTGTTTGGGTCGATGATCTGCTGCAGGTTGTCGCCAACGTCCAGCAATCCGATACCGTCGACTCGGACGATCAGGTACGGATTTCGCCAAGCTTTCATATCCCGCACGGCTGCGTATTTTTGCGGATCCGCGGGCGGGATCTGTTTGATTCGAGCCTCCGGGGTGGTCGCTGTGACCGTGTCCTCCGGCGCTCTAGGCGGCTTGGCGCAATCGGCGAGCGCGACAAGGCTCACGACCAAAGCACATAGAAACAGATATCTCATCCCAGCAGTTTACTATCGACGCATCCCCCGTTTGCGTTCGAGCACTGTCTCGAGCGCCTGCTGCGTTTCTTTCGATAGATGGTAGGACTCGCTATCTGCAGGATACTGATGCGAGACTACGTTCTCCTGGAATGCGTGTACAGCATCGGTAATGAGCGCGGCTGCGTCGCCGTAGCGGCGAACGAACTTGGCTGGCTGCATAAAGGTCAGATTCAGAATGTCGTGGAACACGAGCACCTGGCCATCGCACTCTGGACCTGCGCCGATGCCGATCGTCGGAGTCGCGACCTCTTCCGTAATCATGGCTGCGACCTCGCGCGGAATGCCTTCGAGAACCAGGAAGGCCACGCCTGCGCGATCGAGCGCGACGGCATCGCGCATAAGTTGTTCGATTGCCGCCAGCGATTTCCCCTGAACCTTATAGCCGCCCATGACGTTCACCGACTGCGGGGTCAGCCCGATGTGGCCAGCGACGGGAATTTCAGCATCGATGACGCGGCGAATCAGGTCGGCGCGTTTCTCGCCGCCCTCGATCTTTAACACTTCGGCGCCAGCTTCTTTTACGAAGCGGGCGGCGTTGCGTAACGCGTCATCCGCGCCGATGTGGTAGGACCCGTACGGCATGTCGGCTGCGAGCAACGCGTGTTTCACGCCGCGACGCACAGCTTTGGTGTGGTGGAGCATTTCTTCAACCGTGACCGAGAGCGTGTCGGGGTAGCCAAGCATGGTCATGGCCAGCGAGTCGCCGACCAGAACGATGTCAATCGCAGCCTCGTCAACCAGACGCGCACTTGGATAATCGTAGGCCGTCAGGCAGGTGATGGGTTGATGTTGAAGTTTCTTCTCGCGAAGGGAAGCGATGGTAATCTTTTGGCGAGGTTCGCCAACCGGTGTAACGCTCACGATGTCCTCCAGTGCCCCTCCGCCTTGGCGGATAGAGCCCGTACACATCTTGGATGCTGCTGGGCTATTGTAGACCCGGAGGCGGCGGTTCGTCGATGGTTATCAAACAGTACTCAAGACGGTCGCGGACGCCCGTCCTCCATCAAGGAAGGAATAGCTCAGTGCTCCAGAATCCACTTCCCAACCACATCCAGAATCTCCGGAGTCTCCGGATCCCAGAGTGTGGTGTGGGGCACCTCCGGATAGATCTTGAAGCTTTTGTCTGGTGAGGCGGAGAGCTTATCGAAAGCGACGCACTCCCGGTGGCTCACTACGCGATCCTTCCCGCCCTTAATCAGTAGCGTAGGAGCGTGCACGCGGGGCGCGATTTTCCATCTCCAGCCGAAGACGATGCGCTGCACATCGAGCAAGTAGCCGAAGCTGACGTTCTTATACGCCAGCGGGTCAACCCGGCGACGGGCGATGAACTCCGGGTCGCGGGAACTTTCCTCCAGACGCTTGCCGACCAGGTTGATCACAGGTTCCCGGTGTGCCAGTACGAAGTAGGGCATCAGGCTCAAGCTCTCGAGGCTGAGGAACTGGCTGAGATCGAGATTCAGAGCCAAGGCAAGAAGTATGAGGCCGGCAAGTTCGCGGCTGTTTCGCTTGGCATAGTTCAGGGCGAGGTCGGCTCCCATACTGTCGCCCAGCAGAAAAATCTTGGCTCTGGGATGCTGCTGCTTCACGAAGCGGATCATGGCTTCGACGTCGTCTCCGACTTGGGCCTGCGTGCCTACGAATCCGCGTCGCCCCTGAGACAGACCGTGGCCCCTACCGTCCAACCCGTAAACCTCTGTGCCGTGAGGGTTTAGCGCATCGGCGATGACCTTGTAGGGAGCGCTGTGATATCCAATACCGTGAAGCACCACGACTGCCCGGCCATTCCAGGGTGTGCTGGCAGGCCAGTGGCGGTAGAAGAGTCGAGTCTCGTCGTCAGAGGTAACGAATCCATGCTGGTCGGCGATCTTGCCCGAAAGATGAGATACATCCTCGGGCGAGCTGACCTCGGGCGGCATTGGCGCCTCTAGCTGAGCGGAATCGAGCATTCTGGAATAAGTCGCCTGACGTCGCGCTTGCGGATTTTTCTTCAGGACCCTTTCAGGGTCGTTCTATTGATAACACGCGATTGAGCGTGCCGACTATTTCAGTATAGGTGCCAGGATGATTTTTGCAACGTTTACTACATGGTAAATATTGACGATGATTTGTTCACCAGTTCATATCGGAAAAATCGCATTTTGTGTCCAAGATCATAAAAACAAAGGACATGTCTTCGAGATACCAACCTAAAATATCCCTTCTAAAGGACTTAGCGTTGGGATACCCATGTGCGAGAGCTGCGTTTTCCTTGCAAATCTATGAAAACAGGTAGCACCCCTCGAGATACCCTGTAAAATATCACTTCCAAAAGACTTAGCTCATGTACGGAAATTTCACTAAATTCAGATCGCGTTTGTCAGCTGTCGGTTCCCGGTTCTCGGTTCCGAGGACGCGAGTGTCCGCTCCAAATGATCTAATACCAGTATGACAGGTTGAACAGGGTAACCCCGCCAATTTTTGAGAAATATATTTGGAATGGAATGAGTGAGTTGAGGGGGATTTGGCGGTTAGGGGGCTTGACAAGTTTTTGGGCGCTGGAAAGTTTGCGGTGCGGTCGTGCGATACTGAATTCATGGCTGTAGTCGCGGACCCGAAGTCGGTGAAGGTGAACTTGAGCACGGGCACGGGTCTCGATATTGAATGGAAGGATGGCCACCGGTCGCATTATTCCTTTCCGTTCCTGCGCGATGCCTGTCCTTGCGCGTTGTGCGACGAAGCGAGATCCAAGACGCACCAGCAACCGGGAGAGCCTCCAAAACTTGCCGCCGGGGCTTTGCCTATGTTCAAGCCGGCGGTCAAGGCGGTTTCGGCGGAAGGCGTGGGCAAGTACGCGATCAAGTTTCATTTCAACGATGACCACGAGTTGGGGATTTATTCGTGGCAGTTCTTGCGGGATTGGTGTCCGTGCGAGGAGTGCAAGGCGGTGCGGGTCAACCAGGTTCGCGCTCATCTCTAGAAATGCGATGGCCCCCGATTTCTCGGGGCCAAATAATTCTCTGGTACTTACAGCACCCTGCGGCTCTTTCACTATAAACCGCAACCGTTCTCAGCTGAGTTACTTTGTAGGGAAGCTATCCCTGCCTTCGCTTCCCACAAAACCGGGCGAGTGACATTCGTCACAGACTTCCTGGTCGCTCTTAAGCAAAACTCTGCAAACTGCGGTATTCCGACCCGCCAAAATTCGTCTCCCTTCTGCGTAAGTCGGGGTGCCTTACGACCCGAAATTTGTTCTTGGCTGGGAGTGTCGTCCCTTGCGGGACTCGGGTTTCTTTCGGAAGGTGACCCGGCACTTCCGTGCCGGGCTTTCCTATGGCGCCGCTGCGCGGCAGGAGGATCGCCTGTCAGACTCAAGTCAGATTTCCAACAGCGAAGAACTTGGAAAACTGGCCCTGGTTGACGCTGGACAAATTGTCGATCACGAATCCCTGTAAAATCTAATATTGGCTTTGGAGCCTTTCCCGAATTTGTCTTTCCTTGACCAACTCAATCCGCAGCAGCGTGAGGCTGTTGAGACTACCGAGGGGCCGGTGCTTATCCTGGCGGGCGCCGGGAGCGGGAAGACTCGCGTTATCACTTACCGGATCGCTCATTTAATTGAGAATCTGGGTGCAATGCCGGAATCTATTCTGGCCATGACTTTCACCAACAAGGCGGCGTCCGAGATGGTGGAGCGGGTGGATAAGTTGGTGGGTGGGTTGTCGATTGCCAAGCCGGTTATTTCTACGTTTCATTCTTTTTGCGTTCGCGTGCTTCGGCGGGACATCGAAGCGCTTCGCATTCCATCGTCCGTTCCGGGGGCGCCGCCGATCGGGCATACCAAAAGCTTCGTGATTTATGACGAGAATGATCAGCAGCAGCTGGTCAAGTCGGTCATGCGGCGGCTGGGGATTGATGACAAGCAGACTACTCCGCGAGCTGTGTTGGCGCATATTTCCTGGGCCAAGAACCACATGCTTGATCCGCAGGAAGTTTATCTGCAATCGGCTGATCCGAAGACCGAGCGGGTGGCCCAGATTTACGCCGAGTACAAGAAAGAACTGGCGAAGGCAAACGCGCTGGATTTCGACGATCTGCTGCTTGAGACCGTGCGCTTGCTGAAGGCTGCGGCTTCGGTTCGCGAATACTACAACCGGCGGTTTCAGTACATTCTAGTCGATGAATATCAGGACACGAATCGGCCGCAGTATGAACTGATGCGGCTGCTGGCTGGAACCCGGCACAACGTTTGTGCGGTCGGGGATGAGGATCAGTCGATCTATTCGTGGCGTGGAGCGGACATCCGCAACATTCTTGAGTTTGAAAAAGATTTTCCTGAGGCCAAGATCATTCGGCTCGAACAGAACTATCGTTCGACGCAGAACATCCTGCATGCGGCGTCGGCGGTGGTCGCAAACAACCTCAAGCGCAAGGGCAAGAACCTGTGGACGTCGCGGCAGGGCGGCACAAAGCTTGGCTATTACGAGGCGCCGGATGGCGAGAATGAGGCGCTGTTTGCGGCAGACTATATTTCGAAGTATCTGCGGGAGGCGGTGGATCAGGGCGAGAACGCGCGGGCGGCGGTGCTTTATCGCACCAACTCTCAATCGCGATTGTTTGAAGAGGCCATGCGCCGGTATCAGTTGAAGTATCACGTGGTGGGCGGGTTTTCGTTTTACGAGCGAGCCGAAATCAAAGACATGATTTCGTATCTGAAGGTCATTCACAATGTGGACGATTCGATCTCGCTGCTGCGGGTGATCAACACGCCGGTGCGTGGGATTGGGAAGACTACGATAGAAGTCCTGGAGCGGGTTGCGCTCGAGACCGGTGTTTCGTTGTGGGGTGCAATCGGAGCGGCGATCAGGCGTCAGCTTCTTCCGGCGCGTGCTTTGGCTGCGCTCAAGAGTTTCAAGGGGCTGATCGAGGATGGGCGAGCGATGCTGGCTGGAAGCTACGTAGAGCGGTTGGAAGAAACGGCCAGTGAGGAGCCGCAAGACGAGGTAGAGACGGATGTTTCGCTGGTCGCGGAGGATGACACCGATTTCGATCCGGACAACTTGGCGTTCGACTTCGGAAGCGTGGACGGGGAGGGTGAGGTCAGCGCTTTTTCGTCTGCCTCTCCACCAGAAGCGGGCGAGGGTGCCCGCTCCGCACCGGCTACGGCGGACTCCGGGTTTCGCGCTCCTGGCGACGCGGCTAACACCGCCGAGCTCCTGAAGTTCCTCATCGATCGCACGGGTTACATCAAGCAGCTTGAGACGGAGGATACGCCGGAGGCTTACTCGCGGATTGAGAACCTGCGCGAACTGGTGAATGCGGCCATGGATTCGCGCGACCGCGGCGAAACTCTGGATCAGTTTCTTGATCATGCAGCGCTGGTGAGCGATGCCGACGCGTACGATGAGCAGGCCCAGATCACGCTGATGACATTGCATGCGGCAAAAGGCTTGGAATTTTCGCTGGTGTTTCTGTGCGGCTTGGAAGAGGGATTGTTTCCGCATTCAAGGACTTTTTTGCAGCCGGACGATATCGAGGAAGAACGGCGGTTGTGCTATGTGGGCATGACTCGGGCGATGGATACTTTGGTTTTGACCCGAGCGGTTTACCGCCGGCGCTATGGAACGGATTTGCCGGAGGCCAGTGTGCCTTCGCGGTTTTTGGAGGAAGTACCGGCGGGGCTGGTGGAGGAATTGGGGGGATCGCGGCGCAAGCGGGAGTCTTCGCGGACAAGAGTTCCTGTCTCACACGATCTGCCGCAGGAACAGGCCCACTATGCTTACGAGGACGAGGATCAGAGCACCGCGAACTGGGCTGCACGCAATCCGCCGCGGGCCCCTGCTTATTCAGGACGCAGCTACAATTCCATTGACAATATTGCGGAGTTTTTCGCATCACGGGGGAAGAAATTCAGCGTTCCGAAAACGTTGGTGGAGGAGCCAAGGGGCAAAAAGGGTTTCAAGCCGGGTCAGAAGGTGCGGCATCCCAAATATGGCGAAGGGACGGTATACCATCGAGAAGGTGAGGGTGAAGAAGCCAAGATTACGGTACAATTCCCTCGCTTCGGTTTGAAGAAGCTGGTGGAGAAGTACGCCCAGTTAGAACGGGCTTGAGTATGTTCGGAATACTGGACATCATCGTGCTGATTCTGGTCCGTCGGCATCATTGCCCGAGATGCGACCGCGTGTTTTGGGCTCCGCCCGTCCACACCGGTGAGGAAATATGTGTCGGACGTGAATGCTACGTCTGCGAGTGCGGCAACAGGTATGCGACCGGCAGGCGTGAGTGGATTCATCTGGGTCCAGACGAAAAACGGAAGTATCTGTGGTCGGGGCTTCTGATGATTCCAGTGGTCACGATGGCTTTGGGCGCGATTGGCGGCTACTTTCTGAAGTGGCACGAGCCCTATTGGTTTATGTCTGCCTACATCGGATTTCTTGGGCTGCTAAGCGGTGTTCTGTGCTCTGCTGCACTTTTGGTTATGAGGGGACTGCCAGTTGTGACATCACACCGGCGTACGAGGCGCGACGAACCGGTGCTGGGTAACGCGGCCTCATCGCAGTCTTAGCAAGAATGAAGTGCGCGCGAATCGTCCGCTAGCGTCAAATTGGCTTTAATTTCAATAAAGGAACCTACTACATTCATGGCAAACACAAGCAAGCTAAGCAAGGAAGAACGCAAAAAGTCAAAACGTACTGCCCGTAAGAAAGTGAAAGCAGAAAAGCCGCTGAAGCCGCGGGAATATGCCCGTGGCTCGAAGAAGCGCAAGGTGAAGAAGATGGTGCGCGGCGCGGCGAAGCGGTAAGAGGCAGCACTTGGCATTTAGCACTTGCCCCTTGGGGCTGAGTGCTGAATGCCGACTGCCAATTGCTAGCGGCTTCGTTCCAGGAGACAACCCCTTTGGCTCAAATACCGACCATCACCAAACGAACCACAGAGGGAAGTCCTCGAACCTCGGACAGCCAGCTTTTCTGCTGCAAGTCGATCGACAAGCTGATCTCCGACTCGGAAGAGCCGGAGCGAAAGCTGAAGAAGACGCTGGGCCCGGTCTCGCTCACCGCTCTGGGCATCGGCGCGGTGATCGGGTCGGGTATTTTTACCGTCATCGGAACGGCTATTGGGGGGCAGAAGTTCGATACTTCTTCCATTCTCAATGCTCCTCTACTCGACTTTCTGGTTACTCACCACGCGTCACTAGGACGGCCGGGCGCGGGTCCGGCTCTGGCGCTCTCATTGGTTCTGGTCGCCATCGTGTGCGGCTTTACTGGGCTCTGTTACGCCGAACTGGCGTCGATGATTCCAATCGCGGGCAGCGCCTACACCTATACCTACGCGACCATGGGCGAGTTGATTGCATGGATCATTGGCTGGGACCTGATTTTGGAATACGCGGTCAGCAACATGGCGGTCAGCGTGGGCTTTTCCGCGCACCTGGTGGGCATGTTTGACTGGTTCGGATTTCATCCGGCGTTGCGCTGGATTTCGCCGGCTTATCTGCCCGGGGGGCTCACGGATCTGAGGGGCAACGTGCTTTACACGCCGGGCCTTCACTTTGGTTTCAACTTCCCGGCATTTCTTGTGGTCATGATTTTGACCGTGATCCTGGTTCGTGGCATTCGCGAGTCGGCGGAGGCCAATAACGTGATGGTCATTCTCAAGATCGCGGCGATCCTCGCGTTCGTCATTGTCGGCTCGCAGTATGTGCATCCCACCAACTGGCATCCTTTTGCTCCAATGGGATGGTCGGGCATCCTCACCGGCGGTTCGATCATTTTTTTCACCTACATTGGGTTTGATTCGGTCTCGACTGCTGCCGAAGAGGCTCGCAATCCGCAACGCGACTTGCCGATTGGGATTATTGCGACGTTGGTGGTTTGTACCGTCCTCTATATCGGTGTTGCGGTTGTGCTTACCGGGATTGTGCCGTGGCAGTCGGTGCGCGACGATGCCGCTCCCGTGGTCAACGCGATGAAGCTTTTGACTGTGCAAACTGGTTCACACACCCTGAACTGGATTCATCTGGGAGTTCTCTTCGGCGCGATGATGGGCATGATTTCATCGCTACTTGTGTTCCAGCTTGGACAGGCGCGAGTCTGGTTTTCCATGTCGCGCGATGGACTGCTGCCTCGGCTCTTCGGGCGGGTGCATCCGCGGTTCCGCACGCCGGCAACAGCAACGTGGATCGCAGGTTTCCTGGTCGGCGTTCCGGCAGGCTTTCTGGATATTGGCACACTTTCCGATCTTTCAAACATTGGGACGCTCTTCGCGTTCGTTCTGGTTTCGATCGGCGTGATCATTTTGCGCTATCGCGATCCCGGACGGCATCGCGGGTTCCGCGCTCCGGGTGGCATTGCAGCGCCGGTGTTGAGCGTATTCTTCTGCGTTCTGCTTATGTCCGGTCTGCCCATTCTGACGTGGCTGCGATTCTTTGCATGGCTGGTCATCGGCCTGAGCATCTACTATCTCTATAGCCGGCATCATAGTGAGTTTGCCGGAAAGCCGTAGCCGGCCATTGGGTAATGCAAATCCCCCTTAAGACTGGTTTGCGTGGATGACACCGTCCACACTCGCTGTTGCATCGCCGGAGGCGGTCCTGCCGGGGTGATGTTGGGCTTCCTGCTTGCGCACCAGGGCGTTGACGTTTTCGTGCTCGAGAAACACGCGGACTTTCTTCGTGATTTCCGTTGCGACACAATCCATCCATCCACGCTTGAAATCATGTATGAACTCGGCATTCTGGACGAGTTCCTGAAACGCCCGCATCAGAAAGTGACAGAGCTTGCCGGCAAGATCGGCAGCGAAACCGTCACCATTGCGGATTTCACGCATTTGCCGACTCACTGCCACTTTCTGGCATTGATGCCGCAATGGGACTTTCTGAATTTCATCACCGAGCAGGCTGGCCACTATTCCACATTTCACTTGCAAATGCAGGCCGAGGTGACTGACCTCATCGAAGTGAGCGGCACGGTGGCGGGGGTTCGCGCAAAGACGCCGAACGGCGTTCTCGAAATTCGCGCCCCGTTAACGGTCGGCGCTGACGGCCGCCACTCTGTAGTTCGCGAGCGTGCTGGCCTCGAAGTGATTGATCTTGGAGCTCCGATGGATGTGATGTGGATGCGAATCAGCCGACATCCAACCGATCCGGCGCAGAGCCTGGGCCATTTTGATCGTGGCAGGATTCTGTTTCTGATCAATCGCGAGGATTACTGGCAATGTGCTTTCGTCATTCCGAAGGGTACAGCCGATGAAATCCGGCAAAGAGGCCTGGAAGCGTTTCGCCGAGAGATCGCGGAGCTCGAGCCATTCTTAAAGGACCGGGTGGAAGAGCTGCGTGATTGGAAGCAGGTCAGCCTTTTAACCGTGAGGGTCGACCGGCTCGCACGATGGTTCCGGCCGGGGCTTTTATGTATCGGGGATGCCGCTCATGCCATGTCGCCGATCGGCGGGGTCGGACTCAATCTCGCGATTCAGGATGCGGTCGCGGCAGCAAACATACTCGGCCCGAAACTTCGACAAAACAGCGTCAGTGAAAGCGATCTTCAGGCGGTCCAAGGACGGAGGAATTTCCCGACTCGCGCCACGCAACGGTTCCAGATCCTGATCCAGAACAATGTGATCCGCCGAATTCTGGGCGGTGCCGAGACTCTCTCGGTTCCGTGGCCTCTGAAAGTCCTTCGGCGCTGGCCAATTTTGCGACGGATTCCGGCTCGGCTCCTGGGACTTGGTTTTCGCCCTGAGCATGTAAACCCACTCTAGATCGGACGGGAGAATGGTTGTCCGGATTACCGATCGGGAAATAAGGTGTGCACCTTTCGAGTGTTCGCAAATCTGCGGTTGGGAATCTACAATCTGAAGTGTGAGCGCCCAGCCCAGCCACTTTATCGTCACCCTCCCAAAGGCTGAGCTGCATCTGCATCTCGAGGGTTCGATCGATCCTTCTACTTTGATCGAGTTGAAGACGCGTCACGCGAAAAAAGCGACGCTGGCACAGGTGGAGCAGCTTTATCGTTACAAGGACTTCACCGGGTTTCTGATGGCGTTCAAGGCTGTGACTGAAGAGCTGCAGACTGCTGAAGACTACGAGCTCATCACCTATCGGTTAATGGAAAAACTTAAGGCTGAGAATGTGCTGCACGCCGAAGTGTACGTCTCGGTGGGAGTGTGCCTGTGGCGCAAGCAGGATTTTGATGCGATCTTTGTTGGACTTGAACGCGGCCGGGCGCGTGCCGAGCGCGACTTCGGCGTTTCGTTGCTCTGGATCTTTGATGCGGTGCGCCAGTTTGGCGCGGAGAAGGCACAACAGGTAGCCGAACTGGCTGCGAGACATAGAGGCCCGAGTGTCGTAGGGTTCGGCATTGGCGGCGACGAGCGCCAGGCCGCTCCTGAATTGTTTCGCGACGTGTTTGCCTACGCCGCGGCCAATGGACTTCGGCTTACGGCGCATGCTGGTGAAACGGCCGGGCCGGGGTCGGTGTGGGGAGCACTGAATCTCCCGGCGGAAAGGATCGGTCACGGGTTTACTGCCTCGCAGGATGCCGAACTGGTGGAGGAGCTTTCCACCCGGCAGGTTCCGGTGGAGATTTGTATTACCAGCAATCTGCGCACCGGCGTCTGCGCGACGATCGCTGAGCATCCCGTACGGAATTATTTCGATCAAGGTGTGATGGTCACGCTCAACACCGACGATCCCGCGATGTTCACGACTTCTTTGAGCCGGGAATATCAGTTGGCTCAAGATTCATTCGGCTTTACCGATGAGCACTTGCGTGAGTTGGCGAGAAACTCGTTCGAAGCCTCGTTTCTTCCCGCCGAAAAGAAGCTGGCCTTCTTGAACTTGTTTGATGCGGTGGCGGCCAGGTCGTAATCGTATCTTCACCTGCGCTTGATGGAGCGACGGGCGTCCCCGCCCGTCCGAGTCGAGCGCAGCTAGACAGGGGATAGAATAATCGAGTAAGAGAATAAACCGCATGCCCACGATATCAGGCGAAGGTGATGAATCGCGAGAGCGGATCAAGCTCACGTTCAGGTTGATCCCCGGTCCATTCGCGGTTTGTCGATTACCCAGCAAAGCGCCGGTGCCAGAGTGGGCGTGGAGCGGGCCTTTTACCTCAGTGACGCGAGCCGCTGATGAGCTGTCGATAGTCTGCTTGGCTGATAATCTTCCCGCAGACCTTGCCTCCAAACATCACTGGATGTGCTTTAAGCTTGAAGGGCCGTTTGCTTTTTCGGAAGTTGGCATTCTGGCTTCGTTCATCGATCCGCTAGTTGAGAACGGTGTGCCGATCTTTGCCATCTCCACGTTCGATACCGACTATGTGCTTGTGAATGAGGAATACGCTGGAATCACTTTAGGAGCTCTGAAGAATGCAGGTCACGAGTTGTTATCCTAGGTCAAATGCTCACAGCAACTTGTCGAGCTTTCGCGGGGCTCAGACGGGCGAGGACGCCCGTCCCCCATTGTTTGAATGTTCGCCGTTCGACCTCTAAAAACGCCCGATCAATGTCGAAGCCGCGAAGTCGGCGGCTCGGTATGGTCTAATAGAAGAATCGCAAAATTCATGCATGTACGTTTTACAACTCTGCGCCGCCGCATGCTCGCGCTGCACCGTAACCTTCGCGGGGCGAGCATGCTTGCTCGCGCGTTTGCGTCCACGGACCATCCGTTGCTGGCGCACATTATTCCCATCCGCCGCTGTAATCTGGCTTGCGAATACTGCAACGAGTACGACGATTTCTCCAAGCCGGTGCCGACTGCCAGCATGTTCGAGCGGGTGGACAAACTGGCCGAGCTGCGTACTTCGGTGATCACGATCAGCGGGGGAGAACCGCTGCTGCATCCCGAGTTGGACGAGATCATTCGCCGCATTCGCAAGCGTGGCATGATCGCGGGGCTGATTACAAACGGATACCTGCTGGTCGCGGAACGCATTCAACGGCTGAATCGTGCGGGACTGGAGTGGCTGCAGATCTCGATTGATAACGTCACGCCAGACGATGTGTCCAAGAAAAGCCTCAAGGTTTTGGACAAGAAGCTGGAACTGCTCGCTGAGCACGCCGATTTCCATGTGAACATAAACTCCGTGGTGGGCGGGGGCGTGTGCAATCCGCAGGATGCGCTGACCATCGGCAGACGGGCTCTGGAGCTGGGTTTCAGTTCGACCGTCGGCATTATTCACGATGGCAGCGGACAACTGCAGCCGTTGGCGGAAGAAGAAAAGCGCGTCTATCACGAAATGAAGGCGATGGAGAAGAGCAGCTTCACCCGCATCAATGGCTTTCAGGACAACATCGCGCAGGGGCGGCCGAATCAGTGGCGATGCCGGGCCGGCGCGCGTTACTTATACATCTGCGAAGATGGGCTGGTGCACTACTGCTCCCAGCAGCGGGGCTATCCTGGAGTTCCTCTGGAGAAGTACTCGGTGCAGGATATTCGGCGTGAGTATGTGACCGAAAAATCCTGCGCTCCGCACTGCACGGTCTCGTGCGTGCATCAGGTGTCGATCTTCGACTCCTGGCGCGCTCCGCAGCGTGCGGTGCCCAGCGCGCCTGATTTAGTGCAGATTCAGTAAGGGCCTTAAAGACAGTTCCCTGCCGAGCTTCCCTCGGCTGCCCAGACGGGGGCGTCCGGGTCTACGTGTAGATCACGAAGCTCGCGCGACCGCGAGCCGCGTGTCTCGTAAATCGTGAGCTTGCTACTTCTTCGGCTGCGCCGTTGGCGGCAGCAGGTTATTCAGGCGAAGATACATCGCAGCGGCGCTGTAATGGTCTGCCCAATCGTTGGTAAGAGAAATCAGCGCGGATGCCACGGTGCCCTGCCTTCCGCCGAAGAGCTCAACGGGATTGCCGAGTTTTGAGTCGTCCACTTTGCCTATGGCTGCTTCGCAGTACAGGAACGACTTGGTCAGCCCGGCCTGTAACCTCTCCTTATCGGTCTCTGGCATGGGTTTCATTGGGGGAGGAGGCATGCTCGCGGCCTTGCTGCACAGTTCGATGTTGGACATCGTGATGTGCATTACCAGATGGCCGAAGGTGATCTGCGCGGGCGTAGGACTGTAGCCGAACTTATCGGCGGGCATCTCTTCCACGGCT
>Ga0210405_10001556_pt1 | contig 25753 bp, 18 predicted proteins | sample IncBWH11MmetaG_FD_155492 | JGI IMG/M metagenome (GOLD analysis project Ga0210405, IMG submission 155492) | Forest soil microbial communities from Barre Woods Harvard Forest LTER site, Petersham, Massachusetts, United States - Inc-BW-H-11-M | ecosystem: Environmental > Terrestrial > Soil >... | reverse complement strand
GAAATTTCATCAGATCGCGTACGTACGTTGCCCAAAATGCGGACCGCTCAGAAGGGACTGACTATCCGTTCTCTCTCCCACAACATCGCATTGTGGACGGGCGGGGATGAAGTGCGACCGCGGTGGAATCCCGCTGGACCTTATGTGGGAGAGACGTCATCCATAAATCTCCTACTGATACCCTGGCCGACATCAGTGATGCCGTCACAGTTTTCCGAAACCGAGGGCTTGCCCTCGGAAATGATGAACATGGCAAAAAAGGAGTTTGGTTTCTTCACTTTTGAGCAAAGGCAAAATGACCGTGAACTGCTGAGCTTGGTGCAAAAACTGCATAAGGAGGCTACCAAAGTTGTAGGAAAAATCGATGGAGTGGTTTTACCCGAAGCGGCACTAACGCAGGTTCAGCATGTTAAATTGCGCACCAAAATCCTAAAGAAGAACGCATTCCTCATCTCGGGGATCGGGCGGCCCTCGGAGCCGAGGATTCGACACGGCGAAAACTACATAAGTATAGACCTCCCTCCGAATCTAAGTTTCGTACAAAAAAAGCACCATCGGTGGAAGGTGGATGAATCGCAGATTCAGCAGTATGGGTTGGGGAGTCGACTAGATCCCGGACGCGTGTGGTGGGAGCACATTGACATCTCAGAGCGCGAACTAACTTTTCTGGCGATGCAGGCTTGGTTGGTCATGACGGTGCTTATTTGCGAAGATCTGGCCCGGCCTGATCCAGTCGGCGATCTGGTAAGGGCCGTGGGGCCGAATCTTGTAATCGCTTTACTGATGGATGGACCTCAGCTGAAAGCAAGGTGGGGAGCGCGTTATGCGACTACTTTGGCAGATGATCCCGGTTGTTCTGTCCTCACTCTTACCAGCCTTGGAATGTCCACCCTCAGCCGACCAGAGGGGGTCACAAAGCCATCGCGAATAGTGGCGTTGTGGAAAGATGCAAAAAGCGCTGCGCCGAGGGAGATTGAGTTGCCAGAAGGTTCCGACGGTGTTGTTATCTGCCTGACAGTGAAGTACTTAACCGAGTGGACCGCTGACGGACGCAGTGACGAAGGCACAGCCGGATATCCATTACTTTCGGGTATCCATCCGATCCAACTGTCATCTAATAAACCGTAGAGGAAGTGCCGAGTGGTGGTACGATAGGGGAGGTATGGGTATCTTCGACGAAAAAGACGCAGTGATTCTCGCAGAGGTCGCGCAAAGTGATGTCCTCCCTGATCACGAGAGAGAGGACATTTTGCGGGAAGCGAGCCCACGCGCGAAGAGAATTGGCCGGGTTTTGATTGGTTCAGCCAAGGGCAGCCCCGCTGATCGTCATGTTGCGGATACATTCAGGAAATGGGCACAAACAAACGGTATGTTTGTACGCAACCGCAAGGCAGCACGCGCGGCAGGATGAGAGTTCTCGACTTTCCAGAGTTTGCGAATGAGCGGAACTCATGTTCCGCTCATTTTTTTGCTCTGGACTTTTTTCCGGTGCGCTTCTGAGGCACAGCACCGCTCGTTGAGTGGACGCTCGATAGTCCATTCAGGACGGAACTAACGGTTCGTAGAGTCTTCGAGGGTGCCCACGTCTTTCTCATGTACAGCCGAATGAGCGTCTTTGGATCGGCTTCCTTGATGCGAGTCGCTGGTACTGCCTTTCCATTTCCTGTGTTCCACGCTCCCATCCAAACTGCGCGTAGTGTTTGCACGCCATCGGCCAGCACACGGATCGTTCGATCACCGAATTGTGCCCACAAGTCTGCATCGGCGTTGCTGGCGTAAGCGTCGACAATTTCCATCGGGGGGATGGTTGTAAAGGTTCGCCTCATCAGATCGACAATCGCGACCGCAGCAGCATGACCGTCTTTAGGAATGCTTGGTGTTCCGTTGTTCTTGTTCAATTGCGTTTGCAGGCGCGTGAGCAGTTCCGGCGCATTCTGTCGCAGCATGGCCTCTTCATACGCGGAGTGAACCCCCTTACCTCTGGGAGGTTTACCTTTCCCTTGGGGCTCGCCGTCATGCAGGTAAGAGCAATGCAGAGGTTGACAGGCATCGCCAACATAATGAGCGCAAATCCCAGCGGCCGCTACATATCGATTTACGTCCTTATGACTTGCGGCGTCGGTCATTTCATCGAAGAACTGCCACACGCGGAAAGGGAGAAGGCCTCGACCACCGTCGCCCACGTTTTTGTAATACTCAAGCCAGAAATCTGGAGTTATGTTCGAAGGGTCGATGCATAATTGCAGTAACGTCTTGCCTCCATGCTGCGGATCTTTCTGATCCATATCGGCGAAATGGTTTGGCTTGTCAGCTCCGCCACGAATCATTTTTCCGTGAGCCCATAACCGGTCCGGTACGTCGGCTAGAGGAACAAAACCTCCAGGGCCACGTTCATTGATTTTGGTTTTAGACCGAATCGAGTCCAATGGGTAAGAGACAATTTCCTGATTGAGCTTCATCAATTTTCCGAGGTTCGCTGGGAGCTTATCGCAGGCAAAGAAACCGATAGTGTAGTGCCCTACGGGGCCCCAGTATTCCGGTAAGCCCGTATTCCAATCGCGCAACAGCGTCACATCAAGTTCCCGACAAATCGTGCTGAGTGAAGTTGCGAGCGCGAAGCGGCCCGTGCGCTTGCATTGACCGTCTTCAATCCAAGTATGGCCACCCCACTGCATCGCAAACGGCCGAAGAACTGGTTCTTGCGCAGACATATGTTTTCGATGGCGTCCTTTATTGTTGGACGACGGCTGCTCTTCCCAAAACCATAGCGTTCCGGAGTCGCCACGTAGGGTGCCTTGCTGATCGAGTGACTGCGGGCGGATCAAAAAATCGGTTACGTAATCAGTGCCGCCGGCAGCCGAGTAGCGATAGAACAGCGCAGCGATTTTTCCAAAAAGTTCTCCTGATGCCGCCCCAAAAGCACGTACTCTAGTGTCAATCAGGTCCAGAGTTAAATTGTCCGTAGTTAAATCCAGCCAGTCAGCGAGAGGGCCCATGCCTGCGACTTGCGTTGTCCAATCAGCAATGTCGTGGATTCGGATCAGTCCCGCGTCCAGGTGAAGTTGGACATTCTCTCCAGCCCATCCTCGGTACATTTTCCCGAAAGGCCTGCTAGTAAGTTGCTTCTCGTCCGAAATTCCGATGGGCACCCTTTTTCCACTAAAGACAGTGAACAACTCACGCCCCGGAGATCCAACCACGTGTCGATTTGTGAGCGCGTACGTGAGGTCACCGTCGGTGACCAGACAGCCGATCGATCCGACATGTACGCGACCTTGTACGTCGGCGAATGTCACGTATCCCCCACCGATGAAGCTGTTGCTGAACGATAGATGTTGTTGTCCGGTTGTATCAGGGCTCTGGTTCTGGGTAAGGACCGTGCAAGTGGGTACGACCCGGCCATCTGGGAGAAAGAGCGCTCGGGGCACCATCAAATCGGGGTCCTTCCCGAAGGCAGTGCGCGGCTGCCACTCATTCACAAAGACGAGCACACAAGGCCAGGACCAGTCTCTAACCACTGAGTTGAACAGAGTTCTGGCGCCAGCGGGCTTTGGATGGTGTTTGTGGTCTTTATCGTTTGGGCGATGCTTGGCATACCAATCTTCGTCGCGAATCAAATAGCGACCGACGGCGGTACCGACAACGTTACGCAAATGTGTGAGATGAACATGATAGTGATCGCGTGCATCGAGCAGGTCCTTGAGGGTCAGAAGGCTGTAATTTCGAGATGGCGGAAACGTGTCCATAGTTCACCGGCCTCTAAACAAGGGTAGGCGCAACAATTCTTCTCGAGGAAGAGCCGGCGAGTAGAAGCCCCCTCGGATGAGTAGCTCGACATCGCTTCATCCTTCGTCTCGCCGATTCTCGATAACGATAGGCGTTGGACGGCTCAAAGTCAACGAACCTACCGAAGTGTCCGAGAATGCGATCTTCAAAAGGGTCGAGGGGCTGGCCTGCAGAGAAACATTCTGAAAAATACAAGGCTCTGGGAGAGTCGACCCAACCTAGGGTGATGGAGACCCCGCGGCGGAGCCTTGCTGCATATTCCATTTTTTCAGCGATTCAATCATTTTGCAAAGATGAACCTCGTCGTAGTAGTGGCTGGCGGCGCGGGTTTTGCCCATCATCTTCACGAAGGACTTGCGGACTGGCCTGGCGGGATCGTGCACGCGGTTGAGGTGGAACTTGCCGAATTCGTATGAAACCAGATCGGCCGCCTGAAAAAGAACGAACGCTTCCTTCGGCGCAAACACCGGTGTAGGCATCAGCCTCTGGCCCAGGGGCGTGAGATGAACCAGGGCGTAATATGCGCCCTCCGCCGGATGTCTGTATTCCTTCTGAAGTTCAACGATGCAGGTGACCTTTTCATCCTTCGGCAAGAGAGCCTTTTCCGCCTCGCGCGCAGTGGCAATCATGCAGGCCGTGAAGGCCAGCGTGTAGGGCGACTCCGTTGTCGCATCGAATCCCTCGGCGAGGCGGCGGTATGCCAGCAGATCAATCACACAACTGATGTGGGTGAGCTTGTGCCTTGCGACAAGCTGGGAAAAGCTCTTGTAAAGCGCCAGACGCTTCGGCTTGGGCCACTCCAGAAATATTCCGCCGCCCGTCTCGCAATCGGAGGCGTGAAAGGCGTCAATCCCGGCCAATTCCAAGGCCTTGATCCACTGGCGCTCAACGGCTTCCCAGCGATGCTCCGACGCAAAACAACCTGACATGCCGAACACCTTGGCCTTGGGATCTCGCGGATGTCCGGTTTCGTCAAAGAATCCTTTGAGATCCAGCATACCGATTGTCCTCCGTGTGCCTCACAGACTGGATGTCGTGGTTACGGACCAACACGCTTTCAAGCCCCGTTCCAGGACACTTCTAGTCTTTGTTTTCATTGTCCCTTTAGAACCTTCAACGGAACTTGAGGTTCCTGCCAGAAAACGATGACTTTCAGGTCCAAGCCGAACTTGGCGAATAATTCCTCGATTGCCTTTTCAATGTGCTCAGGCACTCCTTCATCCACCAGAAAGTCTGGCGGTTCCCAGTGAACGATAATAACGTTGAGCGGAACTTTTTCGACGCCCTTCGAGAAGTACTTCGGAGTCGCTTCGGCTATGACTCTCAAAGCTTTAAGGAAAAGGGCCTGGAAGCCCACCACATCAAACCGCATATTGTCAGCGCCGATTCCGGTGATCACCGAAAGGTACCCAGAAACTTGCGGGCCAGCGAGATATCTTTCGTGGGTCTTTTGCTCTAGAAATCCTTCGGGTACGGTGGCCAGCTCCTGCTTCTCGAACCGGATGTGAATGTCTCCGTCGAGGACCTCTTCGAAGGGCGTATTGATTCCTGGAAGCTGATCGACAATGGTCTTAAGCCGTGTGACGGCGGCTTCGCTCGCAGAGCCTCTATGGTTATGTCGCAGAACAGCTCTGAATTTATATTTGTCTGGTGCCTCATGAGTGCGCTCTCTCCACCTCTCCTGCGCAGCTTTCGTGATCCAATCCTCCGGTTCGTTCAGATTTTTAACTTCGATGCGTGCCCTCTTCTCCTGTAGTTCAGCATGGAAGTCGGGGCTGGAACGTTCGTTTGGCACTACGGCTTCAAAGTTCTTATAGCCGATCTTTGCGAGGTGCAAAACAGAGAGGACCTCAGCGAGCACGGCTTTGGTCTTGATCTCGGCATCGCCTTTGCCCGCCTTGAGGTCCGATTTAACCTTCTCGCGAAAGACTTCCGGATTAACCACAAGTTTTCGGCATTCGTCTATCCACCAGTTCAGTTGCCTCACCACGTCTTCTTGTGCGTTGGCAAGGAGGCGGAGCAGGAAATGTACAGGGCCCGGGACCTGTGCCTGCGAGCGCAAGAAATCCCCGAGCAACCAATTCAATGGTTCGTTGTCCACGTGTGCCAAATTGGAAAGAGCTCGATCGGATGCATTCATTAGAGGACCACAAAAACTACATTAAGAAAACGCGGAGACTACTTAGGATGGCGGGCTTTCTCTCTCATCCGCTTGAACATCTCAGCCTGCTCGACCGCGTCATCTAGCGCATTGTGGGTGTGCGGGGATGGCCCCTTAAGCTCCGACCTGATGCGGCTCGAACGCGTATCTTCCCATGCGCAACCGGTCATGCCCATGTAATAGGACTTGATGTCGATACCGCCGAATCCGAAGGGGTTTTTGCCCAGGTACTGGTGAAAATAATAATTAATGAAGGCCCAGTCAAACGTCGCATTGAATCCCACGAATACAGGCTTCTTCGCCTTCGCAAAATGAGCAAGCCAGTCCCGGAAATCGGCCATCGCTTCTTTTGGGGCCCGGCCTCTATCCGCGAAATCGCGTAGTGACCTGCCAACGACCTTCATCGCGTCCGGGACGAAGTTATCATTCACGGGTTTGAACTCAGCGTAGAAAGTTTGGGTAAGTTCATCGACCGCCACGGCCCCGAGCGAAAGCATGCTGTAAGTGGCCGGAACCGGCCCAGCAGCTTCGATATCAACCGATATGTAGACTTCTTTCACAGTGTCCCCGCTGACGGCTATTCCGCTTTCACAATTGGCGGTCTGTTTATGTTCTTTTGCCAAAAATCAACCAAAGCCTTTTTCTTGTCGGCAACGGAGTCTCCGGGCTTCCAGAAATGACACGGTATCATTTCCTGGTCAAACGGGAGCTTGGTCCCGTCCTCCGCGGTCACGAGAACACGCCCCCCCCGTAGGGCATAGCCGAGTTCAATGAAGCAGTTTGGCCGTTCGCCAGTTACATCGACAATCGCTACCGAGGAAAAATGCACGCTCTCGAAAATGGCCACGTTCATGAAGGCATACTCGTTCTTGTCAGCACCCATCTCGACACGGCGCATTCCTGCTTCATCGACAACCGGATCGACGACATTCCGAAAAAATGATTCAACAATTTTGAATTTCGGATGATCGGGATTGAGAAGCCGGACATAAAACGCAGTTGGCCGCGCGATCTTCGAGAGGAGACTTACGGTGCGGGCTGCGACATCGGATGCCGCGGTAGCACCGTTCCGGGTGGCGATTTCTGCGAGCGCCGCCCCCTCCGTGTTTGCGTAAGCGGTGCTGAAGCGCAAGAATCTGGCGGGTTCCGCTCTTGCTTCCTTTGCCAGCCGCATTGAACCTCCTGTGCCGTCCTCTCTGCTGGCTCCCAGCGCCAAGTCGAGAGGCACCACCGGCTTCCGGCGTGCTAGGTACTGGTCCGCTAAATGCTCAACACCGGTGCCGCCTCCGAGAATAACCAAAGTATCGCCGAACATCGCCTGGCGATGACGCAGAAAGGCGGCAGCACGCGAGCCGGGCATTATCGACTCGACGTGAACGAGGCCGCTCCGCAATAACTCCTCGTATAAGGACCGGCGGTTGTCGGGAATCTCCATCACTGCCTTCTCGGAAGAGGCGATGACGATAGGCAGTCCTGACTCGGCGGGCCACGCGGGACAGCCGTACTTCAGGCATTCCGCCGCTGTTTCAAGCGCCGTCCAATCGAATAGGAGACTCGGTGCATCTGGGGCAGCCCCCTCCGGGCGAGGTTCTTTCCCGATCCCAACGACAATTCCGCCGCCCGCCGCCATTATGTCCTTCACCAGATTGCTTACAACTTGGTGCCCATAAGCGGTGAGAGCGGCTTCCGTTTTCCCGCTGGCCGAACCGGCAATCTGAACACGGCGGGCGAAAAGGGGCAATGGTGGTGTCGCGGAACTGGCCGGTGGGGGCATCATCCTTTTCCCACCACGGGGGAGGGACACACTTCTTTCGCTGCGGCAATCAAGTCATCTTCGGTCAGGGCCCGGCTCGGAAACGCCCGGCAAAGCGCGTCCGGCAAAAGCTTGGAACGCAGATCCGAAAAAGTGAGGCCGGGCCGCCCATCGCGCGGGCCGGTGAGCCGCACCAATTCACGCATCGTCTCGTTCTTAATATTCAGGCCGTCCAGATCCATGCGGAACAAATCATCCCGCTCCCGATCGGTGGGACGGTCGAACTGCTCCGTCATCGCCGCCCGTCGCACAATGGCGGGGTCAAGCGCCCCTGCCCTGTTGGTGCAGAGAAAGACGAGAATGCGGCCGGAATGGCGGCGAAGGTCATCGATTTTCTGGATGATGGTGTTAACGGCCACTTTATCTTCGTGGTGGCTTTGCACCGTGTCGCGCGTGGAAGCAAGCGAGTCGCCTTCGTCGATAATAAGGAAAGCCTGCCGGGTCTTTCCGGCTTGCTTAACTATAACTTCAAATGCCTGGTTGAGAAGGGTGCTCATCTGACCGACCTTACCTGAACCGCGGACGCGGGTGCTGAGCTTGAATAGCATCGCTTCCTTGCGCCCCGCCTCGCGCGCGAGTCTATCGCACGCGGCTTCGGCAGTGACCGTTTTTCCGGTGCCGACATCCCCCACGAAAATCACGAGGGGATACCTGTCAGATACCGCGTTGCAGATGGCGAGTTCCTTGTGATGAAATTTCCGGCTCCACGCGTGGAGTTCTTCCGGGTCGGCTAACAAACGAAGGCCGCGGTGAAGCCTCTGGTAGCGGTTCTCAAACCCTACCAGTCTCTTTGACGAGGCTGCGATTTTGTCGTTTGGGAGTTCCAGCTCTAGCTCAAAGAGCTCGGCTACTTCGATAACTTCGCTCATCGACTCTCCACTTTCCGTTTTAAGTTAAGCATAAATGCTCTTGGTGACCCCCCAACCATTGCTGACGTAATTGCGATCCGATGCCCGAGTCAAGGAGGGAAAAGATAAGTCGGTGCTCGACGGACCCCACCCGGTGTTTAGAGTCTCGCTGAATGCCGTCCTTTGCGCGTCGCTTAGACCGTGCCACTTTGGGCTGTACTGCACCACGATATTTAACTGGCCGGAGGGCGTGCGCGGCCAGAGGTTGTTGCCCGGTCGATGAGCGGTGAGCGTCGAGGCGTCTGTGGAGACTTCGTATTTCGCGGCGCGGATTACTGTGCCCGAGGAATCCTGCAGCACGATGTTCGCTTCCAGCAGGTAACCTTTTTGGGCCAGGGTTTTAACATCCGCTGCATAGCTCCTCACCAGGTCGCGCGTGAGCAATCCCGTCGATTGCGAGTTCATATCCAGATCGGCAGCGATGCAGTCGATCACCTTGCCGATATCGGCCACACTGTAGGTTTGCGTTAACGTTCCCGTAGAAGACATGTTCTATTCCTCGCTTACAAATGACCTGCCGAATACCTCTTTCCACAGTTCCAGCGTCTGCGTCTTGCCGTCGTAGTTGCGGGCGAAGGTCAGCGTTTCCCACGCTTCCCGGCACTTGCCGATAATCTCCTTGCAGTCCTGATCGGTGATCCGGCGCGTGACGTTATTCTCGACGTTGCACGGATCGAGGACAACGACGCGGTCCTTCGGCCAGGATGCCGGCGTGCCGCATTCCTTGAAGGAAATGGGGGTCTTAAGCTCGGACTGGGTGACGTACCTGAAAAAGCGCAGAAGTCCTTCCTCCAAGTCGTCGGGAACCCCCTCCTCGTCCTGTACATGGCTCACGATAAGTTCGATTGCGAACGATCTCAGGCCGTCGCCGAGTTCTTGAAAGTTGCGCCAGTATTTAAGCAGCCGGATCAGCGCCGTGAAGTTCGCATAGTCGTTTTTCCTGGCCCGGATAAATTCCAGTTGCTTCGTCACGCTGGTCTTAACCGGCGGTTCGCCGCGTGAAGACGGCTGCCAGCCATAGTCGCCGGGGCCGTCGATAACGAGGAGCGGCACGAGGTCCATCTCCAGCCCCGATTCGCGAAACTCGATGCCGAGTGTCCGCGGTTGGATTGCGAAATCCTCAGGCTTTTTCGTGGGATAAATCTTCACCAGGAGCTTGCGGATTCGGCCGTGGAGGTTGGCGAGATCGAATTGCGTTGCGCCGTGGGCATTGAGGAAGACGGCCACATCGGCATCGACGCCACAATCGCCTTTGGGGCGTAGGACCGTGCCCTTGCGCAGGGAACCAGTCTTCAGAAATTTCTTGATGTCGATCACGCCGTCGCCGTCTGCGGCAGAGCGAAAGCGATCAATCAGGTGGTCCACCTGGTCGAGATATTCTTTCCGCTTTCCCTGCGGCAGTTTGAGCCGATTGTTAACAAAATAAAGAAGCTGACTGTCCGTCAATTCCATAGGCCCGCCTGAGTATTTTTCTTACTAGCCTCACACGATGGCTGCGCGACTACTGGCAGTGTAAGCAGACGGTGCGGACAGTGTCAATAAAAAAAAGCTAGAGCCGACGTTGCCCCGTTTCAGCGGGGTAGAGCTCATTGGTGCGGATTCTTGCGACGACGGGATTGACATCAAAGATGTCGGCGAGCGTCCGGATGGCTTCTTCTCGGCGGTTTTCGTCCAGGATCTCAACACCCAGCGTGCCGCTCGGCACTAGAAACGGCCTTATCGCTTCATGCACTAAAGCCCGCGGACACAGTAACCCGCCCATCGCGCGATTTGCCTGAAATTCCCACCAGCGGCCGTCATAGGAACGCGATTTTTGCTCTTCCTGCGGCACGTCCCGGCAGAGGATCTGATGTTCGGTATGGCTATCCTTGTCGAAGAGGTGCAGCGGTTTGTCATCGAGCGCGAACAGGTACGCGTGCAGCAGGCCGTGACCTGCCTCATGCGCGAGCGTAGTCCTCACACGTCGCTGAGCAACTTTTCCGCCCTGGGCATCGAGCCCTGCTGATATGACAATGGCCTCTACGCCGTTCATATTGAATTTAGTGAATCCGAGAACGCCGTGCGGAAGGTCCTCGTATTGCGGTGACACGCCGAAGCGTTTTTCAATGAAACGGTCGATGCGGACAGCTGTAGGCGAACTGGGAAGGAGATCTGCTTTTCGCAATTCGTCCGCACAAATTTGGTCTATCTGGCTGGGTTTGAAATATGGCGGCTTGGAATTCAAACCAGATGGAGTATGCGATCTCATCACTTCTTTTCCTTACTGCTTTTTTCGGTGTCCTTCCTCTTCAAAAAGTCCAATAGCTCGTCCGCGGTTACCTTCTTGTCTATGACCGTTCGGAAAGCCAAAGCAAAGTTTGGATCGTTCAAAGTAATTCGCTTTATGTCATCTATCGGAGCCCTGACATCTAACGCGCGTAGCTCTTCCACCTTGACCTTGAGAACACGTGCGATATCAGCAAGGACCTTTTCAGAGGGATAACGACGCCCAAGTTCAATGTCTGAGATGAATGCAGGCGAGCAATCAAGCCTCTTTGCTAATTCACGAAGGGAAATATCAAGCTCGTCGCGTCTGCGACGCATGTATGGACCTAAACCTTCCATACGCGTCAGCTTATACAGCGTACATTGGAGTGTCAACGGTTAAGCACCCCAATGATCACACGAACTCATCGGGAAGGCCCAATAGGGATCGGATGTTCCGCGACGACCTGGGAATGGGTGAATTTCGCTAGATGAAGCGACTCTACTCGACTGCGGCTGTCATTCAGTTGCCCAAACGTTGCCTGATTTCCCGCGTTGCTGCCGGCAGGTTGCCTCGAACCAGAAGCTCATTAACCACGATGAACTTGAGGTCAGTGGCTTTCTCGCGCAGTTCTCTCATTGCTGACTCGGCAGGATGATCGGTTGTCAGCGGGCCGGAAAGTGCGATTGCAAAATGCTTCCCGCTCTTCGTGACGGCAAGTATCGGGACTTCTGTGTCCTTTGCACCGACAACTTTGACCGTAGCGTCCGCCTTGAAGTCGATGCTTCCATCGTCCTGTCGGAGAAGATCACGGTAAAGCAGTGCAGTCGAATTCTTTAGGCGCTCCTCATCGAATTCAGGCAAGGTGCCCGTTAGAAGATAGTCCAGCAGTTCCGCCGCTACATGCCTATCGAGCAGGCCGTGCTCAAACTTGTTCTTGAAACTGCGTAGGCACCGGTAGCAGGAGGTGTCGCAGTTCTCGGGGCACGCCTTTACCAGACGGAGCGCAAGCTGAAACAACTCGGTCCCGTATTCGACCAATCGGCTTGAGAAGCCAGCACCACCGGGCAGAGTGTCGTAAAGGAAGATTTCAGCCTTCAGGCCTTCGCGGCCCTCGGGTGTCAGGGATGGCCGGTACTCGGCCATGAGCTCGCCGGGTTCGATCTCAAGTATCTGGCTCGCGGCTTTTGCCAGTGCTTCGCTGACAGTGCGGAGAGCCACAGCAGTTGGATATTGGCCCGGTCTCAATCGCAGCGGGAGTTCCACGTCCATCGAAAACAATGCAATGTCGGTGATGAAGTCGGTCCCCAGCACGATGTGCCGTGTGGTCCCTGCCCCTTCGCACATGGGCGCCTTCTCATCGGGGTACGGTTTGCGGTGAGGAGCAGCAAGCAATGGAGTTGGTTCGCTGCTTGCTTCTATGCGACCGCACTTTACGCAATAGGAGTAACCGTCTTTTTTCGGTCCGGTGTTCGACACCAATAGCAGTTTGCGTTCCTTCAACACCCTGAGGCGCTCGTTGACCTGCGTCCACTTGGAATCGTCCGATGGCGTCTCCATCGTGAGTTTCGCGCGGGTCGCATAGCTCGTCTCGGGCATGTCATCGGGGGATGTGACCTCTTCAACATCGATGGGATGAGCGAAGCCAGGCGGGCGCAACCAATAACGGGCTTCGCCGAAGGTGTCTTCCTCTCCGCACGCGCGGCAATCTTGTTTTTCACCGCGATCAATTTCTCCAACCTCGAAGGTTCTCGCAAAACCGCACGCGCTGCATTCGGAATAGAGGCGTTTTGAGGCCCATGCGTCGAACCGATCGTCCGGCATTACTGAGTAAAGTGCGCCCGAGGAATAGCATTTCCCGGATATCCAAATCTGTTTGCCCGGAGCGTATTGTGTCAACGCAATCGGTAAGCCCTGAGACGGAGCAAAGCGCATCATGGGCCGGAACCGGCTTGAAAGGGCCTGGTCAAAGACGTGGAAGGTCGCTACGTCGGTGGGAAACGCATAGCGAGGAAGAACGCCTCGGTAGAGGAGCCGATCGAGTAGCTGGCCACTGTTGGGTGCTTCCGCCGGCTTCTCTTCGTCTTGTTCGGGAGAGTCCTCAGATGACTCCTCATCCTGAGCGCTCTTCGGCTGTATTTCCTCCTTGGGCCCGACATGGATAGCCGCTTCAATGGCGCTAATGCAATCGTCTTTGAAATCGGCCAGGAGAATGGAACGATCCGCCGGGGAGAGTTCGCTAGGAATCCAGGACGCAATCCTTTCTCGCAGCTGCGCTTCGTTGGAGGTGAGCCAGTTGCGAAAATCGTGAATGTTGAGCACGGCCGTTCCGTCGCGAAAACCGGAGACGCTGCCCAGCACGGAAAACAGATCGTGAGGCTGTGAGGGGTCGAATTCCGGCAACCGGTCCTGGTGATACCTCTGAAGCAGGAAAGCTCTGATGTGGCGGCGCGTAATCTCGCGGTTGTCCAGCGTCAGCTTTGGATCGATTACGTTTCCGCGAATCATTCCGTCGGGTTCCGCAAAATAATGCTCATCGTGGCTGTCGGCGCTGCCGAATGCGACCACGGTCGCAACAGCATTGCCACGGCGACCAGCTCGTCCTGCGCGCTGTTGATAATTCGCGCGCGATGGGGGCATATTGCGCAAGGCCACGCCCGACAACGCACCGATGTCGATACCTACCTCCATCGTAGTGGTGCTCGAAAGAACATCGATAGCGGTCGCGCGGTGGGCCTTGCGTCCCAACGCGGGAGCAACATCCTGAAAGAGCACCTCATTTTCTTCCGCTTTGGAAAACACGTCCTCGTTTTGTGGAGCATTTAGCTGCGCGGTGTGCTCCGCCGCGATAAGCGCCATCGGCTCTTCGGCGGGATCTCCAAGCGCAGCCATCACAGGGCGGCGATAGTAGCCCTTCCGCGCCAGAAAGACGGGGTCGTTGTCAGGATCGAGGGCACCGACAGCGTCGCTGCCACAATCGAGGCAGTGCGACAGACCCGGCACGGGCCGGTGCACTGACTTGCAGATAGAGCAGCGCACCCACGGTCCCTCAAAAAAAAGCGACAGTTCGCTTCCACGCAGCTGATACTCGCCACCCATGTCCGTGCAAAAAAGTGACAAGAGCTCAGGCGTCCATTTGTCATTGAAGAGTTTCCTGGCGCCCTTGTCCTTGATTACCTCATTCATGGCATCGAATTTGCCTTTGCCCTTTTTGGCCTTGACGCTCACACCTTGAACTCTCGGGCGATTCCACCATGTGGTGGGCATCTGGGCAAGCCAGAATCCCAAATTGCGCCAGCAGCGCAGCCATGCGCGCGCAAGTGCGACCTTGGCCTCCGGTGTTTCGGCGAGTCCGGCAATTGTCGGAAGCTTTTCAAGCTTGGCGGTCAGTTCGTTGCGCTCGCAGATGGACGCGAGGGCGAGCGCTTCGAATCCCAGAAACCGGTCCTGAACCGTCGTGATCAGGTCTTCGAGGAGGGCCTGCGGGGGAATCTCGGAGCGTACCTTAATAAGGAGCATCTGCAACCCGATATCGGTATCTGCGCTGCCGTCTTGCACGGCGGATTGAACCGTGTCTTCAGCGGCGAATGTTTCTGCTGCCTTGAGTTCCGGCCGCAGGCGAACCTTAAGTTGTTTCGACGCCAGGAGGATGGCAAGGTAGAGATCGTTGAGGCTGAGCAAGGGCCTCAGCGCCCCGACCTTCTGGAGTCTTCCATAGCCCCATGCGATAAGGGAGCGCAGGGAATCCCTGGTGGAATACATCTGTAGGTTGGGTGCAAGCCTCGCCGCCACTTGCCGGGAGTCAGAGAATACGAGGACCTTGCGTCCCCGAAGCGGTGCGAAGCGGCTTGCAGCGACGGCACTCGCGGGCTGGATCTGTATCTGTTTTGCAACAAGGGCCTGAAACGGCTGGTCGCCTTTGGTCTGGTGATCCTGAACGGTCGTGCGGCCGAAGCGCGCTATCTCCCCGCAGCAACCGCAGGGAATGAACTGACCCCTCGCCTCCAGGCTGGTGTCCACATCATTGTCGTCATCCGCGGGAGGCGTCGTTCGATCGCCGCGCAGGTGGACGGTGCGCATCCGCGGTCCGTGCTTGTTGGGATTCAGTCGCCCGGTTTCGAGATCATAATCGGCCGGCTCCGTCACACGCGCTGGATTCGGCTCTTCAAGAAGCATGTCCAGAGGAAGAAGCGGGCTTGTCTCGCCCCCTTCCATGTGCAAACGGCGACCGGGCTCAGACCAAAGCGAGGAAGGATTATCCACGTCATCGGTGTAAGCACGTGCATAAGCGGTTCCGCAGAACCGGCAGGTGTAAAACTCAAGCACACGCGCACCGCACTCGCAGCGCTCACGCGGCTGGCTGTACATTTTGCCGCAAATCCCACTGCGCTCAGGCTCTGCCAGTTCGCTGCACTCCGTATCCATGCAGACCCACAGGCCCGGTAATCCGCGAAAAAAATTATGAATGCGGCAGGGAAGGAGACCCGGACCCTTGGAATCAATCCGCGCCATGCTACCCAGAGCCATGAGCACGGTTGCCGCGGCATCCGCCTGCGCTGGCGGTGCATCGGGAAAAAGATCAGGACCCAGTTCTTGTACAGGCCTCGCCTGTTTCATCGTGGTATTGATCAGCAGACCGAGCGGCGGAAACTCCACGAGGGCATGGTAGAGGCTGGGCTCCAGCCCCAGGCCGCCGCTGACATGCCGGTGATCGAGAAAAGGTCGAACCAGTGCGGCGCGCTTCTCATCGGCCTCGGCATCGTAGAAGCTCGCAAGGTCGATGTTTGCCAGAATCTCGGCATCACGTTTAGTCCCTTTGGCCGCATGCGGCCTCCATGCATAGTCGCCTTCGATCGGCAGGAAGGTCTCAGCGGGGACGCCCGAAAGCTGCGCGCCGAATTCGGGTGCGTAGGTCGCTTTACAGAAGCTCGCTGTTGCGCAAATGACCTGAAAACGCTCCGGTGGGATGTCCAGCCGGTCCCGTAACCGTCTCAGCAGAAGACCTACCTCCGCGCCAGCAGCGCCCCGGTACAGGTGCGCTTCGTCAAGGACGATCAGGAATTTCTCGCGAGGGTTGCGGGCCAGCCAGTCGCGCGTCTTGTCGAAGACGCGACGCTCGATGGGCCGCATGAGCATATATTCGAGCATCGAGTAGTTGGTCACCAACAGATCGGGCGGTGCGACCTGCACTTCGTGACGTGTTACCAACTCAACATCGTCGGGAAGCGTGATGGCCCTTCGAAACGCTTGCGTCTGTCGATCCTGCCATTCTGTCCCCTTGTCTCCAAACCAAGCGGGCAGATCGGGTTTGGCAGGCCATTTTCCACGTGACTTCAGCTGGTCCAGCAGAATCTGCGCCTGATGCTGCTCGTCTGAGGAAGGCCCTTCCGCCTGCCGTTGTATATCCACGTAGAAGTCATCGAAAGCCCCCAATTTTCGTGAGTCTTTTTCACGGGTGCGAACGCCGGCGTAAGGCGTACGGCTCGTATACCGCGCAAAACGAGGCGGACGTTGCGCCCACTGGTTAAAAAGCGCGACGATGCGCTTATCGCCGAAGAGCGAACGCAACCGCCCCAGCTGATCGTTCACCAGGGCGTTCATCGGGTAGAGGATTAAAGCGCGCACGGCGAGTTGATTGTGAAAAGCCAACGGGTTGGTGTGCGCCTCATAGGCGAGCTTTCCCAGTATCGGGAGCAGGAATGACTCGGTCTTGCCGGAGCCGGTGCCGGTCATCACCAAGAGGTTCTTGCCATCAACCAGGCAATGCCGGATAGCCTCCGATTGATGTTTGTAAGGGGGATCGTAAAGCAGAGCGGGGAGTTCGCCCGAGGGCGTTGAGAGAGCGGAATATGCTCGCAGTGCCGCTGGTGGCAAGCCTTTGATGTCGGAGAATTTTTCGCCGCTTTGATAGCGTGGAGTCGATTCGATGTACGGTATCTGATGAATGACGCCGGGACGATCAAGAAGTTCCTTGCGTTGCTCGATAAGGGCAGGAGCGCTGATGTGATAGGTGGCTTCGATATACTCCCGCAGCGCGCTATGAAGCTGTCCTATGGTCTCCTTTATGGAGTGTGTCATTCTTTCTCTCCAAGGTCGGGTTTCTCGCTCCTGGCTAACCATAGCCGCTGCTGAAGAAACATCTCCTCGGACGCGAGCTCGCGCTCCGGTATCCAGTAGGAGAAGAGGCATTTCTCGCGCGTGGCGGGACGCCCCAGAACCACTAAGCGCCGCTGGGCCCATAGCGGCAGCGGGGAAAAGAAATCGAGGCAGGCGCCGGTAGAATCGCGGCGACAACGATAAAATTGCGGGACTCCGCGGGAGTGATCGAGCGCCATCTGCAGATGCCATGCAACATCGCACCCTCGCCAGCGTGTTCCCGGCAGAGGAAAGTCCAAAAACTTAACGACGACGCCGTCTGCAACTTTGGCAAATCCCCAGAGAGGTGCTCCATGCGCCTGCGGCCGTCGCGCAACGTAGTTGCCGGATTCGCTGCCCGGAGTGTCCCAGCGGCCGGTATAGTAGCCAACGCCTCGGGTGGAATGGAGAATGGAGACATCCGCCACAGTTCCGCTGGGCGGTTGCCCCTCAAGGCGGCGAAGCATACTATCGCGCAATTCGGTTGCGGATTCGACCTTGGGGGTTTTCAGCCACGCCGACTTCGAGAGCTCAACTAGCCCGAGGTCGCGCAGAACCGCAGGCAAGGGTTCTGCAGGCTCAGGCGTGAGCACGCGGGCATAGCCCTCATAGGTAATGCGCGCGCTTAGTGACGCAGGCAGCGGTGTTATTTCGTCCGGCGCGATGCCGATGAGAAAGATACTTCCGTCAGGTCTTACGACGAAGCCGGGCGGTGCCAGGAAAACCCAGGTGCCCTTTACATCCAGATCGTCGGTGGTTACCTGGTTTAATTCAAGCAGATCTCCACCGATGATGAGCGCCTCCGCAGCAGCACCGACGCGCTCCTGCATAGTTATGTCTTCGTTGATGAGATACCGCAGACTTTCCAGAACGGCGGCAACCAGTGTTGACGGCGAGCAGGGACACAGGGTTCCGGCGGCACGTCGAAGCGAGGCAGCCAGCATGGCATCGTCGAAGCCATTGCTGGTGGTGATAGGGAGCCCGAGCGCCTCGCGGGTGGACCTTAAGACCTCGTCCGCCGAAATCTCTGTGATCACCATTTCCGCCTCGGAAGACCGATGCTGGCAAAACCCTGTTCCTTGGAAGCTGCGAGAAGAGCCAGAAGCCGCGCTCCGCGCAATAGCACCGTATTCGCTTTAATCTCCAGTAGCAAGCCGTCAAGAGCGGGTTTAGGAAGACGCTGCAAGTGGCACGGATTGCTGGCAAGTTGTAGCGCGAACTCGCTCAGGCCTTTTTCACGACAGACCTGGTAGCGTGTGGCAACGTCGGCATACCATTGCCCCCCCGCGCCCGTACCGCCTTCCATTTTCTCGTAGTCGCGGCGCAATACGACGGGAAATCCCGGCGATCCACCGACCAATCGCTCAAGCTGTCGCAGTTCATGCTCTCCCTCCGGATTGCAAATGTACGCGGCCTCGGCGTCGGCCCATCGTTTGCCACAGAGGTGAGAATAAAGGCGGTGGAGTAGCCGCTGCGCGATGCGGCTTCGCCGCAGGCCGGCAAGCGGCCCCAATAGGCGGGCGTCGCTCCATCGCTGCAGGACATCGAGAATTAATGTGACCGCAACCGTGTCACTGTCGAGTTCGTGCAAGTCCGGCTCGATACCCAGGCCCTGGAAACCCCGCTCGACTTGAGGGACGCTCACGATGATTGTGTCCAGCAAATCTCCATGTCGCGCCTCGAAAAGACCGCCAGGAGTTGGAACGGGAAACCCTTTGAGAAGCATATCGGTATCCAGATGCACAGGCTCCGCCGGGCGACGAAGACTGAAGAAACGGCAGACGGCTCCCTCATCTCTGCCGGTATCATCGATCAGCCGGACGGTCGCAACGCGATTGATGCTACGACACGTCCAGCGAACGGGCTTTACATCCCTCTCAAGCCGGAGTGCGTAATCGCCGAGTTCGTCGCCTTTGATTTGAAAGCGGCCAGACGCCGCCTCCAGATACGTCCACGAACGATCCTCGTCCTTTACGAACTGTGAGAGCTTCTTCTGCCACTGAGCGGTTGTTAGTGGCAGGTCGAACGTGCCGATTTCATCCGAGAAGAGTTCTGCTCCACTCGCGTTCTTAACGCTTAGTTCGCATTTAACGTGATGGCCGGCCGGACCAAGAACGCCGACTTCGACACCTCCTTCCCAAAACGTGTCCAGTGAAGGATCGTGGGGCTCCAGAGAAATAGCGAGGCCAGCATGCGCGGTTGTGCCGGGAAGCCAGGGCTCCGGCTCGCGCACTTCCAAAGTGACGATGCCTTCCGCCGATGAAGACTGGTAGCCACGCCTGGCTCTTATCGAAAGCGTGTGCCTTCCTACGGGAAGCGGTGAAAGCTTCACAAACAGAGGAGAACCGACCTCACGGGCTTTAATAAGGGTTTCAGAGCCGCTGTTGAGACTGAGACCGTATTGGTCCACCGGATGATCGTGGACGATGCCGAAGCAAGGCGCTTCCGTCGTCAACCACTCGGCGTAGCCTTCGCCGTCCCAGGTGCGACCGCAGAGGCCAGCCGGCCAGATGCGGATGGTTCGAGCCACGTGCAATCCTAATTGCTGCAAGCCGGTCAGAATAGCGTCGGAAACAGTGTCAGGCATGGAGAGAACAGCGGCGCTCACCCCGTCACAGTCAAGTTCACACGGGGTAAGGAAAGGATGGTGGCTGAGGAGTTCCGTTTTCTCGCTGATGAGGATGTATGTGCGGCCCGGCCTAATAATGCGGCCCGCGATCTCGTGCGCAAGGCCGTCACTCCCGAGACGGCAAAGCCACACAGGCCCCGCCGAGAGCCGGGTCTCACTGCCTATTAGGTGATCCACCGCCGGATTGGACCTCTCGAATTGGACCAGAGGCGCCCCCGCCGTAGGCCACGACTTAAGCACCCTTCGTCGCGCACTGGAAAGGAGCCACCCCTTCGGCAACCATGTATCGCCCGTGCCCGTGATCTTGCAACGAGTACCGGTAAGAAATGTTCGGTAGTCTGGCGAGAGCCGGGCAATGCCCGTGAATGAAGGAATGTCAACGACCGCCGACCAAGTCGAGGCTGCGGAGCGACGAAGCTTAAGGGTTGGTCGGATGCAAATCGAAGTACGGTCACCGTCATTCGGGGTGGAAGATTGCACGCCAACTCCCGTTAATCTTCCTGCGGTGCCCCTGCCCGCCCCCTTCAGTTTGTCGGCAACGAACCGCCGAGTTTCCTTAAGCCATTCGCCAGTGCTCTGCACCCGCTCAAGGTCCGAAACGAGCCTCTGAAGCGTCGGCGGGTAGATGGGGCTCTGGCCATCATTACTTCTGTCGGTGAGCAGTGCCAGGACGATTCTTCCGGTGAGTGACTCTTGCTGGAGAAATTCCTGGAATCTCGACGATGCCTCCCATGCATTTGCGGCCAGGAGTTGACCGACCGCTTCCGCGCTCATAGCTTCTAGGCTCGCGAGGCGGTAGCGGAGATCGTAGAGGGCCTTCGCGAATTGCCATTGAAGATATTTGGACAGGATGGCATGGGTGATAGGCCAGGCGATGATAGGAAAGTGGCCGGCCCAGGTGCCGGATGGCGTCACACCCTGGTATGCGAGCTGGAAACGGGAAAACCACTCCCGCAACTGGTTGCGGCTGGCCTTGTCGCTCCAACGTGGAGTGCGTTCTTCAAATGAATGCCAGTATTCGCCGCCGTCATAGTCGTACCCCAACTCAGTCGCGTATATGACCCACAGAAGCCAGTGCGGCTCTAGCCGCAAACCTAAAGCCAGTCGTTCGCGCAACTGCGTTCCGATTTCTTCAAGCTCAGTGGCGGTCAGGTCATGCTCAAGCGCAAACAACGGGAAGCCCGAGTTTGATCTCGCCGCGGCGAGCTGCTGGAAGTGCCTCTCAAGGCGTCTTTGCCAATCTTCGAGAGGCATCGGCATAACGGCTATCCTGTCACCTGATGAGACATATGCTCACGCTGAAACAAGTAGCCTGGTCGGAAGCTCAGCGCGCTGACTGCCGAGGAGCGCCTCGATACTCTCGCGCTTCCAGACCTTGAACTCCGGTCGGCGTTCAGACCGGGGTAGCATCCAACGCTCCAGGGCAAGGTTCGCAATCTCCTGTGCGCTGAGTAACGATGACAAATCGGGTCTCCCGCGCCCGCGATGCAGAAGTTTCAGAGCGTTATTAGCAAGCTCGCAAATGAACACTTCGCGCTGGATGCCATGGCGAAGCATGTCATCCTTGAAGCCAAGCGCATGCAAGGCCGCCCTCGTAGTGCGCATGCGCCAATTAGGTCCTTGACCAAAACGGTTCAAGTCCGCGTAAGAATGACCGATCTCCCGCAGATATTCGCGAAGATCAAGGAAAAGGTTATCCGGAATATGGAAGTGCCCCCACCCGCCGGTGTAGCCGATGGATCTGAAGTATTCAATTCCGCCAAGCTTCAGCCGGTTGTAAACGGAGGACCGCCCCATTGACGAAGATGTTGTTATGGCCAGAAGGCGCGCTTTCTTCTCCTGGTGGGAAATAATGCCGGTGGTCTTTCCATACGCCTTCGTAAAATCATCGTAGATGTCCCGGCTTCGAAGTAAGCAGGCGACCATTTTTCCACCGAGCAGCGAATTGTAGGGCGGCAGCGCACCCAACACATAGGCGTCCATCACATTGACAAGTCGTTCGCCCCTCGCCTTTGCGTCCCAGTCGATCAGGGTGTCCCGGACCGAGAGGTTGAAGACGGGGTCCCCGATAGCGATGATGCCTATGAGCTTGTGGTTATGGTTATCCCAGACCAGGTATCTAAGTCGCCTGCCAAAGCCGTTGGATACCGGCACCGACCACGTCAATGCTGCGACGCGAAACAGGTCGCTTTCCCATGTGCCACCGGATATCCGCTGAAGCATGGGCGAGATTCGGGCAACATTCACGTCCTTACCTGAGGCAAAGTATTTGATAAGGCCCGAGAAATTCTCGGAGATGAATCTGCGGTTCGATGCCAGCCTATCGTCTCTCTGAACGCCGTGAATTGTCCGAATAACGTCTTTGCCGGCGCCGGGGGGAGCGAAGGTGCCATCGTCGGTTTTGTGAAAACCCAACGATTTCAGATGACGACGCAGACGCTTCTTGAGCGAGGCTTCCCGCGTCGAAACGCAAATAACGCCTTTGCCGTTCTTGCCCATCATCTCCTCATCTATGTGCGAGTTATCCCCTGAACATCGTCACTTTATTAAATGGGGCTCAACAAGGCTAATGAATTCTCGCGGTGTTATTACTTTGGCTTTCTTCCAGAATCTGGGAAAGTGCATCAAGTGCCGGTCACCAAATAGTCGGCACGAGCCTCATCGGCGCATTCGAGGAATACGTTATCATCCGGATCATTCCTGGCCTCCAGTCTCCGCGTCGGCGCCACAGTCTAACAGTTTTTCTTGATGAGTTGTGAAAGCTGCTGCCATAACCCCTGCGAATATTTCAGTTTAGGGCGGGCTAGAACTTCTAGGTAGCTTCGCGATTTTCTTCCACTTCGCCTTTGTGCAGGTGGACGCCGCTTGGCCGCGGCTCGGACGGGCGTTTCGGACTGCGCCGGTTTCGCGCCAAACGAACCCCAACCGCGTTTGGCACTCACCGCGCTTTCACTCACGCCCTGCCACCCTCCTCCGGCCTCCGTTCTGTCCCTTTCACCGTTCCGCCTTGTTTCTTCCCGCTGCCGCTCAAGTGAAGAAAGAAACAAGCCGGAAACGGCAGAAAGGGAAAAAACATGAAATTAGAAGAAGTCAACACACGAACCAAAGAGGCCGTGGATTTCCTCGTTGCAGCATTGGAGTCCGGTCACAGTGAAGTCCTCACCGCATACCTCGGAGCAATGGCGAAGTTTCACACCTACAGCTTCGGCAACATCATGCTCATCGCACGCCAGAAGCCCGATGCTACCAACGTTGCCGGACTTCGGACATGGAACTCGCTTGGCCGCTTCGTTAAACGGGGAGAAAAAGGCATTTTCATTCTCGCCCCGATGGTCGGAAAACGAAGCACGAAAGATACAGCGACCGACGAGCCGAGTGAAGACGCAACGACCGAGGGTCAGCGGACGCTGTACGGATTCCGGGCCGTCTACGTTTTTGATGTCAGTCAAACCGAAGGCAAAGAACTCCCAACACTGACCGAAGTCAATGGCGACGTGAGCGGATACCGCGAACGTTTGTTCAAGTTCGTGGAATCGCAAAGCGTCGAGATTAGCTTCTCCGAGAGAATTGCTCCCGCAAAAGGTCTTACGCATGGCGGAAAGATCACGCTGCTTTCCGGGATGCAGCCAGCCGAGGAGTTTTCCACGCTCGTGCATGAGATTGCTCACGAAATGTTGCATCGTGGCGACCGCCGCACCCTGACCACCAAACAAGTCCGCGAGACCGAGGCCGAAGCCGTGGCCTTTGTGGTCTGCCAATCGGTCGGGCTTCAGAACGGAACTTCATCCCAGGACTACATCCAGCTTTGGCACGGAGACGCCAGTCTCCTGCGCGAGAGCTTGGAAGCCGTTCAACAAACCGCTGCCGTGATCCTCGGGGGCATTGCCCCCGAGCCAGCGGCACTCGCGGCAGCCGCATAACACGCCAACATTTGCACCGTTTGGCTTTCAGGCTCGACGTGTGCGCTGAGTCTATGAGACCTAACCAAAGACACTTGAGAGGAGAAAAGATCATGCCGAGTACGCAAAATGCTGTCAACAACCACGAATACCGTAGCGTTCCCATTACCGCGCTTGCGGAGTCCGCAACTAATCCCCGCAAACGGTTTGATGCAAAGAGTCTCGAAGAACTGGCCGCCAGCTTCAAGACGCAAGGGATTCTCGCGCCTCTTCTGGTACGCGAACTGGAGGAAAGCAAGTACGAAGTTGTCGCCGGGGCACGTCGCCTGAGAGCGGCGAAACTGGCAGAACTCGAAAAACTCCCCGTCCGCGTAGTCAAGCTGACCGATGCGGAGGCAATCGAGGCCCAATGCGTTGAGAACCTGCAACGTGAGGACATCCACCCACTAGAGGAAGCTCTGGGGTTCAAGTCGCTCTTGGAACTCGGAGAACCTGCCTACACCACCGCCATCATTGCCTCACGCGCTGGCAAGAGCGAGGCGTATGTCTACGGTCGCATTCGACTCGCTGACCTCATACCGCCTGTGGCCGAGGCATTCCTGAAAGACCAGATCACCATCGGCCACGCCTTGCTGATCGCCAAGCTCCCGGCTTCGCAACAGCAGGAAGCCTTCGCAGCCGCGTTTCGCGGACAGTGGACAAGCGAGGGCAACACCCAAGTCCTGATTCCAGTCCGGGAGTTGGCCGCATGGATTGAATCGAACATCTTGCTACAACTGGCATCCGCGCCCTTTGACAAGCAGGATGAGACACTCGTTCCCGAAGCAGGTTCGTGCGCGAACTGTCAGAAACGAACCGGATTCAACAAACTACTGTTCCCGGACGTGCGTAAAGATTCCTGCACGTCTCCCGACTGTTTCCGAGCCAAGATTGACGCTTGCGTGAAAAAGACTCTGGAAACCAAGCCGCAGCTAATCCAGATTTCAGCGGCGTGGAATTCCCGCGAGGGCGCTCCCTTGGGACGGAATCACTATGTGGAGTTGGAGATCAAGAAAGCCAAGCCGAACGGCGCAAGCAGCAAGCTCTCGCTCGTTCAGAAACCCTGTGACAAGATGACCGAGGCCGTCGTCATGGACGGCGGCAAGCGCGGACAGGTCGTCAAGGTTTGTGCCGATCCGACCTGCCGTATCCACCATCCCGACACGCCCTCTCCGCAGCAGGTCGAGCGGGAGCGGGCAGAAGAACGGAAGCGGATCGAGAAAGAAAAACTGGCGATTACGACTCGGCATCTTATCTTGGCCACGATCCTTCAACGCGCGTCGGCTCCGTTAAAGAAAGCTGACTTGTTGGCGGTCGCACACTACCTGATCGGCCACCTCTCCTACAGCCAAGTTCCGGTTCTGGCGAAGCGGCATAAGGTAGAGACGAAGAAGGACTCTGCGTCCGCACAGGAGCTTCTGGCGAAGCAAGTGGGCGCCTATGACGAAGCCGAACTCTGCAAGCTGCTTCTGGAAATCAGCCTTCTGGACTCGGCTTATCAGCGATCCACCACCAGCCGCGACGACGTTCTCATGGACGCCGCCAAACGCTACCGCGTGGACACCGAAAAGCTACAGAAAGCCGTGGCCAAAGAATTCGTCGCGAAACGAGACAAGAAAACAATCAAGCCGAAGGGTCGCACGGCGGCGGCCTAAGTCGATCCATTCTTGATCTGTGGCGGGGTGCGAATCTGCGCTCCGCCTTTTTTGTTGAGTCGGAAACCGGCCCGTTCTGTCGGGGAAGACTCTCACTTGAACAATACTTCCGGTTTGACCGTGAACCGGGAGCAATCGCAATCACTTCCTACTAGCCGACTTGTCGGTACCGATCTGGCACGCTTCCCAGAAGCCCGTTTCTGGACCGTTTCCATCTTGCGGACAACTCGCCGTGATCAATGAGTGTAGCCTTTGGCGACCGCTTGCCTCGGGCGCGAACGTGTAGTCTTATCCCGGTATTCCGCATCTCCCGTTTTCGCTGCCATCGTGTCAGCTCCCACGGTTATACTCTTCGCGGGGACGCGGATCACACCCCAGTGGCACTGCAGAAGCACGGAACAGGAGCAAATTATGAGCACCCGAGTAGCCAACGAAGTTTCGCGGCGTCAGTTTTTGATTTCGAGTGGGGTCGCGGTTGCGGCG